>ENA-ORTH01000318-ORTH01000318.1-human-gut-metagenome-genome-assembly--contig:-NODE-318-length-62119-cov-16.585267_pt1 | contig 62119 bp, 54 predicted proteins | sample MGYA00241914_ERZ509192 | MGnify/ENA primary metagenome ERZ509192 (study PRJEB26280, sample SAMEA2338826) | human gut metagenome | biome: human gut; feature: human-associated habitat; material: faeces...
GTCGATGCCGCGCAGCACGGGCACGCCGTCGAACCCCTTCTCCAGGTGCTCCAGCCTAATGCGCATAGCCGAACCTCTTCTCGAAGCGCTTGCTCACGAACATGATGGGCAGCGTCAGGCACAAATACAGCCCTCCCAGCAGCAGAAAGCCGCCGAAGAAGTTGTAGTTCGTGGCCGTGATCTCGCGGATGGTCTGCGTGAGTTCGATGACCGCGATAACCGACAGGAGCGACGAGTCCTTCACGATGGTGGCGAACTGCCCGGTGAGTGCCGGCAGCGTGCGCGCCACCAGCTGAGGCAGCACCACGTGGCGCACGGTCTGCGCGCGCGTGAAGCCTACGGCGCGGGCGGCCTCCAGCTGGCCTTCGTCGATGGACAGCAGACTGCCGCGCACGATCTCGGCGATGTAGGCGCCGGCGAACACGGACAGGATAACGACGCCCGCCACCACCTTGTTGTCGATGCCCCACGCCGTGCCGATGATGTAGTAGAACAGGTAGATCTGCACGAGCAGCGGCGTGCCGCGCACGAGCTTCACGTACAGGTCGCACAGGTAGCGCACGGGCAGCACGCGCGCGCTCTGCCCCAGGGCCACGGGCACGCCGATGGCCATGCTGGCCACGAGGCTGGCCGCCGAGAGCTCCACCGTGAGCAGGAAGCCGCTGCCGATGCGGTCGCGGTACTGCTCCACGAAGTCGAAGTTCAGCGTGATGCCGGCCATGCCGAGCGAGACCCAGAACACGGCGATCACGGCGACGCAGACCAAAAGGTAGTTCGCCGCGGCCTTGAGCGGCGGCGTTTCCTGGCGGGGCGCCGCCGTGAACGGGCGGGCGAGCGGTGAGGGTGCTTTCAACGGGCGCCTTTCTCAAACGGTCGGATCGCAGGGAGGCGCCGAGGTCCGCGGCATTGCGCCGCCGCGGGCCGCTTTGCCCCGGTCGTGAACGGACTGGCTCTACGGCTTAGAAGTCGAAGAACCACGTGAAGCCCAGCTCGTCGAAGGCGGCCTTCTCGGCGGCCAGGTGCTTCTCGGTCAGGCGGTCGAACTCACCGTCGACCTTGGACTGGGCGATGAACTCGTTCAACTGACTCAAAAGCTCGTCGTTACCCTTTTCGACGGCGATACCCCAGTATTCGGGATCTTGGAACGGGATGAACACGGCCTCGGTGGTGTCGGGATTCTTCTGATTATTGCGGTAGATGGTCAGCTGGTCGTACAAAAAGCCGTCGGCCTTGCCTTGCACGACCTCGGTCACGCACGCGCTTTCGTCAGCCAGGCGCACAATTTCTGCATTGGTAAGGTTCTTCGTGGCGAACACGTCGCCGGTGGAGCCGGTCTTCACGGCCACCTTCCTGCCGGCCTGGTTCAAATCGTCGATGCTGCCGATGCCCGATTGGGCGTTCGCCAGGATAGCCAGCTGCGCCATGGCGTAGGGGTCGGAGAAGTCCACCGACTCCTTGCGGGCGTCCGTGATGGTGATGGACGACATGAGGCAGTCGGCCTTGCCGGTCTGCACCATGGGGATGAGGCCGTCGAACGCGGTGTTCTCGATGACTACGTCGTAGCCGTACGCCGCGCCGAAGTCCTTCATGAAGTCCACGGACACGCCGCTGGGATTGCCTGCGTCGTCCTTCGTCTCGAACGGGGGATAGGCCAGTTCCATGGCCACGGTCAGCGTCTTGTCGTCGTTGTCGCCCGCGGGCGCGGCGTCGTTCGAGCTTTCTGCGCCGCCGTTCGACGAGCAGGCGGTCAGGGCGAGGAGCGTCGCCGCGACGAGCGCGCAGGCGGCGAGGGCCGCGCGCAGGCGGCGAGGGCGGGTGGGGGCGGTGGTGTTCATGCGTGTTCTCCCTCCAGAGCGGTTTCGAAGTTCTCCTGCATCGTGCGAAGCGTGCGGTCGAGCGCCTCCAGCTCTACGTCGCCCAGGCCGCGGCACTGCACGTCGGCGAGCGTGTTCGAGATGGACTCGAACACGGACTGCAGCCGTCGCCCGCGCTCGGTGAGCGCCACGAGCGTCACGCGCTTGTCCTCGGGCAGCTTCGCTGTGGACACGTAGCCGCCGACTGCGAGCTTTCTCACGAGGGCGGTAACGGTGGACGGGTCACGGCCGATGCGCTGGGCCAGCTCGCTCATGGGCAGCTCGCCGTGCGCGAACAGCTGCACAAAGATGTCGCCGTGCGAGGGCGCGATCCCCGCGAGGCCGTGCTGCTCGAGCTGCTCGGTAATGAAGCGGTTCGCCAGGGCGAGCGTCCGGGCCAGTTGGTTGACGGTTCCGCGCAAGCCGACCTCCTTTCGATGCGTCGGATGCTCGGAGATTATACTTTGATGTCAAAGTAATGTCAAAAGCGTCTGCCGCCTGCCGCGGGGGAGGGGTCGGCCTTGCGGCGTTCATAAATACTAGAAAAAGTAGCAATTATGGTACACGCGCGGCGGCCTGACCCTGGCCGAGCGCGAGCTGGTCACGCTGTGCCTGCTGGCCACGCAGGGCGGCTGCGAGACGCAGCTGACGGGCCACGCCCTGGGCAACCTGAGGCTGGGCAACGGCAAGGAGCTTTTGGTGGGCGCCGTGTCGCAGTGCATCCCCTACGTGGGCTACCCGCGCGCTCTGAACGCGCTCGCCTGCATCGACGAGGCCGCCGAGCGCTTTGCGGCCAAGGGCGTCGGGGGAGTAGCGCCGGCAGGCGGCGCGGCGGACGCGAGAGGCGAGGCGCGAGGCGGCGCGGGAGGGTTTTTGCGCCGGAAACGGCCCGGAACGCACAAAAACGGTCGCTGTGAAGGGTTTTGGGGCGGACGCGCATCGTAGGATAATAGGCGACCTGGGATTACGCCGTCTGGTTCGTGACGTCGAAGCGCCTGCTGCGCTTCGACGGCGCCCGAAAGGCTTCACAGCGCCCAAAAGTGTGACTGCGGAGCCGTTTTTCGCGTTACCGCGGTTGCGGGCGCGCCGGCCATACCGAGCCCCGAGCCCCCAGTCGGCTCGGGGCTCGGCTCCTACGCGAACAGGGCGGCGGCCTGCTCCATGCGCTCGGCTATGGGCACGCCGAAGGGGCAGCGCGGCTCGCAGGCTCGGCAGGCGATGCAGTCGTCGGCCGCAGCGTTCAGGGCCCCGTAGTGGGCGCGCACGCCGGCGGGCACCTCGTCCTGCATCGCGGCCAGGTCGTAGAACTTGTTCACCAGGGCGATGTCGATGCCCGAGGGGCACGGCGCGCAGTGCCCGCAGTACGTGCACTGGCCATAGTAGGCGTGCTTCGGGGCGCCGGCCAGCACGCTCGCGTAGTCCTTCGCCGCGTCGTCGGCGGTCTCGTAGGCGCAGGCGTCGGCCACGTGGGACGGCTCGCCGAAACCGGCCATGATGCTGGCCACGGCAGGGCGCGTGAGCGCGTAGTGGATGCACTGCACGGGCGTCATCGCCACACCGAACGGTGACGCGTCGGCGTCGAGCAGCCGCCCGCCTGCGTAGCCTTTCATGACGGTGAGGCCCACGCCCTCGCGCTCGCAGACGGCGTAGAGCCGGGCGCGCGCCGGGTCCATGCCGGCCAGCTCGTCGGAGTAGTCGAACGTGAACGCGTCGTCCAGGCTGGCCGTTGCGGGCAGCAGGTCGAAGGCGGGGTTCACGCTGAACATAATGGCCTCGACCTCGCCGGAGAGCGCGGCCTGCAACGCCACCTGGGGGTTGTGGGTGGAGAGCCCGATGTGGCCGATCGTGCCCGTGGCTTTGAGTGCGCGCACGTACCCGATGAAACCGCCTGCCATGATGCCCTCGTATTCCTCCAGGTCGTCCACGTAGTGGATCATGCCCAGCTCCACGTGATCGGTGCTCAGGCGTGCCAGCAGGTCCTCGAACGCGGGACGTGCGAAGGCCAAATCGCGCGTGCGCGTGTACTGGCCGTTCTGCCACGTTGAGCCGATGTGCCCCTGGATGATCCAACGGTCGCGGTTGTTCGCGATGGCCGCGCCCAAGTTGCTGCGCACCTCAGGTTCGGCCATCCAGCAGTCCAGGATGTTGATGCCGGCGGCGACGCACGCGTCCGCGACGGCCTTCACCTCGGCGGTCGACTTCTTCTCCATCCACTCGGCGCCGAAGCCGACCTCGCTTACCTCGAGGCCGGTGCTGCCCAGTTCCCGATAGCGCATAGTTCCCCCTTGCTTGTTTCTCCGTGCTTCAATAATACCGCCGAACGCACCTGCGCGGGCGTGTTCTTCCGCGCGCTACAGCGCCGCGTACTCCTCATCGCCCACCGGTTCGCACCACTCGTTCGAGCCGTTCACGGCAGGCACCTCCACAGCTAGGTGCGCGAACCAGCTGTCGGCGGCGGCGCCGTGCCAGTGCTTCACGTTGGCGGGGATGTTCACCACGTCGCCTGCCTTGAGCGCGCGGGCCGAGCGCCCCCATTCCTGGTACCAGCCACGCCCGCCCGTGACTAGCAGTATCTGCCCGCCGCCCTCGTCGGCATGGTGGACGTGCCAGTTGTTGCGGCAGCCGGGTTCGAACGTGACGTTGCCGATGGACACCTGCTCGGTGGAGAGCATGTGCAGGTAGCTCTGTCCGACGAAGTATTGGCCGAAGGAGTTCTTCTCGCCGCGCGGGAAGATTTCGCGCTCGAGGGTCGTGGTGACGCTCATGGGTGCCTCCTGGGTTCGCGATGTGTCGTTCCGCCTACGATACCCCTTGGAGCGCACTCGAAGTCAAGGGCTTTCCCGCGCGCCGAGCCCTGCCGACCTTCCGCTACCTCCCGAGCGTCCGGCGCAGGCAGGCGGCCGTGGCGCCCTCGCCGTGGGCGGCAAGGGCGGCAGGGGTTCCCGCGAACATGAGGCGCCCGCCGGCATTGCCTCCATCGGGGCCCGAGAGGGCCTCCAAGTGTAGGCGCTGGCACTCGGTTGCCAGCACGTCCACGAGCAGGGTGGACGTGCCCGACCTCGACACGCCCGCGAACACGGTGATCTTGCCCTTGGGGATGGCGAGCGTGATGTCGCGCAGGTTGCCTTCGCGCGTGCCGACGATGGTGAGGGTGTCCAAAGCAGGATCCTTTCGCCGAAGGGGAGTCAAGGGACCCTACACCTTGCCGCAGCTGGGGCAGAGGTCGCAGACGAAGCATGTCCCGCATTTCGGGTTGCGCGCGATGCACGTCTCGCGGCCGAACAGCACCCACTGGTGGTTGATGGGCCCCCACCACGCGCGCGGGTAGAGCTTGAGCAGGGCGCTCTCGGTCTTCGCCGGCGTGTCGGCCGAGGGGCCGGCGAACTTCAGACGGTGCGCGATGCGGAACACGTGCGTGTCAACCGCGATGCCCTCCACGATGCCGAACGCCTCGTTGAGCACCACGTTCGCCGTCTTGCGGCCCACGCCCGGCAGCTTCTGCAGCTCGTCGATGTCATGCGGGATCTCGCCGCCGTAGTCGGCCACCACCATGCGGGCGGCCTTGATGACGTTCGCCGCCTTCGTATGGTAGAACCCTATGGTGCGGATGATGTCCTCCACGTCGCGCACGTCGGCGGAGGCGAGATCGGCCGGCGTGGGGTAGCGCTCCCAGAGCTTGGGAGTGACCTTGTTTACGCCCTTGTCCGTGGTCTGCGCGGACAGCAGCACGGCGATGGTCAGGCGGAACGGGTCTCCGCCGTATACGAGCGCGCACTCGGCGGCCGGATAGTGCTCGTTCATGCGGCGCGCCACCTCGAGCGCGCGCTCCCGCTTGGCGGCCATGGTCTCACGCGGCATAGGATCTCCTTCGGTCATTGCGGTGGTGGCACTGGCCAGTATAGCGAACTTCGCGGACACGTTGCCGCTATACTGGGAGGCGACGGCACGTTGTCGCGAGGAAAGGCAGGTCCATGGGCGCGACGTTGGTGGTGGGCGAGACGCATTTGAAGCACGAGCTGATCCTGCCGCAGGTCGACGCGGCGATCGAGCGTTGCGACGCCGACCGCGTCGTGTTCCTGGGACGGCTGCGCGGAAGCCGTGGCCGGCGGGACAACCCGGACTTCCAGCCGTGGGACAAGGTCGTGGCGGCGTCCGGCGTGCGGTAGCGGCGGGGCCTATGTCATCCTGAACGCAGCGCGAGGCCCGGGGCCCAAGGCGTCGAATCCTCCACAGTCTCGATGCAACGCCGAAAAAGCGTTCCGATAGTCACCGTTTCGACCGCTGTGAAGCCTTTTCGCGCGCTCGGAGCCCCCAGTTCGACGGCGGATCTGTTGTCCTCTGTGCGTTTGCGCAGGTCGCGAACTGCGCCGAGCACCTGCGTGCCGCCAAAAAGCTTCAGAGCGGCCAAAACTGCGACTCGCACATCCGTTTTTGAACGTACCAGACGCGCCGGACGGGGGTTGAGACGGCCTACAACGTTCCCGCTCTCTCGTCAACACGCGAGCTGCTCGCTTTCCTCGCGCGCAATCCTTCGCTCGGCGGCGCTGGCAAGCTTGCGCGGGCCATGGCGTATATCGCCGACTGTTCGGCTTCGCCGCGCGAGACAAAACAGGCGCTTGTTTTGGGATTGCCTCATCGCTACGGTGGATACGGCCTTGGCATTCCGCACATGAACTTCGAGGTGAAGGCGAATCCGGCCGTGCGAGCGATGACGGGCAAACGCAGCTTTCGCCTCGATCTATGTTGGCCGGGTGCGAAGCTCGATGTGGAATACCAAAGCCGCTTCTCGCACGAAGGCGAGGCTGCACGCCTCAGCGACTCTCGAAGGGCGAATGCGCTTATGGCTATGGGCTGGACTGTTGTTGGAGTCACGAACGAAGAACTCGACAGCCTCGCTGCCACCGACGCGATCGCGAACACGATCCGGCAGCAGCTGGGAAAACGTGCTCAGGTTCGCACGCCGGATTGCCATGCTCGCAAGCTGAAGCTTTGACGGCAGCTGGGACTTCCCGCAGGACGCATGTAAAGATTCGACGATCTATTCACGGAAACGCTCAAGGTCGCCATATAACCGGATGCAAGCGCTTGATTGTCGGCTTATTTTTATAAGTCATTAGATAATCAAATCCGAAGGGATGTAAGCTTAGGAGCGATTCAAGGGTCTTAGATGTCGATAATGATGCTGGAACTTGAAGCGCCCGATCACAGATGCTCCGGGCGCTTCGCTGGGCGATCGGAAATGTGGGGTCAAGACGGTCGAGTTCCCGAATCCGATCCAACGCGGGCATGCTCGACGTGACGTTCAGACATTCGCGCTGGGAGGGGCGGAAGAGGAGGCCTCGGCCGTTTCGCGGTTGGCGATGATGTGGTTGATCACCACGAATACGGCCAGGAGCTTTTCGATTTGACTCTCGTCCAGAATTTTGATGTCGTATACGCCGTGCAGCGACACGATATGGCGATGCGCAGTAGCCAGCACGCGCTCCTGCGCGTCAACGATCTGGAATTCGAACGCCAAGATGCTGCCGCGCAGCTGCCAGCCCAATTCGGGGATGTCGATGATGTCCTTAATGTGGAAAAGTTGCTCGGACAGTTCGAACGAGGCGCCATCGGCCATATCCACGAAGTACTTATGATGGATGGAGACGGCTTTTGCGTGGATGGATGCGATCTCGTTGCCGTCGAGGTCGGTGATATGCGTCTTGTCGTGGAGGCTGATGGGCTTTCCCGATACGTGGTAGACCGGTTGGTCGTCGTCGTCGAGAATGTCCATCTTGTGGTGGATGGAGACGAGCTTCGATTTGATGTGTAAGTTCATGGTGAGCTCCTTGCTCATTCCGATATCCGGTGCATTTTACACATGGAGCATAGTAGTCGAACAGGCATGGTTCGTGCGGGTTGGCGAGGGCCATGAACCCAATTTTGAAACGCGACGTGAGACGATGACAGAAGGCGTCTCTGTTCCCGATACTCTCGGTAAAGGGCGACGGTAAAGCGGAGCGATGCCTACCGCCAACCTTTCTTGGAATTGCATATATAATGCCGAATACCATAAAAAAATGCATTTCGTCATGAATATACATGATTGAAGCGTATACTATGAAGCAACCTTTAAGGCGGTACGGAGAGACCGACAAGGTGCGCAGCATAGCTTTCCCAGGATAACGTGCGCCTTTGTCCCCGACGAAGGCGTTTTTTCGTATATGCTGCCCGAGCGGAAGGATGATTTTGAGCGAGATAGCGAACAAGCTCTTGGAGGGCACGTCGAAGCCCGCGCCCCGGCCGGCGGCGCTCGTGCTGGAGGACGGCGCGGTATTCCGCGGCACGGCGCGCGGCGCTTCCGGCGAGGTGTACGGCGAGATCTGCTTCAACACGTCGCTCGAGGGCTACCTGGAGGTAATCACCGACCCGTCCTACGCCGGACAGATAATCACCATGACGTATCCCCAGATCGGCAACTACGGCGTGAACCCCGAGGACGCCCAGGCGGACGCGCCCGCGCTGCGCGGCCTCGTGGTGCGCGACATGTGCGCGACGCCGTCGAACTGGCGCAGTGCACAGAGCCTGCCCGACTACCTGCGCGAGCACGACGTCGTGGCCGTGGAGGGCGTGGACACCCGTGCGCTCGTGCGCCACGTGCGCGACTGCGGCGCCCAGCGCGCGGTGCTCTCCACCGTCGACGTGGACGAGGCGAGCCTCTTGGCGAAGGTGCGCGCGAGCGAGCCCCTCGTGGGGCAGAACCTCGCCGCCACGGTGTCGTGCGAGAAGGCGTACGCCGTGGGCGCAGGCGACCTGCCCGCGAGCCATGCGTTCGCCGTAGCGCCCCCCGCAACCGCGCGCCACCGCGTGGTGGCCTACGACTGCGGCGCGAAGCGCTCCATCCTGCAGAACCTCGTGCGCTCGGGCTGCGAGCTCACGGTCGTGCCGTGGGACACGCCGGCGGCCGACGTGCTGGGCATGGCCCCCGACGGCGTGTTCCTGTCGAACGGCCCGGGTGACCCCGAGGCCGTGGAGGGCACGTACTCCCAGGTGGAGAAGCTTTTGGGCCAGGTGCCCGTGTTCGGCATCTGCCTTGGGCACCAGATGATCGCGAAGGCCGCCGGCGCCGGGATCGAGAAGCTCAAGTTCGGCCACCGCGGCGGCAACCATCCCGTGATGAACCTGCTCACGGGCCGCGTGGAGATCACGGCGCAGAACCACGGCTTCGGCCTTCTGTTCCCCAGCCTGGGCGCGCTCGTGCCGGAACTCTCGGGCGGCTTCAAGGGCCATGAAGACGACCTGCGCTTCTGGGCGCGCTCCGGCGTCGCGCCGGTCGTGGACAACGAGCGCTTCGGCCGCATCCGCCTCACGCACGTGAACCTCAACGACGGCACGGCCGAGGGCGTCGCCTTCCTCGACATCCCCGCGTTCAGCGTGCAGTACCATCCCGAGGCCTCGCCCGGACCCACCGACGCACACTACCTGTTCACCGCCTTCGGTCGGCTTATGGATTCCGCCGTTCTGACGAATGGCGGAGCAGCCGACGCTGCGGCCACGTCTGGCACCCCACCTTGCCCTTCTGCTGCGGCTGGACGGACCGAAGTCCAGTCCAGCCTTGCATCGGGGCAATCCGGGGCACCAGCCGCGCCCTCTCTGACTTTGCCCGACCCGTGGGAATGCGCTAGCTACCTGGACATCGACATCGCCGCCGACCGCCTGGCTGGCTGGACGTTCGGCGAGCAGGCTGCCACCGTGGCGGGGGCGGAAGGAGGCTCCCATGCCTAAGCGCACCGACATCAACACCATCCTCGTTATCGGCAGCGGCCCCATCGTCATCGGGCAGGCGTGCGAGTTCGACTACTCGGGCGCGCAGGCCTGCAAGGTGCTGAAGGCCGACGGCTACCGCGTGGTGCTCGTGAACAGCAACCCCGCCACCATCATGACCGACCCGGGCCTGGCCGACCGCACCTACGTGGAGCCCATCACGCCCGAGTTCGTGGAGCAGATCATCGCGAAGGAGCGCCCCGACGCGCTTTTGCCCACGCTCGGCGGCCAGACCGGCCTCAACACGGCCGTCGACCTCGCGCGTGCCGGCGTGCTGGAGAAGTACGGCGTTGAGATGATCGGCTGCGACCTGGCCGCCATCGAGCGCGGCGAGGACCGCAAGCTCTTTAACGAGGCCATGGCCGAGATTGGCCTGGAGGTCGCGCGCTCGGGCTATGCCTACAGCGTGGCCGACGCCGAGGCTATCGCCGAGCGCGTGGGCTATCCCTGCGTACTGCGCCCGAGCTTTACCCTCGGCGGCGCCGGCGGCGGCATCGCGCATACCCATGAGGAGCTCGTCTCCATCGTGAGCCAGGGCCTCGAGCTCTCGCCCGCCCACGAGGTGCTGGTCGAGGAGTCCATCGAGGGTTGGAAAGAGTATGAGATGGAGGTCATGCGTGACCACGCCGGCAACGGCATCATCGTGTGCTCCATCGAGAACCTCGACCCCATGGGCGTGCATACGGGCGACTCCATCACCGTCGCCCCTGCGCAGACCTTGTCCGATCTCGAGTACCAGCGCATGCGCGCCGCCTCCCTGGCGATTTTGGAGAAGATCGGCGTCGAGACGGGCGGCTCGAACGTGCAGTTCGCGGTCAACCCCCAAAACGGACGCCTCATCGTCATCGAGATGAACCCGCGCGTGAGCCGCTCCTCGGCCCTCGCCTCCAAGGCCACGGGCTTCCCTATCGCCAAGGCCGCCGCGCGCCTGGCCGTGGGCTATACCCTCGATGAGATCACCAACGACATCACTCGCGCCACGCCGGCGTGCTTCGAGCCGTCGATCGACTACTGCGTGGTCAAGGTGCCCCGCTTCGCCTTTGAGAAGTTCAAGGGCACCGACACGACGCTCACCACGCGCATGAAGGCCGTGGGCGAGGTCATGGCGATCGGCCGCACGTTCGAAGAGTCGTTTGGCAAGGCCATGCGCTCGCTCGAGGACGGGGCCTGCGGCTTCGGCGTGAACGCGAAGGGCGCGGGCGAGCTGGCATCCCTGGATGAGGACGACCTCGCGGCGGCTGTGTCCCGTGCGAGCGAGGGGCGCATCGCCTATGTCGCCGAGGCGCTGCGCCGCGGCTGGAGCGTGGAGCACCTGTACGACGCCACGCGCATCGATCCATGGTTCCTCGACCGCTTGCACGACATGATCGCCGTGCAGGAGGCGGTGCGCGGCTTGCGCGTGGAGGACATCGACGCCGACTCAATGCGCCTGCTCAAGCAGTACGGCACGAGCGATGCTCAGATCGCGCTGCTGACCGGCAGCGACGAGCGCTTCGTCCGCGCGTATCGCAAGGGACTGGGCGTGGTGCCGAGCATGAAGACGGTCGATACGTGCGCCGCCGAGTTCGAGAGCGCCACGGAGTACCACTACAAGACGTACGAGAACCTCATGCGCCCGGCTCCCGCTGCGCGCCGCGGCGTGGCTGCCGACGAGGTGCGCTCCTGTGAAAAGCCCAAGGTCATGATCTTGGGCGCGGGTCCTAACCGCATCGGCCAGGGCATCGAGTTCGACTACTGCTGCGTACATGCCTGCTACGAGCTGGCCGAGCGCGGCTTCGAGACCATCATGGTCAACTGCAACCCCGAGACCGTGTCCACCGACTACGACACCTCCGACCGCCTGTATTTCGAGCCGGTCACCTACGAGGACGTGATGGACATCGTGGATGCCGAGCGCCCCGTTGGTGTGATCACCACGCTGGGCGGTCAGACGCCGGTCAACCTCACGCGCGCGCTGGCCGAGAGCGGCGTGAAGATCATGGGCACGCAGCCCGACGCCATCGATTTTGCCGAGGACCGCGAGCGCTTCTCGGCGCTCCTCGACCGACTGGGCATCATGTATCCGCCGGCGGGCATGGCCACCTCGTTCGAGGAGGCCGAGGCCGTGGCGGCGCAGATCGGCTACCCGCTGCTCGTGCGGCCGAGCTACGTGCTCGGCGGCCGCGGCATGATGATCGCCTACGACGCCGAGCGCCTGCGCGAGTACATGGCCGAGGCCACGCGCGTGAGCCCCGATCACCCCATCTACCTGGATCGCTTCCTCGAGGGTGCGTATGAGAGCGACGTCGACGCCCTGTGCGACGGTGAGAACGTCTACATCGGGGGCATCTTGGAGCACATCGAGGAGGCGGGCATCCATTCCGGCGACTCGGCCACGTGCATCCCGCCGTTCTCCTTCTCCGAGTCCCTGCAGGAAAAGCTGCGTGAGACGACGCGCCGCATTGCGCTGGCGCTCGGCGTGCGCGGCCTGGTGAACGTGCAATATGCGGTTAAGGGCGACGCCATCTACGTGATCGAGGCGAATCCGCGCGCGAGCCGCACCGTGCCGTTCATCTCCAAGGCGACGGGCGTGCCGCTGGCCCGCTGTGCCGCCCGTATCATGGCCGGAGCCGCCCTGAGCGACCTGGACCTGCCGGATGATCGTCGCAAGCTCGATTACTTCTGCATGAAGGAAGCCGTGATGCCGTGGGGTCGCTTCCCCGGTGCCGAGGTCATCTTGGGGCCCGAGATGAAGTCGACGGGCGAGGTCATGGGCATCGCCAAGAGCTACCCCGAGGCGTATGCAAAAACGCAGCTGGCAATCGATTACCAGCTGCCGACGCCCAAGGACGGCCGCGTGTTCATCTCGGTGTGCGACCGTGACAAGCGCCACATCCTGAGCCTCGCGCGCATCCTGCGCTACCTGGGATTCGAGATCGTGTCCACCGAGGGAACGGCGCGCGTGCTGCGCGGCGGCAACGTGCCGTGCGAGATCGTGGGCAAGGTTGGGGCCTCGAGTTCGGAGGACGGCGGTTCCTCGATCCTCGACCTCATCGCCGGCGGGGAAATCGCGTTCATCGTGAACATCCCCTACGGCCCGGGTTCGCGCGGCGACGGCTACGTGCTTCGCACCGAGGCCGTGCGCCGCGGGGTGACCTGCCTGACGGCGCTTTCCGCCGCCAACGCGTACATAGCTGCGCTCGAGGCTCGTCAGTCGGGCGACGGCATGGAGGTCGTGGCGCTGCAGGACCTGGCGTAGGCCGCAGGCGGTCCGCTGCGGGCCGGTTTCATAGTGCGGGGGAGGGGTCTTCCTCGAGGAGGGGTGCTTCGGGCTCAGAGCCGGGCACCCCTTTTGCATGGCGAGGTCCGCGTTTGCCCTAAATGTGAAGATGCGGGTTAAAACCGGCCATATCGAGTCACTTTACAAACCGCTGACAGAAAAAAAGTGAGAGAGAGGGGGGGGTGCTTAGGCTCTTTGGGAGCGATTCGAAGGAGCGGTGCGAAAAGGGGAACGTCTCTCCATCAATAAAGTGACGACATGATAGCTATGGCAGCTCAACGAACCTCTTGAGTTGAGCGTGTGAAAGCCGCTTGAGCTGCGCCCGCTCGCAAGCTCCTCATCTGCGACGATAAAAGCCCAGGCACAGGCTCTAAAAGTGACACCCCTGACACAAATTGATAGCTGACAGGTAGAGATAAGGTGTTATGGTTCTCGGGTGCAAGTCAGGCTGGATGACGTATGTAGATGCGAATCCGGCCTCCCCATGCGGGCGCGCGCTGAGCGTCCGCCGCAGTGCGGAGGCCGCGGCGCAGGCGTCCATCCTGGGGCAGATGCGTATTTCGGGGAGGTGCGCCAACATGAGCAAACGAGTCCGGGTCAATATTCCGGGTGTTCGAGTCAACGAGACCGGTTGCCGCGTGCTGCGCATCATTGCCGAGCGCTCCGGCTGTGAGCACGGCCGCCGCTGTGCCGAGGTTCAGCTCGCCCATCGCGATATCGCCCAGGCCGCCGCGGTCAGCGTTCCGACGGTGATTCGAACCCTCGCCGCGCTGCGCGATTGCGAGCTCGTCATCGTTCGCGACAACGTTCAGCCCAACGGTGCCCGCCTGCCGAACGGCTATGAATTGACCGCATTGGGCCTGGAGGTCATCCGCATGGCCGAGGAGCTCGGGACCTTCGCGGAATAGCGCTTCCAATCGCGTGTGAAATGGGCTGAGAGCGGTCTCCCCCTCGTGCCAGTAGGTATACTAAAGCCACTACCACCGCGATTCCCTGGAGGCACCATGGAAACCACTGCAACTGAAAAGGCCCCGCTCGTCGGTATCATCATGGGCTCTAAGTCCGACCTCCCCGTCATGGAGGGCTGCACCGCCGAACTTGAGCGCCTGGGCGTTCCCTACGAGCTGGTTATCGCCAGCGCGCACCGCAATCCCGCGCAGGTGCACGAGTGGGCCGAGACCGCTGCCGACCGCGGCATTAAGGTGATCGTGGCGGCCGCCGGCAAGGCCGCGCATCTCGGTGGCGTCGTTGCCGCCTTCACCCCGCTGCCGGTCATCGGCGTGCCCATGAAGACGAGCGACCTGGGCGGCCTGGACTCCCTGCTCTCCATGGTGCAGATGCCCTCCGGCGTGCCCGTGGCCTGCGTTGCCATCAATGGCGCCAAGAACGCGGCCATTTACGCCACACAGATCCTCGGCGCCACCATGCCCGAGTATCGCGAGGCCATCGCTCAGCTCAAGCGTGAGATGGCGGAGGCGTAGAGGCGTATGGCGAGCGAAGGGGGAAAGCACTTCAAACCTAAAGGCCAGCCCGCGCCCGGCCCCGGTGGGGTTCAGGCGCCGCGACCGGTGAGCTCGCGGCCCGTTCCCCCGTCGCCGTACGCGCGTCCTGCGCGCGGTGCACAGGCCGCCGGCGGGCAGCGTCCGGTCCAGGCCGTGCGTCCCATCCAGGGTGCGAGTTCCATCCAGGGCGCGCGACCTGTGCACGGTGCGCAGGCGGACGCTTCCGCTTCGTCCGCTTATCGCGCGCCTCGGGGCGGTAAGTCCGGATGTTCCGGCAAGCGCCGCGGCAACGTGCTCTCCAACATCCTGATTGCGGTGGGCGTGGCGTTGCTTCTCGTGGCGGGCGGCCTGTTCGTCAAGGCGCAGATCGGCTACAAGAAGGCCAATGACTACTACAACGGCATCGCCGAGATGGCCGTGAAGGATTCCTCGGGCGAGGACGGCATCCCCCAGATCGATTTCGACGCGCTCAAAAAAGAGAGCGACGATATCGTGGGTTGGATCTACGTCCCCGGAACGCGCATCAATTATGTGGTCGCGCAGGGCGAGACGAACAACACCTACCTGCGTCATCTGCCCAATGGCGAATACAGCGAGAACGGCACCATCTTCATGGACATGGACGGCACCGCCCCGGGTATGGTCGACCAGCAGACCACCCTGTACGGTCATCACATGAACGACGGCGCCATGTTCGAGCCCATCGATGCGAGCATGGACCAGAAGGTCTTCGACACGTTCAAGAAGGTCTACTACATCACGCCCGAGATGACCTACGTTCTCAAGCCGATGTTCACCATGCAGGTGCAGGACGATTACGTGGACGCCCGCCGTACCAATTTCGATAGCGAGAAGGCCTTTACGCAGTACCTGCAGGCTTCCCTCGCCCAGGCGAAGGCAAGCGCAAAGGATGCCGCCGCGGAGGTGGAGAAGGCCGACAAGGTGCTCACCCTCGTGACGTGCGCCGGCCAGATCATTCCCCGCACCACCCGCGCCGGCATGGTGTGCCGCGTAGTCGACACCATTCCAGCCCAGTAAGTCTCAATTGAGGGAGCCTCAATTGGGGTCAGGGTCTCAAATGGGGCCGGGTGCGAATTGGGGACACATGTTGTTGGCCTCAATTGGGGACAGGTACAAATTGAGACATGTTCGCGCCGGCTGGCCGGGAATGCTTTCCCGCTGGCCGGTGCGCTATTTATAGTCAAGGCGATGTCCCGTGCGCGCCTATTCGCGATTGGGCATTGCCGGAAAGAAAGGATCGACCATGGCAGATATGCCTTCCATCGATGCTTGGCTGCGCGAGGCCAAGGCCGACCCGAGCTTCCGCGCATGCGGAATGTATCTGGTTCATAACGGAACCGTGCGCGAGACGCCCAAGTCCGAGGCGCGCGGCATCGAGACCGATGGCGTCCAGCCCGGCGACAAGGTCACCGGCATGGTGTTCAGTTGCGACGAGGCCAAGGTGGCCGCCGCCGTTGAGGAGGCTCGCGCTTTGCCGGGCATTGGCTACGTGCGCGTGTGGTTGAACTCCGGCGAGCTCGCCGTGGGCGACGACATCATGCTCGTGCTCATCGGCGGTGACATTCGCCCGCGCGTGATCGACGGTCTGCAGCACTTGGTTGCGACCATCAAGAACACCTGCGTTGTGGAGCGCGAGCTCTCCGAGTAGCGGGTCGTGACGGTTTTTCGGGCCGTTTGCGGCTGGCTGTCCGGAATGGTCGCAAAATGCCAAGCTGCAAGAGCGCGGCAAATCACGACCATTTGTCACGTGGGATAGCTAGAAAAATGGTCGAGAAATGCTGCGCTGTCGTAGAGAGGCATTTCTCGACCGGTTCATAGGGGAAAAGTCCGAAAAAATGGTCGCAAAATGCCTCGCTGTTGCAGCTTGGCATTTTGCGACCAAAATCCCGTCTGAGAGAGGTGCCCGTATCTGGCAGATCGGCGCCCGGCACGAGTTTGAAGCTCGTGCCTGCTCTGCCGCCCGCTTACGCCGCCGGCTTGGGGGAATCCACGCGACTTGATGTATCCGGGTGGATCGTCATGGTCTGGAAGCGGTTTGCCATGTAGTCGTTATCGAAGTGCTCGGCGTAGAACTCCTCGACCGGGGAGCTGGGCTGAATGCCGCTCACGCGGCAGAACCAGCAGTCGAGCGCCTGGAGCGTCATGACGCCGTTCACCAGCATGAGGGCGGCGACCACGGTGGTCAGCGAGTAGCGCATCTTCCACGGAATCAGGTTGATGAGCTTGAGCAGGCGCGGTAGGCAGACCTTGATCCAGAACAGACCGAGGGTGCCCCACATGAGCATGAACGGGGTGGACGTGCGCCCGGCGAACAGGATCGCCAAGGGATCGGGGATGCCGGGCAGCAGTTCGTAAGAGTACGCCCAGGCGATCGCGCCGAACGAGGTCTGCATCCACCAGCCCACAGCAGCCTCGAACACGCCGCCGATCAGGGCACTGACCAGGAAGATCAATACAAAACCGCGCTTATAGAATCGGTTGAGGGCAACGGTGAGCAACACGGCACCAAAGCCGTAGATGGGGCTGAACGGGCCGAACAGAAGGCCGGCTCGATCCTGGTACACGCCCGGATCGACCCACACCATATGGAAGATGACCTCGATGATCAGGCCGAGTACGCAGCAGACCATGAAGACCCAGAACAGGTTGAAGAAGTTGAGCTTGATATAGCCCTCGCCCGTGAGGTCTCGGCCCAGCATGCCCTCGGCGGCTGCCTCGCGGTCCTCGAGATCGCGCAGGCGACGCTGTAGCTCGCGCTCCTGGCGCAGCGTGGGGTCGATCGTGGCAGAGAGTGCCGTGAGGATACCCAGCTGGATCATGGGGCGGATGAGGTGCACGCCGATGCCCTGGAGCATGACGTCGATCAGGATCTGTGCGACCGTCATCACGATAAGGGCGTATGCCCAGCGGCCCGCGTCGCGGCGATAGCTCTTCATGAGCGTCCAGCCGAAGATGATGAGCGCAACCGAGGCGACGAACGCCAGGACGGAGCCGATCGCCGTCATGGTGACGGTAAGGGTGAGGTTGGAACCGATGAGGACGGATTCCTGGCCGAGCACCAGTCGATAGACCATGATGCCAAAGTAGGCTCCCATAAGCGGCAGCGCCACGACGCCGTCGAGCGCGCACAGGGCGCCATACACGCGCACGATGAGCGGGATGGCTTTGCGCTGGTCGGCGGTGGTGTTCTTGGGATCGAGATCGTTGCCCGGAAGGTCGTAGTCAGGGTTCGTGGTGGCCGCGCGGCTTGTTGGGTCGCTCACAGATGCTCCTTGCTCGCAAAATGGCACAAACCGAATATTTTTTCATAGTACCCGTTTTGGCCGAACGTACTCCCGCGCCGCCATACCTCAATTCAGGGACAGTCCCTAAATTGAGGTGGAGGTGTTTCAAATCGAGGCGCGCCCGTCAAAGCAAAGGGCCCGCCGACCACATGGGTCGACGGGCCTTGAGTTTCGCGTTTGGTGCGCGGGCGCGCGCGGCGCGCTTGCCAGCATCCGCGGCGATTTACTCGTCCAGCAGCGCCTTCTTCATGGAAGCGGCGGCCTTCTTGCCGGCGCCCATGGCGAGGATGACGGTGGCGGCACCGGTCACGATGTCACCGCCGGCCCACACCTTCGGGTTGGAGGTGCGGCCGTCCTCATCGGCCTCGATGAGGCCCCAGCGGTTGAGCTCGACGTCGGCGCAGAGCTTGGCGAAGGGGTTCGCCATGGTGCCGATGGCGGTGATGGCCACGTCGCAGGGAATCTCAAAGGCGGAGTCGGCCACGGGGACCGGGCGGCGACGGCCGGAGGCGTCGGGCTCGCCGAGTTCCATGCGCTCCAGCTTGACGGCGGACACAAAGCCGTCCTCGCCCTTGATGAACTCGAGCGGGTTGACGAGCTCGAGGATGTGCACGCCCTCTTCCTTGGCGTGATGGACCTCGGCCAGGCGCGCGGGCATCTCGGCCTCGGTGCGGCGGTAAGCCAGCGTCACGCTGTCGGCGCCCAGACGCAGGGCGGTGCGGGCGGCGTCCATGGCAACGTTGCCGCCGCCGAACACCACGACGTTCTTGCCCTGGCGGATCGGGGTGTCGTAGACGGGGAAGTCGTACGCGTGCATGAGGTTGGTGCGGGTGAGGTACTCGTTGGCGCAGTACACGCCGGGCAGGTTCTCGCCCGGGACCTTGAGGAAGCGGGGGAGACCGGCGCCCACGGCGAGGTACAGGGCGTCAAAGCCCTCCTCGTTGAAGAGCTCGTCGGCGTCGAACAGGCGGCCGGCGACGGAGTTGTACTCGAAGTGCACGCCGAGCTGCTCCAGGCCGTCGATCTCGCGCTTGACGATCTTCTTGGGCAGGCGGAACTCGGGGATGCCGTAGGTCAGCACGCCGCCGCCAGTGAAGAAGGCCTCGAACACGGTGACGTCGAAGCCCTCGCGGGCGAGCTCGCCGGCGCAGGCGATGCCGGAGGGGCCGGAGCCCACGATGGCGACCTTCTTGCCGTTCTTGGGCTTGCACACCGGAGCGCGGCCGACCTCATCGGCCATGTCGCCCACCATGCGCTCGAGCTGACCGATGGCCACGGCCTCGCCCTTGCGGCCGAGGATGCACTTGCCCTCGCACTGGTTCTCCTGCGGGCACACGCGGCCGCAGACGGAGGGCAGCAAGTTGTCGCCCTTGATGGTCTCGAGCGCCCCGGCCCAGTCCTCGTCGCGGATCTTGGAGATGAAGCCGGGGATGTTCACGCCGACGGGGCAGCCCTGCATGCACAGGGGCTTCTTGCAGTCGAGGCAGCGGTTGGCCTCGGCGATGGCGTCTTCCTTGGTGAAGCCCGTGTCGACCGGGCGGAAATCGCACGCGCGCTCAGCGGCCGGCTCCTCGTTCGGAGTGGTGCGGGGAGCGCCGATGTTCGGGCGATACTTTTTTACTTCTGACATGCGCAGGCCTCCTCATGACGCTTGGTGGAAACGGCCTCTTCGCCGCGGTAGCTGGCCTGGCGCGCGGCCAGGTCGTCCCAGTCGACGGCGCTGGCGTCGAAATCGGGACCGTCGACGCAGGCGAACTTGGTCTCGCCGCCCACCTCGACGCGGCAGCAACCGCACATGCCGGTGCCGTCGACCATGATGGGGTTGAGGCTGGCGATGATCGGGATGTTGTGCTCGTGGCAGGTGAGGGAGGAGAACTTCATCATCGGCACGGGGCCAACGCAGAAGGCGTGGTCGATGGAGTCGGTCTCGCACAGGCGCGCGAGCGGCAGGGTCACGACGCCCTTCTCGCCCATGGAGCCGTCGTCGGTGGTGACGAACAGGCCGGCGAGCGGCAGCGCGTCGAACTGCTCGTGCAGGATGAGGAGGTCCTTGGTGCGGGCGCCCATGATCACGTAGACGTTCTTGCCCTGCTCGCAGAGCATGCGCGCCACGGGGTAGGCGATGGCGAGACCCACGCCGCCGCCGATGACGGCCACGGAGTCGCCCTCGACCTCGGTGGGCTGGCCCAGCGGGCCGGTGATATCGCGGATGAAGTCGCCCTCGTTGAGCTCGGAGAGGCACTGCGTGGTCTTGCCCACCACCATGAAGATGAACTCGATCCAACCCTCCTCCGCATTCCAGTTGGCGAAGGTGAACGGCACGCGCTCGCCCGTCTCGTCGATGCGCACCATGAGGAACTGGCCGGCGTGAGCCTTCTTGGCCATCCTCGGGGCGTGGACGCGGAACTCGAAGACCTTCTCCGAGAACTGCGTCTTCTTCAGGATTTCAAACATAGAACCCCTCTCTGATTGGCCGGAGCATCGTATGCGCAGGTCACGCAAGCAAAATGCCCCGATTGCAACCTCTTGTGCATGCGCATAAGGCGAATATGCGCATGCGCTGTCAAGTATACCCCGCGACCTTGCGTGTAAGCCTTGTTCGCGCGTCTTTCGGGCAAGCGGTAAAACGTTTTTCGGTGGGCGAGGGGGCGGTGAAAAGGAGGGCGCCGGCCCGGGTCACACATGGTGTGGATTCCCGGGTCGGCGCCCTGGTTTGAGCTCAATGTAAGGGCCTCAATTCGGGGACAGTCCCTAAATTGAGGTGTGTTTGGGTGCGATGCGGTTTTGCTCCGGGTTGTCAGTGTTTGCCGTTGGCGTTCGCGCCGCCGTTGACATGGTCGCGCGCGAATACGACGCCGCGGGTCACGGCGAGCGCCGCAGCTTCGGCGGCCTGGTGCGTCATGACCTCGAAGTCCTCGGCCTCGCGGGAGCGCAGCTGCTTCAAGACGAAGTCGGCCACGGGCATGCGACCCGGGGGGTTGCCGATGCCGGCGCGGATGCGGGAGAAGTCGCGGCTGCCGAGCTTGTCGATGATGGAGCGCAGACCGTTGTGGCCGGCGTGGCCGCCGCCGACCTTCACGCGGACGTCGCCCGCGGGGATATCGAGCTCGTCGTGGATGACGAGCAGCTCCTCGGGCTTGACCTTGTACTGCGCGCAGAGCTTGGAGATGGGGCCGCCGCTCGTGTTCATGTAAGACTGGGGTTTGACCAGGACGACCTCGCGCTTACCGCCTTCGGCCTCAGCGTCGTTGACGTTGATGACGGCGACCTCGGCGCCCGCCTGGTTCTTCCAATAGCTGACGCCCGCCTTCTCGGCCAGGACGTCGATCGCGCAAAAGCCGGCGTTGTGACGGGTTGCGGCGTATTCCTCGCCGGGGTTGCCGAGTCCGGCGACCATGCGGATGGGCTTGGGCTGTGCTGCGGCCATGGGGCTCCTTGCGTTCGTTATGTACCTGCCGAGTATGGTGGCGGTGGGTGGATGAGCTGTCAAATCGGGGCGCGCGGGATGTGGAGGGCGGCGGGGGTGTCGACTTGGGGGCGGTCTGCCTTCTTGCTGTGCGGTACTATCAATTCATGGGCGTCGTCGTCCGACGTCCGATTTGATACCGAACATCAAGGAGTCCCCATGGATGTCACCGCGATTGTAATGGCCGCAGGCGAGGGCACGCGCATGAAGTCGAATCATGCCAAGGTGTCCCACCAGATTCTCGGCAAGCCCATGGCCTGCTGGGTCATCGATGCGGCGCTGGCCGCTGGATGCACCCGCGTGGTCGTGGTGGTGGGCAGCCACTCCGACGAGGTGCGCGCGCTGATCTCCGCCGCTTACGAGGGCACGCCTGCCGCCGACGCCATCGAGTGCGTCGAGCAGGTCGAGCGCTTGGGCACCGCGCATGCCGTCCGCACCGCGCTGGATGCGACAGGCATCGACGCCGGTCCCGTGGTGGTCTTGAACGGCGACCTTCCGCTCATCCAGGCCGATACCATCGCCGCCTTCGCCAACACCGTTGCTGACGGTTCGAACGCCGGTGCCGTGCTCACCTTCACCCCGCCCGTGCCCTTTGGCTACGGTCGCATCGAGCTGGCCGAGGACGGGACCGTCAACCGCATCATCGAGCAGAAGGACTGCACGCCCGAGCAGGACGCCGAGCTCCTCGAGTGCAACGCCGGCTGCTATGCCTTCGACGGCGCGCTCCTCGCCGCTCACATCGGCGAGGTCGGCAACGACAACGCGCAGGCCGAGTATTACCTGCCCGACATGGTTGAGATCCTTAAACGCCACGGTCATGCCGTGACCATCTCCCACTGCGAGGACTATCGCGACGGCCTGGGCGTGAATAGCCGCGCGCAGCTCGCCGAGCTCACCGCCATCGCCCGCGACCGCATCAACGAGCGCTTCATGACCGAGGGCGTCACCTTTATCGATCCCGCCCAGGCCTGGATCGGCCCCGATGCGCAGATTGGTCGCGACACCATCGTGTGGCCGCAGACTCACCTCATCGGCGCCTGCCGCATCGGCGAGGGCTGCCAGCTCGGCCCGAACAGCCGCCTCACGAATGTCGTGGCGGGCAACGATTGCTCGCTCGACGAGACGGTCGCCATCGACGTCGTGATCGAGAACGGCGTGACCTGCGGTCCGCGCGCCTACCTGCGCCCGGGTACGCACCTTTTGGACGGCGCGCACGTGGGTACGCATGTCGAGATCAAGAAGTCCACGATTGGCGAGGGTTCCAAGGTCCCGCATCTCTCCTATATCGGCGACACCACGATGGGCGCGGGTGTGAACGTTGGCGCCGGCTCCATCACCTGCAACTACGATGGCAAGAACAAGCACGCCACCACTATCGGCGACCGCACGTTCATCGGCTCCGACACCATGATGGTCGCTCCCGTGAACATCGGCGCGGACGTGGTGACCGGAGCGAGCAGCTGCATCACCCGCGACGTGCCGGACGGCGCCCTGGCCGTGGAGCGTTCCGACCAGCGCATTGTCGAGGGCTACACCGAGCTGCGTCGCGCCCGCCTGTAACCCTTTCGGATGTGTAATTGGGGACGGGTGCGAATTACACATCCTGCTGACGGGCCTGCCGGTCGTCCGATTTCGGGCGGCCGGCATTTTCATGACGAGACCCAAAGATGTGTAATTTGCACCCGTCCCCAATTACACATTATCGGTGGTCAATTAGCTGGCAAAGTGGCTAATATATAGAACGTGTAAGGAAGTTGTGGCGTATAAAGGAGAAGTCATGCCGACAACCGATCCCAAAAAGACCGTGGATATGAGCAAGATCCTGCGAGTGTACTCCGGTTCCTCCAACCGTCCGCTCGCCCAGAAGATCGCCAACCAGCTCGGCGTGGAGCTCTCCGGCCTTACGCTCAAGCAGTTCGCCAACGGCGAGATCTACGCTCGCTATGACGAGACCGTCCGCGGTGCCGACGTCTTCCTGATCCAGTCCGTTGCCGGCGAGAATGTCAACGACATGCTCATGGAGCTCCTCATCGCCACGGATGCCGCCAAGCGCGCTTCCGCCCGCTCCATCACCGCCGTCATCACCCACTACGGCTACGCCCGCCAGGACCGCAAGGCCGGCCCGCGTGAGCCCATCACCGCCCGCCTCGTCGCCAACCTGCTCGAGTGCGCCGGCGTGGACCGCATCATCACGCTCGACCTGCACCAGGGCCAGATCCAGGGCTTCTTCGACATCCCGGTGAACCACCTCTCCGCCCTGCCGCTCTTCGCCGACTACTACGACGCCATGGGCTTCGATACCGACAACCTCGTCGTCGTCTCCCCCGACGTGGGCCGCGCCAAGGCTGCCAAGAAGCTGTCCGACATGCTCGGCTGCTCGCTGGCCATCGCCCACAAGGGCCGTCCGCGCCACAACGCCGCCGAGGTCATGGGCATCATCGGTGATATCAAGGGCAAGACCTGCATCATCAACGATGACATGATCGACACCGCGGGCACCCTGTGCGCCAACGTGCGCGAGCTCAAGGCCCTCGGCGCCGGCGACATCTACGTGTGCGCCACCCACGGCATCTTCTCCGGCGAGGCCGTCCAGCGCCTGAACGACGCTCCGATCGTCGAGTGCGTGGTCACCGACGCCATCCCCGTCGAGGAGGGTGGCAAGATCAAGACCATCTCCGTGGCCGGTGAGTTCGCCGAGACCATCTCCGCCGTGTACTACGAGCAGTCCGTGAGCACGCTCGTGGGCGGCGACTTCGCGATGTAGCGAACATGTTCAATGTGAGCGGTGGTTCGTCCGCCGCTCGTGCAGCCGGGTCCTGGCGGGCCCGGCTGTTTCTTAAAGGGGCGATTTGCGGAAGAGGGGGAGCGGATGGCGCAGGCGCCCAGGCATACGGCATTTGGAACTATGCACCCCGCGGTGCCGGCGGCGTTTCTCGCGTGCACGCTCGGCCTGACCATGTTCGCCCCGCATCCGGTGCTGGTGTCGCTGTCCCTCGCGGGGGCGCTTACGTACGGCGCCGTTGCCCGCGGTGTTCGTCCCACGCTGCTCGCCTTGCGTTGGCAGCTTCCGCTCATCGCGTTGCTGGCCTGCGTGAACCCTCTGTTCGCGCAGCGGGGGAGCACGTTGCTGTTCTCGCCGTTCGGCATGCCGGTGTACGCCGAGAGCCTGCTGTACGGCGTTGTCATGGCGGTGATGTTCATGGCGAGTGTCCTATGGTTCCAGGCCGCACGCGATATCTTGCCGCAGGACAAGGTGCTCTCCCTGTTCGGTAACGCGGCGCCGGTCGTATCGCTCATGATCTCGATGACGATGCGCCTCATCCCGCGCTTCGTGCGACAGGGGCATGTGATCGCCGATGTGCAGGATGTGGCTCTGAGCTGCGCCGATGAAAATGGTCGCCGGCGTGCCGGCGAGCGCCGCGGCCTTGTGCGCCGCCGCATGCGGCAGAGCTCGGTGCTTATGGGCTGGGCCATGGAAGACTCCCTGGAAACTGCCGACGCCATGCGTGCGCGCGGCTGGGGCGCCGCGGAGCGCCGAACTACGTACGTTCGCTATCGCTTCACTTCGCGCGACATGTTCTGCCTGGTGCTCGTCGCGGCCTTCGGTGCCCTCTGCATCGCGGTGGCGTGGCGGTCCGCGTCCTTTGCGTTTTATCCACAGCTCTCGCCCTTGGGTCCTTGGCTGAGCTACATTCCCTACGCCGCTTGGATGTTCGTTCCCGCGGCGCTGCACGTGTATGAGAGGAGCGTGTTCGCATGAGCGATGAGGGTATCGCGCTCGCGTACGATGACGTGACGTTTCGCTATCCGGGCTCTCATGGTGACGTGCTGAGCGGCGTGTCCATGGCCGTTCCCGCCGGTGCGTTCGCGCTGCTGGTGGGAGGCACCGGTTCGGGCAAGTCGACGTTGCTCTCGCTGGCCAAGCCGCAAATCGCCCCTGCGGGGGACCGCGCCGGCCAGGTGCGCGTGTTCGGCAGACCCGTGGATGACTTGGATGGGGCCGCAGCATGTGAGGTCGGCTATGTGTTCCAAGACCCCGATAACCAGATCGTGTGCGACAGCGTGTGGCACGAGATGGCATTCGGCTTGGAAAACCTCGGTACGCCCCAGGGCGAGATGCGCCGTCGTGTTGCCGAGGCGAGCTACTTCTTTGGCATGGGGCCGTGGTTCCACAGCGATACGGATGCGCTTTCGGGCGGCCGCAAGCAGCTGCTGGCGCTTGCCTCGACGCTCGTCATGCAACCGCGCGTGCTGCTGCTCGACGAGCCGACGGCGCAGCTCGACCCCATCGCGGCGCGCAATTTCCTGCATGCCTTATTCCGCGTGAACCGAGAGCTGGGATGCACCGTGGTTGTTGCGACGCACGAGCCCGAGCTGATGGCTGATTACGCGACCTGTGCGTTCGAGCTGGTGGATGGCGCTGTGAGGGCGGTTGAGAACCTGGGGCGCTTCAAGTGCGAGGCCACGTTGGCGGAGTGTGGCGCGCTCTGCGATGCGAATGCCCCGGCCGCCGTGTCGGCGCGCGGTGCGTGGTTCCGGTACGGCCGCGATGACGACTGGGTGCTGCGCGGTTTGGATCTTGAAGTGCGTCAGGGCGAGGTGCATGCCCTGGTTGGCGGTAACGGCTGTGGCAAGTCGACGTTGCTCGCCCTTATCGCGGGCACGCGCCGTGCACAGCGGGGCGAGGTGCGCTCCGCGATTTCGGCCAAGGCGATGCTCCCTCAGGACCCCAAGGCCCTTTTTGCCGAGGAGCGCGTGGACGAGGAGCTCATGGAATGGGCGCATATCGGCGGATATGGCGCAGATGAGGTTCAGGCCATGATGGGAGAGCTCGGTCTTGCCGACCGCGCTGACCTGCATCCGTACGACCTGTCCGGCGGTCAACGCCAGATGCTCGCCTTGGGCAAGCTGCTGCTCGTTCATCCACGGCTTCTGTTGCTCGACGAACCGACCAAGGGTCTCGACCGCACCGCCCGCGAGCGTGTGGCCGGCATGATCGAGGCTGCTCGCCGCGACGGTGTTACGGTCATCGTATCCACGCACGATCTGGCATTCGTGCGTCGCGTCGCCGACCGCGTGTCGCTTATGTTCGACGGCGAGCTTGCCTGCACGGAGCCCGTGGGCGAGTTCTTCCGCAACAACCTGTTCTACCGGCCATGATGGTGGGGGATGAGATGCGTTTGAGCGGCACGTGTGGACACGTTCTCGAAATTGCGCTGCTGACTGCAGTTCCCCTGGTCATGGGCGCGGCATTGCTGACGGGGGCGGCAAACGCCGCACTGCTCATGATGGTCGTCGTGACGCTGGTGCTCGTCCTGTTCTTTCTGGGGTACGAGCGGAGCCAGCCTGCGCTGCGCCAGATCATGCCCACGCTGGTGCTCGCCGCGTGCGCGGCGGCGGGGCGCATCCTGTTCGCGCCTATTCCGGACTTCAAGCCGCTTTCCGCGATCGCCATCATCGCCGGCGCGACGTTGGGCCCGCGCAACGGCTTCATGGTCGGTGCGCTCGCGGCGCTTACCAGTAATTTCTTTTTCGGCCAGGGGCTGTGGAGCCCATGGCAGATGTATGCCTGGGGCGTGGTGGGATACGTGGGCGGCATGCTGGCTCGGTCCGGCGTGTTCGATAACCGCACGGCTGGCCGCCCGCGCGTATGGGCGCTCGTGCTCATGGGGCTGGCATCCGGCGCCCTATACGGCGTGATCATCAATGCATATGGCGTGCTGGGATTCGTGCGTCCGCTCACATGGGCCGGTGCGCTGGCCTACGTGGCCGCATCCCTGCCCTTCGACGCGATGCACGGCGTGGCGACCGCCCTGTTCCTCGCGGTTTTGTACGGCCCGTGGACGCGCCGCATCGGTCGAGTCGTGCGCAAGTACGGGCTGTAGCGTCTGCGCGGCGGCCCTACAGTTCGATCTCCAGCGTGACGGGGCAGTGGTCGGAGCCAAAGATGTCGTTGCGGATGCCGCAGGCGCGCACGCGGTCGGCGATTGCGTCGCTTACCAGGAAGTAGTCGATGCGCCAGCCCGCGTTGTTCTTGCGCGCGTTGAAGCGGTAGCTCCACCAGCTGTAGGCGCCCTCCAGGTCGGGGTTGGCGGCGCGGAACGTGTCGGTGTACCCCGCATCCAGCAGCTCGCCGAACTTCGCGCGCTCCTCGTCGGAAAAGCCGGCGTTGCCGCGGTTGGACTTGGGGTTCTTGAGGTCGATCTCGTTGTGCGCGACGTTAAAATCGCCGCAGGTCACAACCGGCTTGCCCGTTTCGTCCTCGAGCGAGCGCAGGAAGGCGCGGTAGGCGTCGTCCCAAGCCATGCGCGTGCTCAGACGGGCGAGCTCGCCCTGCGCGTTGGGGGTGTACACGTCCACGAACCAAAAGCGCTCGAACTCCAGGGCGCACACGCGACCCTCGGTGGCGGCGACGGCGACCAGTTCGAGTTCGTCGTCGGAGAGGCCTGCGGCGCGCCCGGCTGCGAGCACGGCGTCTGCGTGACGTACGGAAAGGGGCTCCTCGCGCGTGAACACGGCCGTGCCGGAGTAACCCTTGCGCTCAGCGTAGCTCCACACCTGGTGATAACCGGGAAGGTCGAGCTCGACCTGACCCTCCTGCAGTTTGGTCTCCTGCAGGCCGAGGATGTCGGCGTCGAGTTCGGCCACGATGTCGGTGAAGCTCGGGTCCTTTTTGAGCACGGCGCGCAGGCCGTTGACGTTCCACGAGGCGAGCTTGAGCGTGCGGGAAGCGGTGTCGGTCATGATGGTCTCCTTCGGCGGCGCACAGCGCCGGATATGTCGAAGGGCCCGTTCGGCGCTGCGTGCGCCGACGAAATGGGCCCAGTAGGGTATCGCATGGCTAACTATACTAGATGGCGGTGGCGCTGCGATTGCGGTTCGGCGAAAGCCTCGCCTGGTTGCCGACGCTCCAGGATGAGCGCGCCGCCCTGCTCATCTGCTGCGATATCGCGCGGGCATTCGAGGTTTAGGGCGTTCTCGGCCTCTCTATCCCCGCGTGCCACGACATTCGCGCAACGTAAAACGAGTGGGCTGGATACAATAGAACGAGTTTGTCTGTTTCGAAAGGATCCTCATGGCACGCGATTCCAAAGTTTGGCGCTGCGGAAAATACGAGCTGAAGTTCGACCGCCCGCGCATCATGGGCGTCCTCAACGTCACGCCCGATTCCTTCAGCGACGGTGGCGAGCACCTCGATACCGACGCCGCAATCGCGCACGGCCTCAAGATGCTCGACGATGGCGCCGATATCATCGACGTCGGCGGCGAGTCGACCGGTCCCGGTTTCACCCCGGTCGATCCCGACACCGAGGCGCGCCGCGTGCTGCCGGTCGTGCAGGCGCTCGCCAAGGCCGGCGCCGTTGTGTCTATCGATACCCGCCATGTGGAAGTCGCCAAGGCGGCCGTCCGCGTGGGAGCATCCATCGTCAACGACGTGACGGGCTTCACCGACCCGCGCATGGTCGATTTCGTCAAGGAGAGCGACTGCGGCCTGGTGGTCATGCATGCCGGTGAGGTTGCCGACGTCGAGCGTCCCCGCACGCACACCGAGGTCCAGCTCGACACCTCCGCCGCCGCATTCATGGCGCAGAAGGCTCGCGAGGCCGAGGAGGCCGCTCGCGCGCTGGGCGCCACCGGCAAGTCCAAGCGCGCCGCCAAGGCAAAGCTCATCTCCGGCATGGTGCAGCCCCTGCAGCCGCAGCTGCCGTTCGACGCGCCGGCTCCCGCAGCCGATGCCGAGCAGGCCGCGCCGGCCCCCGGCGCATCTGCCGCCGTGGCGTTCGATGCGACCGACGCGGATGCCGTGAGCGCATCGGTCGAAGACGCACCTTCCGGCGACGATCTTGCGTCCGTGATGGCGCGCTCCGGGGCCACCGCATACAACGGCAGCCGCTCCGCGCAGCTCCGCCGCTTCACCCTGCCCGATTCGGCCCCGATCATGCGTCGCGTCATGGGCTTCCTGTCCGACCAGGCCCGCGCACTCATACACGCAGGCGTGGCCCGCGAGCGCATCTGCCTGGATCCGGGCTCGGGTTTTGGCAAGCAGGCCAACGAGGACATCGTTATCCAACGCGAGCTGGGCAAGATCGCCTCGCTGGGCTATCCCACGCTGTGTGCCGTATCGCGCAAGCGCCTGGTGGGCGCCATCTCGGGCGTGGCAAACGCCAGGGAGCGCGACATCGCCACGTTCGGCGTGTGCCTGGGCGCCATCGAGCAGGGCGCAAACATCGTGCGCGTGCACAACGTTGCCGGGTTCGCCCAGTTCCTGAATGGTTTTTGGGCGATCGCCCGCCCGCAGCCGCGCCGCGCCTACGTGGCGCTCGGCTCCAACGAGGGCGACCGTTTGGAGAACATCCGCACCGCGCGCGACCTCATTGCCCAGATCCCCATGACGTGTGTGTCGAGCTGCTCGCGCATTTACGAGAGCGAGCCCGCCTACGAAACGGATCAGGATGCCTTTGCCAATGCGGTGATCGAGATCAAGACCGAGCTGGCGCCGCTCATCCTGCTGGATGAGCTGGGCAAGGTGGAGCTGCAGCTGGGCCGCGACCGCTCCGGCAAGGCCAAGGCAAACGGCCCGCGCCCCATCGATTGCGACCTTTTGTGGATGGACAACGAGATTCACGGCGGCAACAAGCTGCGTTTGCCGCATCCCGGCCTGGGCGAGCGCGACTTCGTGCTGGTGCCGCTCGAGGACCTCATGCACAACCCTGCGCGCTTCTTCCGCTACGAGGGCATCGACGTCAAGGAGCCCGAGGACCGCGTGGGCCACGTCGTCGCCGAGCTCGGCACGCTGTAGCGTTCGACCCTTTACGCCAGGCGGCGGTAGATCTCGCAGATGCCCTTGATGGTGAGTTGGGGGTCGACGTGGTCGAACGCGTCGGTGGCCTCGGCCACCACGCGCGCAAGGCCGCCGGTGGCGATGACGGTCGCATCTTCGCAATCGAGTTCGCGCTTGATGCGCGCGATTAGGCCCTCGGCCATCGCGGCGGCGCCCACCACGGTGCCGCTTTGCACGGCCTCCACGGTGGTGTGGCCGATCGTGGCCTTGGGCGCTTCGAGCGGGACGCTTGCCAATCGGGCGGCGCGCGCGGTTAGAGCGTCGAGCGAGATGCGGATTCCCGGCGCGATGCACCCTCCGATGTAGGCGCCGCGCTCGTCGACCACGTCGATGTTGGTGGCGGTGCCAAAATCGACCACGATGCTCGGTGCGCCGTACAGCGCGGCCGCCGCCGTGGCGTTGGCGATGCGGTCGGCTCCCACCTCCGCCGGGTTGGGCGCGTCGATGCTTGTAACGGCCGCGGTCTCACGGCCCACGACCATCAGGCGCGCGCCCATGTCTCGGGCCACGCCCTCCCATTCGCGCATGAGCTGCGGCACCACGCCGGCAAACGCGATGGCGTGGACGCAGCCCAGGTCCAGGCCGTCTTTGTGGAAATAGCCGAGCAGGCGGACGTGCAGTTCGTCTTTGGTGAGCGTGCGGTCCGTGGGCATGCGCCATGCGTGTACGAGCTCGTCGCCGTCAAAGAGGCCGAGTGCGGTTTGGGTGTTGCCCATATCGATGGCCAAAAGCATGGTCGTCTCCCGTTGAATGTCATGCGGACGCTGCGGAAATAGGGTCGACAGGGTGTCCTGAGCGACAGCGCACATTGTATACTTATCGCTTGCACGTGCGCTCCGCGGCGCACAAACGTTTTCGGTTTCCGAGGAGTCTCATGAACAAGAAGGCCAAGCGCCGTCTGGTGGTGACCGGCGGTATCGTCGCCATCGCCATGCTCGTGATCGTCGCCATCGCCGGCTCCGGCGGGGCGGCCTCGTCGCTCACGGTGGGCGACCTGCTTACCGGCGATTACGCCGGCAAGAAGGTCCAGGTCACCGGCTCGGTCGTCGACGGCTCGATCGAGACGGACGGCGCCGCGGTCCGTTTTGACATCACCCCCGAGGAGGGTGACGGGAGCGAGTCGGTCCGAGTCGTCTACGAGGGCGCGCTGCCCGCGACCTTCGGTTCGGGCGTCGTCGCCATCTGCACCGGCACGGTCGAGAACCCGCCCATGCTCAAGTGCACCGAGATGGTCACCAAGTGCCCGTCCAAGTACGAGAGCGCCGAGGGCTCCCTCACCGTCAAGGGCCTCATCGACCAGGCCGACACCATGATGTTCGAGGACACCAAGGTGTGCGGCTACATCCAGGGCGAGGTCAACGATGCCAGCGCGGATTACCGCTTTGTCATCGAGTCCCAGGGCGCCACGTTGAAGGTGGTGTATGACGGGGGCCTCGACGAGCAGGTCGCCGACGGCGTCGCCGTCGTGCTCTCGGGTCACCTCGATTCCGATGGCATCTTCGTCGCAACGGAGCAGCCCGCCATCGACTCCTCCATCTCAAAGTAGTTCACGGCGTTGCCGAGGCCCCGGATGTGAATGTGCGTCCGGGGCCTCGGCGCGTCGGCTGGGCGCCCGCCTCGCATCGTCGGCGATGCGCGCGGGCGCCCCTTCGCACCAGAAAGGTTTCCCATGACCCCAACTCTTGGCAATACCCTGCAGAGCCTGGCGCTCGTGTTTTCCGTCGTTTCGGCGTTGATGCTCATCGCGGGTTCGAAGCGTCCGAGCTCGCGTCTGGCACGCACCGGATACGCGTTCGTGTACGCCTCCTTCGCGCTGCTCACCGCCTGCGTGGGCATTGTGCTCATGGGCATGCTGACCGAGGATTACACCCTGGCCTACGTGGTCTCGAACTATCCCGCGACCGATAGCCCCCTGCAGCCGCTCTACCGCGTGAGTGCCGTGTGGGCCGGCCGCCAGGGCTCGCTTTTGCTGTGGACGTGGCTCATCTCCGCATTCGCCGCGGCCCAGGCGTACCGTCGCCGCCGTGCGAGCGAGGGGCTCACGTGCGCGGCCCTCGGCGTGACCGAGATCGTGGTCGCGCTGTTCACTGCCACGCTCGTCTTTTCGGCGTCCAACAATCCGTTTATGGCCACGGCCGCGGAGTACCTCAACGCCGACGGCACCCTGGTGTCCAAGATCGGCGGCATGAACCCGCTGCTCATGCATTGGGCGATGATCCTGCACCCGCCGGCGACCTTCATCGGTTACGCCGCGATGACCGTCCCGTTCGCCTATGCCATGGCCGCGCTCATCACCGGCGACCTGTCCGCGCGCTGGGTTGAGCTGTGCGACCGCATGGCGGTGTTCGGATTCATCTTCCTGTCCATCGGCATGGGCCTGGGCGCGGTGTGGGCTTACGTCGTGCTCGGCTGGGGCGGCTTCTGGGCGTGGGACGCCGTGGAGAACGCCAGCCTCATGAGCTGGCTCACGTGCGTCGCCATGATCCATAGTTTCACGATGTACCGCAAACGCGGCATCTTCAAGCGCTGGAGCATGCTGTCGGCCACGATCACCTTCATCTTCGTGGTGCTCGGCACCTTTATCACGCGCTCCGGCCTGGTGCAGAGCGTGCACGCGTTCGCCGAGGACCCGGTGTCCACCTATTTCTTCCTCGCCATCATGGTGGTGAGCGGCCTGGCGTTCTTGCTGGGCGTCGCGTACCGCCATTCCGAGTTCGGCGAGGACGACGGTGAGATCGAGTCCATGATCTCCAAGAACGGGTCGTACTACCTGACCAATATCGTGATGCTCATGGCCGGCGTGCTCGTGGCCTATCTCACGGTGTCGAGCGCCTTGCCGAGTTGGATGCCGCTGGGCGGCGCGGTGGTTGCCGCTGGCGCGTACAATGCCGTGGCCCGTCCCGTGGCTGTGTTCGTGGTTTTGCTCATGGCCGTGTGCCCCATGCTGGGCTGGCGCAAGACCGACCGCGCCAAGTTCGCCTGCCACATGCGCGTCCCCGCTATCGCCGGCGCGGCGGTGTTCGTCGCGCTCATGGCGTACTTCGCGCTGGTGCTGGTCCCAGAGTATCATGAGATCATCGCGGCCGGCGGTGCGGCGGGCGAGGCGCTTACCGAGCAGGGCCCCGCGGTCTATTACTTCGGTTTGACGGTGCTCGCCTTCGCGTCTGCCGCCCTGCTGTTCACGAGCTCGCTGTATCTGTTGGGCCGCGGTGTGCGCGGCCGCATGCGTGCCAAGGGTGAGGGCATGCTGCGCGCGCTGGTCAACCTGTTCCGCCGCTCGCCCGCGCAGGCCGGCGGCTACCTGTGCCACCTGGGCGTTGCCATCGTGGTGGTGGGTCTGGTGGGTTCCATGATGTATGTGCGCGAGGCCACGGTGAACCTGGCGGGCGAGGCCGGTGAGTCGGTGCGCGTGGGCGCCTATGAGCTTACGTTCACGGACAGCGAGCGCTATTCCGACGATCAGAACAACGAGATCATGCGCGTTGAGCTCGACGTGACGAACGCCGAGACCGGGCGCCCGCTCGGACACGTGGCGCCCTCCATGAAGGTCGCGGCCGCCACGAGTCAGACCACGCTCGACGCAGCTGTCATCACGTTCCCGCTCGAAGACCTGTTCGTGGCGTTCCAGGGTCTGAATCCGGACGGCAGCCTGTCGCTCAACGTCAAGGTGAACCCGCTCATCCTGTTCACGTGGGCGGGTGGCGCGATCTCCACGCTGGGCATCGTGCTCGCGTTCGCACCCCGCCGCGCCACGCCGCTTTTGGCTGCCGACGAGCGCGAGCGTGCGGCCGCATCTTGTGCCGAGGGTGAGCCGCATGAGTAGCTCTGTTCCCGAATCCGCAGCGCCGCTCGCCATTGAGGCTAGAGGGCTCGTCAAGCAGTTCGGCGGCCGCCGTGCGCTCGACGGCCTCGACCTGGAGCTGCCACAGGGCGCGTTCCTCTCCATCTTTGGCCCCAATGGCGCCGGAAAGACCACGCTTCTGCGCGAGCTTGCCCTTCTGGCGCGGCCGACTGGCGGTGAGCTGCGGATTCTCGGTGTCGACGCCCTTGAAGAGCCCGACGTTTTGCGTTCCCGCATCGGTCTCATCTCGCACAAGTCGATGCTTTACGGCGATCTGACCGCGCGCGAGAACCTGGCGTTCTTTGCGAGCCTGTACGGGCTGGAGGGACCGGAAGCGGGCGCTCGCATCGACGAGCTGCTGCGCCTGGTCGAGCTCGACCATCGCGCGAACGATTGTGCTCGCACCTTCTCGCGCGGCATGCAGCAGCGCCTCTCTATTGCCCGCGCCCTCATCAACGACCCTGAGCTCGTGTTGCTCGACGAGCCGTATTCGGGCCTCGATCCGCATGCCGCGGAGCTCTTCGATCATCTGATCGCCCGCGTTCGCGACGGGCGCACGTTTGTGATGGTCAGCCACGACCTCGAAAAGGGCTTTGACCTGTGTACCCACGCGCTCATCATGGCGCGTGGACGCGCGGTGGTGTGTGCCGAGACGGCCAAGATCGATCGCGTGGCCTTCCGTGACCTGTATTTGGCTACCGTTGGAATGGGGGTGGCGTAAATGGCCGGGATGCATCGCAGGAAATCCGGCGTCGATCGGGTCGAGCGTCCGCGCCCCTCTGCGTTCGCGCAGTACAGGGCCCTACTTGCCAAAGACGTTCGGCAGGAGCTCCGCACGCGCGAGATGCTCACGTCGATGATCGTCTATTCGCTGCTCGTGCTCACCATTTACGGCGCCGCGCTCGCTCAGGTGGGAGACAAGCTGCAGGTCGTATCGTTCGCTGGCGGCCTGCTGTGGGCGCTCATCGTGTTCACGAGCTTGCTGGGCTTGAATCGCAGTTTCAGCCATGAGACCGAGTCGGGTTGCCTCGAGGGCATTTTGCTCGCGCCGACCGACCGCGCGGTGGTGTTTCTTGCCAAGGCGACGTCCAACTTGCTGTTCCTTCTGATGGTCGAGTTGGTCACGGTTCCGCTGTTCTTCGTGTTCTTCCTTTCGGGAGCCGAGCTGCCGCCCACGACTCCCATGATCCTGCTGCCACTGTTGGTCGGTACGATCGGAGTGGCAGGGGTCGGTACGCTGCTGTCCACCATGGCGATTGACACGCGCGGCCGCGACGTGCTGCTCGCGATTTTGTTCATCCCCGTGGCATTTCCACTGCTGTACGCTTGCGTCTCCGCGACCGGTGTTGCGCTGATGGGCGTCGAGGGAACCTTTGCCACGTTCTGGCGGAGCCTGGCGCTCGCCGCCGCGTATGACGTGGTGATGGTCACCGCCGCGTGGGGCTTGTACGAATTCGCCCTCGATTCCTAGCGCTCCATGATCTGCCGGCTTTCATCGAGACTGTGCCCGCGCACTGTGTGCGGTGCGTTGCGTGTCGCGCGCCGTGTGCCGTGCGTTGCCTCCGCCTCCATCTATTGGGGTTGCGCCCGTGCGGCATGCGCTAGTATGTAATGACAAAAATCGCAGGTTCGTGGCGTAAGCGTCCGATGCCTGCCATATGCATGGAAGGGAGCAAGATGCGCGAGAAGCTCGCCGATAGGCTGGTGCCCGCATTGCTCGCGATAGGCGCCGTGCTCACCGCGATCGACGTGGTGTGGACGTTCACGGTGGCTCCGCTGGTACAGGGAGCGAGGCTCTCAGAGCCCGCGATCATCGCCGGTCAGGTGGTCACCACCAAGTTGTTGCTCAGCCAAAAAATCTTTTATCTGCACGTCCCCGTGGCCGTGGCGTCGTTTGCAGTGATGGTGGTTGCCGCCTTCTCCGCCGCCCGCTTCCTTGCTACGAAGGACCGTGCGCACGACCGTGCATCTCGCACGGCAATGCAGGTCACGCTCGTGTTCATCATCGCCACGATGATCTCGGGCGACGTGTGGACGCGTTTCGAGTGGGGTGTCTGGTGGGTCTGGGAGCCGCGCCTCACCACGTATTTCATCCTCATGTTGCTGGTGATCGGCTACTTCATCCTGCGTAACGCGCTCGACGATCCCGAGCGTTCCGCACGCTTTGGCGCGGTGTTTTGCATCATCGCCTTCATCGATGCGCCCATTTCGTTCTTCATCACGCGCTTGGTGCCGAGCTCCGTGCACCCCGTGGTGTTCCGGACCGATTCGGGCTTGCCGCCGGCGATGCTCATTCCGTTCTTGCTCGGCTTGTTCGGCATGTGCATGATCGCGTTCGCCCTGTATCGCTATGCCCTGCGGGTCAATACCGCCGCGGATGAGGTGGAGGAGCTGAAGGAGCGCCTCGAGGAGCTCGATGCCTCGGCTCAGCGCGCCGCGGCCGATGAGGCGCTCGAGCGCCTGCAGGCTCAGGCCGCCGCGCTGGTTGCGACCGACCGTGCGACCGACCGTGCGGCCGACCGCGTTGCCGACCCCGCTACCGTCCGTGCGGCCGACGTGCCGCTTACCTCGTCCAAGGAGGATTAAATGGATCCGATTCTCTCCGAGGTCTATTCGACCGTGTTGCCCGCCGCCCCCTACGTGCTCGCTGCGTATGTGGGCATCCTGCTCACCCTGTTCGCCTTCGTCTTCTCCCTTTGGCGTAAGTCCAAGCGCACCGAGGCCGATATCGACGCCCTCAAGCGCGCCCTCGATGATCGCGAGCGCAGCGCGGGTAAGTAGTCGTGCCTGACAAACGCGTGCGGGCGTGAATGACGCGGCCGCTCGTGAGGTTATGAACGATTTGCCGCCAAGAAAAGGAGCTTATGAACCATTCGTTCATAAGCTCCTTTTTTGTACATATATCTACCTGCGGAAATAATGCACTCAAAACAGGTGGCAGGGAGTTAATCGTTCATAACCTCCAGCAGTATCCAACGGCTTCCGACAACCTCCGACAGCCCCAGCAGCCATCAACGGCTTCCAACGGCCGCGAACTGCGCCGCCAACGACCCGCCCGGAGCGGGGCGTTCGGGCCGCTCGTCGGCAGCGCCCGTCTCGCCCCGCATCGAAGGGCGGGCCTACTCGAGTTCAAACGCGCCGGTGTAGAGCTGGTAGTAGTAACCGCGCTTGGCGATGAGCTCGTCGTGCGTGCCGCGCTCGATCACGCGCCCGTGGTCCAGGCAGATGATGACATCGGAGTTGCGCACGGTGCTCAGGCGATGGGCGATCACGAAGGTCGTGCGACCCTGCATGAGCGCGTCCATACCGCGTTGCACGATGGCCTCGGTGCGCGTGTCGATGGAACTTGTCGCCTCGTCCAGGATCATCGCCGGCGGATCGGCGACCGCGGCGCGCGCGATGGAGATGAGCTGGCGCTGTCCCTGAGAGAGCTGCGAGCCGTTGCCGGTGAGCATGGTGTTGTACCCCTCGGGCAGGCGACGGATGAAGTCGTCGGCTCCCGCGAGCTTGGCAGCATGGATGCACTCCTCATCGGTGGCCCCGAGGCTGCCGTAGCGGATGTTGTCCATCACGGTGCCGGTGAACAGGTTGACGTCCTGGAGCACCACGCCGAGCGAACGGCGCAGGTCTGCCTTGCGGATCTTGTTCACGTTGATGCCGTCGTAGCGGATCTTGCCGTCGGCGATGTCGTAGAAGCGGTTGATGAGGTTGGTGATCGTCGTCTTGCCCGCGCCCGTCGCGCCCACAAAGGCGACCTTCTGACCGGGCTTGGCGTACACGGACACGCCGTGCAAAACCTCGTGGTCCGGGGTATAGCCAAAGTCGACGTCGTCCATCTGCACGTCACCGCGCAGGGGCACATAGGTCACGGTGCCGTCCGCGCGGTGCGGGTGCTTCCAGGCCCACAGGCCGGTGTGGTGGTCGGCCTCCTCGATCTCCCAGGTATCCGGGTTGACCTGGGCGTTCACGAGCGTGACGTACCCCTCGTCGGTCTCGGGCTCCTCGTCGAGAAGAGCGAAGATGCGCTCAGCGCCCGCCAGGCCCATGACCACGGCGTTGATCTGCTGGGAGATCTGGCCGATCTGGCCGCAGAACTGCTTGGTCATGTTGAGGAACGGAACCACCACGGCGATGGACAGCGGCAGGCCCGAGATGGACAGATTCGGAACGCCGAGCGCGAGGAACACGCCACCTGCCAGGGCAACCATCACGTAGATGAGGTTGCCGAGGTTCATGAGGACGGGCATGAGGATATTGGCGAACATGTTCGCCTTCTGGGACACCTCGAACAGGCGCTCGTTGCGCTCGTCGAAATCGGCCTCGGCGGCCGCCTCGTGGCAGAACGCCTTCACGACTTTCTGGCCGCCCATGACCTCCTCGATATGACCCTCGACCACGCCGAGCTCGCGCTGCTGCGCAATGAAGAAGCGGGCGGAGTTTGAGCCGAGCACCTTGGTGAGCGCGACCATGCACAGCACGCCGATGACGATGACCAGGCACATCCACACCGAGAAATAGAGCATGATGCTGAACACCGTGGTCAAAACGATGACGGTCATGACCAGGTTTGGCAGCGATTGCGAGATCATCTGGCGCAGGGTGTCGATGTCGTTGGTGTAGTGCGACATGATGTCGCCGCGCTGGTTGGTGTCGAAGTAACGGATCGGCAGGTCCTGCATGTGGTTGAACATCTTCTCGCGCAGCTTCATGAGCGAACCCTGCGTGACGACGCCCATGTAGCGGTTCCAGAAGAGCGAGGACAGGTTGCCGATGATGTAGATGACGGCGAGCGTGGTCACGAGGCCCAAGATCTGCGGGCGCGCTGCGGCCCAATCGCCGGTCTGCCAAGAGGTCGAGATGACCTCGAGGGCCTTCTGCAGGAAGACCGAACCGATGGAGTTGATGAGGGCGCACAGAACCACGCCGAGCATCACCAGCGGAAGCAGGACCGGATAGAACGAGAAGAGCATCTTGACGAGGCGCTTGAGCGTGCCGGGCTTGGAGCCCCTGGCGCGTGCGTTGTTGGCGGGCTTACTCATGGGCCTCACCTCCTTCCTGCATCGTGGTTTCGAATGCGTGGGCAAGTTCTGCGGCGGTTTGCCGGTCGGCGTCGCCGGCCTCGCGTGTTGCGGGCGCATCGTCATCGGTGCGCAGGCAGCCGTCGCCGTCCACGGTTTCCTCACCCATCTTGTTTTGCGAGGTGAACGTCTCGCGGTAGATCTCGGAGGTCTCGAGCAGCTCCTCGTGCGTGCCCATTGCGGCAATGCGGCCGCCCTCCATCACGATGATGCGGTCGGCGTCCTGCACGGAGGCGATGCGCTGGGCGATGATGAGCTTGGTGGTCTCGGGCAGGTAGGCGGCGAGGCCCGCGCGGATCTTGGCGTCGGTCTTGGTGTCCACGGCGCTCGTGGAGTCGTCCAAGATCAAGATCTTGGGACGGCGCAGCAGGGCTCGCGCGATGCACAGGCGCTGCTTCTGACCGCCCGAGACGTTGGAGCCGCCCTGTTCGATCCATGTGTCGTAGCCCTTCGGGAAGCCGTCGATGAACTCGTCGGCGCAGGCCAGATGGGCCGCCTCGCGGATCTCCTCATCGGTGGCGTTCTCGTCGCCCCAGCGCAGGTTCTCCGCGATGGTGCCACTGAACAGGACGTTTTTCTGCAGCACCATGGCCACCTCGTGGCGCAGCGCATCGAGGTCATAGGAGCGCACATCGCGCCCGCCCACGCGCACGGTGCCCTCGGTCGCGTCGTACAGGCGTGCGATGAGGTTCACGAGCGTGGACTTGGCGGAACCGGTCCCGCCGATGATACCGACGGTCTCGCCGCTTGCGATATGCAGGTCGATGTCGTCGAGTGCCTGGCGCTCGGCGTGCTCGGAGTACTTGAAGCTCACATGGTCGAAGTCGATCGAGCCGTCCGCGACCTCGTGTGCGGCCTCGGCGGGGTTCGTGATGGTGGGCTCGGCGTTCAGCACCTCGACGATACGGTTCGCGCTCTCCTCGGACATGGTGACCATCACGAAGATCATGGAGAGCTGCATGAGGCTCATGAGGATCTGGAATCCGTAGGTGAAGGTGGAGGAGAGCTGGCCCACGTCGAACAGAGTGCCCTGGCTGGTGATGATGAGCTTGGAACCCAGGTAGATGATGACGACGAAGGCACCGTTGACGCACAGGTTCATCATCGGGTTGTTGAGGGCGAGCAGCTTCTCGGCGCGGGTGAAGTCGGTGCGGACGTCCTCGGCGGCGCGGGCGAACTTCTCCTTCTCATAGTTCTCACGCACGTAGCTCTTGACCACGCGCATGCCGGTCACGTTCTCCTCGACCGACTCGTTGAGCGCGTCGTACTTGCGGAACACGCGGGTGAAGATCGGCCCGACCCTGTGGATGATGAATCCCAGGCCGCAGCCGAGCAGCGGGATCATGGCCAGGTAGACAAAGGAGATGTAGCCGCCCATGGCGTAGGCCATGGCAAAGGCGAATACCAAGACGAGCGGCGCGCGGACGGCGATGCGGATGATGAGCATGAACGCCTGCTGCACGTTGGTGACGTCGGTGGTGAGGCGCGTCACGAGCGACGAGCTCGAGAAGCGGTCGATGTTGGCGAACGAGAACGTCTGGATCTTGTAGAACAGGTCGTGGCGCAGGTTCTTGGCAAAACCGCAGCTTGCGTAGCTGCAGGTGACACCCGCCGCCGCACCGAAGAACAGCGAGACGAGCGCGAGGCCCACGAGAACGCCGGCCGTGGGCATGATCTGTGCGATCTGCGCGCCGTCTTTGATGGTGTCGATGAGATTGGCCGTGACGAAGGGAATCGCCATTTCGCAGGCGACCTCGCACAGCACCAGGATCGGTGTGGCAATGGACGGCAGCTTGTAATCGCGAACGGATGACACGAGGGTTTTAATCATCAAGTTCCTCCCAGGTGACGCGGATCTTCTCGAGCATCTCGGCGAGCTGCTCCTGTTCCTCGACGGTTAGAGCGGCGAAGGCGCTGCGGCGGAAGCGGTCGCGCTTCTCGTGTTCGAGGTGGGCGAGGCGCGTGCCCTCGTCAGTGAGGTGGACGAACAGCTGGCGACGGTCCTTGGTGTCGCGCGTGCGCTCGATCAGGCCGGCGGTCTCCATCTTGGAGAGGATCTCGGAGAGCGAACCGGGCTTGATCTCAAAGCGCATGCCGAGCTCCTGTTGGGAGAGCGTCCCCCCGCAGCGGTCGAGCATGCATAGGATGGGGATCTGGCCGGATCGGCCGCCGCCGTGGAAATGCATGTAGTGGCCGCAGAAGCCGAGCCCCCTGAGAATGCGCTTGGCGCGCATGATCGTCTCGTCCTGCTGTGCCTCGGGTGTCTCGATGCTGCTCATGGCCCGGCAGATCGCGCTGGGCGTGGGTGTTTCCATGTCTGTTCCTCCTACTCTCGAATTCGTCCACTCGAGGGTACGAGTGCCCGGCATGATAGTCAAGGTACCGAACAATATAGAACCGAACGTTAATGTGCCCGTCGCACGGCGGGGCCAAACGGGGGATAATGGGTTGTGCAATGGCGTCGCAAGCGCCGTTCATCATGGGCGCCCGGTGCGCCTCCGTCTTCGTCCGAAAGGTTTCGCCATGTCGAACACGACCATATCCAAGGGCGGTCTTTCCGCCACCATCAGCTCCAAGGGCGCCGAGCTCACGAGCCTCAAGCTCGATGGCCGCGAGTATCTGTGGCAGGCGGACCCGGCGTTTTGGGGCAAGCACGCCCCGCTCCTGTTCCCCATCGTCGGCTCCCTGCGCGGAGATGAGGCCGAGAGCGCCCAGGGCACATGCCGCATGCCCCGCCACGGTCTCGCCCGCATCAACGAGCACCGCGTCGCCGAGGTAGCCGAGGATGGCTCTGCGGTGACCTTCGAGTTCACCAGCTCTCCGGAGACGCTCGAGGCGTATCCGTACGAGTTTAAGCTCAACATGACCTACGCCATCACGGGCGAGGCGACGCTCACCCAGACCTTCTCCGTCACCAACACGGGTGCCGCCGACATGCCCTTCTCCGTGGGCGGTCACCCTGCGTTCAACGTCCCCGCACCCGGCGCCGAGGACGAGGCGTTCGAAGATTACGTGATCGAGTTCTCCGAGCCGTGGACCTGCGTTGCCCCCACTATCGCCGAGGGTGGCCTGCTCACGTTCGACGAGACAACCGTCCCGGTTGAGAACGTGGACGTCCTCCCCGTCACCCGCGAACTGTTCTCCCACGATGCCGTCATGCTCACGGACGTCCCGGGAGGCACGTTGACCCTGCGCGGAACCAAGAGCGGTCGCGGCGTGCGCATCGACTTCGCGGATTTCAAGTACATCGGCATCTGGTCCGCGTGCCAGGGCAACTCCCCGTTCATCGCGCTCGAGCCCTGGACCGGTCACGCCACGCTCACCAGCGAGGATGACGTGTTCGAGCACAAGCGCAACGTCACCGTCATCGCTCCGGGCGAGACCCGCGACTTCTCCTTCAGCATGACCGTGCTGTAGGGGGGCGTTGTTGCGAGCGCGCGGCGCAATGTGAACAACGACGTATATACGTGGGGCGGGACGCGACCGGGGTTTCGGTGCGCCCCGCTTTTTCTGCCGCCTCGCATAGACCACTGGTATTACATCAAAATAACAACTGCTGAAACGATTGACCGTCTACCGACGATATTGAACGTTTGTCGCTCCGACAGATGCAATTACCCACCACACAACTATGGTGGGTAATTTGTAAGGTGCCGTCGGAATGCGTCGACATGCGCATGGGGGCACATCATCCAATCGAGGAGGCAGGATGAGGCAAAGTATGCGTCGCAGGATCGCCGCGCTCGCTGTAACGGCGGCGGCCTGCGTGGGAACGCTGTTCACGCCCGTTGGAGCGCATGCTCAGGAGGGCGATTATCAAATATTCCCAACACCGCAAAAGGTCGTCTACCAGGAGGGCTCGGTTGAGTTCGCCGATAGCGTGACGACGGTCGTCGAAGACGGCATCGACGCCGAGACCGAGGCGCGCCTCAAGGAGGCGGTCAAGCTCAAAGCCAAGGAAGTCAAGAGCGCGGACGCCGTGCCGGCAAACGGCACTGCGGTGCTCGTCGGCGTGCACGGTTCGGGCAAGCAGGTTGACTCTTATGTCAAGCAGCTCGTGGATGCGAAGAAGCTGTCCTACGATGCTGGTCTGTTCGAGCAGACCGATGCGAACCTGGTCGCGCTCCTTCCCGCCGAGGATGGCGCCGCCAATCGCATCATCGTCTTGGGCAAGGATACCGATTCGGCGTTCTACGGCCTGTCGACGGTCTTCCAGATCCTGCAGCAAGATGCCGATAGCTCGCTGCGCTCCCTGGTTGCCAGCGATCACGCCGACGTGATCTCCTGCGGCTTCATCGAGGGCTACTACGGCAATCCCTGGAGCACCCGCGATCGCGTGGCACTGATGGAGTGGGGCGGCTACTACAAGCTGAACGCATATTTCTACGCCCCCAAGGACGACCCCAAGCACAACTCCCAGTGGCGTGAGAAATACACCCAGGCGGAAATCGACGAGAAGATCAAGCCCCTCGCAGAGGCGGGCAACAAGTCCAAAGTGCGCTTCGTTTACGCGTTGCACCCCTTCATGCACAACCCCATCACCAAGGACAACTACGACGAGACCTTCAAGATCATGAAGGCCAAGTTTCTCCAGGTGATTGATGCGGGAACGCGCCAGATCGCGATCCTCGCAGACGATGCCGGGTATCAGCTCGGCCCCAACGAGAGCGCGGATAAGCACACGGGCGAGCTTTACAAGAGGCTCCTCGACGATACGACCGCATGGCTTCGCACGCTCCAGAACGAGAAGAATGCCGACGGCACCTTCAAGTATCCCGGTCTTAAGGACACGCTGATCTTCTGCCCGGTGGACTACATGGGCCACGGTGAGAACTGGTACGGCACCCTTGGCGAGAACGTCCAGGTGATCAACACCGGCGGCCGGGTCTGGGGCAAGATCGACAACGCCTTCGCCACCACCTTCAAGAACAATTCGGGCGTCGCTCCCTTCATGTGGATCAACTGGCCCTGCTCTGACAACGACAAGGACGCCCTGCATATGGGCGGACACAACAACTTCCTCGGCTCCGATCTCAAGCCGGGCCAGGTCAAGGGCGTCGTCATCAACCCGATGCAGCAGTCCGAGCCTTCCAAGCAGGGCATCTTCATGACCGCGGACTTTACTTGGAATCTGTGGGGCTCCACCGAGCATGCCGACCAGGTGTGGGAGAAGTCCTTCAGCTACATCGATCACAACTCGGGCAAGGAGACGGAGGGCTCCAACGCCCTGCGCGAGCTGTCCGGCCACATGAAGCGCATGTACGGCGGCGGCGCGACATGGGAGAACGACGAGTCTGCCGATATCAAGCAGGAGCTCGCGGACTTCCGCGCCAAGCTCTCCTCCGACACGGTGACTGCAGCCGACGTCGACAAGGTGTCCAAGGTCTTCCTGGACCTGCAGCGCACCGCCAAGACCTATCGCGAGAACGCCGGGACCAAGGCGATGGCGGAGCAGATGAAGCCCTGGCTCGACACATGGGATGACTTGACCGCCGCGGCGCTCGCCGAGCTCGAGGCCGTGAAGGCCGGCATCGAGGGGGATGCGTCCACCCTCGTCTCCAAGTACGCCGAGGGCGCCGGGCTCTTGGAGCGTGCCAACGGGCACGCCCTGTGGTACATCAACCATTATGAGTACGCGCGCGTCGGCAAGGCGCACATCACCCCGATGGTCCTTGCTCTCGACGCCTATACCGCCGAGAAGGCGACCCTGGCGGCCGACCCTGACGCCGTGGTCACCAAGCTGGTGACCAGCCGCACCGACACGCCCGTGGGCAGTGCGGCCGCCGTCTTCGACGGCGACCCCAAGACCGGCGCCGTCTGGCAGAGCCCGAACAGGCTGGTCGAGGGTGATTACTTCGGCATGGTGAGGAGCAAGCCCTTCGATCTCAAGTCCGTCACCTTCATCCAGGGCGGCGGCAAGGACTTCATGGACGCCAGCAAGGTCCAGTACCTCAAGGGCGGCCAGTGGATCGACGTCGAGGGCTCTCAGGAGTTCAACGTCAGCAAGGTCTCCCTCACCGGCCTCGACATCAAGGGCGTCGAGGGCGTGCGCATCGTGGCCGTGCGCGACAACCGCCAAGACGCCTGGCCGACCATCAACGAGATCATGGTGAACAAGCAGCTCGACGAGAACGCCGTGTTTACCGGCACCGTGAGCATCGCCAACCAGGTCTCCGCCGACGGAAGCAAGCCCCTTCAGCACGCTTCGGACGGTAAGGACACCGAGGCGTGGTTCAAGTTCAAGGACGAGGGCGAAGACAGGGACACCACCGCCGTCAACGCCGCCGTCCAGGTGACGTTCGACTCGCCTAAGACCATCACCTCGATCACCTTCAAGCAGGGCGGCGGCTCCGGCGACGTCATCGATTCCGGTAAGGCCTACTATCAGGACGTCGACGGCTTCTGGCACGAGGCCGGCGTGATCACCTCCGCCAAGTCCCAGACCATCCAGCTGGCCGGTCCCGTGAGCGCGAAGGCCATCAAAGTCGTCAACGGCGTCAAGACCGCCAAGTGGTGGCGCGTCGTCGACCTCCATGCTGGCTTCGGTAAGATCGAGGCGACTGCGACCGCGACCACGAACATGCCGCAGTATCAGAACAACCCTATCGTCAACGTTGTCGACGGCAATGCGGATAGCAAGTTCTGGAGCAATCGGAAGACCCAGGCAAACGATTACGTGATGCTCTCGTTCAGTGCTCCCAAGTTCATCGATACCGTCTACCTCAAGCAGGGCGATGCCGACAAGTTCACCGCCTCCAAGCTTTACTACACTACCGACGCCGCACCTGCGGCGGACGGCAAATGGACCGAGCTCCCCGCGCCGACCTCCGCTTCCGAGCAGACCATCACCTTCGACCGCGTGGAGGCAACGGGCGTGGAGCTCGTCTCTACCGCCGCGACTGACAGCTGGTTCCAGCTCTTCGAGTTCAACGCGTTCGAGAAGTTCTCTTATAGCAAGGACGGCCTTTACGCTTCCTTCGACCTTGCGGGTGTGAACCTCGCTGCCCGTGTGGGTGACGGCTCCTTCAAGACAACCGATGGATCGGCGACCCTGCCCAAGAAGGGCGACGTCATCGCCGTCGACCTCGGCTCCGTCCGCCGCGAGGTTGTCCTCGCCAACGCGGATGCCCAGGTCGCAAAGGGGGCGGAGCTCGTCTACTCCCAGAACGGCATCGAGTGGAGCCCGCTCAAGGGCGCCGACCCCGTCCGCGCCCGCTATGTCGGCTACCGCGCCACGGCGGATGCGGCATCCGTCGACTTCAAGGCGCTCACCGGCAGCTACCTGCACTCCCTCGCACCTAGCATCGTTAAGAGCGAGCTGCCCGGCGCCCAGACCCTCGACGCCGCCAAGATCTTCGACGGCAACGTCGCCACCGCCACCAAGTCCAGCGGTGGCCCCTCCGAGGGCACCAAGGTCGTTTTCGACCTGGGCCAGGAGCGCTCGATCAAGAGCGTTGAGTACTTCGTCCCCGAGACCAGTCTCGATTACATCCGCAATGCCGTGATCGAGGTCGCCGATAGGGCCGACGCTCCGGACGCCGAGTGGAAGACGGTCCTCGACATCAACAGCGATGGCAAGATCGCCGCTCCCGGTAAGGACGTGCCCGCGAAGGAGGCCAAGTGGATGACGCACTCCACGGACTTCCCGGGCAACATGTTCATCAAGTCCGGCGAGGGCGTCGACGAGACCGCGCGCTTCATTCGCATCCGCTTCACCAAGGCCTACGCCGAGCGCTGGTTCGAGATCGGCGAGCTGCGCATCAACGGCGGCGAGTACGTGCCGGTCTACGCCGGCGGCGACTTTGAGACCACTGCGGTTGAGCAGCAGGGCAAAACACCCGATAACCTGCTCGACAAGAGCGTGCTGACCGCATGGCAGTCTGCTACCGACGAGGCGGGAACGCTGACCTACCACGTGTCCGAGCCGTTCGGCGCCGACGGGGCGCCCTTTGACGGCGTTCGTGTCATCTCCAAGGCGGCCCAGCCCGCCGTCAAGGTGAAGGCGGTCGTCTACACTGGCGAGCTCCGCTCCGAATTCGCGACCAAGACGGTTGAACTTGGGGTTCTCGATAGCGTCCTCAAGGACCTGTCCTTCGGTAAGGGCGTTTCCGCGGTCAAGGACATCGTCTTCGAATGGCCCAAGGGCACTGTCCCCCAGATTTCCGAGATCTTCCTGACCCGCGGTGTCGATGCTTCCCTCGATGGCGATATCGAGGCGCTGCGCGGCCTGGTTGCCCGTGCGAAGACCGTCGATACGGCGGCGTGGACGACCGATTCCGTGACGGCGCTCGACAAGGCGGTCGCGGCGGCCGAAGAGGCCCTCAAGGCTCCTGAAAGCCTGACCTATCAGCAGATCGTCGATCTCAAGGCCGGTATCGAGGGCGCCCTTTCCAGCCCGGTGCTCAAGTATGCGGGCGCTGAGCTGCAGCAGCTTATCGACAGCGCCGTTACCGATGGCTCCAAGTTCACGCCCGAGAGCTGGAAGGCCTATCAGGATGCGCTCGACGCCGCCAAGGCGGGTCTGGAGAACGCCGACAACCTGTCCCAGGCTGAGGGCGATCGCCTCGCCCGTGAACTCAAGGACGCCCTCGCCGCGCTCGTTGAGAACGCCGACCAGGGCGGATCGGGCTCTGGCAACGGCGGTTCCGGCAACGGTGGCGCCGGCAATGGCGGTCAGGGTGGCAACTCCAACGGCAATGGTGCCAACGGTTCTACTGGCAAGCCCGGTTCCAGCTCCGATAAGCTGGTGCAGACCGGCGACGACTCGCTGATGCTCATCGGCGGCACCGCCTTCGCCGCGGTCGCCCTCGCCGGCGCCGGCATCGCGCTCAAGCGCCGTCGCAGCAACGCCTAAGCCCCCGCGTCCCAGCGAGAAGGGCACATGCGCTTCTGGCCGCATCTCTTCTTGAGGTGCGGCCTTTTTATTCCCGGCGCCGACCGCGCCGGGTGGCTGTCGTGTCGGATGCGCGGGGTAGCCGTCACGCCGGTCATCTGCCGAGCCTATGGGAGTTTTGCAGGTACGTTGGCGTGGTAGGGCGTTGCGGGGTATGATGCCTATCTGGAAACTACGGGAGGAACCATGCACATCGCGCTCGATAAGCTCTAGCTACGTTTGACGCCGTGCCCGCCGCTTCGCCGGCAGGCCTTCTTTCACATTTCGCCAACAGCCAACGCATAAGGAGCAACCATGCGCGACAAGCTTGAGAAGATCATCATCGCTTTCGAGGAGCTCGAGAAGAAGCTCTCCGACCCCGCCGTCGCCAGCGATATCAAGGAATTCACCCGCCTCAACAAGGAGTACGCCCACCAGACCGACCTGGTGAAGGCCGCTCGCGAGTACCTGGGTGCCCTCGACGACATCGATGTCGCCAAGGAGATGCTGCACGACGCCGCCGACGCCGACGAGAAGGAGATGCTCCAGATGGAGATCTCCGAGAACGAGGCAAAGCTGCCCCAGCTCGAGGAAGATATCAAGATCATGCTCATCCCGGGCGACCCGATGGACGAGAAGGACACCATCGTCGAGATCCGCTCCGCGGCGGGCGGCGACGAGGCAGCCATCTTCGCGGGCGACCTCTTCAAGATGTACCAGCGCTTCATCGAGTCCAAGAAGTGGAAGATGACGGTGCTCGACTCCAGCCCTTCCGAGGCCGGCGGCTTCAAGTCCATCGAGTTCAAGGTCGAGGGCGACAAGGTCTACTCCGTCATGAAGTACGAGTCCGGCGTGCACCGCGTGCAGCGCGTCCCCAAGACCGAGTCCCAGGGTCGCATCCAGACGTCTACCGCGACGGTGGCCGTGCTGCCCGAGGCCGATGAGATCGATATTCAGATCAACCAGGCCGACCTGCGCGTCGACACCTACTGCGCCTCCGGCCCCGGCGGTCAGTGCGTCAACACCACCTACTCCGCCGTGCGCATTACCCACCTGCCCACGAACACCGTGGTTCAGTCTCAGGAGCAGCGTTCTCAGATCCAGAACCGCGAGGTCTGCATGCAGATGCTGCGCGCCCGTCTGTACGAGATGGAGCTCGAGAAGCAGCAGGCCGAGCTCGGTGCCGAGCGCTCTGCCCAGATCGGCCACGGCAACCGTTCCGAGAAGATCCGCACCTACAACCTGCCGCAGGATCGTGTGACCGACCACCGCATTGGCTTCAACTCCACCTACAACGGCGTGCTGCTGGGCGATCAGCTGTCCGACGTCATCGACGCCCTGGCGGCCGCCGACCGCGCCGCCAAGCTCGCCGAGGCCGTGTAAGCGGGTTCTCGGCTGTTGGACAAGAGCCGCGCGGTATGGGATGCCCCAGCTGCAAACGTGCCTGTTCGGGCCGTCGTCCTTCGGGGCGGCGGCCCGTTTTTCAAGCAGTCAGGTTTTGGGCAGACGGACTGTTTTTGGACGGGAAATGCTGTAATTCGGTGTTCTCGACGGGGCGCATGTCGGCCGTGCCGTAGAATCGCGGCTATGCAATACGAGGGACGGAGGCCGCTATGGCGAACGAGACGTGGACCATCAGGCGATGCCTGGATTGGACGCGCGACTACCTGAAGGACCGGGGCGACGAGCGTCCGCGTCTATCCGCCGAATGGCTGCTGTCGGGTGTGACCGGGCTCTCGCGCACTGAGATATACGTGAACTTTGACAAACCGATGTCGAGCGAGGAGCTTGCCGCAATGCACACGGCCGTTGTGCGCCGCGCGAAGGGCGAGCCGCTGCAGTACATCATCGGTGAGACGAGCTTCCGCACGATCGATGTGATGTGCGAGTCCGGCGTGCTCATCCCACGGCCCGAGACCGAGCTGTTGGTTGAAGAGGTCTTGGCCTATCTCGATCGGGAGGTCATCGGAGCCGCTCCCGCAGTCGAGCGCGGGCGTGTGGAGCTGCCCTGGAACGCCGAGGTCGAGGCCGCCCTTCAGGCCGAGATCGCCGCGGCAAAGGAAAAGGATGAGGTGCCCGTCGTCGAGCGCGAACTGCGTGACGATGATTTTGACACGCTTGAGGACGGCGAGGGGACCATTGAGACGGCCGATGGCGCCGAAGGGGATGCGGGCGTATCGGGCGCCGCGTCTGTCGAAGAGGGCGAGTTCTCCAAGGGTGCTCCTGCTCAGGATGGGGAGTCGGGTCAGACTCGATGCGCGCGCGTTCTCGAGGTTGGGTGCGGTACGGGTTGCATCTCGCTTTCCATTGCGTCTGAGCGCTCGGGGCGTGCTCAGTGCGTCGCAATCGACATTGAGCCACGTGCAGTCGATCTGAGCATCCGCAACCGCGATGCGCTGGGCATTTCGCCTGCCGACGTTGATGTGCGTTTGGGCAATCTCGTGTCACCACTCAATCGTGAGACCGAGTGGGGAACGTTTGACGTGTTGGTCTCCAATCCCCCCTATATTCCTTCCGCCGTCATGGAGTCGCTGCCGCACGAGGTTGCCGACTTTGAGCCGGCGTTGGCGCTGGATGGAGGCGCAGACGGTCTCGATATCTTCCGCAGGCTCGTCAACGCCGCCCCGCATATGCTTCGCCCGGGTGGCCTGCTCGCGTGCGAGCTTTACGAGGGTCACCTGGACGCAGCCGCCGATCTGTGTCGCTCTGCCGGCATGCATGATGTCCGCATCGTCGATGATTTCACCGGGCGCCCGCGCATCGTCCTTGCTTTGGTGGGATAGGCGCGGAGCGACATGGCGCAATTAGTATCGTTTGACGTTAATAACGAATGGCGTTACTATGATTGTATCTTACAGAGATAAAGACGCCGAGAGGCTCTCGCGCGGTATGCGGATTCCCCGATACCGCGCGTTTGAGAGGCAGGCGCTCCGTAAGTTGCGCCAATTGGAAATCGCTGGAAACCTCAATGACCTGCGTATTCCTCCTGACAATCATCTTGAGGCCTTAAGTGGGGACCGTGAAGGGCAATATAGTATTCGGATTAACGGACAGTTTAGAATTTGCTTTTCATGGACTCCGATGGGGCCTCAGGATGTGGAGATCGTCGATTACCACTGATATGGAGGGGCAATGGCTGGGGAGATGCGTCCGGTTACTCCAGGTGAGTTGCTGAAGGAGGAGTTTCTTGAGCCGCTAGGGCTTTCGCAGTACCGGCTGGCGAAAGAAACGGGTATTCCCGCGCAGCGTATAGGTCAAATTGTGCTTGGACGACGCAGGATAACGGCCGATACCGACCTGAGGCTCTGCCGTTATTTTGGATTGACCGATGGCTATTGGATGCGCGCTCAGGTTGCCTACGACACCGATGTGGCGCGACGGGAATTGGGTCCGGAGCTGGATAAGATCGTGCCATATGGCGAAATGGCCGTAACGGCCTGAGTGGAACTCTGGGGGCAAGGCTGAATGTTCAATTTCACGGACGCTATCGATCGCATGGGACACGATTCGATTGCCGCGGATGCAGCCGGAGCGATTTCCGGTGGCTCTTTGGGCCCTGTTGACGCCGTTGTGCGCGAAGGATTTGACATCATCCCCATGTGGGTGGCCGATATGGGGTTTGCCACCGCTCCTTCGGTGCTGCGAGCCATGCGAGAGCGGCTCGAGCATCCGTGCTTCGGATATTTCGAGTATCCGCAGGAGTATTACGATCGCATCGCCTGGTGGCATGAGCGTCGCAACGGGGTCGTGGGGTTGAAGCCCGAGAATATCGGCTATGAAAATGGGGTGCTCGGCGGTGTTGCCAATGCCCTTGCCGTGGTGTGCTCGCGTGGGGACAAGGTGCTTGTTCATGCCCCGACGTATACCGGATTCACCAACACGCTTAAAAATGCGGGGTATGACCTGGTAACGAGTTGGCTACAGCGCGATGCCGAGGGCGTGTGGCGCATGGACTACGAGGACATGGAGCGCAAGCTCGCAACGAGGGAGGTCCACGCGGCCATTTTGTGCTCGCCTCATAACCCGACAGGGCGCGTGTGGGAACGCTGGGAGCTCGAGCGGGCGATGGGCCTGTTCCGAAAGTACGATGTCTACGTTATTTCAGATGAGATATGGTCGGATATCGTTTTGGGAGGCGGTGTCCACATCCCCACGCAGAGCGTGAGCGACGACGCGCGGATGCGGACCGTCGCGCTGTACGCCCCGAGCAAGACGTTCAACATCGCGGGACTTATCGGTAGCTATCGCGTTGTCTACAATCCGTGGCTTCAGGCTCGCTTGGCCAAGCAGGCGAGTTTGTCGCATTACAACATGCAAAACGTGCTCTCCATGCATGCGCTTTTGGGTGCATACAGCGACGAGGGCGCTGCCTGGGTCGACGAGTTGCGAGAAGTTCTTGGTCGCAACGCACGGATTGCCTCGGAGTTCTTTGAGGAGATCGCTGGTGTCGATTTTGCGCGACCGCAGGGGACGTACATGCTCTTCTTGGATTGCGACGGTTGGTGCGCCGCTCATGGCATGGATATCGACGAGCTGCTGCGCTCCGGCGTCGAGGTCGGTGTGCTGTGGCAAGACGGGCGCCCGTTTGGCGGAGACAAGACGATCCGCATCAACCTAGCGTTGCCGACTGCGCGCCTACGCGAGGCACTGGAGCGCCTGGCCGCTTACGTATTTGTGAGATAGGGGAGAAGCTCGTTATGGCGAATGTGATTAAGGCCCACGACAATCTCGGACCTGCCGCCGACTGCCTGACGGCGGGAGGCCTTGCGCTCGTTCCGACCGAGACGGTCTACGGGGTGGGGGTGGCCATATCCGCTTTCGCGGCGAATCTGGAGACCCCCGGGCCCGATACGGGCTATGGGCGCATATTCACCCTCAAACAGCGCGAGCTCACCCAGACGGTGCCGTGGCTGGTCGACGGTCCGGCGGCCCTCGAGCGCTACGGCAAGGATGTGCCTCATTCGATATGTGCTTTGGCGGAAAAGCTGTGGCCGGGTGCCCTCACGCTCGTGGTCCCGGCAGCGGACGACGTGCCGTCGTTCATGCGGGCTGCGGATGGGACGGTCGCCCTGCGTGCCTCTGCGTCACCGGTTGTCCAGGAGCTTATCGCGCGTTGCGGATCGCCACTGGCGGTGACCTCGGCGAACACGCATGGCAAGCCGGCGCCGATCTCATTTGATGAGGTTGAACCGCGCATTCTGGCTGGTGTCGACGTTGCCATCGACGCGGGGGAGACCCCGTGCCGAGATGCCTCGACCATTGTGGCCGTGCGAGACGGGGAGCTTCAGATCCTGCGCGAAGGGGCATTGGCGGTGCGGGAGATCAGGGCCGTACTGGAATAGCGCGTGTATGGGTGCGGAAACGCATCGCCGCTGACGGATCCGCCGCGAATCAGAAGGCGCTCATCGTCGCTTAGGGGACACATGCCTTTTGCCCGAGAAAACTGTTCATACACCGACCAGTTATCCCGTCTGGCGGGTAGGTAACTGTCCGTCGGCGCGGGATGGGCTTGCGCGTGAAACAATGCTAGGGCGGCTCTGTGCGCCTCCGACCGTATCGACGGCGGGGGCATACGTAAGGAAAGGTCCCCGATGACGGTTACTCTCAAAGATCTCAGTAAGGTGGATGTGGCATACAACCCCACGGGTGGGCGGTATGTCATGGCGCTCGACTCGGGCACCACTTCGGTCCGAGCCGTCATCGTCGATGAATACGATTGCATCGTCGCGCAGGCCTCACGCCGTATTAAAACCTTCTATCCGCGTCCGGGCTGGGTCGAGCAGGATCCCATGGAGATCCTGGCCTCCCAAATCGCGGTCATGATGGAGGTTCAATTCAAGAGCGGCATCCATTCCGACCGCATCGCCGCCATCGGCATCACCAACCAGCGCGAGACCACCGTGGTGTGGGACCGCGATTCCGGTTTGCCCGTGCACAACGCCATTGTGTGGCAGTGCCGCCGCACGTCCGAGATCACGGATGCCCTCATCGCGGACGGCATGTCCGACATCATCCGCGACAAGACCGGCCTCATGCCCGATCCGTATTTCTCGGGAACCAAGATCAAATGGATCCTCGACAACGTGGACGGCGCCCGCGCGGCGGCCGATGCCGGCGAGCTCATGTTCGGAACCATCGACACTTGGCTCATCTACAACCTGACGGGCGGCATGGTACACGCCACCGACTACACCAACGCGAGCCGCACGATGCTGTTCAACATCCATACGCTCGAGTGGGACGACGAGTTGCTCGAGCTGCTCGACGTTCCGCGTTCGATGCTGCCGGAGGTCAAGTGGAGTTCCGACGATTACGGCAGCGTTTCCAATGAGATTATGACGTACGGCCCCTCGATCACCGGCGTTGCGGGCGACCAGCAGGCCTCGCTGTTCGGTCACTGCTGCTTCAGGCCCGGATGCACGAAGAACACCTACGGCACGGGCTGTTTCATGCTCATGAACACCGGCGACACCTGTGTTAAGTCCGAGAGGGGTCTCGTTTCCACCATCGGCATCGCCTTGGATGGCAAGATTTCCTACGCGCTCGAGGGTTCGATTTTCCACGCCGGGGCCACCATTCAGTGGCTTCGCGACAAGCTCGGCCTGCTTTCCAGCACCAAGGAGGCAGCCGATCTATGTAAGAGCCTGGAAGACAACGGCGGGTGCTATCTCGTGCCGGCTTTCAGCGGCTTGGGCGCCCCATGGTGGGACCCCGACGCGCGCGGTCTTATCTGCGGGCTCACCGGCGCGGCAGACCGTGCGACGATTGTACGTGCTGCCTGCGAGTCCATGGCGTATCAGAGTTTCGATGTTCTGCACGCCATGCAGCTCGATGCCGGTGTCCAACTGGAGATTCTTTCGGTTGACGGCGGCGCCTCGCGCAACGACTTTATCATGCAGTTTCAGGCTGACTTGCTGCGCATTCCCGTTGAGCAGACGGAAAACGTGGAGACCACGGCTCTCGGTGCGGCCTATCTCGCCGGGCTTGCGGTCGGGTACTGGGAGGACCTCGAAGAGCTCGAGCAGAACCGCGTGCCCGGCCGACGCTTCGAGCCCCAGATGGCCGAAGGCGAGGTGGCTCGCAACCTTTCCGGCTGGCACGGCGCCGTCGATCGCGCGCGCTCGCGCTAGGGTGCATCCCCAGCGGCCATCAGGCCGACCTCTCTGTGTTGAACCGGCCCTGCATCCCTGTTGCCCGGATGCAGGGCCGGTTTCGTAAACGTCCCGCGCGACGGCGTGAGCGCCGTCCCAACCTGCTAGAGTGGAATAGGCTCGCGCGACCAAGCGGGCTGATCATATGTATAAGAGAAAGGACGTGCACATGCGCATTGCCATCGCCTCCGACCACGGTGGATTTGAGCAGAAGCAGGCTCTGGCGGCCTATATCGCCGATGAGCTGGGCTTCGATGTCACCGACATGGGCCCCGACACCGACGCTTCTGTCGATTACCCCGACTATGCCGCTCCCGTGGCCAAGGCCGTCTCTGCCGGCGAGGCCGATCGCGGTGTTCTCGTGTGCGGCACGGGTATCGGTATGGCGGTCGCTGCCGACAAGGTCGCTGGCGTGCGCGCCTCCTCCATTACGTCCGTTCCGTTTGCGGAGCTCTTCCGCCAGCACAACAACGGCAACGTGGTGTGCCTGTCCGGTCGTTTCGTCGACCTCGAGGTCAACAAGGAAATCGTCAAGACCTTCCTTACCACCGAATTTGAGGGTGGCCGCCACGAGGCGCGCGTCGCCAAGATCATGGCCCTCGACTAACTCTTCGTCTAATTTAAGGAGTACAGTATGTCCGTCGATTTCGATCGCAGCCGGGTGACCCTCGTCGACCATCCGCTCGTCCAGCACAAGCTGACCATCATGCGTGATGAGAACACCGGTTCCAAGCAGTTCCGAGAGCTCGTCAAGGAGCTGGCCCTGTTCGAGGGTTATGAGGCGACCCGCGATTTCCCGCTCGAGGACGCGCCCGTGACTACCCCCATCTGCGAGACCACCGGCAAGCGCATCGCCGGCCGCAAGGTTGCTATCGTGCCCATTCTGCGCGCGGGCCTCGGTATGGTCGACGGCCTGCTCGAGCTCATCCCGGCGGCGCGCGTCGGCCATGTGGGTATGTACCGCGACGAGGTCACGCACGAGCCGCACGAGTATTATGCGAAGCTGCCTTCTGACGCCGACCAGCGCATCTGCCTGGTTGTCGATCCCATGCTCGCCACCGGTGGCTCGGCAACCGCCGCCATCGATTACCTGCGCGCGCAGGGTGTGAAGGACATCCGCTTGCTTGTCCTGGTTGCTGCTCCCGAGGGAATCGCGACCGTTCTCGGACACGACCCCGATGTCCGCTTGTATACCTGCTCCATTGATGAGAAGCTGAACGATGCTGCATATATTGTCCCTGGACTGGGCGATGCTGGCGACCGTATTTTTGGCACTCTATAGCGTTTCTCTCAAGCGGCGCGCACCCGTAGCGCACGCCGTGTCGATTGGTGGCGCAAAACGGCAAGAACTTGCCGTTGAGGCGATAGAATATTGCCGTTAATTCGTGAAGGAAAAGAGACATCTGCGCGTATATGTGTTGAAACATATTTCACGGGTGTCTCTTTGTGAACAGATGTTCATAATCATAGTCCAGTTGTCAAAATTTCCTTGCGCGTGAAACGCCGAGCGATATACTGCCAGTCACTGGTAATCGTGCGGTTAAGGGCAATTTTGCCCCGTGTTTCGGACATGGGATGAGATGGCCGCGACGGTCATGATTGTGCAGTGGAAAGGCGAACGATGGTCGATTCCAGTGACATCGGCGTCCTCGTGGCGGGGATGGGAATCGGCGTCGCCGGCTTCATGCCCATGTTGACGGTGGTCTTGCTTGCGCGGAAGAAGTGCATGCGACCGACGGTCGGCAAGGGAATGGCGGCGCTTGCGATATCGTTTGTCTTTCTGATGGCGGCATTAGCCCTGATGTGGGCTGTGGCGCCAGCGGATTTGGTGGTGTTCGCGATCGGGTTCCTCGGAGGGTTCCTGGTCATGTGGGCGGTTCTCGCCGTCATAACGATGAGTCGTAGACTCTAGGAGGGTTAGCGTTGGAAGCATTCGATAAGCTGCCGGCCGAGATTAACCACCTTGTGTCGAGCTTCAGCTCGATACCGGTGGTCGGCGACTTGGTTTCAGGCCTGACGCAGTACACGTTCTGGCTGATCGTTTCCTCGATCGTGCTGCTCATCATCATGTTCGCGTTCGCAAAGCGCGTCGCCGTGGTGCCTCGCGGCCGTTTCGCCAATGCCGTCGAGTATGTGATCGAGTACCTCGAGAACGACGTGGGCGTGGGCATTCTGGGCAAGGACTCCTGGCGTCGTCACCTGCCGTTCCTGGGCACTCTGTTTATGTTCATCGTGGTGAACAACATCATCGGCATCATCCCCGGCATGAAGCCCGGCACGGGTACCATCTCCACCACCGCCGCCCTGGCGCTCGTGGTGTTCATCTACTTCGTCCGCGTGGGCATGAAGAACCATGGCGTCTGGGGCTACATCAAGAGCCTTGCGCCCAAGGGTGTCATGTTCCCGCTCAACATCCTCATCTGGGTGATCGAGCTCATCTCCACGCTGCTTCGCCCCATCACGCTCGCCGTGCGTCTGTTCTGCAACATGTTCGCCGGCCATATCGTGCTCGGGTCGTTTGCCCTCATGGTCTCCCTGTTCGCCGAGCCGCTCATTGCGCAGCTCACCGCCGCGAACGTCCTGGGGGCCATCCCGTCCCTGGTGTTCGGCGCGATCCTGTTCGTGATCTATGCGATCGAGATCTTCGTCGGTGTCATCCAGGCGTACGTCTTCACCGTCCTTACCGCCGTGTACATTCAGGGCGCTGAGGCTGAGGGCCACTAATATTGGGTACCAAATGCCCATATCCCATACGGGGCATTTGATATAGGTATCGTGTTCAAGATGCGCCGGTAGGCGGCGCATGAACTCAAGGAGGAATTGTGGGAGTTATCGGTTACGGTCTTGGTGTTATCGGCGCGGGCGTCGCTATCGGTCTGGCAGCATACGGCGTCGCGAGCGCCATGGCCCGTCAGCCCGAGGTTCAGGACCGCGTCTTCACCGTCTTCATCATGGCTGCCGCCTTCTCTGAGGCTCTGGCCCTGATCGGCTTCGTCGTCGCACTGGTTGTCAAATAAGTTCGGTCTTCGCAAGAGTACCGGGCGTGAATCCCGAGGGGGAGTCATGAAAAACGTTAAAAGCGCAGGTATCGCACTTGGGGCCGCCGCCTCGGTGTTGTTTACCCCCGCCCTGGCTTTTGCTGAGGGAACCGAATCAGGTGGCGCGGATATCCTGATCCCCAAGATGGCCGAGTTCATTCCTGCACTCGTCATCTTCCTGATCATCTGGTTCCTGCTGTCCAAGTTCGTCTGGCCTAAGGTCATTTCCGTTCTGGATGCCCGTGAGCACAAGATCGAGGACAGCCTCGAGCAGGCTGACGCCACCAAGGCCGAGGCGGCCGAGATTCGCGAGCAGGCCGATGCCATCGTCGCCGAGGCCCGTCGCAAGGCTTCCGAGATCGTTCTCGAGGCTCGCGGCGACGCCGAAAAGGAGCGTTCACGCATCGTCGCCGCCGCTCACGCCGAGGCCGAGGACATCATCGCCAAGGCGCAGGACCGCGCCGAGGACGAGAAGAAGCGCGCGTACATGAGTGCCACTGACACCATCGCTAAGATGTCCGTCGCCGTGGCCACCTCCATCGTGGGCGATACCCTCGCCAACGACGAGGCCAAGCAGCGCGAGCTCATCAAGAAGTATCTTGCGGAAGTGGGTAAGCTCAATGCCTAATCCGTCCATCAGCGATCGCTTCGAGAAGCGCAAGCTGGAAACCTACGCGCGCACCCTGCTTGAGGCGGCCAAGACCGAGAACCGCGTTCTTGAGAACATCGAGCCCCTCAGGGCCGACGCGAATGCGAGCCCGGAGGTCCTCTCCGTCCTTTCGCAGATGGCCGCCAACGGCGACCTCGACAAGCTCGGCGCCGTTCTCGACCTCTATAGCGAGATGGCCGAGGGCGACGAGGCCACGGTCGGCGTTACCGTCACCACGGCGGTCCCGCTCGACAACGAGCTGCGCATGCTGGTCACCCAGAAGTGCGAACTCGATTTGGGTCGCAACGTGTTCCTGATCGAGCATGTCGATCCGTCAATTACCGGCGGCATCATCTTGTCCGTTAACGGGCACCGCCGCGACGCATCCGTGCGTCACCAACTTGAGCAGGCCTATAAGGTCATGACTCAACCCGGAATGAATTCGGAGGTATAGCCACATGTCCGAGGCAATCAATGCCGAGAACATCGAGCAGATCCTACGGCAGCGCCTGTATGATCTGTCGGCTACCGTCGATACCCAAGAAGTATCCCACGTAGCCGAGGTGGGCGATGGTATCGCTCACATCTTCGGTCTCAAAAGCGCGATGGCCGGTGAGCTCCTTGAGTTCACTAGCTCCATCACGGGCAAGACCGTGTACGGCCTGGCTCAGAACCTCGACCGCGAAGAGGTCGGTGCAGTTCTGTTCGGCGATGTCGACTCCATTAAGGAGGGCGACGCCTGCCGCACCACCGGTCGTGTTATGGACATCCCCGTGGGTCGCGGCATGCTCGGTCGTGTCGTCAACCCGCTTGGTCAGCCCATCGATGGCAAGGGCAGCGTCGGCGAGACGCATCGTCGCCCCATCGAGTTCAAGGCCCCTGGCGTCATCGAGCGCACCCCGGTGTGCGAGCCCGTGCAGACGGGTCTGCTCGCCGTCGACGCGATGATCCCGATCGGCCGCGGCCAGCGTGAGCTCATCATCGGTGACCGCAAGACCGGCAAGACCGCCATCGCCATCGATGCCATCATCAACCAGCGTGGCAAGGGCATGATCTGCGTGTACGTGGCCATCGGCCAGAAGGCCTCCACGGTCGCGAATATTCGCGAGACGCTTGCCCAGCACGGTGCTCTCGACTACACCGTCATCGTGAGCGCCACCGCGGCAGACTCCGCGCCGCTGCAGTACATCGCCCCCATGGCGGGTGCCGCCATCGGCGAGTACTTCATGTACAACGGCGAGGACGGCCAGCCCGCCAGCGCCACCAACCCCGGCGGTCACGTGCTCGTCATCTACGATGACCTGTCCAAGCAGGCCGTCGCCTATCGTCAGATGTCGCTGACGCTGCGTCGTCCGCCCGGACGCGAGGCCTACCCCGGCGACATTTTCTACCTGCACTCTCGCCTCCTGGAGCGCGCTTGCAAGCTCTCCGAGAAGAACGGCGGCGGCTCCCTGACCGCCCTGCCGATCATCGAGACGCAGGATGGCGACGTTTCCGCCTACATCCCGACCAACGTGATTTCGATTACCGATGGTCAGATCTACCTGCAGTCCGAGCTGTTCCACCAGGGTCAGCGCCCCGCTGTCGACGTCGGCATCTCCGTGTCGCGCGTCGGTGGTTCCGCGCAGACCAAGGCCATGAAGCAGCAGGCGGGCAACCTGCGTCTGGACCTCGCGTCCTACCGCGAGCTCGCCGGGTTCACCCAGTTCGGCTCCGACCTCGACGCCACCACGCAGAAGCAGCTCACCCACGGTGCTCGCATGACCGAGCTCCTCAAGCAGGGTCGCTTCAAGGCGCTGGACGTCGTCGATCAGGTCGCCGTGCTGTACGCGGGAAACAAGGGCTACCTCGATGACATGGCTCTCGAGGACGTCGTGCCCTTCCGCGACGGTCTGGTGGAGTTCTTGAACGGTGCCTACCGCAAGCTCCTGGAGGAGTTCCGCTCCGCCAAGATCGACGATCGCATCGGCAAGGAGCTCGAGCAGGCGATCAGCGATTACAAGGATCAGTTCCTGGCGTCTCGCGACTCCGGGAAGGCGCCCGTCAAGTCGGTCGCCGACGAAGCTGGAGAGTAGTAAGCCCTATGGCCAACCTCCGCGAAATAAAAAAGCGCATCGGTTCGGTCTCCACGACCCAGCAGATCACGCGCACCATGGAAATGGTCGCCACGGCGAAGATCGCGCGTGCCCTGCAGCGCGCCAAGAACAGCGAGCCGTACTCCGCCGCGATCACCGACGTCATGCTCACCGTGGCGACCGATCCTGCGCTCAACGTCAACTCACCGCTCCTCGTGGACCCCGAGACCTACGAGCGCGCGCTGGTCATTGCGATCAGCTCCGACCGTGGTCTTGCCGGCGGTTTCAACATGCAGGTCGAGCGCGCCGCTGAGCAGCGCATCAAGCACTTCCACCGTCACGGTGCGAAGGAGGTCGAGCTCATCACCTGCGGCCGTAAGGTGACGGAGTACTTCCGCAAGTACCCCTGCAAGGTGATGGGCATCGTCGGCGAGTCCGACGACCCTACGCTTGAGAATGCCCGCGTCGTGGCCAACTACGTGATCGACGGCTTCTCTCAGGGTCGCTTCGGTCGCGTGGACATCGTCTACTTCCATGCGAAGAACCGCGTGGAGCAGGTGCTGCGCTCCGAGCGCATCCTGCCGTTGGACGATGAGGTACTGCGCACCGCTCGCGGTCCTCGCGCGAACGAGGATGAGGCGCCCACGCGTCTCGCCTCGCCGTTCGAGTTCGTCCCCTCCGCGGAGCACGTGCTCGACAAGCTGATCCCGAGCTACGTGCTGACCGTCGTCCACCAGGCCATGATCGACTCCGCAGCGGCCGAGCAGGGTGCCCGACGCAAGTCGATGCACTCGGCCACCGAGAACGCAAGCGCGATCATCGCCGACCTCACGCGCACTTATAACCGTGTACGCCAGGCCTCCATCACCACCGAGATCAATGAGATCGTGGGCGGGGCCGCTGCATTGGAGGAACATTAATGGCAGATTTCATTGACATGGACTCCGCGAAGACTGCCGGTGTCGGACATATCGTCCGCATCATCGGCGCCGTCGTGGATGTCAAATTCAAGGGCGGTGTGCCGAACATCTACAACGCCCTGACCGTCGACGTCGATACCCCCGTGGGTCACATCGACACGATTCTCGAGGTTGAGAGCCAGCTGCCCGGTGACGTGGTCCGCTGCGTCGCCATGACCTCCACCGACGGCCTTCAGCGCGGCCTCGAGGTCGTCGACACCGGCGCTCCGATGAAGATGCCCGTTGGCAAGGGCACCCTCGGCCGCATCTGGAACGTGATGGGCCAGCCCGTCGACGGTAAGGATATGCCCGAGGTGGATGCCTGGTACCCGATTCACCATCCCGCCCCGAGTTTTGACCAGCTCACCACTAAGACCGAGATCTTCGAGACCGGCATCAAGGCCGTCGACCTGCTCGAGCCCTACA
>ENA-ORTH01000325-ORTH01000325.1-human-gut-metagenome-genome-assembly--contig:-NODE-325-length-61614-cov-8.695820_pt1 | contig 61614 bp, 104 predicted proteins | sample MGYA00241914_ERZ509192 | MGnify/ENA primary metagenome ERZ509192 (study PRJEB26280, sample SAMEA2338826) | human gut metagenome | biome: human gut; feature: human-associated habitat; material: faeces...
TGTAAATGGCTCCCATGTTGCGCTGCACACTATTTCCTCATAGACTTTTCCGTTAAGCACTCGAAAAATCTTTTGGTGCAGTTTCACGGGAGGGATACCACACACCCCTTCACTGTACGCCTGAGTCAGTTCACGGATGCGGTCAATGGGGCCGAGGGCACGATATTCCCCCAGTTCCTTGTCATCAGATAGGAGTTGGTCTATCTTGTCCGCTGTCTTTGCGCAATTCTCGGATGCGAGGCCGATGATAGCGGTGATTTCCTCCGGCTCCAGTCCCGTGTCCTCGTAGGCGGCGAGGCGATGAGCGGCTTCACGCCGAGTTACCGATGACTTGATATAGGCTGTTCCATCCGGGCCCCTAAGTGTTGTCCGCTCCATGCTCATCCCTCCTCCGGCTGGCAGAAGTAGAACGTCCCGCTCATTTCATTCACCTGAGCGGACATACCGCTTGGAGCCGTTAAAATACCGTTTTGAATGAGGCACCAGAAACCGGCCTCGGCCCACCACACCGGAGTTGGCTCGTTCATCTCCCGAAGCTCTTTCAGAGGTATCGGTTCGTGACTTCGCCTGGATGCTGTCACGGACGCCATGCACTTTTCGCACTTCAGGTACTCTCCAGGCAGCCACTCATCGAACAGGGTACATTTTGGAAGGTGGCGCTCCACCGGGGCTTTCCGTCCGTGGGTACGGTCCCGGTGCGTGTGATACCGGCAGACATCGTTCCCCCAGTAGTCCCCAGGGTACAGGCACTTCTGCTCCATGCCCCTCTCACACGGGACCTCGTGCTCAACTTGGATTTTCACTTAACTTCACGCCTCCTCTCCACTTCGACGGATGGAAAGAAAAACCTTCCCGTCCAGGATCATCACTTCTCCTTGCTCCCACTCAGCCCCGCAGTCCACGCAGGACGCAGTAGTGCAGTCAATAGAGGACTCCACCGACTTGGAGCTCCGACTGCTCAAAACTCCCCGGCGGGTTATCTTGTAGTCCCTGGAGAACGAATAGAAATCGCTGACTATGAGCTTCCCGCCGCAGGCCGGGCATTTCTTCACGAGTATCCATGATTTGCCCACAAAATCTCACCTACTTTCTGAACGGGCATCGCTCCGGGTCTTTCCCGCAAGTTGTATCCCACATCATCCCAGGCAATAAGCCGTAATGGGCCCTGCACTGTACTGAGCTAAATCCTCCGCAAAGCCAAATCCCTTCGTACTCGGGGCAGATGCTTCGCTCAAAAGGTATGCCCTTCTTGACAAAGACCGCTCCAGGCTCATCCGGGGTGACTACCTTGTCCACCCAGGCGAACGGGAAGCCCTTGCTGCGAAGGCGCTTCCGTGCCTCGGCAAACCCAGGAAGGTCCCAAAGTCCGTCCTTTATCGGGGGGAGTGTATCAAATATGGAAATCTGACCATCGCACACCTGCATTTTGCCCTACCTCCCATGGACTTTATAGGTCTTGCCCTCCCGCTTCCCGGTCCCCTTCTTGTACTCCGAGACCCAGACCACCTTCCCGCTCTTGTAGTGCCGGTAGTGGCCCCGGACGGTGAAGATGCCCCGGGGACTCGCATGGGATCCCCTGGGAACCGCTGAGAGCGCCCCGTTGATGCTGCGGAGTATGTAAGTAGTCCGCTTGCTTTTCCTCTTTGTGGGGCGCTTAGACGGGCTTGACTTCGGCTTGGGAGCAAGGGCCTCTCGGGGTTCCGGCTCCCGGCGGCCGTAGGCCATCAGCGCCATGACGGAGCAGTAGACCGTGAGGACCGCTTGCAGGTCATCTCTGCCCACCTTCATGCGGTTCCTGGTGGATGCCCACATACCGCCTGCCCGGCGGATGAACCTGCAGTTCCCGAGCTGTTCACCGGCCTGGCTGAGGTGGAGACGGAGTTGGTCGCCATCACGGACTCCCTTGATGTGGTAGCCATTGTGCGGCATGACGATCTCCACCGCTTTCAGGGGCGCCGGGTGACTCCTGACTTCATCCTGGTGCTGGTCCCGCCAATTCAGCAGGGCCTCAATGTCCTGCACGGACAACTCCACCTTGTCCATCTCAGGCTACCTCCCCCACGCCAACAAATACCCCGGAATATACTCGGCCGCCAACTAGGTAGCGGTAGAAACAGTGCCCCTCCGGGACTTCCGACGGGCTCAGACTTGTGGGGCAAAGCACCAGCGGGTGGTCTCCGATCCAAACTACATACTCGCCCGCCGGGACCAAACGCTTCATCTGTGGGCTCGGCCGTTCCGCCGTCCTCACCTCCGGGTCATATTCCCACAGGCAGGTAGCAGACACGCCCCCGACCACCGGGGGCGTGTCAAACAAGGATAGCTGTCCCAGGCAGTTCGTGTAGCTCATGCCGCCACCTTCTTGATGCAGAGGCGCCACTCCGGGCCGTAGGCCATGCGGTACTCCGTCAGCAAGCGGGTGGCCTCCTGTTTCGTGTCGGCCTCGTCAATGGTCTCCCAGGGCTCCCCAGGGTACTTCCCACGGATCTCGTACATTCCGCTCACCTCCCTCAGTAGTAAACCGGGTCCTTGCCCCGCTCCACGTTCTCGCCACGGAAACAGTGACCGCAATACTGCCAAATGCCGTTCGGCCACTCGCCGCCCACACGCTTGAAGGTGGCGTAGGTGGCCCGGAACTCCCCAGTCTCCGGGTCCTCCCGGTGGGAATACGGCTCTCCCATCTGGGAGCACCGGCTGGTCATGCAGGCCGGCGGCAGGCAGTCCATGGCGTCGTCAACGACCGCCTGCTCCACATAGTCGCCGATTTTCACATCCTGGTAGCTGAAGTTCTCCTGGGTCCAGACTTCTTTCCCTTCGTACATCATCACTCATCCCTCCCCATAATGACCTGGTGGGCTTTGCAGATGCCCCGGTTCAGCCGGGGGTCGTCCACGACTTCCTGGGCCGTGAGGCCGAGGGCTTCAAGGGCCTCGCTGGTGTCTCCGGTGTAGCTGTACTCGTGGTTGTCCAGTTCACATAGGAACATATCGAAGATGAAGCCCTCCCCGGTCTGGTCGGCGGCGACGGCCTCTTTCAACTCCCGCCTGTGGCGGTCGAAGGTCTCGTTCATGGCGGTGCGGTCTTTCTTCTGGATGAACCCGCCACAGCCAATGCTGACGATCTTGTCCAGGTCCTTCTCCGGGTCCAGGCCCCACCCCTTCATCATCTCCTCGAACTGCCGGTTGCTGAAGGCAAAGCCCAGGGGCAGGGCGTTGACCTCCTTCTGCTGACGGGACCTCAATTCCGCATACTTGTTCACGATAGATACTCCTCCTGTTCTTCGTAATACTCGCTTTCGACATCATGCAGGGCGTCGTACAGCTCCTCAATCATCTTCTCAATGGCATCCGCATCTTCGACGAGTTCCTTCAGGCTCGGAACTCCCCGGAACCCGTTCTTCTTGGCTTCCATGAGACCCATCACATGGTCTTCGGTGTCGAACTCCTCATAGTATTCGAGGAGTTCATCGACGACGTCTTCTCCACTGATACTGAGCCAGAAGTCTTCACCCGCCGGGCTGTACTTCTGGAACTCCCAGCAGTTTTCGTCAATATTTACCTTCCAGCCCAACTCCTCCGCTTTGCTGACCAGCAACGACTTCAGCTTTTCGGTCATCTCGCACCTCCTCAGATCGAAGCGCAGAACTCGCCCAGCTTCATCCAGAGGGCAAAGGTCTGTACCGTCATCCGAACCGTCTCCGGGACTCCGGTGGTCAACAGCCACCGATGAGACTGATTGAACAGCCGGGTGGCCGACTCCCGTTCCTGCTCCGTGAACTCCTCCAGCCACCGGCGTCGCCGGCGGCCGGTCTCCCAATGAGCACCGAACCTTGTCATGCAGACCAGCGCATACGGGATGCGGAGGTTGACCTCATCACTGGTCAGAACCAGGTACGTCACACATCTTGCCATAATCAAAACCTCCAGTTTTAGTACAACCGCCGGTGAACTCAATTCTCACCGGCGGTCATCAGGTCATACAGCTTGGCCTTCAGTTCCATGATGGTCATGTCACGGTCATGGACCTCAGCCTCCAGGGAGCTGATCTTCTCGGCCTGCTCAACTCGTTTTCCCCTCTCGATGAGGAGGAACTTGTGCTCTGCATCGGTGCTGATCCTCTGCTCCTTCAGAGCCTCCTTGGTCTTGGTGTGCTCGGCCATCTCTGCCTGCAGCTTCGCCTGGAGTTCCTTGACCCCTTCGTGTTCGGGGCTGCTGTGCTGGTTCCAGAAGCGAACGGCATCTTCCCAATTCCAGATTTTGAAAAGTACAAAATAAAATGTGCTTCTGGTTTCGTGCCGCCCACTGCTCCAGGTCCCCTTCGGGTCCGGATCACCGTTTTCGTTGTTCCGGCCGACGTCGTTCGCCAGAGCCACCAGATCCTGCACGGCGGAACGTCCGAAGATGTCCTGAGCCCGACAGATGTCTTCTTGTGCCAGGCTCAGCCCGTGAGCCTGGACCTCGGCCACCAGCTCGGCGGCCGTCTTGATGCTGTCGTACTTACTCATGGTTGGCTCCCTTCACCAGCTCGTGGATGATGAAAATGAGGCTCTGCTTCGAGGTGCCGTACAGCTTCTTGCGGTCGGCCCCCAGGATGACGGCCAGGTCTCTCAGTTGGTTGGTGTTCATCTTGCTCAGACTGCGCTTCATGACCTCTACCTCCTTACACCGTTTCAACATCGACACTGGAGATGATGATTGTGTTCTCGGTTCCGCCGATATGGAGGATGAGCTGAACGTCCTCTTCGTCCTCCTCATATCCGACTACCACATACTCCCGGTTGGCTTCCAGGACTTCCAGGCCCAGGTCTTCCAGAGCTTCAACAAGCTCTTCCATTCTGCTGAACCATCCGAGGTTTTCAACTTTCTCTTTCATCGCACATACTCCTTCAAAAACTGACCGTCTTGGATAACTTTCTTACTGTATCTTCATTCTAACTTACCGACACGGTAATGTCAAGTCAAAAACTAAAAATAGCAAAAATTTTTTCGCTATCTTCAAAACAGTTTATTTTCAGAACTTTTGAAGGCATTTCTGCGGATTTTGGGGAGATGCCACAGCTTACCGATACGGAAGGTTTCGGCCATCGCATGGCGCTCTTCAGGAGTCAGCTATACCGGGCCCAGAACTTCTTAGCGGCGCTTTTGCAAATGGGGGATATGGAGTTATAGCCGCCCTCCCAAAGCTGATAGTAGGCCAGGAAATAGGTGCCTGACGGGTCTTTGAAAAGCTCCATGTAGAGCGTGTCCTCCGGGGTCTCCCTGCTCGTGCAAAGGGACTCTGCCTTGCTGGTGTCGTAGGTGACACCGCCCACCATCTGCACGATCTTCGGACTGGTGCTGTTGCCCAGGGACGGGATCTCATCGCCGGTACGACTGACCATTTTCACAGAGTAGCCGAAAAAGCCCAGGGCCTTGTTCAGCTCATCAAAGGTCAGTGTGTCGTTCTTCAGGCGCCCACTCAGGTTCTGGGGGCTCCACCCCATGAACTCTGCCAGCTCCCTCTGGGTCTTGCCGGCCTCGGCCAGCGCAGATCGTACCATCTCAGATGCGGTCATCAGACACCAACCCTTCCATCACAGCCAGGGCTTCCAGCTCCGCTTTACTCATCATCGCCTTCATCCTCCTTGGACCAGTCATACTCTTCTTCTAACCACTCATCGAATCCCAAGGGGGCGGCACCATAGCACTCGGCGCCGGAATGGTCATCCGCCCAGTCGTTCAGGTATTCGATGTAAGCGTCCCACCGTTTCTCCTTCTGGGCTTCCTCGCCCGTGGTGCCCTGGGACTCTTCATCCTGCCAAGAGACCAAGAGGCAAGAGTTGAAGGTCAAAACGGGGCGGACGCCGAGGGAGTTGCTGGCGTACCAGCGGTTGCAGTTGCCATTGGAGTACACGACCCACACGTCGTGGGTGCTGTCGGCGCGCGGGGAGCGGAGCCACCGAGTCCAGACCGGCGTTGCCAGCCACCACCAGTCGTCGGCTTTCGGGATTATTTCCTTGTACTTCCCGTACTGCTCCAGGGTCAGCAATGCCACGGTACAGTCGAGGTAGCCGTAGACCCTGGTGCCGTCGGTGGCCTTCAGGTCCACCCGCTGGGAATGGAGGTCGCCGGCATTCGCTCCTCTGGACTTCAGGAGTTCTCCGTATTCAGAGAGAACCTGGAGGATGTCGGCTTCGCTCAGGTTGTTATTTCCACTACGGTCGAAGACCGCCTTCTTCCAGATCTCCTTGCGGATGGACAGGACGCCGCCATCCACATGGTCCAGCACCACATACTCCTCACCGAAGACGGTAAAGGTCTCGCCACAGGGAACTTTTCTCAGCTCAATGTTCTTCATTCCAGTATGCCTTCCTTTCATCAATGGTGGCCCCCGACGGGAGCCCACGCCTGCGCCGGTTCTTCTTCCAGCCGGCGTACACCTTCAGGTCTCGTTCGTCGATACTGTAACCGCAGCCGCCGGTTGTGCGGTCGTGAATGAGGAGCGGCCGGGGATAGCCGGGTCGACGGGCCCGGAGCACCTCGTAGGCCCCCACCGGGGGCTCCAGCTTCCAGCCACTCCGCAGCAGGTACGCTTCCAGATCCGGGAGCATACCGTGCTCAACGGTGGTCCTGTTCTTCATGCTCATCCCTCGCCGTCGTCGAAGTAGTCCTTGATGAAGTCGCCGTAGCCAAGCTCCTCCAGATCTTTGCGGGTGAAGATGCCCGACAAATCGTCGATAATCTGAGCATCATCGTAGAAATTCTGCTGGGCTAGCTCGATGTAAGCAGAAATGAGGCTACTTGCTTTTTCAGCACATTTCTTCATCATCCAGGCCACCCTTCCGGTTTCTCGTATCGTTCAAATTCGATGACCCATACCCAGGGATTTGCCTCCCAGCCATAGACGAGACGGTCAGCGGGCTTCACTATGCTGTCCCACAGGTTTGCAAACCTCTTAGCCGCCTTCGCACATCTGGGGCAATCAACTTCCATGTAGCCAAGCGAACCTGGATGAAGAGCACCTACGGTCCCTTCTCCCTTGCAGTACGGACAGTAGACCGGAGGCATGGGCCACTCATCCGGCACCCCTTCGGCCAGGGCACCTTCTTCGGTAATATCCTTCAACCGCTCCGCACGAACTGACTTGACCAGGAGAAAAACCCGAGCCGCAACTTTCCTCATGTGGATAGAGGGTCGCCATTTATCATCCGGGTCCCACCTTTCCGGTTCCTCACAATCCGCCCGGTACACGAAACCGTAGGGCATCTCAGCCCAGGTTTCCCGGACCCACAGGACGTCGCCAGGCTGGCAGGGTGGCTGAATTACCATCGACGTCCCCTCTATGGCATAACAGCCGGGATAACAGCTATTTACCGTCATGCGTATGGGTCGTCCTTCCGGCTGCGGCCTTATCGAACGCCGGGTGACGGTCTTCCGCCCTTCCAAGATAGCTCGTACCATCTCCATATTGAAGAGCATTGGCTTAATCACTTCTGCTCACCGCCTTCCATTTTCTTCGGAATTGCGATGAACCGACAGCACTCCGAAGCGTTGGCCGCCACAAATCGTAGGGCTACCAGGGAAAGCATGGCATCCTCCATGAACTCCCGAGCATCCTGCTTACCCATCCCGTCGTTGTTCATCAGCTCCAGCCGTCGGGCTATTGTCGGGAACACCTGTTCCAAATTATCCGCCGCTTCCATCCATCGCTCCGGTGGGAGGGACTGCCCAAACTTGATACCGACAATCTCAGCCATTTCTACCATCTCCCTTCACATATCCATTGATGACATACCAGCCATCGTCTGCTTTGGTGAGCGCCACATCTCCAGCTCCGTGCTTCAGATCCGCCCCGCAGAAGGGGCAGACCTCAACGTGCTCTCCGGCAGGATCACCCACATCATTCATCACCCAATATTCAGCGGGCTCTATGTAGTTCAGCCAAATGTACTTATCAGCCGGAAGCCCAAGGCAACGATGAAGAGCTTCCTCCCAGAGAAGGCAGTACCCCTCCGCCAGCATGGACTTGACCTCCGGCCGCCGGGGGTCCTTCGCAGATACCAGCATCTCATCCGGGAGTTCCTTCCATCGCTGGAACATCTGCTCCAATCGTCCCGCTTCAAGTTTTTCTTTCTCGATGGAGAAAAGGTCCATCTGTTCCATGCGAACCACCTCAAATCTGGGAGGCCATTTCAGTACAGCCGTCCTCATCCGTGATGACCGGCTTCCGGCCATGGACCAGAGCAAAGCGGCACTCCCCGCCGTTGTTGTAGGCGCATCCGGTCGTTTCGCAATCAAAGCACAGCTTTTTCAGCCCATAGAGGCGTTTAGTTTCTGGCACATAGTCCTCGGCTCCTCTATACAGCAAATAGGCTACCCCCTTGCTGTGCCTCTCATCGAACCAGTGCCAGATCTCCTCCCGGCTGGTCCCCGGCTCCCAGCCCATGAACTTCTCCTCGATGCACTCAGTTTCCGGGTTCATGGGCACATCAGCGAGGGAGGCCCACAGCTCTTCCAGATCCTCGTCCCGGTCCCGTAGGGTCTCGATGTCTTGGAGGCCATCCATGACCGTGCAGTAGTCTTCATACGGGATGGTTCGGTGTAGCTCATCCATGGTGTCGATGGCCTGGCGTTTCACATCATTCATGTCCGATCCCCCTCTTCATCGTACCACAGGCTCAGCCAGGAATAGATTTCATCCCCGATGGATTTGTCGAAGTCTGGGTGCTCGTCCGGCATATACGGATGCTGGAGCTCCTTAATCTCGCCGCTCTCCGGCTCATATACATCAACCTCAAAACCGTCTGCATTGAGCCGGATGGTCAGCTCTAAGGTCCTCTGTCTACCGTCGTTCATTCTGGTCATTCCTCCCAATAGTCATCAAACTCCGGCTCCTCGTCGGCGGATATGGTCTCATAATAATCACTGACGCCGATGATCTTGTCAGTTCCGCCGTTTCCGGCGAATGCCATGATGCCTCCGAAGTTCTCTCTGGCCCGGTCGTAGATTTCCTCCTCGGTCAGCTCCTCATCATCCCCAACCTCGATGAGAACGGAGACCGTAACCGTAGCGTGGCCGGACACCCTGAGCTTCTTCATCCGTAAACCACCTCCCCAAACAGGGAGTACTGGATGATGGCATCGGCGCAGCCAGCGTCGATGTTGCAACAGTCCACCTCGTGGCCCTGGACGGCCCCGTACTGGTCACCGCCGTTCTCGACCCAGAGCTTGAAGCCATTCAGGAACTTCTCCAGGTCCAGCTTGCGGTAGGCTTCCTCCTCGAAGTCGTAAAGCAGCAGCGTCCCGCCTCTGGAAATCTGCTCACTTGCATACTCGCCCAGGTACTCACCACCCTCCGGTGACGCTTCGCTGCACCAGTAGGTGATACCGCCCTCCAGGGCGCCGACCATGATGTCGTCGATGTCCTCTTGGGTCAGCTCCACACGGATCTCTGCCTTGATTTCGTACTTTTTCACGCAGACGCCTCCTCTCTCGTGATACGTTCACTCGTCCATGGTCCGGTCCTGATACAAATGCTGGGCAACCGCTCCAGCAAACAGGTCTTCATGCCATCCAGATACCGCTGGTAGTGGCGGGCCTGGAGGCCGCTCAGGTGGTCGTCGTATGGGGACTCCTTCTGGATGAGCTCCACAGCCAGAGACCATTCATTGTCCTGCACGGCGACGTAGAACAGGCCGCTCTCCATGATGAGCCGCCGGTTCATGTCGCCGTAGGCACCGTCCCTAACCCACTGTTCTCCTGACACTCTGGAGAAGCTGGGGAACATCCGTCCGAAGCTGTCCATAAAGCACTCCAGGATGTCGTCTTCCTCTTCCCCGGTGCCCCAATCGTCATACAGCCAGTCGCCGCCGGTCAGCTCACCATAGTCCAGCTCTCCCATCAGCCGGGTCTCCGGCTCATCGGAGAACGGGTCATCCCGGCGGTACACATGGACATGGTCATTGTCGATGTAGTACAGGCCCTCATACGGGCCGGTTACGCAGACATTTCCTCTTCCCATGATAGCCTCCTATCTACCATATCGAAATCCAGTCAGGAGACTGCTCCATCTCCTTGACCTGCTTCTCTTTAGTGTCGAAGTCGTACCGCTCTTCCTCGGTGACGAACTCCGGGTAGTCCAGATCCAGCACCTCTACGCTCACGTCGGAGCTGGTGGAGAAGACCTGCTGGACCATGCCGCCCTTCACAACGATTACCACCTTCATGTCCGCCTCCTCACAGTTTGCTTCCGGTTTCGATATGATACAGGGTTTTGACCGCCTCCAGCTTCTCTCGGAGGTCTTTCGTAGCCCGGTCGAGCATTCCCTCCGCTTCGGGAAGTCCCTCAACCCTCTGAGACCAGCCTGCGATTTCCTGCTCAATACTCCTTGCCGCTCTTGACAGAATCTCAGTGTGAGTGATGATGGGTGTCTCTTTCTTCATGGTAATTGCTCCTTTCCTGTTAGCCATCGAAGGCAACTATACTTATCAGGGAACTCCTCGGTCCAGGCGTCCCCGGTGCTGTTGTCGATGCCGACGAACTTTTCCTGCTCCTCCAGGTAGAACAGGCCCAGGGGCTCGTAGTGGCCCCCAATCCCGTCGCAGCTATTCAGGAGCCGCCTGGCCTCCTCCTGGCTGATTTTCTGGATGCTCACAGTCTCAGTCATCGTCATCATCCGCTTGTTCCAGGCGGCCGAACAGGATTTCAACCTCCTCGCTGTCAAAGCTGTCGATGATGCCCTGGTCCACGCAGAAGCTCAGGAAGTCGTCGAACAGGTGGCGGCCAGCTTTGGCCTCATCAGAGCTCAGACGCTCCTCGTTGCGGAGGGCCTCAATGCAGTCCTCCAGGTCGAGCCGGGTGTTGTGGAACCGGCAGTAGCTCATGTTTGCCATACAGACATCTCCTCTCAAATCAGGCTCTCATCGGAGCCGTCGTGGTCATAGCACAGGATGGTGGTGAACTCATCCTGCCGGCGGATCTCACGGCACTCCGCCATGAGCTTCCGGCCGCTGTCCAGGCGGACCGTGTAGGTCGCCGGGCGCTTCGGGTGGTAGAGCTCGATCTTGTTCACGCTGCCCATCATCACGGTGGCCCGCATCTTCCAATCGAGCTGACGCATTAGGTTCCTGGCACGGCCATATCCGATTGCCATGGGTCACTCCTCCTCTCAGGCTTTCTTGGCCTGTTCGTACCATGCCAGCGCCTCTTCGTAGGTATCGAAGTAGTCGATGTAATGGTCGCACATCTTATTCTCGGTCATGCCGCTCTCCGGCTTGGTCTCGGCCTCGACGGGGTAAATGTTGACCTTCACCCGGCCGCTGTCGAAATACTTGGTGCTCACTGCCCAGAACTTCACAGCTTTCACTCCTTCTCTGCCCTCGTGACCTTCAGGGCGAGCCTTTATCAATCGGTGTCACGGATGGGCGTATAGCCTGCTCGCCTACATTCTGCTTCGCACTCTTTCCTCGTGCTGGCACTTGCGACATGGTTGCCCCAATCATCGGTTGCCCTCCATGTAACCGCCCTTCCGAGGAAAAAATAACCGTTATAATAAGGCTTCATATAAGCCGTGGGCCGCCCCTTAATCATGTTCTTTTTCCTCCTCATCTTCCCAGAGGGGAAGGCTGTCCAGATACTTCTCAATGAACGGGATATGCGGAAAAACGTAGTCGGCAATCAGGCCGCCGATACCAAGTATCAGAAGGAAGGCGGCCAGCAGGCCCAGGTTTATCACCGCTTCGCCCAGCAGATCTTCCATGCCACTCACCTCAGACCAGGTAGGGCAGCTCATACTTCACGAAGTCCGCCGCCATGCTCTCCAGCTCGGCATCCAGGTCGTTGCACCAGGCGTTCAGGTAGCCGTCCCGGGCCTCACGGTCCTTCCAGTTATCGGGGTGCAGGCCGATGGTGTCCAGCACGATGTAGCCGTCGTCACCGACACCGTAGAGGCTGCGGCCCTCATGGGCCAGCTTCCACTCGGCTTCCTCGGTCAAGGTCTCCTTGTCCGCCTTCTGGATGTACTCCACGGTGCAGGTGGCGAAGTTGTAGCGGAACAGCTTGCCGTTCAGCTTGTAGGTCTTGCTCTTCATTTTCAGGTCATCCTTTCTTGACTTGCTCCTGCCTTCGTGTTACCATGGTGGCGGAACGGGAGGCAGGTCCCGTCCCGCCGTATGGGTTAGGCTCCCGGTACTTTGGAAGGGTTCGGGGAGCCTAACTTTTTACTTCTGGGGATTTGCCGGCGCTGGGTAAGCGGCGATGTACTTGATGCACTCGGTAGCTTCCTGGGCCGTGTGACCGTGGGCTTCGAGCCATTCGATCAGGCGGGCCGCTTCGGTTGCGGTCATGCTATCACCGTCTTTCATTCGTGATACACCTCCTGCCAAGTGTTCACGCCCCACCTTTTCAGGCGGGGCGCTCAATAACTTACCTTCTTGGTAACTTATTGTATCTTCATTCTAACTTACCGACACGGTAATGTCAAGTCAAATATTGATTTTTTCAGAAATATTTTTTACGATAAACTCATGGCTTCATTTCAGCGTTTTTTAGAGGCTTCGGCCTGATTTCCACAAAAAAAGAAAGCCCTCCCGCATTACCAGTCCGGTGAAAATCGATCTGGATATGTGGGAGGGCTTATTCGCTTCTGAGGGCCGTTTTGAGGGCACTTTCCGTTCTGGTATGTAATTTGATGTCCTCACCCCGTTGTACGCTTGTAGGTGGTTTTACGGGGCTTGTGGGGCGTGTTTGAGCTTACCGGAAGATGTCGTGTGCAGATCACGCAGAAACAGGTCCGGAAGTAGTGTCCGTAGGGGACGGAATTTGACCTCTTTTCGTCCGTGTGGGAAAACATGGCTTAGAAGCCGCTTAGAGGCGCTTAGAGGGCCTTTTGGTTTGATGGGTATAAGTATGTTCAGCTCTTGTAAACTCCGTTTTGCCATTTTTTGGCGTTCTGAAAAACCCGAAAATCAATCTAAAATCAACTTTTTCTCGCTCTAAAAGTTATAATTTGACCTTTTGCATAGTTTTATAGCACATTTTGGTACACATTGCACATAAAAATACCCCCGGACACTCCATCGGAATGTCCACCGGACTTCACATGGAAATTTTCAAATCGCTCTTGCATATACTAATCTCGGCGTGGTATAATGACCATAGCCAAGGATTCCGATGAAGTCCATTGTACCCACGCAAAAGCGAACCCCCGGAGAGGTAGCGTCTCTCCGGGGGTTCTTTGTGCTTACTTGCCCTTGCTGTGACGGTCAAGCCACTTGCAAATGAGATAGCCAATCACATTTGCTACGACCGCCACAAGGATTCCGATGAAGATCTCCATTGCACTCACCTCCTCTCTGTTGCCAGATTGGAGAAGGGCAGCACCGATATTTTACCAGCTCTCGACACGCTTCGCAAGCCCATAACGAAAAAAGCGCCCCCACCCCGACCGTGAGGTCGAGATGGGGGCGTTCGCTTTAGATGGCCGGGCTGTCTATGGAGCCCTCCGGCTCTTGCGGCACATTGAAGTTGACGGCTTTGGCCGCCTCAAAGGTGATGCCGCCCTCGCTGTGGTCCGACTTGCACAGGCTCAGATAGGCCGTGCAGATCACACCGTGAGCGGCCCAGGGCAGGCCCACCATGCCCCCAATCCAGGGCAACGCACCAGTGTAGCCCTTATAAACACAGTAAAAAGCCAATAAGAAACCGCCGAGCGTCACGATCCACAGCAACGGACGGATGTCGGCGATCATCCACTTTGAGAACTGAGACATATCCGGCTTCTTCCGGCTCTTGCCTCCGGCCAGGCGCTTCCCGCCGCCCATCACACGAGACCGTGCTGCTGGGCGTAACGGTAAAAGAGTTGGGCGGCCTGCTCACGGGTCAGGAAGTCCTCCCACATCATGTTCGGATCTCCGTTGTCGGTGGTGCCATTCCCGGCGAACAGGCCCACAGAAACCGCCCACTCACGGGCCTCCCGGCTCCAGGTTCCGCTGTCGTTGTCCCGGAGCTTATTCCGATATTCGGCCATAGCCGTCAAAAACATTTCGTTGAACTTGGTCTGGTCCATATCATCGTCCTCCTCTGCCTTGCTTGCATAGTCGGGGAGGCAGTATCCCCGGATATATCGGCCATTCACGGCCAGCGTCCGCCGGGCTACTGCCTCCCCCTTGTTCCCTTCAATGATGGTGATGGTGTTGCCCACCACCTTCTCTACGATGCCAACATGGTCAGCCCCGCCGGTGTTGTCACCCTTGCCGGAGTCCTGCCAGTCGTACATGATGATGTCGCCGGCCTCCGGCCGGTAGGCATCGTTCTCCTCCCAGCGACCGGCGGCCTGATAGAGCTCGATCATCTTCCCGCAGCCGCACTCCCCCAGGATGATGTCGTGGAGCCCGGCCTGGATGCCGGCGGCGGTGACGCAGGTGGCGCACCACTCATCGTCGTACTGTACCGGGTAGCCCCTGGGAAGAGGGTCCTGGGTGTTGTAAAGGTCGATGATGGCCCTGTACTTTCCGTTGGTCTCACTCCAACCCAGCCAGCCCCGCATGACCTCTACAACTTTATTCCGCAGTTCCAGCTCCGTCGCCATCATCGTCACCTCCTTCGGTCTCCGGGTTTGTTACGCTCCCCTCTGTCGGCTCCTCATCTGCGGGCGGGTTCACAATCTTGGTCATATCGCAAAGGGCGTCAATCATTTTGGACAGCGCCTCGGTGTCCACGGGGTAATTAACATACTCGGCCGAAGTCTGCACCATCGCCATGACCCACTCCTTCCGGGTGGCGCCGTCGGTGAACTTCTCCTCGGCCTCTTCCATCAGGTCTACGACCAGCCCCAGCAAATGGGGCCAGTTCTTCTCCTGGACGGCCTCCTTCACGGCCTGATACAGCTTCACCGCAAGCGGGATGCAAGCCGCAAGGCCGGTCAGGATAGCCACAATGATGCTTACGATCTGGTTTACGTCCATGTTCTACACTCCTTCACAGAAAATCGTTCTTCTCCAGCCGCTCCGCATAAATCTCTTGGATGCGGGCGCTGGTCAAGACCGTCATGTTGTTCTTGAAGTTCGGATGGGCGGCGCAGTACCGCTCATACTCGGTGATGTCGGTCAGGATCTGGTCGAAGTGGTCCTTGCTGTGCAGGACGCCATGCAGGGTCTCGTCTCCAAAGTGGAGAATGCGGACCCGGCAGGCGACGGCCGCCCGCTCATCCGCATCCTGCTTCATCTTGGTGATGTCCTTCTCCAGCCGGTCCACTTTCTCCAGGACCTCCCCGTTGATGGCCCGGCCGAACTTCCTTGCCAGCCAGGACCACGGATTGAGCTTGACGGGGGCGATTTGAACGAGGGACATTACCACCAGGAGCACCCCGCCCCCGCCCAAAACAATCTCTTGGATGCTCATGCTTTCCTCCAGTGTTCGTTTTGGTGAAGGGGGAGCGGATCTCTCCGCTCCCCCCAGCGAGGTCACACCTTGACCTCCAGGTCGACTAGAAGCTGACGCACGTCCTCACGGATGAGGCTGGGCACCTGCTCCAAGGTCTTCACGCCCTTCACGATCAGGGTGGCATAGACAACGGCCATGACTTTCACCTCCTTCCACAGAAGAATTTTCAGCAGCCACTCACGAAGGAAGCTCATTCGTCTACCTCCGCAAGCAGCGCCTCGACCTCGGCCCGGAGATGGGCCGGAACGTCGTCAATGGTCTTGACCCCCTTCAGGATGAGGTCTGCGTACACTCTCGCCATAGGTCACACCCCCTCTTCACTGGCAGCAAGGATCTGTTCATACACTTCGCACAGGGCGACCTGGGTGCTGGTCATCTGGGCCTCCAGCGAAGTCACCTTCTGCTGAAGCGCCTCGTTCTCGGCCTGGAGTTCCTTCTTGGACTTCTGCTTCCGGAGCTCGGCCACGCTGTCCTTTCTCCACTTCAATGCCATTACTGGAACCCTCCCTGAATAGAACTGATGTACCCGCCGATACCGCTGGCCCCACGGGAGGCGGTCACCTTGAAGTTGAACGCAAAGCCGTTGGTGGCCGTATCGTTCTCGAACAGGTAGTTGCTCCCGTTCTTCACCTCCGTGGTGGCGTCCTCCCAGACCGGCTCGGCATCCTTGGCGTTGTTGGTCAGGAGCACCTGGTAGTTGGCATCCGCCGGGATGTCTCCGCTAACGGACAGCGCCGCTATGGTGATCTGTGCATCAGCCTCCATGGGCGTCTCCAGCGTGATGGAACAGGCCGTGACCGACTTCGTGAAGAGCAAGGTGTACTCCGAGCTCTTCCCGCCGGTGTCCTGAGCCTTCATCTTCATGGTGTGCTGGCCGTTCAGGAGCTGCTGGAAGTAGGTGCCCGTCACCTGGAACTGGTTCGTGGCCTCCAGCGTGGCCTCAAAGGTCCGTTTGGTGGTGCCGTCCATGCTCTCCGTCACAGTAACGGCGTCCCCGTCTTCGTCGTCCACTGAATAGCTGACGCTGAAGCCGGAGCTCTTCGTGCCCAGGTCCGTACCACTGGCCTGGTCGCAGGTGATGATCGGCGCCGTGTTGTTATCCACGGTTCGGGTCTCGCTGGTGGTGTAGGCGCTCTCGGCATTGTAAGTGTCATACGCCTTCACCCGGTACTGCACCGTGGTCCAGCCCTTCGTGATGGTGTCCTGGAAGGTCAGGGCGTTCCCCTTGAACACCTGTGTCCAGGAGCCAGAGGCCACCCGCCGCTCCAGAGTGTACCCGACCAAGTTCCCCTCCGAGTCGGAGCTGGCCGCCCAGGTGATAGTCAGTTTCTCGCCGCCGATTACCGTCAGCGGGACCGTGATGCTGGCCGGGGCGCTCGGGGCGGTGTTGTTGATGACCGTTACCTGGTTGCTGGTCTTATACCCTGACTCCAGACCTTCCGTGTCGTAGGCTTTCACCCGGTACATCACGCTCTGCGTTCCAAACGCCACATTATCGGTGGTCTGGAGTGCCGAGCCCTGGTAGATCTGGCTCCAGCTACTTCCGCCGTTGGTACTCTTCTCCACCTTGTACCCGGCGAGGTTACCCTGGGCATCGGAGCTGGCCCCCCACTTCACTGTGATGGTGCTTCCGCCGGAGATGCTGCTGGGGATTGTGATGCTGCTGGGCGTGGTCGGGGCCGTATTCGTCGTAATGGAGCCATCATCAGAGACCAAGAGTGTAGAGGGCAATATCAAAGCGGGGCGGACGCCGAGGGAGTAGCTGGCGTTCCAGCGGCCGTAGTCGCCATCGGAGTACACGCCCCACACGCGGTTGGCGAGGCCGGTGTACGGGGAGCGGAGCCACCAGTGGACAGGGGTGCCGTTCAGCTTTGCAATACGCTTTGCGTCTGTCGAAGCTGTCCCTTGGAAGTAGGACAGAACGGCGCCATCCACCGGAAAGTACGGGTTAGTGCTAGTAGTCCATCCCACCTCGTAGCCGGACAGCAAGAATACCTTGCAGCTCAGGCCGTTTGCCCCGGTCTGGTCGGAGCCGCCGGAGCCACCATTCTTTCGGTACGGGATCTTCACCTGCTTGATGGCGTTGCGGATGTCCTCATCGTAGCGGGTAATCCAGGTAATCAGATAAGCATGGATGTCCGAGTACTCCAGCTTGTTCACATCCCCGTCATCCCAGACACGGTTCTCAGCGATGTCCTGCCGCAAGAGCCAGGTGCCGTTGCAGCTCTCATCGTAGATACTGGAGGGCTTGCCCTGGTGGACCACAATGTAGTTCACGGCTACGCCGCTTTCCTTCAGCTTCACGATGGAGCCGATCGCTTTTGTGCCAAGTGCGACACTTGCCATAGAAAAACCTCCTTGCGCAAAAATCACCACGGCGGATCTCCGTCGTGGTGTGGGGGTGCCGCTTCGAGGGCGGCCTTCTGAGAGGCTTTCCGCCTCTTCTTGTACTCCAGCATGGCCTTCTGGGTCTTTGACAGCCTGATAGGGGCGTGGCACCGAAGCTGGGTGCCGATGATTTCCGAGACCTGAGCGCCGATCTCCCGCCGGAGTGTGTAGGTGTTGCCGTGGGCCGCATGAGCGTCCCAGGCGGTCCAGCTATCCAGGATTTCCTTCTTCGTGACCTTGCCGGCCGGGTAGTCCTTCTTCCATCCCCTGATTTTGGCCTTCATCCGCTTGACGGATGAGTGGCGGAGCTTTCGGATGATTTGGCCGCTCTCCGTGATGTAGGTGTGAAACCCTAAAAAGTCTACCCCGTGTCTCAGGGGAAAAATGTTGGTCTTCTCGTTGAGCTCCAGGTGGAGCCCGGCAAGAAAAGTCTCAATTTCCTTCTGGCAATATCTCAGGTACTCCTTGTCTGGATGGATGAGAAGGAAGTCATCCATGTACCTGACGTAATACTTTATCCGAAGGCGCTCCTTCACGAAATGGTCAAATTCATCCAGGAACAGCAGGGCCAGGAGCTGGGATGTCTGGTAGCCGAGAGGAAGCCCATCTGCACTCGTATCTATGTAAATGCACATGAGCCGGAAAATGCGGTCATCTACCACCTTCTTTCGTAGTTTCTGCTTCAGCAAGTCGTGGTTTATGCTGGCGAAAAAGTGCCGAACATCGCACTTCAGGACCCAGCCATCGGTGGTCTTGTTCTTGTGCCAGTAGTCGGTCATGAAGCCCTTCAGCAAATCCAGGCCGTAGTGCATCCCTTTGTCAATCTGGGAAGCGCAGTTGGCCGGGATGAAGCTGTGGGTGATCGCTTCATAGAGCGTGTTATCAACCAGGGCGTGCTGGACCACCTTATCGACGAAGGCCGGGGCCTGGACCAGCCGCTTCTTCGGCTCATAGACGAAGAAGGTCTCAAACTTTCCGGGCTGGTAGGTATTGGTGTTCAGGATATAGGCCAGACGCTCCGTGAGCATGAGAGCGTTGGCCTCATACTGTGCGGCGCTCACTTTCTTCCGCTTGCCTTTTCTGGCCGCAAGGTAAGCCCGGTATAGCACCTCGAAGGTGCAGATCTCTTCAAAGGTCTTCTGCATGGGCATAAAACAAGAGCGGCCCCGTCTTAAAGCAGCGGCCACTCTCTCCTTCTCAACGCCGTGACGGTGTTCTGCCAGACGGCACCGTGCAATCAGCCGGGCATCCCGTGGGACACCCGGCATCGGCGTAATGTATTTATCCGCACCCTCCCGGGAGGGGTTGGATAGGATATGGCCCCCTTTGATGATGGAAACTCTGCTTTCGGCCGGGCCTACTCGAACTCGTTATTCCATCAGAGCGGGGCGGACGCCGAGGGAGTTGTTGGCGTTCCAGTTGTTGTAGTTGCCATTGGAGTTCACGTTCCACACGTTGTTGGTGTTGTTGGTGTTCGGGGAGCGGAGCCACCAGTAGGTGGCGCGACGGGCCATACCCTAATACCAGGCGGGTGCCCCCGCCGAGTATCCTATCGTCTGCCCAGGGCACGGGCCACAGCCCCAGCGATGATGCTGGCCTGGAGCTCATAGTCCCTGGTTTCTTCCTGACGCCGGAGGGTCTTTGCCCTCTCGGTGTCCTTCTTCTTCCATGCGAGGGTCATGTACTTTACGTCCGTGATGAGCTTGGTCCAGTGACCCATTCTCTTCACGCTGATATATCCGAGGGCTTGGCTGATCTCCACCAGCTTCAGGAGCAGATTGCAGTCGTTCAGGGCGGCGTGGATGAGGTCCAGCCGCCGGTCGTACTCCGTCTGGAAGGAGCAGTCGTTTGCGGCGTGGACGTTCTTGACGATGGACACGGCAGTCTCCCGGACCGTTTTGATGTAGGTGTGCAGGGCGCTCTTCGGGAATCCCTGCCGGCTGTTGGCCTTTTCGAGCCGGTCCAGATATTGGGCCAGAATATCGTCACGGGCCTCCGGCGGGAGGCTCTTGATGGCGCCCAGCATCTTGATGACCTCACTGATCTCCAGGGTCTTATCCCCGATGGGCTTGGTAACGACGAAGGAATAGGCCAGCAGGTCCTTGGTCTTATTGCCCAGGACATATTCCTTCTCAGGCATGGCGGCGGCACCTCCTATCCAGGCAGGGCCTGCGGGCGGCCTCCAAATCCTCCGGGTCTCCTCGGAAAATACAGTAGTCCCGGATGACCACAAGTACCGCTTCCCGGCCCGCCGGAGTGCAGCCGCATAGAGTTAGGCCCGCCGCATGGGGTATATCGCACGGAGGCTTTAGCTCTGCAAACAGGTTCCCCACCAGGCATGACAGCTCTTCCGGCTTTACAGAAATAACCTGCTCCATCAAAACTCAATCCTCGCTTGCGCCTTGTTGTGGACGCCCTCCACCGTCACCCCGTCCAGGGTCCCGAAGGTCACACTAAAGGGGTTGCCAGTCACATCCGTGTTATACAGAAGCTCCAGCAGGGTCAGCCGGGCATCAATGCCGTTTATCTCGGTATGGATGGCCGGATGAGCTTCGGCGTTGGCGTTGTGCTGGTCAATGAGGCCCTGGGCCGACACCAGGAACTGGGGCAGAATGGTGGTCATGCAGAACTGCTCCACGTCATCTGCGGTCATGAAGGCCATGGCCGGGTAGCTGATGACCACCTCGACATCTGCGCTCACCTTCAGGGAGACCGGGTAACGGCGGACATCAATGGCACCGTCGTTGTAGGCGCTCACCCACTGGGGAAAGTCGCCCAGGGTCCCGTAGTAAATCATGACCTCCTCATCGCCATCCATGGCAAAGATGCCGAACTCATTCAGCCAGAAGCCAGTGTCCAAGCCACCATTCAGGTCCGAACGGTACTCAACGACCATATCTACCTGTTCACCATTCCTGAGCGGGGTCGTGGAAGTGGCCTGAGCCACCGGCGCAACCAGGTCTTCCAGGGTGGCAAGGGCTTCCTGACTCTCAGGCTTCCCGCTGCCCACCATGACCCGGCTGATCTCCAGAGTCTCACCGGCCAGGAGCCCAGCAATCAGGGTCCTACCGGCGCTTGGGATAAAAAAGCCATACTCTGCCATGTTCAATTTCCTCCTTCTTCGATTTGGATTTCCGGTAATTTGGTTTGCATGGCGGACCACATCACCGGCACTAAGGGAACGGCCGCCTTCAGGTTGTAGTCGATTTCAAGCTCCGGGAGCTGGGTTGTCATGGCGCCCCGGAAGACCGCTCCGCCCACCCAGAGCATCGCCGCCATGGGCGGGGTCTCCGTGGTAGCCGTCAACTTCAGGTCCACCCCTCCGGGGCGGATAATGGGCATCTCCAGCAGGTCCCGTGGGTTCGTGGACGGATCCAGCGGCGGGGTTGACAGGATGATGGTGGCTGGCACCTTCGGGTCAGTGCGGTAATAAACCGGGGTTTTGTCCCAGAACATCTTGATGCCCTTCATGATGGACCAGTAGGTGCAGTCGTTGGTGTTCAGCAGGATTTTCCACTTGATGAGTTTCCTATACAGGTCATCATCCAGCACTTCCCCTTCGTAAGACTGCTCGACCATGACACGGGCGTCATAGCGGGAGAGCACCACGATCTCCCCGATGAGGTCAAGCTGGGCCCCGGTGCAGAGGTCCAGGTCCAGCAGGTTCAGCAGGGACACCAGGAAGTCATAGACCTCCTGGAGCTGCCGGGCATAGGCAGCGACGATGGCGCCGATGTTCTTCTTGCCCCTGAACTGCTCCAAGAGGTCAGCAATCATCTTTTCCTGGTAGTTGAACTCATCCATCCAGCGCCACCTCAATTCTGGCGGAGCTGGTCACGGCCCGCTCACGCTGGGAGACCTCCACGCTCTTGTCCGGGTAGCTGGATGGCTTCCCTTCCGAAGACGATGTGGTCTGATAGACCGAGATGTCGATATAGCTGACGCCGGGGACCTGGGCATAGATGTCCTTCAGGAACTGCTGGGGGACCACATCTTCCCCGGTCCCGATTTCCTCCATAGCCTTCGTGATGGCGGTCTCCACCAGCTCCGCATAGTTGGAGGGCACCAGGCTGGCCCTGGATATGGTCAACGTGACCTTGAACCAGACGTAGATGTACGTCGGCCGGTTGAAGCAAACCTCGATGGCATCATCGTCCTCCCCCGGCACGTCCACCGAGACGGAGCCGTAGGTGGTGATGCCTCCGGCCACCGTCGCTAAAATCTGCTCTGCGATGTCGCTGTTGCTGCCGCCGTCCACCACAGCCTCAATGCTGTGCGGGGGCCGCCCTGCATCATCCGTCTTATTGGTCCGGTTCTCATAGACCTCGGCGGCGGTGACGCCCTGGCAGTTGGTGAGGATGGCGGAGCGTATGCTGTCCGTCATCCTGGATGAGCGATTGAAAATCTTATCCACATAGCTCTTGCGGAGCTCCACATCAGTCTCCAGCAGGCGGCCGGCGATGTAGCCGCACAGGTTGACGCAGCTCAGGAAGCCGGTGGGAGCCGTGACGATCTTGGTGATAGCCCCGTTGGGGAGAGTGACCTCCCCGACCTCTTCACTGGCGAAGTTGATGATGGCGGTCACGCTATGCGTGGTGAGGTTGTCGGTCAGCAGCATGGCGTTCTCCGACTCCACATCTGCGGCCTCAATGACCAGCAGGCCATTCTCACTGTCGAGGGAGGCCGTGAACGCCTTCAGCTCATCGGCATTGATGAGGTCCCCTATTTCGCCCAGAACTTCCCCAGGTCCGTCGCTTTGCTTGCAGGTGTAGGAGTATAGGCTTCCGTTCAAAGCAACCGTGTAGGCTTCCCCAGCCTGCAAGGAGACCACCTTTACCTTGGCCCTGTTGAAAGCGGACCTAGAGATGGTCTTCTGCTCGGATGACAGGAACTTGACGGCCGGGTTGGTGTCGGACTCAATCAGGGTGTTGGCGTCCAGCGTGATGCCCTCCGTACATTCACAGTGAATGGGATAGTAGGTGCTCCTGGGGGACTCCCGGCTCGTGCCCCCAAACTGGACAGCGTTGTCCAGGGCCACCCCCTCCGCCGACATCGGGGACAGGCTGTGATAAATCTCGGCGCCCAGCTCCCAGAGCTCCGCAATCTTATCCGCCATGCTGGTGTTCAGCACGTTCAGGAAGGACCGGGTGTTGGAGCCCACCTGCACCCCCAGCCCCTCGGACTGGTCGGCGTTGATTTCGGCCAGGATGGTGTCGAACCGCTTGATGTTGACGCCGCTGTCTGTAATTCCGTATTCAGACACTTACCAGCACCTCCTCGTTGAAGATTTCGCCGTCGGCGGTGCCCTCAAAGGTGATGGCCGCCACCCGGCTCTTGGCGTCGATGGAGATTTCCAGGTTCTTCAGGTCGGTCATGCCATCGACGGCCATGATTTCCGTTCTGATAATCTGCTTGATGCCCTCGATGTCTGGCTTCTTCACCATGATGCGGTCAAAGTATGGGACCCCGGCCTCTGGTGAGAAACGCCATTCTCCGAACAGCCACCGGAGGCGGATCTCTACCGCCTGGCGGACCGACTGAGTGAGCATGACATCCCCGGCATCGCTGATTTCCAGGTCCCCGGAGCGGTCCAGCTTCAAATCGTACATAGCTCATCCCCCTATGAAAACGTCGGAGCTGCCGGATGCCACCGCCCCGGCACCGCTGTGTGCGGCCAGGGTGTCTCCCATCCTGGCGGCTGGCTTCCCGTTGATGTTGACGGATCCGCTCCCGGCGGCCACCGCCCCCTGGGAACTCCCGCAACAGCCGTCCGTCTCCGTTGTGACGCTCCCGACGGTAGCCGCCGGCCGGCCGTTGATGAACACGTTCCCGGAGCAGCCCCCGCTTATCTGACCTCCAAACGGCTCCGGGCTGTGCGGAGGGACGTGGCCGGTGTGCTCCCCGGCGGTGGTCCCGGCTACACTGTCGTTCAGTCTTGCCGCTTTAGGCATACCCCCACCTCCTCAGTTCAGGTTGACCGTTCCGCCGGTAGTGGTCAGGTCCCCGGTGATGGTCACGTTTCCGTTGATTTTCACTGCTGCGGCGTCGATTTGCACCAGGCCGCCCTGGACCTTCACCCTGGTGCCCTTCACGTCAACGATGACGGCGCTGGAGCTGGTGGCCTCCTCCATGACGCTGTTACCTTTGGCGAAGAGGCCGACAATGGCGACGGCGTTACTCAAATCAAACTTCAGGTCTGTCCCAGTGTCCCGCTCATAGAGGAACTGGTCAAGGGCCTGCTCCGCAAACAGGATGAGACATCCATCCCCGGCCTTCACTGGGTAGGCAATCGTGACGCCCTGGGCCGAGCTCTGCGGGAAGACCACGGGGACGCCGGTGATCTGAGGGTAGTCCAGCATCTCTCCGTTAGGCTTCTTGATTTTCATGGACGGGAGCACCGTGGCCTGGCAGGTGCTCCCGTCGAAGGACACGATTTTCCCAGGCACACAGGTGTGGACCTGGGAAAGCATGGCGTTGGTGGTCTTCTTCACCTGCTCCACGAACTCCCCATACTGACTGCTCATCCCGTCACCTCCAGCACTCTTGCCTTGCACTGCCATGCCCCGCCCATGTTGTCCCCGTCGATTTCCAGGGAGTAGACCCGGAAGAAGCCGGTCAGGTATTTACTCTGGACCTGAACATAGTCCCCGATGCCGATGGCACCGTTCATGAGGTACACCAGGTCATAGCCCATCTGGTCCTTCCCGTCGGTGTCCGAGCTGCTGATCTGCACCCGCTGGGGGATTTCGATGAGGCCGGTCTCCGGGCTCAGGACGTAGACCTCCTTGCTCATCACATCCCCCGGCTTCTTGATTTGGAGCACCCCGTTCTGGATGGACCACTCCAGGCCACTCACGGCACAGGCTTTCGTCAGGGCATGGCGGGCCTGGCCGACAAAGCTGAAGCCGTTCGGGATGTCCGCAAACTCAGCGTTGTAGCTGTATGTCACCGTCAGTCCCATCTGGGCCGCCGTGTCGTCCAGGACCTTCTTACTGTTCACGAGGCCGGCATAGGACAGGGAGACCCAGGTGTCCCGGACTTCCATAAGCCCATCCACCACCTCAATCTCGGTCAGGGTGTCCGCTCCGTCCAGCTTCGTGCCGGTGTGGGAGACCGTGCCGGACAGGATGACCGGGAGGGTGTTCCCGTACCCAGCCTTCAGCACTAGGAAGCAATTCTTTTCCTCCAGCGTCGCCAGGTTCTGCTTGTTCAAGTTCCAGACCTGGACCTTGGCGGTATTGCTGCTCTCCAGCTCCTGCTTCTGCACGGAGAAGCTGATGTGGATGGCGTGGGGCGAGGTCCCGCCGATTTCAAATCCGACGGTGCCGGGTGCCCCGGCGGTCATGCGGTACTGTCTATCGAAGTTCTTCATAGCTCCCCCTTCTGAACGCAAAAAGGGAGCCGCCCGTAGGCGACTCCCCTCTCACTTCGGTCTATCTGATTTTCTGGATCTCCTGCTTCAGCAGCACGGCTTCCAGGATGATTGCGTCGAGCCGAGCCAAGACATCGGGGCTTGCGCTGCTCACCAGCCCCGCCGGGCGGAACGTCTTGATGCCGATTTCCTCCATCCGGGCGGACATCTCACGATGGTCCTGTTGTGCCTCCTCATCCGGCGGCCCCGCCTCCCGGCCGAGCTGTGCGGCGATCTCCAGGCTGATTTGGCGGACCTGGGGGATGACCTCCGAACTGAACCAGTCTCTTACCTCTTGTGGAGCCGGTTTCCGTTCCAGGAACTTCAAAGCGTTCTGCTCATCGAAGCACCGGAACCGGCGGACACCCCGCTTCTTGCTGTCGATGTACTCCATGTTCCGGTACACCGACTCAGCCGCATAGAGGCCCGTACCTGCACACTGTACCACCTTCGACGGGGCGGAGTAGCCGGACATGGCGGCCAAGTCATAGCCGCAGTAAAAGGCGGTCCCATCTGGGTCAAAGGTCACCCGTACCTCCCGCTTCCTCTTGTCGGTGAACGTGCGGTAGATGTTAGCCATTCTGCTCACCTCCATAGAGGCCACGCCGAAGGCTTTTGTAGCGGCTCTCGAAGATCTCCCGCAGGATAACGATGGCCCTCCCCGTCTGTTCCTCCTTGCCTTCCGAAAAACTGTTGTCCAGCAGCTCAATGGCTGCGCCGACATCGCCCATGCGGATGACCTCGGTTTCAATCGAACTCACATTGACCACTTCCGTATCACTCCTTCGTAAAATTCTCCCTTGAAAGAAATACACGGCTGTGGTACAATGACCGCAGCCGAAGGGTTTTCTTTCAGTAGCTGAGAGGTTTCTTTCGGTGGTGGATAAGGGACGATGCAGCTTTTGACGGGGCTGGGCATCGTCCCTTTTTTGTCCGTCCTGGTTACATTCTCATTCTAGCTTACCGACTTGGTAACGTCAAGTCAGGTTACCGATGATATAACGCCAAAACAAAAAGTTCCCGGAACGGTTAGTAGTCTGAACGTAGTGAAGACTACTGGTAATATAAGATACGGTAAGGTAAGGTACGGTATGGTATGGTTACGCTGGATTTTCCCCGGAGGTCTCCGGTGCTTTCTCCGAATTTTTCTCCAGCGTTTCCTCCACGGATATTCCAGCGGAGAAGGCTACTGCTGTGCTGGCATAAACACGAACTGGGCGTTTCCGTTCAGGAAGTCTTGCCGCCCGACGGCCTCCAGCTCTGAGATGGCACCGAAGGCCCCCGCCGGGAGCCCCAGGTGGCCGTATGGCAAATTGATGGGGAAGCTCGGCACCACCTTGACCCCCTCGATGATGGCGGTCCGGTCGGTGGTGTAGAGCCCCCACATCCACCGCTGAGCGGTGTCGTTCCAGGTAAAGCGCATGAGGTATGCGGTCCCGTTCAGGACCACCCTGGAGAAGCTGTCGTTCATGTCCGGGACGGCGATGGTGATGTAGTCCACTGGCTCACCCCCTTCAGACCAGGCCAGCCGCTGATGCCACGTTGTAGAGGATGGAGCCGGAGCTCTGCTTCTTGGAGCTGCTGGATCCGCCGGACCCGGAGGACCCGGAGGCCCCACCGGATCCGGTCGAACCCGTGCCAGTGCTGGCGGTCCCAGCGTTGGCGCCGGTAGCCCCACTCTTTCCGTAACTGGCCGGGATAGAGGCGGTCTTGGTCTCCGTGGTGGGGACCTCCTTCAAGCTGAGGGAAACCTCCTTGTCAAAGCCGAGTTCGGTGCTCCGCTTGATTTGCATGGAGGTGATGCCCATGTTGTTGAAGGTCCCGCTGGGGGTGATGACCGTGAAGGTGGACTTTTTGAAGTAGAGCTCCTTCAGCATGGCCTCCGTTTCGGAGACGGAACGGACCCTGCCCCGCCACGTCAACGGGGTATCGGTGATGAGCAGGGTCAGGGGGAGCTCTGCGGGCTTCAGGATGATGCTGTCGCTGACGGTGTACCCGGTCTCGATGGGGTATTCCGGGATGTCCGCCGTGTAGGTCTGGGTCTCATTCAGAAGGGCGGCGAACTCGATGCCCGCCACGCTGACGGGCTGGGTGTTTCTTCTGGGCATAGGGGTCACCTCGCATACTGCAAAGCACGGGCCAGCTCGGCGGTGGAGTCATCGGCGGCCTTTTCCATGGCCTCGGAGGACTTCTGCTGCCCGGCCCGGTCGCCCTCGAACTTGTTGTTGATCTCGATGTTCTGGGTCACGCTCTTGCTCACCTGGTTGGAGCCGGTGGCAACGGCGGCGGTTTCCGGGCTCACCACGTTGGCCTTGGTGATGACCGACATATCCCCAGTAAGGGTTTCCAGGGCGCTTTTGACCTTCTCACGGCCAGCGGTGATGCCTTTCGTCATCAGGTCGATCATGTCGGGCATATAGGTATCGAAATCGCTCAGGGGGCCCTCGTCCGGCTTCGAGAAGCCCAGGAAGGACTTAATCTTACCTGCCACTCCAGAAACGGCGTCTACGATGCCGCCTACGGCGCCGGTAATCCCATCAATGATGCCCTGGATGATGTCCTTGCCCCACTGGAGGGCTTGCTCAGGAAGCGATGTAATCCAGTCGATGGCCGCCTGGAAGCCGTTCACAATGGCATCTTTGATACCTGTGACCTTCTCCACCACGGCGTTCCTGATGTTCTCGAAGATGCCGGTGAAGATGCCAACGGCGGTGTCCCAGATAGAGGTGATGATGGTCAGAGCGCCGCTGATGATGCTGGTTATCATCTCCCAGATGGCGGCGGCGAAGTCTTTGATGGCCGTCCACGCCCCCTCCCAGTCGCCAGTAAAGACGCTGGCAAGGAAACTGATGATGGCGGCGATGGCGTCTAAAAACGGCTGTATCAGGGAAATCAGCGTGTTCCAGATGGTACTGAAGATGGTGATGATGGTCTCGCCCCAGGTCTCCCAGAACCGTTGCAGAGCACCGAAGACGGTCTGTGCCATATCCGAGAGGGCGTTCCACAGGACCTCACACAAGGTCTTGATGGCCTCCCAGATACGGGAGAAGGACTCCATGACGGCCTCGCCATTCTCTTCCCACCAGGCGCTCAGAGCGCCGAAGATAGTCTGTGCGGCCTGTTTGATGACACCCCAGGCTGTCAGCAGGAACTCCTTCACGGTGGTCCATGCCTTCAGGATGGTTTGTCGGGCGTTCTCGGCCCCGATGCCGGCCTTATCAAAAAGGGAGCCTATCAGGCTGTTGTCGCCCTTCATGAAGGCGATGAAGTCTTGAATGAGGAGCGCAATCACCGTTACTACGGCAATTATGCCTAAGATTTTCAGCCGGCTTAGGACCAGAGCCTTGTTGATTTTCTGGAGTGTGGTCAGGAAGCCAAGCAGTTTCGGCAGAGCCATGACACCGAAGGCCGTAGCAGCTATGGTGCCAATGAGCCGGAACAGGTTTTGTGTCCCGCCCAGCTTGTCGGCTAGCCACTCCACCCGGGTCTGCACCCGCCGCAGCACGTCCATTCCCAGGGTGAACGCCTTGACCATCGTGGTCCCGATGGCCTCAGAGATGCCCAGGGACTCATCCATATCGGCCACCCAGAGGCCCCACTGATTTCTGATGTTCAGCAGGGCGTCGGAGATTTTGTAGCTGGTCCCGGCAAACGCCGCTTCAATCTCAGCGGCGTTGTCAACGAAGGCCCCCTTCAGGTCTGCAAGGGAAATCTTGCCGTCTGTGACCATATCCTCCAGTTGGTCAGAGGTGGTCCCAAGGCGTTTGTTCAGGAGCGCCACAGCCTCCGGGGACTGCTCCAGGAGCTGGCTCATAGTCTCAGAGTCTACGACGCCCTTTGCGAAGCTCTTGTTGATGGCCTCCATCAATCCGGCGATCTGGTCATTGGTCTTGCCCGCCGTTTTGAAGAGCATGGTGGCAGCATCGTTGAAGGCGATGGCTTCATCCACGGTGCTGAAGAGGTCGCTGTTCTCCTGCACCAGCTTCGAGACGACGTTTGCCGTGTCAGCATAAGAGGCCCTGGTCCGGTTTGCAGACTCCAGGATTTTTTGCTGGATCTCATCCTGGTCGCCTAGGAGCTTAGTGCCCTGGGCAATCTGGTCGTTGGTGGTACGGAACTCCTCCGAAATGGCGTTCAGGTTTACCAGGGAGAAGCCGATGCCGATGGCGCCGAGTATCTGCGTGGCTTTGTTCTTCAGGTTCTGGATGCCCTGCTCGGCCTTCTTCTCGGAACTCTCGTCGATTTGGTAGCCCAGCGCAATAAACAGCTCACGGAGAGTCAACGGCTACCACCTCCCTCCGCTTTCAGTTCTTCAAGCCGCCCGACCTCCACGTCGTTCTCCATCTGGTAGAGGGCGTAGAGCTTCAGGGCCTCGTCCAGAGTATAGATTTCCTTCAGCTCCGTCATAGAGGCCATGCGGGATTTGATGAGGACATACATCCTCAGCTCCAGCTCCGTGAACTGGGTCAGGTCAAGGGTGCCGTATTTGGTGTAGTCTGGGCTTTCTGGAACAGATCGCCGACCAGCCCAAACCGGGCGGCGAGCTTCTTGAAAAAACCGCTGAAGTTGACCTGGATGACATACCACATCAGCACGAACATATCTTCCACTTCTCCGCAGAAGAGTTCATCCGCCAGGTCCTTGGTCAGCAGCTTCGCCTTTTCGCTCTCCGGGGTCTCCACGGAGATGTTCTGGTGCTCAATCAGGAGCTTCATGCTCAGGCGCTCCAGTTTATCCCCGGAAAGCCCGGAAAAGGCCCCCTGCATAGAGGGGGCCATCTCCGCTACGTCCGTGTCCAGGACCTTCTTGTCCTCGGAGCCGACCGCCTTGACCACCAGGGGAGCGATGGCCGCCAGGATAGGCGTCGCCACGTTTGCGAGGTCGCCGGTCATGTTTGCGGCGGTGAAAGCCGAGAACGGACGGATGTAAAACTTGTTGTCACCGATTTCCTTGACAACAGGGGTCAGACGCTTCATGACTATTTACCTCACTTTCTTACTCATCCAGAGTCGCCGGTCCGGTGTGGATCTCCCACTCACGGGTGCCGGCCGCTTTGCCGAAGCCACGGGTGGAGGGCTTGGGGACCCAGGCTTCATCGGCGCTAAAGAGCATACCGCCCTTCATGTCCTGCACCATGAGCGGTTCGATGGCATCGCCGGTCTGCTGATCCCGGTTATACATCTCCTGGAAGTAGCTATTGCTCTCGCTCATCTGGTCAACGGTTACCTTGACGGAGAAGGTGCGGTCAGGGCTGATAGAGCGGGTAACTTCCCCGTCGGCGCCGACCTTCTTGGTGGTGCCGTCGCCGCTGGGCTCAATGCTCACAAAGCTGTCCTCGGCATAGCCGGTGACGATGTGGGAGCCGAAGGCGATGTTGATTTCCTTCGGGTTGTAGGTCTTAACATTTCCTGCCATGCGTCACACCTCCTCAGTAGGAATAGACCAGGGAGCCGTTGACCTTGACGACATGAATGGCCCCGGCCAGGATAGCGGAAAACTTGCAGTCTTCCAGGGTGCGGGACTTGCGCTGGGTGTCGCTTAGGTCAGCGGCCAAGGGGACCGAGGTGGTGAAGCCAGGGATAAGCTCATCGTCGCTGTTGTACTGGTCTTCGGAGATACCACCCCGGCGGGTCCCTTCCTTCAGGCTGGCGATCATCTGGTTCCGTACCAGACCGATACCCTTGTCGGTGTACGGCACCTTGGGCCGCTTCACCAGCAGGTTCAGGATGCGGAGCTGCATATCGTTCTTCAGCCAGTCACGGAAGCGGATGACGTCAATCCACTCCCCCGCCCGGACCTTGCCGCCCTGCACCAGCCCAGTGTCGCCCACCAGAATGTAGTAGCTGGCCGGGTCCTTGTCGATGGTGTCCATCTCCGTCCCGGTGAACTTGGACGTAGACACGGAGGCTAGGGACTTGTTCACCCAGGTTTCAGACCCGGCCTCATAGGACAGAAAGCGGATCGCCATGGCGACGTGCTTATAGGTGTCACCGGAGCCGGTATCGTCGCCGTAGCAGATGCCAAAGGTCCGGTAGTAAGTGTTCGACACGGGGTTGTCGTTCGGGTCTGCATAGGAATAGCCGAACATCTTCTCCCTTGCCTCCGTCCACTCGGCCATGACTTCCAGGTCATCCTCCGGGATGCCAGCGGCCAGGGCCATATACCACCCATTCTCGCCCTCGGCCCGACTGAGGGTGAGATTGGGCTTCTCCAGGTCGCTTCCGCCGGAGTCCTTCTTCTGGACGGCGATGTAGATTTTGCTGGGCTTGACGGACTGGCTGAAAGCGATGCGGGCGGCAACGCCAACCGGGTCAGCACTGTCGCCCTCAGAAACCCAGCCCATCTCGTTCACCGCCGTGAGGTCAGTGTAGACGCCCACATCGGGGATGGTCACGTCCTCCAGGGGCTTTGCAGGTGCGGGGCCCACAAGGAGAACGTGGTCAAAGCTGGCACCGCTGGACACCACGCTCTGGAGTTCAATGGTGATATTCACAATCCTATCGAGATTGCTGCTCATTCGGTTATCACTCCTTCGTTTCTGTAATTTCGACCTCGGTGAAATAGCCTACCTCTCTCTCGGCGATCTCGGCTGTGCGGCCGCCGCTGTCGGTTTCCGTCCACTCCGGTTCGATATGGGGCGGGAGTACCTTGTCGGGGTTTTCCGGGTCCGGTTTATCCAGCTTGATGCTGGACTCATCCAGGATGCCGCCGTAGCCGACAGAAGCCACGGTGAAGGTCACGTCGAACTCCACCACAGCTCGGTACTCATAGCTTGTATCGTTGATAACGGCCGAAACATCTTGGACGGGCCCCGCCGTCAGGATGGTGAGGTCCTTACGGCTGAACTCGGTGGTCATCAACTTGGACATCATGTAGTTCACATAGTCTGTCAGATCTCCCACGGCGGTGTTTTCCATACCGCCATTGGGGAGCTGGTGGCCGTTCGTGAAGAGCTGGACCTCCAGCTTCATCGAGGCCGTATAGTAGTCGCAGGGCTCCCCCTCGTAGTTCACCTCATTCGGGAAGGTGCCGATCTGGAGTGCCCCGAACTTCAAGGTCACCATGGGCTTCAGTTTCTTGGTCTGCTTCGTGCCCGCCATGGTGACGGTGGCGCTGGAGAAATAGCTGGCCGTGGCATCGTAGATGATGCTGCGGGCATCATTGTAGGTCATCCGCTCACCTCCACTTCCGGCTTGGTTGCGGTGGGCCCAGGCGGGACCTCCGTGAACTCCGACTCATAGTGGGAGAGTATCGTGTGGTCCCAGAGCTGGCAGGACTTACACTCATACCACCGGCCCTGATAATAGAGCCAGTCGCCAGGCTTGCCGGTCTCCTCGTCCGCCGTGGTAAAGGCGGTGCTTCCGATGGCCTTGATGTGCCGGACGGTCCTCTCGCCTTCAGGAAGTGCCTGCAATTCGTCCGAAGACAACGGCTGGACATCTTCCATAGCCACCACAAAATCCTCGTGTGGAGCGCCTGAGACGCCGTTCACGATGGTCTCCTCGCCGAAGCGGCGGACGATGTAATCCTTCTTGAAAAAGCTGAAGAGCATCAGGTCCTCCCCTTCCTGTCAACGACGGTCATGACCGACTGCCTCATGTGGCCGGTGTCAATCAGGGGCTTGTCAGAGCCCTTCTTCTTGATAGTGCTGGGGGCGTTGGGGGAGAACTCCCCCTCCTTGATGGTCTCCTGGACCAGCCCCCTCACAAACACGGAGGTCTTCCTCATAATCTCATCGGCGGTCGTGGTGCCGGAGAACAGGGCTCGGAGCTGTGCCTGGCAGAAGGCGTTTATCTTCTCCCTGTTGTCGTCCATGCTCTTACGGAGGAAGGGACGGCTGGGGGCTGTGGAGGTCCCCAGTTCGTTCCATAGCGCCACATCAAGCAGATCCACGTCGGAGTCTATGATTGCATCTCCATGCCGTTCCTTGGCCGGCGTTCCACTCTGGAAGCCGACGTAGGCAGCCAGCTTATTCAGCTTTTCGAGCTCGGCCATGAGCCGCTGTCCTTCGGGGGTCATGCGGTCGATGGTGGGCATCAGCGTTCACCCCCCGATGTGATGGGCATGACACGGAGCCGCCGCAGGTTCAGGAACTCCAGGCCATAGGGGGTCAGGGCATACCAGCTATCGCTGGCCGTGTTGATGTTCGCCGTATTGAACGAGGCATTTGCACTCCCCTCACCCACACTGGCAAGCGTAAAGCCGGCGGTGGCCCCGCCACTGGAGGCGGAGCCACCTACGACAGATATTCCATACCCGGCCAGCTTCATCCGGTGCGCCGCAAGCAGCGCCACGGCCTGATCATACAGCTCCCCGAACTTCTTCCGGCTCACCAGGGGGGCGGAGAGCACCAGGAATTGCTGGGCTTCATCATCACTGACAGCCTTGAACTCCGGCGCTATGGTACGCAGGATGCCGAGAGCCTTGCTGTCATCCATGTCTCAGCCCTCCTGGATTTTGGCGATGAGCTTCTTCTGGAGGGTGGGGATCGTATCGCTGTCCTCAACCTCAATGCCGTGCTCGGCGCAGGCCGTGTCCAGTTCGCCCCGGTTCATCTTCTTGACAGCCTTGATCTGCTCCTCGATGGAAGCGGTGACCGCCCCCTCATCAGCGCCATCGGAGGCATCATCAATCAAGGGGGCCTTGGGCGCCGAAGAGCAAAAGGGCTGGTCGCAGGAGAGAGTGCCCCGCTCAATCAGGAAGCCCACCACGGGGTTACCCTCATAGGACTCAGGCAGCGGGGCGGTCATCCCAGGCAGGAGCGCCAGTTCGCCGATGTTGACGATCTTCTTGCCTTTATTGGTGATATTCATACTCGACTCCTCCTCAGTTCTCAGACACGCCGACCGCAATCAGGGCGGACAGCGGGTAGTAAATCATGGCACCGACCACACGGGACTCACAGGGCACGATGGTCTCCAGCTTCTCATACTGGAGGGGGTGCTGGTAGAAGGGCATCGGGATCTCGATAGCCAGCTTCTCAGGGTCCTTGGTGTAGAGCAGAGCCACGCCTTTGCCACCGGAAGCCTTGGCATAGGGGTTGGTATCGACGGCGTTGGCGTTCAGCTCGGCGCAGGAAACGATGTCCTTGATGCCGGGCAGGTTCTCCTTCAGGAAGGTCAGGATGGTGCTGTTGGTGTCGGGGATGCGCTTGGTGGACAGGGCGATATAGGTATCGCTGGGCAGCGCCAGGTAGTCCGGGTGCTCCACGTTCATGGTGGTTGCGTTCACCTGCTGAAGCATGGCGCTGATGTCAGCCAGCACCTCATCGGCGGTCTTGTCCTTCCAGGAGACCTTGCTCTGAGCGTTGGCCTGGAGGGTGAAGACGGGGATGTCGTTGTTCTCATCCAGGACACCGGGCAGCTTGGCGGTGGCGTCGCCCTTCCAGGCGATCATGTTGGTCAGGCGGTCAATCTGGTAGCGGGCGGTCTCGGCCTTGCGAACATCCAGAGACTTGCCGGCCATACGGGAGGCCCGCATTTCCTGGACAGAGTAGCCGTAGCTGTCGCCGATGGACTTCACGGGGACGGTGGTGGGCTCACCCTTCACATCCACACGGGGCAGGTCGGTGGCGTAGTTGCTGATAATCTTCGCCATGCCGGTCTTGTCGTAGGAGTAGTAGGTGACGGTCTCCGCTCCTTCGGGGACCTCGTGGGTCACGGGGAACATCTGGAGGGCGGTGAACTCAGGGTAGAGCCGGTCATAGGTCTGGGTCTTGATGTAGTCCAGCTCACGGGCGAAGAAGACGGCAGCGTCTTCCGCAGAGTCGAACCGCATAGCGGGGTTCTCGCTCAGAGTGGCCGGGATGTTGCTGCGGCGCAGAGCGTCGTAGTCAGCCTGGTCGTAGGTGGCGGAGGGCATATTGGCGTCGTATCTCATTCTCATAATTCGATTACCTCCATTCTTTATCAGGATCCGGTGGCGTCGTCGCCAGCCTTCCACTTGCTGCTGGCGTTGTCATACTTCAGCACCTGCCCGTCGGTAGCTGCGGTGGTCAGGTCCACATCACTCAGGTCACCCAGGGAAGAGACGCCACCACCGGAGCTGGAAGCACCGGCGGCCTGGTAGAACAGCTCCACGGGAGCCGTGTCGCCGGTCCCCTTCCCGCCGATGAACCGGCCGGGGACCTCGATGGCGTCGGCACCGGAGGTCTTGGTGAAGAGGCCGGCGTTGGCGCCAGAGATGATGAGGTACAGCTTATCACCGTAGGCGGGAGCATCTTCAGGCTTGATGCGAGCCCAAATCTTGCCGTACTGAAGGACGCCGATAGAGGCGCCGGGCGAAATAAAGACAGCGCCCTCGCTGTTCATCTCGTTGGTATAGCCGTTCACGGTGATACCCTCGAACTTGTCAGCGGTGGCGCCTGCGGCGGGGAGCTTGATTTCGGACCCAGGGACGGAACCCTGGACCACACCCAGGCCGAACTTCATGGTCAGCCCGGTCTCCGCATTGATGCGGGTGTTGACGGCGTGGCCGGACAGGTCATAGAGACCGCCGGCGGCGCCACGGGGGGTAGACTGAGAGTAGGTAGTCTGAGCACTCATTACTGGTTACCTCCATTTCCCATGTTGTCGATCATACGCTGACGGGCAGCCCTGGCCCCGGCGGGCTTCTGGGTTGCGCCGTCGGAACGGCGGGTGCCACCCATCATCTGGGCCCGCTGGTAGTTGGTGTCCTTGCGGGCGTTCATGGTGTCTTTCGCCAGGTCGAAGGCCGCCTTGATGTAGGCCGGGCTCTTACCGTCCAGGCGCATGGTGGGGTTGACGGCCCGGATGATGGCCTTCTGCGCCTCCAGGACGCCCATGGTCTCGATGCCATCCAGGTGGAGCTTGTCGCCCAGCCGGACCAGCTCAATGCGGGTGCGGAAGATGGCGTCGGCGGCGTCGGCGTTGATGGCGGAGCCCTTGTCGTCGCCGTCGGTGCAGTTGCCGTCACCGTCCTGGGCGGTGGTATCATCCCCATCAGCCTTCGGGTCCCTCTCCCCAGCCGCAGAGTCGAAGTCCTGCTTGGCCTGGAGCCCTTCGATGACATCCAGCAGGGTGCAGATGTCCTCATCCTGCTGGGCGATGACGCCCATGGCCTTGTCCATGTCGGCGGGGTCCCCCTCGGAGTCCCGGCGGTCCCGGCGGTCCTTGACCATCTGCACGGGGTCATCGCCGTCCTTCTGCTCACCGCCGACAGCGGCCGGGGCCGCCGGAGAAGCGGTGGAGGCAGTATCAGCAGCGGGGGCGCTTCCGGTGGCCGGGGTGGTGTCATCCCCATCAGCTCCGGGGGCACGGGCGGCCTGGCGCTCCTTGTACGCCTTGATGGAGGCGGCCAGGTCTTCGGGGCTCATGGGGGCGCCGTCATTTCTCTTGGTCTTTGCCATGTTCTTTTTTCCTCCTTTGATTTTTCTGGTGAACCCGTCGATGTTCAGCCGGGCCTTTTCTCCGGCTCTGGCCTTATCAACGAGGGCCAAGTGGTTGATACGGATATTGCGCTGGATGGCGTCATACGGTTGCCCGTTCCAGACGCCGGGGGTCTCATCAAGGTCCAGGCTGTACCCCAGGGACAGTTCCCGGAGGCCGCTCCTCTTCATGAGGTCGGTCTCATGGATGACGATTTCCGCCCGGACATTATCGCCGTCCTGGTAGCCGTTGGAGAGGATGGTGCCGATGTGCTCCCTGTCCACGTTCTTCTTGTCTACCACACCGGCTTCATGGGTGAGGATGACCGGCTTGCCCTTATAGCTGGCAAGGCTGGCCGGGTCAAAGACTTCTTCAGGGAGCCGGAGCTCCCGGCGGATGCTCCCATCCGGGTTCGTGTACTCGAAGATGCCGGTGGACGTGACCACGGGATGGTCGATAAGGTAGCCCTCTTTCGTCCAATAGGTTTCATCCAGCGGGATACTGTCCAGCCGCAGCACCCGCTTCAGCGTGGGCTGGGTCATTCGGATCCTCCGCCCCCTTCCTCTTCCTCAGTGGTCAAGGCCTCAGTCAGCGCAATCGTGAGGTCCTGGACATGACGGAGCTCATCAAGCCGGGCGTCGGTGAGAGTCTTCAGCAGGTCTTCACCGCCCTCCTTGATGAGCTCGATGTCGCCGGTGATTTTGATGATGGCGTCAGCTTTAGCCGCAAGCTGGCCGCAAATCACATTGATCTGGGTGGGCGACGCTTCCATGGTTGGGTCCCTCCTTTCATTCGGTTTTGGGGGTTCTCGTCAGCACAGGAACTTTTTCATCTCAACCCCCTCCTTTCGTGCGGCCAGATGCCGGAATATCCACGGTGGATATATCAAAAACCGGCAAGGCGACGCACCGGCACTGGTAGTCCTGGCCTGGGTGACATCTCCTTACCGGCTTTCCGGGTGGTGTGACAACGGGCGGGTCATCCCATCGGAATCGCTTCCCGTTAAGGGCGTGGTGGCTCTCCCGGACCCGGCCGTCGCCGGAGTCCGACCAAATGTATTCCTCCACGCCAGCGTCGGTCTGCTGCTGCTTGGTCAGCTCACCGTTCAGCTTGGCTATCTGGTCACGGGCCAGGAGCTTCGCAGAGGACCGCTTGACGTGATAGGTATTCCGTATTTCCTTTTCGATGGAAGTCAGCGTGGCGCCGGTTTGAAAGCCCTGTGAGACTATCCCCTGCATCTCCGATAGTGTGTCTTTTGGTATCGACTTGATGAGCGCCACGTTCTCATCAATCCAGGTCTGGAGCGACTGTCGGTAGAACTCCCCCAGGTAGTAGTCGTCCATGATGTCGAGGCCCAGGGTCTCCTTCACCGTGCGCTTCCATTCCTGGATGCTCAACTTCCGGGTCAGGTTCGCCAGGTCCTCCAGCTTCTTGCGGAGGCCAAAACCGTCCGTCTTCCGCTCCAGCTCTTCACTCATGCTGCGGAACGCCTTCTGGATGGCAAGCATCAGATCCCCGGCATCGTCCTGGCGCCGGTTGCGCTCCCTTTCTGCTGCCGCCGCCTTTCGGATGGCAGGCATATATTTCTTCACGACCTCATTCACCAGGCGGAGGTAGGCCCAGGAGACCCGCTGGAGCTCACGCTCCGCTCCGTCTGGGTAGATGGGCTTGGTCCTGCTGGGGAGCGTCTGCTTGCCCCTGAACTTGCCCTTGACCTGCTGCTGGAGCGCCTGCCTCCTGAACTCATCGTTCACGAAGCATCACCCCCGCACAGCACATCCGCCAAGAGCTGAAGCGACTGCCTGAACGGAGGGAACAGTGTGCCTTCGCTGATTTCCTCTACATCGTGCAGCGTCTCAAATGACAGGAAATCCGGGACCTGCATCTCCGATCCGTCACAAACCGGCTCCCCGGCGAAGTCCGTGCAAAGGAAGATGACCGGGAGGCCGTACTCTTCCGGCAAGCCATCGAGCTGGCCCAGGCAGTACACGGGGCCGAGCTGGATGCCGAACTCCTCCAGCGCCTCCCTGCGGGCGGCCTGCTCCGGTGTCTCGCCGTCCTCGATATGGCCGCCGGGCCCGCAAATGCCTTCGCCGTTTAGACGGGCTCCAACGAGGATTTTCCCGTCCTTTACCACCAGGGTTGCGGCGGATGTGGGCTGGCCCGCTCCATCCTGGTTTGTGGTGTCTTGGGACATGGGCTGTTGGGCCGTTGAAAGCCCCGTAACCGTGTCGGAAGGCTCCGAGAGTGTAGGAGGTAGGTTTCCAGAAACACCGCTTAAATCGGGCCCTATGTCGCTTAGACCCCAATCTTCATCCTGGTCGTCCAGGATGTCCTCGACCATGAACTCCTCACTTCTGGCAAGGGCGGCCCTGACCTCCGACGGATCCATGGCCTGCATCTGCACATAGGCTTGGGCGGTCTGAGCCTTGACAAGCTCGATGTCCGCCCGCACCTTGTCCACGTTGGCCTGTTCGGTATCACTCAGGCTCCACAGCGGGTTGAATGTCAGCTTGTAGTCAGGCTTCTCCTGTATCTCACCGTTGGCACGGCCGGCTTTGAAGAGGATGTCCAGCAGGGTCCGCACATTCTTCTTCAGCATTAGCTTCTGGATGCGCTCGATGTAGTTGTAGTAGTTCTCGAAGTCGCTGTCTCCAGTGGAGTTCTCCCCGGCCGGGGACCGGCCGAACAGGATGGTCTGCGGAATGTTGGTTACGGCGGACAGCATATTGCAGGTGGTGTCGATGACATCCTTCACACCGCTGAACGGGATGCTCTTGAAATCCCAATCCTCACCATCGCTGTCAATGGCGATGCTGTTCAAAATGCCCCTGGCAAGGTCGATAATCTCCAGGCGCTTCATCACGATCTCATCGCCCCCCTCTGCCGCCAGCAGAGAGGCTAGGTTCTTCATCTTGTAGATGGGCTGGACGGAGCGGTCCAGCAGCTTGGGGCCGTTGCCGTGGGCGACCATGGCGTCCTTCATGGCCCGCTTGATGCGGACGAACTCCGGGGGACCCCAGAACCGATAGACCGGGTTGGTGACACGTTCAGGTAGGATGCCGTTGCGAAACACCAGGCACCGGCTCTCATGGACGGTGAAGCTCCCATAAAGGCTCTGGACGTAGTAATACTCCGGCATGGCGAACTTGCTGGCCTGGTTCCGCACGGCCCGCATGGGGTCGGATGAGTAGATGCTGGCGTAGTCCGGCTGGACCACCGCCCGCTCAAAGACCCGGAGCTCATCAATGCTGCGGATGTTGTTCCAGTCCAACGGCTCCTCCAGGCCACGACCGTCATCAATGAGCATGACGATGATGGACCCTCCGTAAAGCCGGGCCCACTTGATGGCGGTGGCCGCCTTCTCCTCCCACTCCAGGGCGTCCAGGGCCTTCTCCACAAAGTCGTTCAGAGCATCGTCCTTCAGGCCGAGGTCGATGCCATGCTTGACGGCCTCCTCCGCCGGGGTGTCTATAATCTTGGCAAACAGGCCGTTGTCCTCATACTGGACCGTGAGCTTGGTGTCCGGGACGATGGGCTCCGCCACGAACTCGTAAGCCTCACTATTGTCCCGTGCGGTCCCGTACTTATTCAGGACGTTGATGTACCCGTCCGTTCTGTACGGCCTGACGGACTGGAGGCCCTTCTTCTGCTGGATGATAGCCCTCCCCCGCTCAATCCGAGCTTTCTGGGCAAGGGCGGCGCTGGCTTCCTCGAAATCCATGCGTTCATACCTCCTCATGTGACCAGCCCCATCAGGCTGAAGGCGTTGTCGTTGTAATAGGCGTTGGCCTGGGAATAACAGTCCACTTGGTCATCGTGGGCTCCGCTTGGGAACGCCGCCATCTCTTCCACGAAGTCACCCACCCATGGGGCGATTTCTGCGGCCGGAATGTAGACGTTCCCGGCTTCTGCCACCGCTGTGGTGGCGTGGGCCCTGGCTACCTTGCCGCCGAAGGGCTCCACGGGGATGATACCGGGGATCTCTCGCTTCAGAACGTCGATGACCGCTGTGCCGTTGGCCTTGTCCTCCACCAACTTCCGGGAGGTCTGGGGCCACTTGGCCGACAGGTCTCGCATGGCGTTCAGGGTCTCGGTGAAGGTCATGCGGCCACGCACCTGGTCCACTAGGTAACGGTCCGCCCCCTTGCGGGCCCACACCTGGCCCACCACATAGTCGGAGACGTCCTTGTCCTTGAAGGTGCAGTCCCAGGACTGAATGAAATCGAACAGGCCGGAGGGCAGCACCCGCCACCGCTTCCACCAGTTCCGCTTGAACATACCGCCGGAGCTCGGAGTCGGGGTCTGCATATAGAGCGAAGACCAGGCATAGGTGCCCACTGTCTCCTTCTGCTGGGCGGCCCAGGCTTCATTGTAGCCGCCAGCGGGCCATAGGGCCTCACCAAAGGTCCGCCCTAATGGATCGGTGTCAGGGTCTTCACAGATGGCCGGAAGGGAGATGATTTTCCAATCCTCCACCTTGCCATACTCCGGGTTCAGGAGCCGGGCGGCCAGGTCATCTTCGTGCCACCGGGTCAGGATGATGATGACGGCGCCTCCGGCGTGGAGACGGGTACTGACCGTTGACTGGTACTCATCCCACAGCTTATCACGGTAGGTCAGAGACTCAGCCTCGCCCCGGTTCTTGATGGGGTCGTCAACAACGAGCAAATCGGCACCGTAGCCCGTAATAGAGCCGCCGATGCCGACAGAAATCATTCCGCCTGTTCCGTTGTCGATATTCCAGTTGGTCTTCGTGGCCTGAACGCTCGATGTGCTGTGCCCAAAGAGGAGCGGACCATACTCCTCCACCTTGTCTCGGTTCTTCTTGCCGAACTGCTGGGCAAGCTCACCGCTGTAACTGATCTCGATGACCCGCTTCTCCGGGTACTTGCCCAGGAAGAAGGACGGGAAGGTCTCCGTCACGGTCATCGACTTCCCGTGGCGGGGCGGCATGAATATCATCAGCCGCTTCGTTGTGCCGGACATGATGTTTTCCAGCTCTCGACAAACCAGGTCGAGGTGTCTGGCTCTTTTCCACCTGCCTGCATGGACGAGCTGGACGTAATCCGCATAGTATCTTCTCGCCAGCTCATACCGTGCTTCGGTGGCTATGGATTTCTTCAGGGCTGACGAGATGGAGCGGCTACCCCTCGCCATCCTGCCCTTCATCCATACGGGCAAGGGATCTAAGCTCCTCCTCGGTCAGCTTCTCCATCGGGGAGGTCTTCACAGCGCCTCCCAGAGTGATTTCCTGACGCTGAGAGAACTCTCCCTTGCTCCGGTTGTTGAGCCAGTACATACACGCCATCGTATCGGGTGCGATATGCTTCGTGACCACACGGGTCTTTTCCACTCTTTGCCTTCCTGTCGCCGGGTCTGTAACGATGATCTGTTCAACGTCCTTTGCATCGTAGCCGATGGCCCGCTGATAGAGGCTGTGCTTTACCTGAGCATCCGCAACGTCTTTACCCGGGCCAAGTGCCTCGGCAAATGACTCGTGCTCCTTCTTCCATCTGTGGAGGGTGCGGACAGAAATTCCAAAGGCGTCTGCAATATCTTCGTCTGTGGCCCCTTTCAATGCCAGAGACCACGCCCATCGGTCGTGATACTTTTCGTTGTAACTGCTGGGAGCCGGCATTTTACTCCCCTCCTAAGTAATCAGCACAAAGGTACTCCAGCCCCTCCCACAAGTTCTTGTGCGTGATTTCACCGTGGCCCACCATACGGTCCAGGGCTTTCTTGATGACCTTGGCGCTGCCCACGGGGATTTTACTGCGGCCGATGATGGTAGAGATGGGGACCCACATGGAATTGTCGTTCTTCGGGTCCACCCCCTCCCAGCCCTCCGCAAGCTGGCCCAGGTTATCCTCGAACACCTTGAAGATGAGTTGCATGGCCGCCGAGACGTTCTTCACATTGTAGGCGGAGGAGGCGGTTTCCTGGGCGTCGAGCCACTTTTCGTACTCGCTGTCAGTGGCAAGCCAGATGTTGTCGCAGCTCTTGACCGCCTCCCTGGCCTTGTCGATAACCCGCTGGGCCTCCTTCAGCTCGTCGGGGAGATAGACGATGCTAAGGACCTGAAACTCCAGGTTGGCCTCGCTCATGGCCTGGGACGATGCTTTATCTAGCAGTCCCAAAGTTTTGTCGTCAAGGCCGGAGTATTCCTTCAGGTCGATGTCCAGAATTTTATCATATAGCTTCTTCAGGATGTCCGGGTCATCCTGGCCTACGATGGCGTTGTGGGAGAGCTGGATGGCGATGCGCTGCTCCTCCGACATCTCATCATCGGTGATGATGCAGGGGATGGTCTCCAGGCCGGCGGAGATGGCCGCCTGGACCCGGTGGTTGCCGGACAACACCTCATACTTGCCATCGGCGGGGTCCAGGCAGGCGAAGGGGGCCGAGGTGAGCTGGCCGTCCCTCTTGATGTTCGCTACCAGGCGCTGGAACTCCTCATGCCGCATGAAGCGAGCGTTCATTTTCAGCAGCTTCAGCTCACGGGGATCTATCTCGATGATTTTCGTGTTAATCATGGTTGCTCCTCCTTACCGCTTCTGCGAGTGCTTCTTCTTCCAGAGCGCCAGCCCCTCCTTCAACGTCCACTGTCCCATTGGGGCGCCGTAGTTGATTTCATACGGCTGGAGGTAGTAGGCGTTGGCCGGGTCAATGTCCTTGGCCCAATCCGCCTTCTGGAGTGAGTCGTTGTGCTTCCGGTTCAGGACCTTAAACAGCCCACGGTACTTCATGCTCTCCGGGTTCTTGCTGAAGGCCGTGGTGACCAGGGATGCCGCCCTCTTCTTCGTGATGCGCTCGGCGATCCGCTTGCTCTCTTTGGACAGGGCTGCGTAGAGCACCAGCTTCGCCAGGTGCTTGTAGTCGGTTGGCTCGACCGGAAAATCAGACAGGAGGTAAACCGTAGGGGTCTCGATGTGCTTATCCCACTGTGCCACGGATGGGGCGGCCGAGAAAGCGTAGACGCCGATGAGGTAGCCGTCCACCACCACGCCGATGGCAAGGGTGGCGGAGCCGGGGCGAATGTTGATGTTCATGTACTGGCTCCGCAGCGTCTGGAAGGCATCGTTGGACAGCTCGTAGAGCCGGATGTCATCCCCCATCTCCATACCCTGGCCGAACTTCTTGATGTTGGCTTGGGTGGTGCTCTGGAGGGGCGTGACGATCTGAGGGTGGCCGGAGCTGGCGTATAGGTAGATGGGGATGCCCCGGTTGGTGGTCTTGGTCATGCCCTTCAGGTGCTCGGTGAACTCATCGCCCTGGAGCCTCATGTCGGTGCCGAAGCACCACTCCTTCTTGGTCATGATTTGGCGGAAGTATTCCTTCAGCAGCTCCTCATCGAAGAAGCCATACTCCGGCGGCGTGAACTTGAACATCTTCTCCAGCTTGGCGAAGTCCTTCACGAACGCCTTGCCCGCCTTCTTGAAGGGCGGAAATGAGATGAAGCCGGCGTCGGCCGGGGCCTCCTTCACGAAGTCCATGGCGTCGCCGTTGTAGTAGCTGGAGATGGTAAGGGTGTTTGCGCTGACCTTCTGGACCGTCTTCTCGTGCATGGCCGGGAACTGCCGGATGCTCTCCTCCAGCATCATCTTGTAGTACGGGTTGTCTCCCTTGTCAGTATAGGCCACGATGCGGGAGCACAGCAGCATGGTGGCGAGCCGGTCCACGTCGGTCTTCATATAGTCCTGGAGCCATGGGAACTGAACTTCTCCCTCCTCGGACAGCTCCAGGGGGACGTGCTCCCGCAGGAAGTGTGCGGCCAGGCACTGGGAGTACATGGTCACATCGTTGCTGTGCAGACGGAACTTGCCCAAGGGACCGATGAACTTCTCCAGGGTGAAGTTGCCGGAGCAGCCCACATAGATGTCGGTCACATCCCACGCCTTTACGATTTTGTTCATGATGGCCTGCGCCTCTGCTGGAACGGATCCATAGAACATACGCTACCCTCCTCGAAGTCATAGCAAAAGAGCGGCCGCCGGATGGCAACCGCTCTTTCGTCGTAAATATGGAGCGAAGTGCAGGGTTTGAACCTGCGTCTCCAGGCGGGTGGCCTGGCGTCCTCCGTTGGACTAACTCCGCATGAGGGCCGTTGGACGGCCCTGTTTCCGCTTAGAACAGCGCAAGCTGCTCTATTGGGGAAGTTGTAGGGGGTGTCTCCAAACTCCGCTTAGACGGGGCCTGACGGGGCTTTGTGGGGTCTGGAGTCGGGTCAAAGAGTTCCGGGATGACTTCTCCGGTCCGCTGCCGCCACCAGTCGGCAAACGTGCGCCGGTGGCACCAATCGTCCGGGCCTTTTCGGATGTCCTCATAGCAGAGGAGGACAACATCCTTTCCCATCCCCTCGAACCGCTGGAGCTGAGAGAGTATTCTCTTAACTCCCTTCTGGTCGAGCCTTGCGAAGTAGGCTCTCTCGAAGTCTTCGTACAGCTCAAACTTGTGCAGGAGGCCGAACGGCATGAGGTCTGGCATCTCGGCATCGAGGCTGTACCCGATGTTCCACCGTGGGGTCCCAAGAGAAATCCTGACCGCCGTGTACTTCCCGGTCCTCAGCTCTGGGTTGCTGTACCTGCTGGTATATACCATGCTCTACGCTCCTTCTTCACCGATTTGGTTAGGTGGTGGATATACTTTCATTCTACCCATTGACACCGCCTTGTCAAGTCAAAAACGCTGATTTGCAAGGCTATCGGAGAGTTTGGAGCATCTGGCCGCTGGTCGGGCCCCGCTCTTTTTAGGGGTGACACAAACAGCTTTTGCTCCTACAACTTACCACAGTGGTTATTCTCGTGTCAATGGCGACTTTTTGGCGTAGTCATTCAAAATACCCAAAAAAGAGGGCGCTCAACTGACGGAGGGCCAGCTTGTGGTCCTTGTAGATGGTGCTGATGTCCACCATTTCCTGCTCTGCGATCTGCTGGAAGGTCAACTGCTCTTCCGGCTCTGCCAGGTATGAGAAGTAGATGACCCGGTATCTCCGGGTGTCCTCCGGCTTCTGGGAGACCTCACAGCACCGCTTGTAGAAGTCCAGCATCCGCCTGATGTGGTGAACCAGGGTCCGGGTGTAAGCGGCACTCTTCATGACGCTGGGAACAGTGGCTTCATACCGCTCATCGTATCCCTTCATCATATCGACCAATTCCTCCAGGTCCAGGTCATCTTCCACCTGGGCCGCAGACTGTACCGCCTCCTTGCTGTGCTCCTCCAGGCCCTTGTACCTCTCCAGGAGCAGGCGGGTATCATGATAGCGTCTGTCCTTGGCCGCCGCCTTCTGGCTCTCCACCTCCTTCTTGTACGCCTCCACCCCTTTCTGGGCAGCGGCTTCTGAGATGGCCTTCAACAGCGTGGGGGTAAGTATGGTGCCGGGCTGCTTCTTCTTGTTCATGGGGTTCCTCCTTCCCTTCCGGGGCCCGCCCCCTCCCACCGCCTCCGGCGGTAGGAGAGGGCTTGGGTTACTGGCTTAGATGCTGCGCTGGAGGTCCTGGATTTTGTCCAGTCTCTCCCAGGGACGATCTGCCTGGAACCGGGTCATGGGGATGCCCATGGCGTTCCCGAAGTGACCGTAGGCGGACGTAGCCTTGTAGATGGGCCGGCGCAGCATGAACTGGTCGATGATTGCCTTTGGCCGCATATCGAACACCTTGCAGATGGTGTCTGCCAGCTTTGTGTCCGCCGTGTAGCCGGTGCCGAAGGTGTCCACCATGACGGAGACCGGGTTGGCGACGCCGATGGCGTAGGCAAGCTGCACCTCGCATTTGTTCGCCAGGCCGGCGGCCACGACGTTCTTGGCGATGTACCGGGCCATGTACGCCGCAGAGCGGTCCACCTTCGTCGGGTCCTTGCCGGAGAAGGCGCCCCCGCCATGCCGGGCATAGCCGCCGTAGGTGTCCACGATGATTTTCCGGCCGGTGAGCCCGGTGTCGGCCGCCGGGCCGCCTTTGACGAAGCGGCCGGTGGGGTTGACCAGGATGCGTACACCTTCGAGGCTCATGTCTCCGAGGGTCGGGTGCAGCACATGGTCCACGAGGGCCGTCACCAGATCCATCTGCTCCACACCGGGGAGATGCTGAGTAGAAATGACGATGGTTTCAAGGCTCCTGGGCTTCCCATCGGGCCCGTAGCTCACCGTGACCTGCGTTTTGCCGTCCGGGAGGATAAAGGGGATGGCCCCGGTTTTGCGGGCTTGTGTGAGCTGGTAGGCCAGCTTATTCGCAAGGGTGATGGGCAGGGGCATGAGGTCGTCTGTCTCATCGCAGGCGTAGCCGAACATCATCCCCTGGTCCCCGGCACCCAGCAGGGCCGCCTTCTCCTTGGTTCTCCCCTCCTTAATCTCCATGGAGCTGGTCACGCCCATGGAGATGTCGGGGCTCTGGCTGTCGATGCTGGTCAGCACGGCGCAGGTGTTTCCATCGAAGCCGGCCTCCGGGCGGTCATATCCCACCTCGCAGATGGTCTCTCGGACCAGCTTCGGGATGTCCACATAGCAGTTGGTGGAGATCTCCCCTCCCATCACCACCAGCCCGGTGGTGGCGAAGGTCTCACAGGCCACCCGGCCCATGGGGTCCTTCTCCAGCATGGCATCCAGCACAGCGTCGGAGATGCGGTCGCAGAGTTTGTCGGGATGGCCCTCGGTCACGGCCTCGGATGTGAACAGCTTGCTCATTTCGCTTCCTCCTTCTCCCTGGAGTAGTTCCAGGGCTTGAAATTGATGATTTTCTCCAGCAGGGTCTCTGGGTGCCCATCGAAGCAGATGGCCCGGTCGTCGATGTAGCAGACCGCCGGGGGCTTTTCCATCATCACGTTATCTACGACGATCTCGTTGTCCCGGAGGTAGCGGCGGACGGCCCCCATGCCTTCCGGCTCGCAGCACCGGGTAGAGACCACCACCACCAGGTAGCCAGCCAGCCGGATGTACTCAATGGCCTCTCGGATGCCGGGGACCGGCGGGTCCGGGATTTCCGTGGTCCCTTTCCAGCCGGAGGTGTAGCTGTGAATGACCCCATCGAAATCGAAGACCACCGTGGGCTTCCTGGGTCCGCTCGGAGACCTCACCCACCAGTTAGTGCCGTCGGCGCCTTTGACGCTGCGGACGTTGACTTCATGCCCGCTCATCAGGTAGGTGTGCTTTTCGGTATCTACAACCTTCGGCTCATCCATCCGCCTTTCCCTCCTTCCTCCCGGCGGCCACATCGTTGGCGGCGTCAGCCGCTTCCTTCAGGACGGCCATGGCCTCGTCGATGCGGATGCTGACCATCTGGGCTCGGCCTGGGATGGAAATGCTCAGGATGCCCAGCCCCATGCTGGCCTTGATGTTGCAGTCGGCCATCTCCTGGCTCTTGATGGCTACGACCTTGTTCTTGCCGATGGAAAACCTGGTTATGGCGCACTTGGCTTCCAGGCAAACCCCGTCCAAGGGGCCGATATTTGGGTCATGGACCCGGACCACTTCGCTCATACGCTCCTCCTCATAGGTAGTTCTTTCCAAACACGGCCCGGAACTGTTCGACCGTGGCCCCCTGCTCCTCCATGTACTTCATCTGGCCGTACTGGTGGAGCCGGAGGGCCGTGGCCGCAGACTGGTGGGCGGCATCCCTGCCGTTCCGGTGGCAGGTGTCTCCGCAGAGGCCCACCTTCAGGCCGTACTTCTCGGACTTCTTCCGGTTGGCTCCGCCGAAGATGTGGTGTTCTTCCAGCCACCCCCACCTCCCGCAGAGCCAGCACCTGCCGTAATACATCAGGCATCCTCCCTGGGCTCATCCAGGTAGGTCGCCTGGAGGTCCGCCATGTGGGTAAGCAACGCCAGCGGGAACTTCTCGAAGGCGTTGCCCACCGAGAAACCGCCAGCCCTGAAATCATTGTCACTGAAGCCCATGTGCCAGCGGATCGCCATGGCCTCCTCACGAGTGAGTTTCATGAAGCCAGAGATGATGTAGACCGACTTCTCACCGTGGCCGTAGGGGAGCTGGTCGTTGACCACATAGAACGGGTACTTCTCCCACTGGCCCTGCTCATTCTTCCGGTTCCGCATCTCCACAGCGTAGAAGTTGGCCTTGCAGATGTCGTGCAACAGGCCGCAGATGGCGATGGTCTCCTCCTCGCTGTCAGACAGCTCGATGAACGGCTCGTTTTCCCTGTTCTGCCTCTCGGAAACAAACAGATCATGGAGGCGGTGATAAACGTGGATGCTGTGCTCCACCAGCCCGCCAGGGCGGGACAGGTGGAAGCGGGTACTAGCCGGGGCCTCGAAGAAGTCCGTGGTCTCCAGCCAAGCCAGGAGCTTATCGGCTCCAGGGCGTGTGATGAGCTGCTGGTAAAGCTCGACAAATCTATCTTTCATAGTTGACCTCCGTAAAACTTTCTCTGAACTGGCCGCCCAGGGACTCGAACTCAACCGTGTAGAACCGGCCGGCCGGGTGGACATAGACTACCTTTCCGGTCTTGCGGATGCCGAGGCAGTCAATCTTCTCGCTGGTCTTTTCTCCGACCCGTTTCATCAGCCATCACCTTTCAGGGGGAAGGCCGTTCCACATACCATGCAGAACTTTGCCCCAGGAAGGTGCTCTGTGTTGTGGCAGACCGGGCAGGTGTAGTCCCAGGGGAACTCCGTCAGCAGGTTGCCCGGCCAGATGCCCTTCATGCTGTCCTTCATGAACACCGGAACACCGAAGGTCTTGCAGTCGGACACAATCTTGCGGACCCACTCGTAGTCCGGCGCCACCTTTTCCTTCCGGTTTCCAGTCTCGGCTCCGATGATGACCCACTCCGGCATGGGACCTGTGCCGGCCGTCAAATCCACCGGGCCCAGCAGGGGCTCGACAGAGATGAACCAATGGCAACCGATGTTCTCCATCCAGGTGGCGGGGTCCTCACCCTTGGTCACGGTGGATCCGAACCAGAAGTTATCCTCATGCGGAAGCAAGGCCATGCTGTCCAGTTCTATGTACCGCTTGGGGTTTTTGGTCAAGAACAGGTAGCGGTGCTGCGGAGCCTTCCGGCAGGCGTCCAGGACCTCGACAATCCAGCGGGTGGGCACCCAGCGGCCAAACAGGTCTGCCATACTGCACACGAAGATGGTCTGGCCCTTGGTCTTCTTGGACGGCTCATCGAGGCGGTATCGGTGGAATGTCGGAGTGAAGCCGAAGGGGTACGGGGCGTTCACCACCTTCCCGTCATTTCTCTTCAGCAGAAGGGGACCTTGCAGCTCCGGCGGGTCTTTGAAAAAGTTGTCGGTGGTTTTCTTTCCGCTGGTCGTCCATCCGCCGTATCGCTTTGCAATCCGCTGGGCATAGCAGTATGGGCACCCGTGCCGGCATCCTGTGACCGGGTTCCAGGTGCTGTCGCACCACTCGATCTTGGTCTTGTTCATCTTCCCCTTACCCCCAGCAGGTCCCGCCAGCTCTTCACCCAGGACGGGATGGGGTAGATGAGTACCGGCTGGTGCCGGGTGGGGTTCTTGCTCCCCTGGAAGCCAGGGTAGGCGCCGATGACATCCCGCCACCGGCTATACGACATCCGCCGGTTCACCTTGGAGTACCCCCGGCGCTCCATCTCAGCCTTTGCCATCGCTCTCAACAGTTTTCTCATGGTCTTGCTCCTCCTTCATGATTTCGTAGCCCAGAAGGGCCTTTTCTGACATGGCCGCAACCTGGATGAGCTCACAAGCTCCCAGCACGGCGGCCTTCTTGATATACATGAGGTAATGGGGACCATAGTGGTTCTCATCGTTCTTCACGCAGGTCCACAGGTGGTCGAGACGCTGGGCGATGCTCTCCATCTCAGCCTGGGCCTCCTCGACCTCTTCTTTGATGAGGGCATAACCCTCATGCGGGGAGTGGGCGGCGGCACCGTGTTCCACCGCCGCCCGTTTATGCTCCTCAGCTACCAGACGGACGACCTCCTTGATGAGCTCGTCCATCATGCGGACTCATCCTCCCCGTCCGGCTCCTGGTACGGATAGGGATCCTCCTCTTCCCCACCTTCCTGGCCCGCAGGAGCGTCCATGCTGAACAGGGTCTCATTACACTCGATGCACTCCACGGAGACATTGACGGGGTTTCCTTCCTCTCCGTAGGCGGCGCAGACAACCTCGTGGCCCACATGAGGCTCCAGCGTCCCGGCCGGGCAGTAGAAGACAGCACTGGGGCTCGTGGCGGAGGACAGGACCACCTTGTTGTCCATGGTCCGCACCGTGAAGTTCCCCATGGACTCCATCACCTTCATACTCTGGCCGGCGAACTGAAGCAGCCACTCGAAGGCGTCCCTTGGCACCGGCTTATCCTTCGGTTCATCTTCACCTACCACCTGGTAGTCGGCGTCGATGACTTCACCCGCCGGAGGGAGGGCCGAAGGTCCAGCGGGAAGGGCAGCGTTCTCCTTCGGGACATCTCCGGCCGACTTGTCCCTGTCAAAGAGGTTAATCTGGCCGTTGTCAATGGGGCGCATGACGTACTGGCAGCTCTCCCGGTCCCACACCAGCTCATAGTTGCCGGAGAGGGTGCCGGTCTTCTTCTCCTTCTTCTGAATGACTGCGCTGACCGCATGGTCAAACTTGGGCTTGGTGATGGAGCGGGTCTGCTGGCCGCCCTTGACGCTGAAGTCCGGTGCGGAGTCAGGGGTGAGGGTAATCTTCACCTTGACGGCGATCTCCGCCACGTCCTGCTCGGTCTCCTCCATGCCATTCAGGGTGCTCCGCAGGATCTGGTCGAAGTCAGAGCACAGGGCGTTGAAGGTGTCGCTTTTCAGCGACAGGGGCAAATCATTTTTCTGGCACATATCTGTTCCTCCTCATGTGTTATTCTTGATGTACTGGTTTCGGCACTCCTCACAACAGAAGTCGTGCCACGCTCCGCTGACGATGCAAGAGGTCCAACCTTCGTCCTCACTGGCCTGCTGGGCCTCCCGGTAGTCTATCTGCTTATCCTCAAAGGGGTATCGGAACTCTTCGCCGCAGTTGTCACAGGTACAAACGATGTCCCCTTCGCCGTACATGGCACCCCACTCAACGTCCTTGCTCATTCAGCAAACTCCTCCTTCCAGGCTTCCAGGGCTTTATCACAGTGACTTCCTTCGCACATGACCGGCTCGCCACCATAGCAATGGACTCCTTTCAGGTAATCTGGAAGAGGGCAATAGAGGTCGCACAGGGTTTCTTCCCCGACGATTTCCTTCATCTCCTCATCAGTTTTTCCGTCGTAGAACTCCCCGTTGGTGAGTCGGTCAGCCACCCAAATCCGTTTATCACTAATGAAAAGCTGGGCCATCCTGACTTGCCAGCTTAGGATAAATCCCGCATGGACCGTTCTTTCTGGCGATCTGGGGCCATACTGAACAACGAAATGCTGGTGTTCAAAGAGCTCATCAAGGCTGCTGACCTGCTTCCCTTTCTTGAACTTTCTTTTGCTCATAGGCACCTCACATAATAGAGGCCACCTGGATGGTGACCTCCAGGCGAGGCTGCTCCGAATAGAACTTGCGAACCTGAGCGTCGACCACTTGGGCGTCATCTCGGTAGGCAATCTGGTTCAGGCTGTCCGTGACTACCTTTCCGATGTTGTCCCAATCCGGCTTTTTTCCAGGGCGTATCTGGTGGTCCAGCATCATCCGGCGCTTCTTCTTGCTCACGCTGGTAGGCACAGGATAGAAGGCCAGGATGCGGACATCAAGCTGTACCTCGTCCTCGAAGCGAGAGCTCCCGCACTGGCGCTGGTACTCAGAGCGGATGAGGTTCTCGTAGATAAGGGTCTCATCCGGCGTCCTAGTCTGCACATGGTTCCCGACCTTCGAGAACCGGGGCCTTCCCTTCCCCTGGGGCTCTCCCAGGACCACGAACTTTACCTTCATTCTCCTGCTCCTCCTTCAAATCTCGGTAGTAGACATAGTGGGCGGTGCGGCGCTTGACCGTCTCCGTGCCCTGCCAGACCGCATAGCCTTCGCCCGACAGGATGCCGGCCACCGCCTCCCGGTCCTCCACCTTAAAAATCCTGATTTTCCCGGTGTATTCCATCAATCTCCCTCCAAAAACTTTCTCATCTCATCGAAACGATGGGCCGCCTCGGCCTTCCTCCATGACTGACCCTTGAACTGCATCGGATAGCACATCTCGAAAATGCGGTCGTAGATGCGGGAGTATCGGATGTCCAGGGTCTCCTTCATTTCGTCTATGCCGAGGTTCGTGGTGAGAATGACCGGGCGCTTGGCCCGGTATCTGCTGTCCACGATGTTGTAGACCTTCTCCAGCGCCGTGTCAGTGCTGCGCTCTGCGCCCAGGTCGTCGATGATGAGCAGCTTCGCCTTGTTCAGCTTGGCGATCATGGCCTGGTCATCGCTTTGGAAGCCCTTCATCGTGTCCAGGAGCTTCACGAAGGAGGTCATCACCACCGGGACCCTGTGGTCCAAAAGGTAGTTGGCGATGCAGGCGGCCGCAAAGGTCTTTCCGGTCCCCACCCCGCCGTAGAACAGGAGGCCCTGGTTCTTTTCAAGCATCTCATCAAAATGCTCCGCAAAACGGAGGCAGAGCTTCAGGTTCCAGGCGTTGTGCTCAGTCTTCTTGAACTGGTCGAAGGTGGCGCTCCGCAGGCGCTCATCCATGAGGCTCTGTTTCTTCAGGGCTTCGATGGCCTGGAGTTCCTTCTCCTGCTGTTCCCGGAGCTCCAGGCGGCGCTGCTTCTCAGCCCTGCACCGGCAAGATACCGGGACTTTTTTCCTGACCTTTGCGTCTGGGTCAAAAGGGACCCTTTCCAAATCCGGCATATCAATTTCGACCTGCCGGCGTGTGTGGCAGTTTCCACACACGAGGAAGCCATCTTCGTCGTAGTAGTCGCCCTCTTCCGGTTTGTTGGCAGCTTCAGCACTCTTGATGATGGACTTCATAATCCCAGACATATCATCCATTTGCACCACCCCACTCTGCATACGGGTTATTATCCGGTGACTGAGGAGACCCGGTTTCGCCCTTACTTTTTTTCATAAGACCGGGGTTGTCCTCGTTCACAGAACGGACCACCCAGCTCAGGATTGCTCTGTAATCGTCCTTGTAGGTCTTGCCCTTCGAGCCTTTGTAGAGGTCCAGCTTCGTGATACAGGCTTCGGTGAACTCCTTGCCGTAGAGCTCAATAAGGCGGTTGTAGTTGGCCTCTGTCATCTTGACGAACTCGGAATATGATTTCTTTTCTGGTCCAGTCTTTTTGCCAGCAGGCTTCCCCCCGTCCGGCTCCTTCGGCCCGTCGGGGGGCTCCGGTTTGGAAAACTTCCCGGTCGTTTCCGCATAGTCTCTGCGCTTTCTCTCGGCATCCCTTTTCCGGGACTTCTGGAGCTTATACCACTGTTCTTGCCACTGGTCCCAATCGTGGATGACGATGCCGCCGGCGGCCATATCTATCCACCCCACATCAACGAGAGCCTGGACAACCTTGCCCATGTCGAGGTCTGAGCCTTCCCCGCATCCATACAAATACCGGCTGAGGACATCCAGGTCTGCGTCAACCGCCAGGCCGTTCTCGTCGGCGTTCTTCATTCCCCAGAACCATAAAAAATTCAGTATTCCGAGGGCTTCAAACTTTGAGCATCCTATTGTTTTATACAGCCGGCGGAGCTTTGCCCCGTCCACGTCCTGGTGGACGCTTACCCATGCCATCCAATCACCTACCTTCTTGCAGGGGGATCTGCACCCACTCCGTTATGGATGGGTTACTCCGCAGGTCCTTCCGCATCGTCGGTGCTGCTGGCCTCGCTGTCGCAACTCTCCAGCACCTCCATCACCCTGTCCAGGACCTTGTGGTAGGTGGAAACCGGCATCCCGTTGGTGCTATCCAGGCTGAACTCAGCGAGGACGGCTTGGATGAGACCGTTCCCCTGTTCCTTGCCCAGTTTCTCATGAACCATTTTGAACAGAGCCTTGCGCTGATCCTGGCTGATGGGGGTCATGTCGATGGGCTCCTCCCCACCGACCGTCCCCATGTTCTCGTACTCGGCATCAGTGTAGCCCTGCTCGGACACCTCCTCAGCCACATACATTCCCTCGTAATCCTTTGGGAAGGCGGCCCGGAGCGCCTGAGAGACCGCCACCTTCTCAATCATGGTGCAGGGCTTGGTCTTCCAGTTCGCTTGCCCCTTGTCGTACTCCTTCAGGGACACTTCCTTGAAGATCTCCTCTCCGGCACCTCCGGTTCTGATGCGGTGGACCCGGCACCAGCCCCCCAGAAGGGTCTCACCAGGGTAAAGGCAGGTCCCCTCTTTCTGGATAACCTGGTCCCCCCGGAGGACTACAATGCCGGACTTGTGCCCACGGTAGGCCGGGTTCTCCTCCGCCCGGCGCATATAGGCATCCTTGCCCACCACCATCTGGGCGGGGTCGTTCCCAAACTTGATGAGATACGCCTCTCCCTGGGCGAAGGGGTTCAGCTTCTGGGCTTGGCAGGTCTTCATAAAGAGAATGACCTCCTGGTCCGTGATTTTGTCCGCCTGGCCCCGCACCAGGTAGTTCTTGACCGTCTGGAAGTCGAGTTCAACGGTGCCCAGGGAGGTCTCATAGGTGATTTTGGTCAGAGAATTGTTCATAATCAGCCCCTCCTGCTAAAGCTCATCTTGGCTACTTCACGATACACGATGCCGGGGATTTGGATGGAGCCCTTGCTGGCCCGGATGAGGCGCATGACCGCCGCCGTGTCCACCGGGCGGATCTCGACTCCGCTCACCATCAGCGGGACGCTTTTGCCGTCGATGCTGACGATCTCCCAATCCTTGCCGGCGGACACACCCTTGGCCTTCGGCGCTCCACCGGGGACGAAGACCATGCGGCTGACATCCTCACTGACCTCGGCATCCTGGAGGGCCGCCTCAGCCCCAGCGACATCGCCGGACTTCTCCAGGGCGGCCGCCTCTTCCAGCTTCCGGCGGGCCTCTTCTTCAGCGGCTCTCCGGGCCGCCTCCTCTGCCTCCCGGCGCTTGCGTTCCTGCTCCATGGCATAGTCTCCCATGGTCTTCTTCAGGGTCTTCTCGGCGTTCCGCAACGGGGTAAGCATCTCCTTCTCCCGGTCGCAGATGGCCTTGTGCGCCTTATACGCCGTGTCCTTCATGGGCTTGAAGAACTCCGTCACCTCAGCCGCCTTCTGCTTCAGCATGACGCCGAACTGTCCGGCCAGCTCATAATCCTGATCCGTGCGGATGACTACCGCCTGAGCCCGGATTTCGATTTCCGACACCTCACTCCCCAACTCTTCCTCTCTGGGGGAAACGACGCTGCCGGGCTTCGGGAGCACCGCCACCACGGTCTCCGGCGTTTCCTTCATAACTGCGTTACTGCTCATAACAAAACCTCCTATTTCCTGAATTTTTGAATATAGCCATTGACCGTCAACAGCGCCCCGAACACCCTCCATGCGTCGGGATCTCTGAGCGGATAGGGCTCAAACTTGTAGGTGCCGTCCCGCCGCAGGTGCAGGATGGCCTTTGCGTCGAAGCTGACGCCGTGGCTCTCGAAGCCTTTCACATAGGCTTCAAGCTGGACACGGGCCAGCATTTCTAAGAGCTGAGAGGTGGTCTTCACGTCCACCATCGTGGTCTTCCCGCCGACGATACAGGGCAAGTCAGCGGTTCCTGCATATCTCAGCGCCTTGTGGTATAGGCGGCACTCGTTACCGAGCACCGTCGGCTTCATGTCCTGGACCCAGGCCAAAAAGCCGTCAAAATAACCCCGGTACTCCGGGGCAATATCCTCGATGCCGTACAGCGACCAGTTCTCGATGGCGTTGTGTACTGCTGTCCCACGGCCGGCGGCCCGCTCCATGACCCACTCATCCACGCCGCCATAGACTTCCGAGCTCAACGGCTTCATCACGGTGGTGACGCTGGGGAGCTCCGCCCCCCGGAGCCGGTAGATGTGGGTCCCTTCATCGAAGGTCAGCTCCGGGAACTTCGGTATCTCCATCACCGCTCCACCTCCGCTACTCCTTTAGATGCCCCAAACTGGCTGACCAGGATGTTTGCCGCACAGTCCATGAAGCACTCCTCGTGGTAGTAGGCGCACTCGATTTCGTAGAACTCATCTCCGGGGACGATGGGCTCACCACAATGCTTGCAAGTGTAGACCGTGGGCGGCTCTGGTGCGTTCGGGCACCGGGGGTCGCACGGGCTTCTCATGCAGATTGCACACACTCTGAACACCTCCCATTGATTGCCGCCATGAAGACGGTCTCCACTATCACATCTTCCAGCAAGGGCTCCCTGTAATCTTCCGGGAGGCCCTTCACCTTCATCTTCTGGTCGGTGAGCCGCCTCGCCTTTTCCAGCAAATCTTCCGGGACCTCGATGCCGAGCCTGGACTCAGCCCTTAATACCGCTGACTTCATCGCCGACCAACTCCTTCCACTTCTCGTAGATCTCCATGACCGACTGGCTGTAACTGCTGGTCCCAGGGGAGCCGGAGTTATAGGCAGTCAGCGCCTCCTCCACCGGGTACTTGTCCAGCAGCTCCGCCAGGAAATCACATCCGACCCGGAAGTTCCAGAACGGGTCCGACAAGTCTGTGACACCCAGCCGCTCCATACGGTCCCAATGCCATCGCTCCTGAACCTGCATGAACCCGCAGGATGCCCCGTCATCTCCAATCACATTTCGGAAGCCGGTTTCCTTTTCGATGACCGCAAGGGCCAGAGCGTAGGGAACGCCGGACTCCTGACAGGCCGTGTGAAGGAAATCCTGCTCATCATAGGTCAAGGGAACATCGTTTCTGAAGTAACCCTGGGCTACCAGGGCCTCTTCAATCTTCTCCGCCTCCAGCGGATCCTCTCCTTCGGTGCTGCTCTGGATAAACTGCTCCACCGATACCACTTTCGTCTGCACCGGAGTGTCCTCCATCTCCTTCGCCCCCACCCCAGGAACGGCCATGACCGCCGCCCCTGCGGACAGAATGGCCGCCGAGATAACCAAGAGCTTCAGGCCGTCTGCTGCTCGTCGGCTTCTGCGGTGCCTACGTCTGCAACGAACGGGGTTATATCTATCTTCGGACAATTCCTATACGCCTCCCTAAACTGTTCTGGGGTCTCAATCCCAAACTCTTTGAGAATTTCCCATAGCTCCTCAACCCTGCTCATCGCCATCATCCTCTTCGAGATACTTCTGGCAGTAGAGCCGGAGTTCACTGATGATGCGGCCGATTTCGTCCAGCCGCTTCATGGCTTCCTGCATCCTCGGCTTTTCGTCATCGCTGATGATGCCGTCCTTGGCGATCTCGGCAATTACCTGACTGATGGCCTCCGTGTCGCCATCAACCATCAGGCGGAGGGCAATCCCCCTGATGTCATCCATCTCGGTAGACAACTGCTCACTACGGCAGATAGGGCACTCTTTACAGCAGTACCAGTTCAACAGGGAGGGGTCTTTGTAGAGGTCAGCCATTCGGCAAACCACATCCACCGGGACCTTCGTGAGCCCCCGCTCATAGTCGGCCAGGCTGGACCATGAAACGCCAAGCAGCTCCCCGGCCGCTTCCCTGCTGGTCAGGCGTTCATCATGCTCTGCGGCGTTTTTCCTGGACTCGTAGTATCGGTTTCCGGCCGCTTTTGTGGGGTAGCGTCCCATTTTGTTTTCCTCCCTTCTGGGGTACAATTTACTCAACGGAAAGTTCTGTGCCGACACTTACCTTTACGGTAAGCAACTGTCAAAAAAAATAGCGTTCACCTGCTCGCTGGTCAGGTCAAGCTCTCTGGCGATGATGACTTTCTCCTCATCGCTGAACTTTACATCGCCCCGCTCCTTTTTTGCGTAGGAACCCACGGACTTGCCGATGGCGGCTGCCATATCCGCCTTCGTCTTATTCTTACGCTTGCGGGCATATTCGAGTTCGAGCTGGTTCATCGGCTCACCTCCCTTCGTTATCTTCATTCTACTTACCATAACGGTAATTGTCAATAGGTTTTTTATAAATTTGGTCAGTTTAATTTACATTCCGGCAAGTAAGTTATAAAATCGGTAAGTAAACTATTTCCGGGGGTGTCATCATGTATTCAAGAGAAACCTTCGCTCAACGCCTGAAAGACTTGCTCGACAAGAGGGGAATGACTCAGCGGGCCCTGGCCGAGAAGCTGAACACCACCGAGGTCTCGGTGTCCCGGTATGTCTCCGGCAACCGAACTCCAAATATTGAGACCACCGTGGAGATTGCCGACATCCTCAACGTGTCCCTCAACGATCTGGTGGGGATAGACCCGCCAGCCAAAGAGCGGCCCGCCCCGGACATCGGTGTCCTAGTGTCCTGCTATACCAAGGCCAGTGAAGCAGACCGCAAGGTCATCTGGTCCTTGCTCGACCGCTACATGACGCCGGAGCAGCGGATCTTGGTCCAGTCTATCCAGGGTGAGGAAAAAGCCACAGCGGTGTAATAGCTGCTGGCTGTAAAGTCATCCACATCGACTTCAAAAAGAGAGGGGGATAGTCATGGGGAAGCAACGGACCGGAGATGAGCATATAAGGTTTGACGGGATGCCGATAGGCCACCTCCTTGGGGACTACTGGGCCTGGAACTCCTCCGATCTTCTCGTCAATACTGAGAGAGGGTCCTTCAGCGAGTTTATCGTCTCGGCCGCCCTCGACCTGGACCTATCAGGCACGAAGGTGGACTGGGGCCCCTACGACGTCTCCTTCCCGTATCACTGGGTCTGCGGAACCGAACCCAGAGATGAGGTGCGGATCGAGGTCAAGAGCGCCGCCTACCTCCAGTCGTGGGAGCAGCACAAACCCTCCAGCATCTCTTTCAGTATCCGCCCCGCCAGAGCCTGGGACCCGGCGCTCGGCTACTACGGGGAGTTGAAACGGCAGTCTGACTTGTACGTCTTCTGCCACTACACCCAGACGGAGCGTGAGAAAGCCGACCCTCTGGTGCTTGATGACTGGACTTTCTACATCCTGCCAACAGAGCGGTTGAACCAATGCTGCGGAGACCAGAAGACAATCGGCCTGAGCTCTCTCTTGGCGCTCGGCCCTATTCAGGCTGATTTCGCCGGCATCAAAGATGCCGTTATTCACTGTATTCAAGGTGATGAATGTACCCCCCCCCCCCGTCATATTGCATAATTTTTGTATATCCGTTTTGTCTATAATTACGAAGCGGCTCCGTGACCTCGGAGCCGCTTCAATAATAAAGGGGGAGCACTATGACAGCCAAAAAGCTATCCAGCATAAAGAAAACTGCGGAGGAACTTATCAACACCATCAAGGTCGCAATCTATATACGGGTCTCAACTCACTGGCAGGTAGACAAGGAGAGCCTTCCCGTCCAGCGCAAGGACCTTATCTCCTACTGCAATCTCATCCTGAACACGGACAACTATGTCATCTTCGAGGACCCAGGCTACTCCGCCAAGAACACTGATCGCCCGGACTTCCAGAAGATGATGGCCCGTGTCAGAACCGGGGAGTTCACACACATCCTGGTCTGGAAGATTGACCGCATCAGCCGGAACCTGCTTGACTTCGCCGCCATGTACCAGGAGCTCAAAGAGCTGGGGGTTACCTTCGTAAGCAAAAACGAACAGTTCGACACCTCGACGGCCATAGGAGAAGCCATGCTGAAAATCATCCTGGTCTTTGCCGAACTGGAGCGGCACATGACCTCCGAGCGTGTCACGGCAGCTATGCTTTCCAGGGCCACCAACGGGAAGTGGAACGGAGGCAAGGTCCCCTTCGGGTACAAGTATGACAAGGATGCTCAGGAGTTCGTAATCGAAGAGGCCGAGGCCAGGGTCGTCAAACTCATGTACGATCTGTACGATGAACAGCGGTCTCTTCTGGTTGTCAGCAAGGAACTGAACGACCGGGGCTATCGTTCCCGCAAAGGCTCCTTGTGGAGTCCTGTGACCGTGGGAAACCTCATGCGGAGTCCTTTCTACATCGGCGTCATGCGATACAATTACCGTGACGAGAGCGGCGCCACCTTCACCTTCAAGCCGGAGGATGAATGGATTATGATTGAAGAGCATCACCCGCAAATCGTCACTCACGAACAATGGAACCGGGTCGTGGACACCATGAAGTCTCAGCGCCGGGGGCAGCCTGGACATGGTAAGAGCTTCAACCGTGGGAACATCCATATCTTCGCCGGTCTGGTCACCTGCGGATACTGTGGGAGCCTCATGCGGGCCACAAAGGACAGGGTTCGGGCGGACGGATCCCGCCCGTCCATTTACATCTGTGCCAGCAAGCGCACTGGGAGCTCCTGTCCCAATAAGTACATCTCCGACCTGACCATCGGGCCCTTCATTTTGAACTACATCGCCAACATCATCCGAGCCCGAAAGAGCTTCGGGGTCTCCACCTCCATCGAGACCCTGGAAAAGAAGCTGCTACGGGGAGATACCTTCAAGAACGTGGAGCATATCGGGCGGCCCGGCCTGGAGGAACTGTACCATCACTTCCAAGGGACTCGTGGCGTCGAACAGACCTTCACAGCCACTCCCGGAGCGACCGCCACCAACGAGGAAGAAGAGCGGGAGCTACTGCTGGCTGAGAAGCACCGGAAGGAGCGGGCCCTGAACCGACTCAAAGCTCTCTACCTATACAGCGAGGAAGAACAGGCCATGAGCGAGGCTGAGTACATCATCGAGAGAAAGCGGCTTCTGGACTCCCTGGAGACCATCAACGGCCGGCTCAAAGAAATCGACGAGGCACTTGCCCAGCAGATAAAGCTCTCCGATGAAGAGTTCATCCAGAAGGCCAGCTACTTCATCATGGCCCAGCAACTTACCGACAAGAGGTACATCGACTACACCCGTTTCATGCGGAAGGCGGACCCTCAAATTGTGAAGAATTTCGTCCAAAATGTCTGCTCAAACTTTTGTATAAAATCTGGCCGGGTGACCTCCATCCGCTTCAAAAACGGCATAGAGCACCAATTTTTCTATCACGACGAAGAGTAGCAAAAAGCCCAGGAACCCTTTGGCTCCTGGGCTTTTTCTCATTCCTCTGGAAGTTTCTGTATCTGGTCTCCAATGAACATCGCATC
>ENA-ORTH01000326-ORTH01000326.1-human-gut-metagenome-genome-assembly--contig:-NODE-326-length-61434-cov-7.528226_pt1 | contig 61434 bp, 55 predicted proteins | sample MGYA00241914_ERZ509192 | MGnify/ENA primary metagenome ERZ509192 (study PRJEB26280, sample SAMEA2338826) | human gut metagenome | biome: human gut; feature: human-associated habitat; material: faeces...
CTTGCGCGACGTGACACGCATGCTAGTATTCTAGGGCTATGCCCGCATATGAAAAACCCCCGGCTTTGCCGGGGGATATTTATTGCTCAGAAAAGAAACGCCCGGCAACGTGTTGTGAATGCGGTTTCACAACTGTGAAAATAACGCCATACAGACAAAAAGGCTTGCTTTTTGCACAGCTTGCCGTTATAATATTCATTGTAGTGGGTAGAAGTGGGGTAAAGTGGGTAATTAGGCAGGAAGGGTGGTGTCCGCTGTGCTGCTGGGTGAGTACAACTATGCAGTGGACAGCAAGGGACGCCTGAATTTTCCGGCCAAATTCCGGGAAAAAATGGGCCAAACATTTATCGTGACCAAGTGGCTGGACAATTGCCTTGTGGCTTTTCCGCAGGAAGAGTGGGAACGAATGGATGCGCTTTTGGAAGATAAGGGCATGCTCAAGCCGCGTCAGGTAAAGCGCTTTCTGTATGCCTATGCCTGCGAGGTGGAGCCGGATAAACAGGGCCGCATTTTGCTTTCCCCGTCGCTTCGCGCCCATGCGGGCCTCACCAAAGACGTCACGGTAATCGGCGTGGGCCGCTATGCTGAGATATGGGATACGGCCGCATGGCGCAGGGCCGAGCAGGAGCTTGACAGCGCCCATGTAGAGGCGGCTATGGAAGAAATGGGGTTCTGAGGCCATGGAATTTTATCACATCCCTGTCCTCCTCACGCAATGCCTTGAGGCACTTGCTATCCAGCCGGACGGCACATATCTTGACGGCACCGTGGGCGGGGCAGGGCACTCAAAAGAAATTGCGGCGCGCCTGCACGCCGGCCGCCTGATCTGTCTGGATCAGGACCCGGACGCCATAGAGACGGCGCGTGCCCGCCTGGCCGGGCTTCCCGTTGTTGTCATACAGGCGAACTTTCGCTGTGCGGCCGCTGTGCTGGACAGCGCCGGTGTGGCCGGGCTGAACGGCGCGCTGCTGGATCTTGGCGTATCCAGCCATCAACTGGATGAGGTTTCGCGGGGGTTCTCGTACCAGGGGGACGCGCCGCTGGATATGCGCATGAGTCAGGCTGGCCCTACGGCTGCCGATCTTGTGAACGGCCTGCCGCGTGAGGAACTGAGCCGCATCCTGCGGGAATATGGTGAAGAACCATATGCCTGGCAAATTGCAGGCAAAATATGCGCTGTGCGCAATCAGCATCCAATAAGCACCACATTGCAGCTGGCGCAGCTGGCAGCGGCGGCTTTGCCGCCTGCCCAGCGCAGAAAGGCGAAGAACCCGGCGCGCCGCACATTCCAGGCGCTTCGCATTGCGGTAAATGGAGAACTAGATGCCCTGAGCGAGGGCTTAGATGCCATATTTGACCGTCTTTTGCCGGGCGGGCGCCTGTGCGTCATCACTTTCCATTCGCTGGAAGACAGGCTGGTAAAACAGCGCTTTCGGCAGTGGGCTACAGCCTGCACCTGCCCGCCGGAATATCCGGTATGTGTGTGCGGCGGTAAGGCAAAGGGTAAACTGGTGTTCAAAAAGCCTGTAGAGGCATCTCAGGCCGAACAGGAGGCAAACCGGCGCGCGCGTTCTGCAAAGCTGCGCGTGATAGAAAAATTATAGAAAACACATTCTGCAAAAGCAGAAGAAGGAAGGGAGCGGGGCCACATGCAGCAGGCAGCCGCGTACGATTTGAATGTATATGCGCGCAGCGCGCAGCGGGCGGGGCGGGAAAGACTTCGCGTGGAAAAAACAGAAAAGCGCGTGGTGCTTCGCAGGCTTTGGCAGCGCGCCCAGTTCATAGTGCTGTGCGCCGTTGCACTGGGGCTCATTTGCAGCGTACTGGTGGCACAGTCTACATTGACAGAGCTTGGCGGGCAGATAGGAAAAAAACAGGACGAGCTTGTGGAGCTTCGCAGCGAATACGACTATCTGAATAACCAGCTGGAAATGCAGACGAACCTTACCGAAGTGGAAAACTATGCCCGCACCGAGCTTGGCCTTGTGAAAATGGATAAAAGCCAGATAACTTATGTGGCCGGCGGGGAAGAGGCGCGTGTGGTGCGCCAGGCGTCGGGGTTCCAGCGGTTCATGCAGCATATTACAGGCGGCTTTTTAAGCTTTATGGCATACCTTGACCCTTAAACCCATAAGAATTATCACCGCAGCCGCAAGGGCGAAAACAAGCGCCGTGGGTGCGGTGATTCTTCTTTTTTACCAGTGTTTTTCGGCAGAAAAGGCTGGTGTACAGGGTCCGGCCGCCGTGTGTGCAGCGGCCTGCAAATAAGCGCGGCTCATGGCCCGGCGCTGTAAAAAGGAGAGAGCAATTTGGCACGACCAGAGCAGAATCAGGGCCAGCAGCGCACACAGCAGCCGGCGCCCCAAAGCAATGTGACGCGCAGCATGCGCCTGCGTGCCGCCGTTGTGGCGGCCGTATTCGTGCTGGGTGGTTTTGGCACGCTGATATATAACCTTGGGGTGCTGCAATTCAAGCATCATGAAGAATACAGCACGCGCGCCGCTGCGCAGCAGCTGCGCGATGAGCCCATTGAGGCAAACCGCGGCACCATCTATGACGCAAATATGAATGTGCTGGCAAAAAGCGCTACAGTATGGAACGTGGTTGCTTCTCCGAAAGATATGAACACGGACGGCACGGACATTTATATGGTGGCAAAAAAACTGGCCGAGATACTGGAGCTGGAGCTGGAGCCGGTTGTGGAAAAGCTGTCCAAATCTGAATCTAATTACCAGACTATCAAGCGGCAGGTGGAAAAGCCTGTGGCAGATGAGATTACCCAATGGATTACGGAGTATAATTCGGATAAAAACAATAAGGATAACCCTATACGGGGCATCACTTTGGAACAGGCCTCCAAGCGCTATTATCCTTATGGTGATATGGCGGCCACGGTTATCGGTTTCACCAATGCCGACGGCGACGGCACTATTGGGCTGGAGCATCACTACAATGAAACGCTGAAGGGCACAGACGGCCGTGTGGTGTCTGTGAAAAATGCTCGCGGCGAGGACATGCAGGATGAAGAATACAGCACGGTATACGAGGCGCAGGACGGCAACAGCCTTGTGCTGAGCATTGATGAAAATATCCAGCAAAGTTTGGAGACGCACCTTTCTGCGGCCATTACAGAGTATGGTGTGAAAAACCGCGGCGCAGGCATCGTGATGGATGTGAACACGGGCGAGATACTGGCTATGGCGGTAGAGCCTTCTTATGACCTGAACGCCCCTTTCACTATTACAGACCCGGTCATTCTGGAAGAGCTGGAGGCAATCACAGACGAAGAGGAGCGCGCACAGGCAAAGACAAATGCGCTGTGGCAGCGCGTGTGGCGCAACAAAGCGGTGTCGGATACATACTTTCCCGGCTCTGTGTTCAAAATGATTACAGCTGCCGCCGCGCTGGATTCCGGCCTGGTCGATACTTCTCAGACATTCAGCTGCAGCGGATCGCTGGAAGTTGCCAAGGGCGTTACAATGCACTGCGCCGAGCTGAACGGCCACGGCACGCTTGATTTTTACGGCGGGTTGGATAACTCGTGCAACCCGTATTTCATCCAGATGGCGTGGAAAATGGGCAAGGATGTGTTCTGCGACTATCTGCAGGCGTTTGGCTTTTTGGAGCGCACTGGCATTGATATGGATGACGAATCGCTCACACAGACCGTTTCGCGCGAGCGGATGGGGATCACAGAGCTGTCGTCCAGCGCCTTCGGGCAGACTAGCTCGGTGACGCCCATCGCGCTTATTACAGCGGCGTGCGCCGTTGTGAACGGCGGCATGCTGCTGGAGCCCCATGTGGTAAAGCAGATACTGGACGCCGACGGCAATGTGGTGAAAAATATCGAGCCCGTCATCAAGCGGCAGGTGATTAGCGAAGACGTCAGCAATACCATCTGCACGATGCTGGAAAACAGCGTAAAAGAAGGGCACGGCAAAAATGCCTATGTGGCAGGGTACCATGTGGGCGGCAAATCCGGCACCAGCCAGAAAAACCAGGGCATTGGCGTGGGCGATGAAGAGAAAGAGCAGCTGTATATCTCTTCGTTCCTTGGCTTTGCGCCTGCGAACGACCCGCAGATCGCGGTGCTGGTGCTGCTGGATACCCCCACGCTCGTCACCAATTACGGCGGCAAAAACGCGGCCTTTGTGGTAGCCAACACCATCAACGACTCGCTGCCATACCTTGGGGTGGAGCGCGAGTATTCTGAAGAGGAGCAGGCCATGGCGGAGGTGAGCGTGCCTGCCGTTGTGGGCATGGATTCCGCCAGTGCACAGGTAAAGATGAACCAGACAGGCCTGAACTTCGTGGTGCGCGGCAGCGGCAGCACGGTCACCTACCAATATCCGGCGGGCGGCACGGCCATTGCGCGGCAGAGCACGATTGTGCTGTATACGGACGAAGGCGCCGGGCCGTCGCTGGTGAAGGTGCCCAATGTGGTGGGCCAAAGCTATGATACCGCTATGCGCGTTCTGAACCAGACGGGGCTGAACATGCAGGCAAAGGGAGCCCTGGTCGATTCGGCCAGCGTCCAATGCTCGGCCCAAAGTGTGGCGGAGGGAACCGAAGTGGAAGAGGGCACGGTGATTGAAGTGACCTTCATGGATACGACCAATTACAGCGACTGAAAGCAGCCCGGCCTTGAGCCGGGCACAAGGGAGGGGCCCATATGGAACTCAAAACATTGTTCGCCGGGGTGACACACACCGGCAGCCTGCCGAAGGGGGAGGCGGCGCTCGTCACACAGGACTCGCGCCGTGCCGGCCCGGGGGCTGTATTCGTGTGCGCAAAGGGCCATACGACAGACGGGCATGCCTTTGCGCAAAAGGCGCTGGAGGCAGGCGCGGCGTGCATCGTCACCGAGCGCCCCCTGGGCCTGGAGCGCGAGGTGACAGTGGAAAACGGCCGTAAGGCATATGCGCTTTTGTGCGCCAATTACTTCGGGCATCCGGCAGAAAAGCTGCGCCTGGTGGCGGTGACGGGCACCAATGGGAAAACGACTGTCAGCACTGTGATAAAGCAGGTGCTGGAGCAGGCGGGCTATAAGGCTGGGCTGATAGGTACGGTGCACAACGAGATAGATCAGATGGAGGTGCCGGCCAAATTCACTACGCCGGAAGCGTGGGATTTGAACGCCCTGTTCGGCCGCATGGTGCTGGCTGGCTGCACATTCGCCGTGATGGAGGCCTCCAGCCAGGCTTTAGACCAGCTTCGGCTGTGGGGGCTGAAATTCGAGGTGGGCGTATTCACGAACCTGACGCAGGACCATTTGGATTACCACGGCACGTTCGAAAACTATTTTGCCGCAAAGAAAAGCCTGTTCAGCCAGGTACACACCATGGTTGTGAACCAGGATGATCCATATGGTATGCGCCTGATCGCAGAGGTGCATCCGCCTCAGGTCATCACCTATTCGGCTGGAGATGACACGGCGGATTATACGGCCCGCAACATCCAGCTTTCCGCGGCGGGCGTGAAATTTGAAATGGTGGGGCGCAGCTTTATTCAGCGCGTAAAATTCCCCATGCCGGGCGAGTATTCCGTGTATAACGCGCTTGCAGCCGCAGCCACAGCCATCGCACTTGGCATAGACGCTGCAAAGGCTGCCACCGCGCTGAATGCGTCGCGCGGCGTGCGCGGGCGCAGCGAGGTGCTGTATCACGGCGCTTTTACCATCCTGTGCGATTTTGCGCATACGGGGGATGCAATTGAGAAAGTGCTGGCCGGGCTGGCCCCCTTTGTGCCGGGCAGGCTGATTGTTCTGTTTGGCTGTGCAGGCGAGCGAGATGCCCAAAAACGTCCGCTGATGAGCAAGGCTGTTGTAAAGTATGCCGATTTTGCTATTTTGACATCAGATAACCCCCGCAAGGAAAATCCCTATGATATAATAAAGGACGCTGAGCCGGTGCTGGCGGCCTCCAAGACAAAGTATATTGCCGAGGTGGATCGCCGCGCCGCCCTTGCAAAAGCGCTGGAAATGCTGCGCGAGGGCGATGTGCTGGTGCTGTGCGGAAAGGGCCATGAGGATTATCAGGCTGTGGACGGCGTAACGCTTTACTTGGACGAACACCGCATCGTGCACGACTGGCTGTGCGAAAAAGGCCTGGCAGAGGGCTGAAACGCCTCTCCGCAAAGGCAGAGGGAGATGCAAAATGCAGCCGATTCGGGCAAACGTATTATGCCGCGGGCTGGGGCAGGTGGAAGGCAACCCGGTTGTGAATGCAGTAGTTACAGATAACCGCGCTGCAGGTCCGGGAAGCCTGTTTGTATGCATCCGCGGCGAGCGCGCAGATGGGCATGACTACGCTGCAAAGGCAGTGCAGGCAGGCGCGTGCGCCGTGGTGGCGCAGCGCCCTGTGCAGGGGGTGCCTGCCGGGCGCTGTGTGCTGGTGAAGAACCCGCTGGATGCCATGATACGCATGGGGGCCAATTACAGGGCGGGCTTTTCCCCGGTGCTGGTGGGCGTCACGGGTAGCGTGGGCAAAACTACCACGAAGGAGTTCTGCTATGCGGTGTTCTCTGCGTTTGGCAAGACACTGAAAACGCAGGGAAACCAGAATAATGAAATCGGCATGCCGAACACCTTGTTCCGGCTGGACGGTGCCACGCAGTATGCCGTGATAGAGATGGGCATGCAGGGCCTTGGGGAGATAGAAAAACTCACACAGGCGGCGCGGCCGTGCGGGGCCATCATCACATGGGTCGGCCAGTCTCATCTGGAGCAGCTTGGCACGCGCGAAAACATTCTGAAGGCAAAGATGGAGATATGTGCCGGTCTGCCGGACGGTGCGCCGCTGGTGGTGAACGCAGACAATGATTTGCTGTCCGGCGCGCAGGCACCTGCGCGGCTTCGCCGTGTCAGCTTCGGCATTGAGGCAAAGGCTGATGTGCGCGCGGAAGGCATTTCCACCAGCCCGAACGGAACAGACTTTACCATTGTGGATAACCAGCGCGGCAAATTTGCCGCGTATATCCCGGCTATGGGAGTGCACAATGTGTACGACGCCCTTTCGGCTTGGACGCTGGCGGTTTCTCTGGGGCTGGATGCGAAAAAGGCGGCTGCGGCGCTGGCAGGTTACAAAACAACGGGCCACCGGCAGAATATCGTACAGTTCCGCGGGCTCACCATGATAGAAGACTGCTATAATGCCAGTCCGGACAGCATGCGCGCTGCGCTGCATACGCTGGCGGCCTACCCGGTAAGGGGCAGGCGCATTGCAGTGCTTGGGGATATGTTTGAGCTGGGCAGTGCGCAGCGCAGCGCGCATGAGGAGGCAGGGCGGCAGGCCGCTGCCGCCGGGGTAGACCTGCTGCTGACTGTAGGCAGTGCCATGCACCACGCACATATGTGTGCAGAATCCCTTGGAGTGCCTGCCGTCCACTGTGAAAGCAGGGAAGCTGCACTGGCAGAACTGCTTCGCACCTGCCGCACGGGCGACACGGTGCTGCTGAAGGCCAGCCACGGCATGCAGTTTGAAAAGATACTCAGCGCGTTCTATGCGCAGTATGAGGGGAGGCAGCAGCCATGATGGAGAAAATGTCTCTGCTCACGGCGGCATTTGCCGCCATGCTCGTCACCGCGGCAAGCGGCCTTGCCGTCATTCCGGCGCTGCGGCGGATGCATTTCGGACAGACGATAAAAGAGATAGGCCCTACATGGCACGCAGGCAAGAACGGCACGCCTACCATGGGCGGGCTCACCTTTTATTTGGGCGATGTGCTGGGTGTGGGCGCCGGGTACGCCGTGCTGGCAATTTGTTCCCCTGCGCTGATGGATGGCTATTTCTCCGTGCAGAGTATCACACTGTATATCTGTCTGCTCACGGCTTTTGCCTTCGGCGCCGTAGGCTTTGTGGACGATTACATCAAAGTGGTGAAAAAACGCAACCTGGGCCTGCGCGCCCGCGCCAAAATCGTGGCGCAGGTGCTTATCACAGCGGCGTTTCTGTGTGCGCTTACACTGAACGGCACGCTCACTACGTATGTCACCCTGCCGGTGCTGGGAACGGTAGATTTCGGATATGCGTTTTACCCCGTCTCATTCCTTCTTATCATCGGCATGGTGAATGCTGTGAACCTGACGGATGGGATTGACGGCCTGTCCTCCAGTGTGACGTTTGTTGTGATGCTGGGCTTTCTGTTTGTGGCAAGCTTTTTGGGCAACACCGCAGTGGCGCTGTTCGCGGCTGCCATCGCGGGCGGCTGCGCAGGCTTTCTTTCCTGGAATTTCTACCCGGCAAAAACCTTTATGGGAGATACGGGCAGCATGTTTCTGGGCGGTGCCGTGGTGGCCGCGGCTTACGGCCTGCGCAGGCCGGAGCTGCTTATCTTCTTCGGCGTGGTGTATCTGGCTGAGGCGGGCAGCGTGATGCTGCAGGTGGCTTATTTCAAGTTAACGCACGGCAGGCGTATTTTCAAAATGAGCCCTATTCACCATCATTTTGAACTCAGCGGCTGGAATGAAGTGAAAATTGTGTATGTATTCAGCTTTGTGACCCTGACGGGCGTGGTGCTGGGGTGCATGCACATCTATCTTTCCTGAAAACAGGCAAGTTGAAAGGGGGCTGGCTGAATGCCGCCACAGGCGAAGGCGCTGCATGCGCTGGCAAAAAAGCGGACGGCCCGCCCGCCGATGGACTGGCCGCTGCTTATTATTGTGCTCACGCTGGTGGGCTTTGGGCTGGTGATGCTGTTCAGCTCCAGCTATCCGGCGGGGTATTACCGCTTTGGCGACAGCTATGAATTTATCCGCCCGCAGATGTTTTACGCGGCGGTAGGCATTATTGCCATGCTCATCATCTCCCATATTGATTATCATATTCTGCACCGCTTTGCCCTGCCCCTGATGGCGCTTTCCATCGTACTGCTCGTTCTGGTGCTTGTCATCGGCTCGGAATATAACGGCGCAAAGCGCTGGATAAACCTGGGCTTTGGAACACTGCAGCCGTCAGAAATTGCCAAGTTCGCAGTTATTGCACTGTTTGCGCACATTGTGTCCCTCAATCACGAAAAAATGAAAACCTTCCGCTACGGCGTGCTGCCCTTTCTGCTGGTGCTGGGCACCATTGCAGGCCTTATGCTGCTGGAGCCTCACCTCTCCGGCACCATCATCATTCTGGGCATCGGCGCCATCATGATGTTTGTGGGCGGCACGGGGCTTGCATGGTTTGGGCTTGGCATCGGCGTCGGCGGCGCGGGCATTGCGGGCGCTGTGCTTCTTGTGCCGGACCTTGTGCCCTACGCGATGACGCGCATCCAGATGTGGCAGGACCCGTTCAATGACCCGAACGGCTATCAGACGGTGCAAAGCCTGTATGCCATCGCCTCCGGCGGGCTGACGGGCCTGGGCATCGGCAATTCGCGGCAGAAGCATCTGTATGTGCCCGAGCCGTACAACGATTTTATCTTTTCCATCACCTGCGAAGAGCTTGGTTTTATCGGCGCGCTGCTGGTTATCTTCCTGTTTGTGGCGCTTCTGCTGCGCGGCATTTATGTGGCGGTGAATGCGCGGGATAAATTTGGTTCTATGCTGGTGGTAGGCGTCATCGTGCAGATAACCCTGCAGGCGACGCTGAATATGGCCGTGGTCACCAACACCATCCCCAATACCGGTGTCAGCCTGCCTTTCTTTTCCTCCGGCGGCACCTCACTGGTCATGCTTTTATGTGAAATGGGCGTTGTGCTGAGCGTGTCGCGGCAAAGTGCAGTGAAGCGGCTGTGATATTTACCCCGAAACGGCTCTTTAGCCGTTTCGGGTTTTCGTGCTTTTCAAAACCGGGTGCAAAAAAGCCCGCCAGCCCTTTGAAGGAGGAACTGTTTATGAAGGTATTAATCGCCGCCGGCGGCACTGCCGGGCATATAAACCCCGCACTGGCGATTGCAGGCGAAATAGCGGCGCGCTGCCCGCAGGCGCAGGTGCATTTTGCCGGGCGCAAAAAGGGGATGGAGTATGCCCTTGTCACCAAGGCGGGCTACCCGTTTCACTCTATTGAGGTGAATGGCATCCAGCGGCGGCTCACGCCAAAAAATATAGTTCGAAACGCAGTGGCGTTGTATCATCTGGCGCTCAGCGCCCCGCGCGCCGCCGCGATTTTGAACGAAGTGAAGCCGGACCTTGTAATAGGTGCGGGCGGCTATGTCAGCGGCCCGGTGGTGCAGGCGGCCCAGCGGCGCGGTATTCCCACGGCTATCCACGAGCAGAACGCCTTTCCGGGTGTGACGAACAAAATATTGGCAAAGCACGCCAGCGTGGTGCTGGCCGCCATGCCGGACGCGGTACCTCGCCTGGGCGCGCCGGAAAAAACAGTGGTGGTGGGCAACCCAGTGCGCGCGGAGATGTTCCGCGCAGACCGTGCGGCTGCGCGCCGTGCGCTGGGCGTACAGCCGGGGCAGGTAGTGATTGTTTCATTCGGAGGCTCGCTGGGCGCGCAGGTGTTGAACGAGCGCGTGGCCGATTTGGCCGTGTGGGAACTGGCAAACCGGAATTTCCGCCACATCCATGCCACCGGCAGCATCGAAAAGGCGGACTTTGCGGCCTTGAGCGAGAAGCTGGGCATCGCGCACGATGCACGCTTTGAGATACGGGAATATATCGATGACATGCCGGCCCTTCTTGCGGCGGCGGACCTTGTCATCAGCCGCGCCGGGGCGCTGACGCTGGCAGAGATATCCGCTGTGGGCCGGGCCAGCGTGCTGATTCCCTCGCCGAATGTGGCGGAAAACCATCAGTACCACAACGCCATGCAACTTGCGAAGCTGGGCGCCGCTGTCGTTCTGGAGGAAAAGCAGCTTACAGGTGATGCGCTTATTGAAACAGTAGACAGGCTGACGCAGAACCTAGCCGACCTTTTGGAGATGGGGGCTAAAGCCCGTTCGCTTGCCCAGCCGGATTCGCTAGAGCGCATTTGGCGCGAATTGCAGAAAATTTGCAGACCCGGTGCCTGAAACCGAGCATATTTCACCGAAACTGCCCTGTTTGCATAGGATGGGCTAGCACCGGCAAAAAGCATAAAGCTTTTTAAGGCCGGTGCCGGCATCATGGCACGCGGGCAGGCCCTCGCTTTCTCCGCGCGCATGCTGCGCCATTAAGGTGGAAACGGGGTGTTCGGATGCAAGTGCTGGACGTTTGGGGCGCGCAGGGGCTTCATGGCACCGTACGGGTACCGGGGGCAAAAAACAGTGTGCTGCCGCTTTTGGCTGCGTCCCTTCTATGCACGCAGACGGTGACGCTGGAAAATGTGCCGGGCCTTACAGATGTAGCGTGTGCGGTGCGTATCCTGCGCGAGCTGGGCTGCGGGGTTCGCGGGCCGCGCAAGGGCGTGATTGACGTGTTGCCTGCCAGTGAATCCGGCAGCACTGTGCCGCCGGAAGACATGCGCGCCATGCGCTCGTCGCTGTTCTTTCTGGCGCCTATGCTGGTGCGGGCAGGGCGGGCCTGTGTTGGCCTGCCGGGCGGCTGCAAATTGGGCCCGCGCCCCATTGATATGCATCTGAATGGCCTTGCCCAGATGGGTGCACAGGTGGAGGAAAACGGGGCGTCGCTTTTTCTTCGCGCGCCCCGCGGCCTGCGGGGCGCGGACATCACATTGCGGTTTCCCAGTGTGGGCGCCAGCGAAACGCTGCTGATGGCGGCTGTATGTGCAAAAGGGATGACAGTGCTGCGCGGGGTGGCCACAGAGCCGGAGGTGCAGGACCTTGCGCGGTTTTTGTGCAGTGCCGGGGCAAGTGTCGAAGGCATTGGCACGCGCACCCTGCGCATCATGGGCACGCCGCAGCTCAGCGGTGCAAGACACATTGTGTGTGCAGACCGCATTGTGGCCGCCACCGCGCTGTGCGCTGTGGCAGCCTGCGGCGGAGATGTTTGCCTCACCGGCGAGAATGGCGCGCATCTTGCGGCGCTGCTGCACATCCTGCGGCGCATGGGCTGTGAGGTGTGCCGCACGCCGGGCGGTCTGCTGATGGCGCGGCAGGGGCGGCTTTGCGCCCCGGGCGCTTTGTATACGGATGTTTACCCGGCGCTTGCCACCGATGCGGCGCCGCTGCTTGCGGCGGTGTTTCTGAAAAGCGAGGGATTTTCTGCTGTGACAGACACCGTTTTCGAAAACCGTTTTGCCTGTGCAGAGGGCTTTGCCGCGATGGGCGGCAATGTGAAAGTGTCGGGCCGCACGCTGCTGGCAAAAGGCCGGCGCAGGCTGCATGCGGCTGATGTGGCCGCGCCGGATTTGCGCGGCGGTGCAGCCTTGTGCATCGCAGCCCTGTGTGCAGACGGGAAAAGCACCATCCGCGAAGCGCAGCACATTGCCCGGGGCTATGAAGATATGGCGGCGCTTATACACTCTTTGGGCGCTCGGGCCCAGTGGCGGGCAGATGAAGTGCGGCAGGCTGCGAATGTATAAGGAAAACGGAGAAAATGGTTAAGAGCACATCCGGAGGGATTGAGCCTTTTGGGCTGCAGGAAGGCCTGCACCTTTTCCGGACGCAGTGCTCAGGTTTAAGCCGGCGGGCTTTTTGAATTTGAAGCAGTTGCTTTCCGTACCGGTGATGGCGGCCTCCCTCCGCCTGACACAGACAGGGGAAAAGCGGAATGGATTTGGCGCGTAAGGAAAGGAGGTGTGCGCATGGCACAGCAGAAACGTCCCCAGCGGCCGGTATATCCGCAGGACGAACAGACGGCCAGGCGCACGCCGCAGCGCCCTGTATACAGCGGGGAATATCCGCCGCCGCACCAGCGGCGGAAGGCGCCTTCCCGCGTGGATTACAGCGGCGTTTCCTCCATCATGCCCCGGCGCAAAGAGCCGCAGGCCGCCCCGTTTGTGAATGACCTGCCCGGCCGCCGCCCCGCCGCCGCACCGGAGGCAGCCCCTCAGGCGCCGGTGCGCAGGCAGGCAACCTTCGGGAGGCAGGCCGTGCCGCAGTGCCCTGCCGGCGCTGAGCAGGCGGCTGCCAGTGCACTGCGGCGCCAGTCTGTGCGCCAGCGCACCTGGCATGAGGAGGCTGCCCCGTCCGTGCGCCCCAAGCCGCATGCCCCTGCATATGACCAGAATGCGGGGCGCCCCGCGCCGCAGCAGGGCCGCCCTGTTCCAAAGAAAAAGCGCCGGAAAAAACGCGCGCTTACACCCCGGCAGAAAAGGCTGCGCGGCATTCTGATCGGCGGAATGCTGTGCATTGCGGCGCTTGCCGCAGGCGCCGTGTTCAGCATGAAGGTGCTGTTTAAGCTTTCCAGCATAGAGGTGCGCCAGCCGGAAGAGGAGCCCACGGTGTACTCAGAGGAGCAAATCACTGCAGCCCTTGGACTGGAGATGGGTACGCAGTTGTTTTCCGTTGACTTGAAACAGGCAGAAAAAAACTTAAGCATGTCGCTGCCCTATCTGCGCGAGGTGCAGGTGAAGCGCAGGCTGCCCACATCGCTTGTGGTCAGCGTGCAGCCTGCACACGAGACCTATGCTGTGGCGTATGAAGGCGGCTGGGCAGTGGTAAGCGAGGACATGAAGGTGCTGCGCATTTCTGCTGAGCAGCCGCAGGAGGTGGCCGCCGTCACAGGGCTGGAAGCTTCGGCGCCTGTAGAGGGGCAGCCCTTGAAGGTGACAGAAGCGGACAAGCTGGCGGCCCTGCAGTCCCTGCAGGCGCAGGCACAGCAGGCTGGGATGGACCAGCTGACGGCGGTGGACGTGACGAGCCTTTCCGAAGTGAGCGCCGTATACGCAGGTCGTGTGAAAATCATATTTGGCACCATGAATGATATCGAATACAAATGCAGCTGGGCGGCGCGCCTTCTTCTTGGCGAGGAAGAAGGCACTGTGATTGGCGCGCATGAGACAGGCACGCTGGATGTAAGCCACCGCACGCAGGAGGGAAAAGGACAGGCGATTTGGCGTGCAGGGGCCATTTGACCGCGTGGAAAGCTGAAACGCTTTACATATAAACGGCGCAAAAATGGGCTGAAAATGGGAAAGCCTTTACAGAAAATCGGAAAACTATTGAAATCGCGCGTGAAATCTGCTATCCTTATAAATAATGTAAACTACACGAGTTGTCTTTTAGGAGGAGTACCTGTGGCTTTCATCCTGGATGTAGAAAATGAGAATATCACCAATATCAAAGTGGTGGGTGTTGGTGGCGGCGGCGGAAACGCAGTGAACCGAATGGTCACCAGCGGCCTGCGCGGCGTAGAGTTCATCAGCATGAATACGGACCAGCAGGCCCTGTACGCCTCGAAGGCGACGCAGAAGGTACAGCTTGGCGCCAAACTTACCAAGGGCCGCGGCGCTGGCGCTAACCCTGAAATTGGCCAGCGCAGCGCGGAAGAAAGCCGTGATGAGATAGCCGCCGCGCTGAAAGGCGCACAGATGGCGTTCATTACGGCGGGCATGGGCGGCGGCACCGGCACGGGTGCCGCGCCGGTAGTGGCAGAGGTGGCAAAAGAGCTTGGCATCCTTACCGTAGGCATCGTCACGAAGCCCTTTGCCTTTGAGGGCAAGCGCAAATTGAACATTGCCGAGATAGGTATTGAAGGCCTGCTTGACCGGGTGGATTCTCTGATTGTTATCCCGAACGAGCGCCTGAAGCTCATCAGCCAGGAAAAAATCACCCTGCTGAACGCCTTCGAGGCGGCCGATAATGTTCTGCGCCAAGGCGTGGAAAGTATTTCTGCCCTGATTAACGTTGCGGCATTTATCAACCTCGATTTTGCCGATGTACGCAGCATCATGAAGGATGCTGGCTACGCTCATATGGGCGTGGGCCGTGCCAAGGGCGTGAACAAGGCGGAGGATGCAGCCAATGCGGCCATCTCCAGCCCGCTGCTGGAAACCAGCATCTCCGGCGCCCGCGGCGTTATTATCAATATCACTTCTTCACCCGATATCGGCCTGGATGATGTTGAACGCGCTGCAACGCTCATCACCAATTCGGCCCATCCGGACGCCAATATCATATGGGGTGCTGCTTTCGATGAGTCGATGAAGGATGAAATGTGCATTACCGTGATTGCCACCGGCTTTGAGGCTGGTGGAGATGCAGCGGATGTGCCCGTGGCGGCTGTTGCCGGCCATGAGATGACACAGCAGTATACCTTTACCAGTGAAAAAGCACCCGTGCAGCAGGCTGCTCCTGCTGCACCTGCCCAGCCGGAGCCTGTGGCAGCGCCGGCCCCGGTGGCACCCGCGCCGGAACCCGAGGATGCATTTAATCTGGACGATATCCTTACTGTGTTGAATAACCGGCACTGACCGCATTGAGCGGGGCCATGTGCCCCGCTTTTTGCCTTGCTTTTACTCTCTTGGCAAAGGAGGTGCGCGTTGGTGGACGAGCACCTGTTGACGCAACAGCAAATGGAAGCCATTCAAAAAAATGGTTTTAAAACGGAAATGTTCGGCTTTCACCGGGCACAGGTATTGTCTTATTTGGAAAGCCTGAGCCAGCAGTATGCACAGCAGGAGGCAGAGCTGCGCGCGCATGCGGAAGAACTGCAGGCCCAGCTTATGAGCGCGCAGAATATGCTGCGTGAGAGTGCGGCGCGTGAAAATGCCCTGACTGTTTCCCGTGATGAACAGGCTCGCCGCGTGCATATGGCGCAGGCCGAAACACAGGCGTTCCGTGCGGAGCTTATCAGCACGAGGGAAGAGATTAACAGCCTGCATGCAAAGTTGGAGGAAGCAGAAAAAGGCCTGTCTGCGCTGCAAAAGGAAAGAGACGAGCTTTTGGCATCGAACGACAGCATAGCGGCCCAGTTGCGACAGGTGAGAGATTCACTTGCCCAGCAGCGTGCCCGTGCCGACCAGGAGAGCCGCCGTGCCAAGGAAGAAATGGTGTCTGCCCAGATCCGCGCGGCAGAGCTGGCCCAAAAAGCTAATGCGCAGGCACAGAAAACACTGGAAAAAGCAAAGACAGATGCCGAACAGCTTTTGCAGGATGCAGGGGCAAAGGCGTCTGTGCGTATGGAGCAGGCTAACGAGCAGGCAGAGCTGATTGTGGCGCGGGCCCACAGTGAGAAATCTCAGATGCGCGACATGGTGGCGCGCTCGGCGGACGATATTGCCGCAAGCGTCAAAGTACTAAAGGCACAGCTTGCCGCAGTGGATGAAAAAATTGTTGCAGCGGCCAATGATTTGCAGCGCGCCACGGATGGTATTGCTGCGGCTTTGTCAAATGCAGAGCGTGGTTTGCAGGCGCTTGGCACTAAAATGAAGGAGTTTCCCGGCCAGCCGCCGGAACGTGCGGCTGTAGAGGTGAAGCCCGCTTTTCCGCAGCCTGCGGCTGAAAAGCAGGCTGTGCCGCAGCCGCCTGAATTTCCTGTGGATATGGAGCAGGACGTAAAAGAAGGACGTGAGATGCAGCCGGACGTACCGCCCTGTGTGCAGCAGTCGGATATTTTTGAGCAACCTGCGGTTGCCGCATCTGGCAGGGCAGCAGAGGAGCCCTTCTTTGATGTGCTGTCTAAAATAGAAGAAACGCAGGCAATGCCGGATGAGGCGGACCCTGTGCCTTCGCTTTCCCGCCCGGCAGAGGAACTGGCTGACGTGCCGTCAGCATTCGGCGGGACGGCCGCGTCCGTGCAGGAGGCTTGGCAGACAACGCGTGTGCGCCCGGCGGGGCAGCGCGTGCCGGGCCAGAGGCCGGCTGCTTACCGGCCTGTGCACGCCCGCAAAAAACGCACATTCCTGGACACGCTGGCAGATTTGCTGCGCTGAACCGTATAAAAAAGGAGAATGAAATATGTCGATTGAATTGTCGGCCGCAAATTTTGAGAAGGAAACACAGGTGGCTGGCCCTGTCATCGTAGATTTCTGGGCGCCCTGGTGCAACCCCTGCCGGATGCTGGCGCCTGTTCTGGAGGAACTGGCGAAGGACAAGCCGGATGTAAAGGTGTGCAAGGTGAACATTGACGAGGAGCAGGCCTTGGCCGAGCGCTTCGGTGTGATGAGTATTCCCACCGTGGTATGCCTGCTGGATGGTGTGGAAAAAAGCCGCAGCGTGGGTCTGATGCCGAAAGATAAGCTGATTGCCGCGCTTGGTCTGTGAAAAATGATATAAAAACGCCGCTTCCCTTGGAGGGAAAGCGGCGTTTTTGTAACTGTTTCACGATATAAAGCAAAGACCCCGGCGCTTCAAACAAAAATGCCGCTGCCGGTGGCTGCGGGCCTGTGCTCAGCGCCTGTTCACACTGCTGGTGCCCTTTTCCACGAGGTAAGTGGCCTCGAGGTCTGCCAGATGCAACTTTACTGCAAGTGGGTATTCATCATACGCATTTGAAATGGTGAAGCTGCCGCCGCGCACCGCATCATCGAACCCCCCCATATGCCAGCGGATAGCCACAGCCTCCGCCGGCTTCAGGCGCACAAAACGCTCAATGAGGTAGACGCTCTTTTCCCCGTGCCCATAGGGGAAGGCATCCTGTACGGTGAAGGTGGGCACACGCTCCCACTGGCCGGTGGCGTCGTTTTTCACATTCCGGAAGCCGGGCTTATAATAATTGGCCTTGCAAAGGTCGTGCAGAAGCGAAACAAGGGTAAACGTCTCCTTATTGTCCTCTGCTTCATCGAAATACCGCTTCATCAGCACATGGTACACGTTCAGGCTGTGCATCACAAGGCCGCATTCACACGCGCCATGAAAACGGGTAGAGGCGGGGGCGGTGAAGAAATCTGTGTTGCAAAGCCATTCCAGCAGCTTGTCTGCGCCGGGGCGCGTCACATTTTCCCGGAAAATGCTCAAAAATGCTTCTTTATAATCCATAACTCAAATTTCCATTTCTTCCAGAATGCCCTTCAAAATGGCGATCTCATCATGAGAAAGGCTGATGCCCTTGCCCATTTTGCTGCCATCGGGGGCCCAATCACGGATGTCATATTTGGGTTCGCGGCCATTCCAGCTCACCATATTCAGCTGGCGCTCCCAGCCGTTCGGGCTTTGTGAAAGCACTGCAATGCGCTCTGTAATTTCGTACTTGAATTCTGCCATCTGACTTACACCTCACAATATGATTCAGTGCGCCGCCCGGTCTCTTTGGCTTTGCGGCGGGCACAATGCCTACTTTTCCATTGTAGCGGAAAGCAGGGGGAAATGCAAGCATAAGGAGAGGGGGGGGCGGCCCGATTGTATTTAAGGCAGGAAATTTTACAAAAAAGGGGTTGACAACGTGCGGCCTTCTTCGTATAATAATAAAGCACTCAATTGAGGGCGATGCGGAATTGTGTAATGGTAGCACCTGCGACTCTGACTCGCATTGTGAGGGTTCGAATCCTTCTTCCGCAACCAAACGGCAGCATCTGCTGCCGTTTTCTTTCGGGGTATAGCGCAGTTGGTAGCGCGCTGCGTTCGGGACGCAGAGGCCTTGAGTTCAAATCTCAATACTCCGACCATTCGAAAAACCGCACCAGACAGCCAAAAACGGCTTAGTGGTGCGGTTTTTTCGCATCCTATGCGTTGTTCCTTCTCTGTCTTTCCTGCCGTTTACACTTTATTGAGGCTCCCTTGCAGGCTGGATACAGACGATCCCTCTTCCATTTCCCTTACAAAAAGACCGCCGCGGAGCAGCTCCGCGGCGGTCTTTCATTTTCAGTGAGTTTTTTGTGGTTTCATTGGGCGAATGGGCCGCAGGGCATGAATCACTTGCTGCTCTGTGCCGTCTCCTCAACAGGCTGCTTCACAGCTTCGCCGTTCTTGCCCTCGAAGTCGCGGCCCCAACCCGTGGCTACCGCCACCACCATAACGGCGAACAGCGTGAAGCCGTAAAGCGTGCCGCCGGCCACAGCCACAGGCGACAGGCCCGTGAGAGCGGAGCCAATGAACACGAACACGGAAAGGAACGGCACGATGGCCGGCAGGCTGTTGGCAACTGCATCCAGCAGATTCGCGCGGCGGTAGGGGTGGATGCCCTTCGCCTTGCCCACCTCGTTCAGCACCGGGCCAAACGTGAGGATGGATGCGCTGGTCACGCCGCCGAAGATGAGCGTGGTGAGCGAGATGCCAATAACGCTCGCCACCTCGGCGCCGCGCGGCGTGCGGGCCAGCTTGCTGCCCAGAATCTTCTCAACAAGATAGCCCAGCATGCCCGCATCTGTAAGGACGCCCATGATGCCGAACACCGAGATCACGAGGCCAACCGTGCCCAGCATGCCGGCAACGCCCGTTACAAGGAAGCCTGTGGCGGCGCTGTTCTCCGGGTCGTTTGCAAAGACGGCGGAGGGCGGGAAAAGCCCGCAGGCAAGGCCCGTCACAAGGCCCAGCGAGAGGCCCACCAGAATGCCAAGGAAGATGTTGCGCGATTTCGTGGCCACAACGAGCATCACGACGACCGGGATGAGCATAACGAGGCTGACGGGGTTTGAAAGCGCCTCAATCGCGCCGCCCTCGTATGTGCCGCCGATGCCGCCCAGGATGGCAAAGAGCACCAGCGCGATGCTGCCCGCCACGATGGAATACTTAAAGCGCGTTTTCACACAACCGCCCACATCGGCTGGACGCCCGTCGCGGAACTGCTGCGTAGAGGCGCTGGCGATGGTCGTGTCCGAGATGGGGGCGAGGTTGTCACCGAAAATGGCGCCCGAGACGATGGCGCCCGCCAGGAACATGGGGCTGCCGCCCAGGATGATGCCCGCGGGATAGAAGATGGGGAATGCTGTGAACATGGTGCCGATGGACGAGCCGGTTGCCGTGGAAACGATACAGGTTGCAAAGAACACAAACGCCACGAACAGGCCGCCCTGGATGCCCACGGAGTTCGCCAGCCATACGAACCCACCGGACAGGCCGCTCTCCTTCATCAGTGCGGAGAACATGCCGATGACGAAAAAGATAACGATAACGGAAACCGAGGAGATGGAGGAGATGCCGCGGATGGCAGAATCCCAGAATTTCGTGTAGCTCTTGCAGAATATGCCGCCGATGAGGAGCGCCACGAAGCCGCCCATGGCCAGCGCCTCCATGTTGAACGCCTTGAACACCACGAACAGGATGATGCAGAAGGCGAAGAAGATCGCCACCGGCACCAGCGACATAAACATGCCGCCTCTGAATTCAAGCTTGTTGTTTTCGTCTTTCAATGGTCTTCCTTCCTTTCCTTACATTTGATACCCTTCCGGCCCTGCGGCCGGCCCTTGCCTATGCAATGCCCTTTTCCTTCGCCAGCCGTGTGAGCGCTGCCTTGATGCGCTCAAAGCGCACGGCCGCATCCTCATCGCTGGCGAAGCAGGCCGTCACGATGCGCAGCCAGCCCTCGCCCTGCGCGCCGTAGGGCGTGCCCTGGTTCACCATGATTTTCGCATGCTCCATGATGTAATCGGCCACCTCGGCGCTCGTGCCCAGCCGGCTGATATTGAGCCAGGACAGGATGCCGCTCTCGCTCATCTTCATCTCCACGCCGGGTGCTGTGGAGAGGATGTCGTATGCCAGACGGCGGCGGCGCTCGAGGCGCTCATAATTGCTTCGCATATGCTCCTTGTCCTTGATGGCCGCGATGGCGCCCAGCGAGCTGAGGGTGCACGCTGCGCCCAGCACGTTCACCGCGCCGCCGTACAGCACATCCATGATCTTGTCGCACGCATAGATATAGCCGATGCGGAAGCCGGACAGCCCGATGCCCTTGGAAATGGAGCATACTGTGAGCGTGCGCTCCCACATGCCGGGCAGCGTGCACGGCGCCACGAATTCGATGCCGTCGTAGATGTGGTCTTCAAACGCCTGGTCGCACACCAGCACCAGATCGTTGTCGATGATGAAGCGGCACAGCGCCTCGATGCTCTCGCGCCGGTACACCGTAGTGGTGGGATTGTTGGGGTGCGTGAGCAGCACCATCTTCGTGCGCGGCGTGAGGCGTTTTTCAAATTCCTCGATGCGCACCTGGTAATTGTCCTCGGGGTACAGCGGCACGGGCACCGTCTTGCCGCCCAGCAGCTTCGGGTTGAGGAAATTGCTGGGATAGCTGGGGTCCGGCACCATCACCTCGTCCCCCTCCGAGATGAACGGCATCATGGCGTACAAAAGCCCGCTGTCCGAGCCCGGCGTCACGATGACATTGCGGCTGGGGTCGATGGAAAGGCCCGTCCGCTCTGAGATATGCTCCGCCAGCGCCTCGCGCAGCTCGTAGATGCCGATGGGCATGCCGTAATGGGCCGGGAACCCCCCGTCGATCGCCTCGTGCATCGCCTTTTTCACAGACTCCGGGATGGCCGGGTCCGGGAAGAAGGGGTCCGCCCAGGCCATGATGTCGCCGCCTGCCTTCATAAAGTTGCCGGCGCCCTCGCCCACGTCTGCCTTCGTCACTTCCAGGAACAGGCCGCCCTGCAGGTCGCGGAAGCGCCCGTTCATTTTTGCCTTGATATCCATCGCTTGCCTCTCCTTTCGCTCTTATATAGATCGTTTTGTTTTTCAGCGCACCGCCGCAATGGCCTCCACTTCTACGAGCACACCTTTGGGCAGCTGTTTCACCGCCACGCAGGAGCGTGCCGGGCAGCCTGTGAAATAGGCCGCATACAGCTCGTTGAAGGGCGCGAAGTCCGCCATATCCGCCAGAAAGCATGTCGTCTTGAGCACTGTATCCAGCGCCGCACCGGATGCTTCCAGCACGGCCTTGAGGTTTTCAAGCACCTGCTTTGCCTGCGCTGTGATATCTTCCCCCACGACGGCGCCCGTCGCCGGGTCCAGCGGGATCTGGCCGGAGGTGAACACCAGCCCCCCCTGCTTCATCGCCTGCGAATAAGGGCCGATTGCGGCCGGGGCCTTTTCCGTGTGAATTTTTTCCATATGCTTTTCTTCCTTTCTTCGCTTTTGGCCGCGCGCCCGAAGCCCGCAGCATTTTTCTGCTTCCATGTTAGCACTAAAATATTTTTTATTCAATTGAACGATTAACTAAATTTTATTTCATTTTATCGGTAATACCGCCCAATAAAAAACGGCGTGCGCTCCGGGAGCGCACGCCGTCTTTGGCTATGTTGTTTATCAGTATAACACTAAATTATTTTTCATTCAAACGGAAATTTGCATAGATATTTTTTATTGCACAGCAATAAAAAATATCTGAAGGGACGCAGGGCCGAAAAAACAGCCTGCGGCTATTTTTGCTCCGCAATAAAAAGCCTTGCTCTAAGCGTCCTCCTCCTGGCGGACGTTGCGCAGGTGCAGGTACACCGTATTGGGCGAAATATCCAGCGCCTGGGCCGTGAGCGGGACGGAATCCTTTATCTTAAAGATATTCCAGCGGTGCAAAAGCGCCACGATCTCCCGGTTCTTGTTTGACGGCAGAATGCTTCCGTCCGCCATCACCTGTGCGCGCGCCTGCTCCACAGACTGCACCACCAGCTCCCGCGTGTTCTCAGCGAAGGTCTCCGTCACCGCAGGGCTCTGCTGTGCGGGAGCGCACAGCGAATCCAGAAGATGCGAAAGCGGCGTGTTGAGGTAAAAATTGATGCACAGCAGCCCGATGATACGCCCGCCCACGCCGCGGATGGCGATGGTGGCAGCCTTGAGCGGCTCTCCCTTTTTGTTCCTGGAAAAATAGGAGATATAGCCTGGCCGGTTCTCGTTCTCTATCCGCGAGAGCATGGAGAGCGCGAGATCCGTGATGGGCGCGCCCGTCGTGCGGCCCGTGTGGTGGCCGTTGATGATCTTCACCACCGAGTGCTCCACATCCTCGAGGCTGTGCAGCACGATCTCATATCCGCCGCCCAGATAGTCCGCAAGGCCTTCCACCAGCGTAACACAGGAGCTGAGGATGCGGTGGTCCTCGTCTGTGAAGGGCACATTGTATTCAGACACGGGGCTCCCTCCTAAAATCAAAATGTATCACCCCCACCGCCATGCGCCGCGCAGGGGTGATGCTGTTCCTATTTTACCAAGCGCGCGGCTGTTGTGCAAGCGGGCGCAGCACGAAGTTTTCTTTAAACCTTGCATTTGCGCCCCGTATCCGCTATCATTAACAGTGTCGCAGGCCGAGCGCGAGGCTGCTCGTGCACTGGCATACATTTTCATTTCAGAGGAGTATCAGTTTTATGGCAGAATTCAAATATGAGATCACAGAACGCATCGCGGTGCTGTCCCAGAGCCCCAACGGCTGGGAACGGCAGCTCAATATGGTGAGCTGGAACGACCGCGAGCCCAAATACGACATCCGCGACTGGGCGCCCGACAACAGCAAAATGGGCAAAGGCATCAGCCTCACCCACGACGAGCTGGCCATTCTGAAGGGCATCCTGAACGATCTTGAGATCTGACGGTATGGATTACAAAGCAGAGTTTATCCGTATTTTTTCCGAAAATGTCTCCCGCCCCGGCGCGCAGCAGCTGCTGGACTGGCTGGCGACCACGGATTTTTATACGGCTCCGGCCTCCACGCGTTTTCACGGCGCGTGCGAATGCGGCCTTGTGATGCACAGCATCAACGTGTATAACGTGCTGATGTCCCGCTTTTACACGGAAGAGGACAACAAGGAGAGTTTCACCCTCGTTTCTCTGCTGCACGACCTGTGCAAGGCCAATTACTACAAATCGGGGTTCCGCAACGTAAAGAACGACGCCACCGGGCAATGGGAAAAGGTTCCCTCTTACAGCGTGCAGGACGCTTTTCCGTTCGGTCACGGGGAAAAGAGCGTTTATCTCATCGAGCGTTTCATCCGCCTGAAGCCCGTGGAGGCCATCGCCATCCGCTGGCACATGGGCGGCTTCGACGACGCGGTGCGCGGCGGCAGCTACGCCATCAGCAATGCGTTCGACGAATACCCGCTGGCTGTCAAGCTTCATCTGGCAGACCTGGAGGCCACTTACCTGGTAGAGAAGGGCACCAGCAGCGTCAACCGCCGCTGAGCCCTGTTGCCTTATGAATCCCAAAAGGCCGCGTGCCCTTGTGAAAGGGCACGCGGCCTTTTTACTGCCTCAAAACATGAAAACCATCCTGAAGGCTGTCTTATCCTCCGGATTCCTCAGACCAATCAGCGTCCCAGCAGCGCCAGCAGCTTTTCCTTGGGCACAAGGCCCACGCTGCGGTTTTTTTCCTGGCCGTTTTCAAACAGCACCACCGTCGGGATGCTCATAACGCCGAAGCGCTGGGCAAGGCCCGGTTCTTCGTCGATGTTCACCTTGCAGACCTTTACATCCGTCTGCTCCGCCGCAAGCTGGTCGATGACCGGCGCCAGCATACGGCACGGACCGCACCAGCTCGCCCAGAAATCCACCAGCACCGGGCCGGAAGCCTTTGCCACCTGTTCTTCAAAATCCTGTGTTTTCACATTTACCGCCATAATCTTATCTCCTTTTGTGTTATCGCCCGCTGTGCGGCGCTTTCACCGCCGGCGGGATTGGTTTCTTTTTCCTTAATAATACTATACCATTTTAGTATAAAATATGCAAGTCCTATTTCTGTTCCCAGGCACGGCTCTTTTCATAGTTTGCGCCGGCCCCTATGGAAATAGTCACGGCGGCGCATCTGTTTATGCGGCCGGCAAACAGCCCCGGCTGCTTTTGTTGTTGAAGGAGCCCCTCGAACGTAAAATAAACCGCACCTGCGTACGCGCCGCCGAAAGATATGCGGCTGCGCGCGGCAGATGCGGTCTTAGGCAACACCGCACAATTCACGGCTGATGCCTTAAGCGTCACCTCGCTTGCAGATTTTCCGGCAACTGTCACAAAAATGCTCGCGAATACACAAAGTATTCGCTGCGCTTTTTGTTTAACCTGCCAAAAAATCTGCCGGCGCGATTCGACACTTAGAATTGTGCGGTGTTGCCCTTATTTTAAGGCTTCGGCCCGGACGGCCTTACGGTTCCTGCCCTCCGTTGAGCAGCGCGTTCAAATTGGCCAGCAGGTCGTCCGACAGCGCGGACCCCTGCTTTTGCTGGCCGCGCGGCGCAGTGAACACCGGAGGTTTCGCGGCAGCTCCCACAGACGGCGCGGAAGGCTCCTGCGCGCGCTGCATTTCCGGCTTCTTCTGCCCGGATACAGGCGCCGCCGGGGAAGCCTCCCCCTTCCGGGCCGCTGAAGCGGCGGCCGCTTCTCCCGCATCCGCCTTACTTCCCATCGGAGGGATGGGCGCGGAATAAGGGATGATCACAGGCTCTTCGGTGCGCGCGGGCGCAGGCTGCGCCTGCGGCGTGCCCGCCACCGCCGCGGCGGACGGCCTGGCATAGGGTCCCGACAACGGAACGCTGGGCGCGATCGGCGTGGGCTGCGGCACATAGGGCTGTTTCGCCTCCGTCCCACGCGGCGGCGGGGGCGGCGGCGTGTTCAAAATGCGGGCCGCCTCCGCGTCCGGTTCGATATAGGGCGCGGTATGGGGCGTATAGGGGTCAAACGGGGCAAACGGCATGGCACGCGGTGCATGCGGTTTTCCAAACGGGATCTGTGAGCCGGATTCCGGCGGCTCCTTCGGCGGCACCTGCGGGATCTCCACCTTCTGCACCACGGGCTGCGCCGGCGCTTCCGGAATATCATAAGGCGCATTGCCCGGCGCACCGCCGCGAGCCGCGTGCTGGACCGCGTCGTATTGCTCCTCCAGGACGGCGGGCCTGTCTCCCTGAGGCGTTACGTTGCGCCCCGGCAGCGGCCTGCCATTCGTTGCGCGGTAGCGTGGGCGGGAGGCTTCAAAGGCCGGCGGCTGCAGCTCCTGCTGCGGTTCCTCTGCCGCGGGCGGCACAGAGGACGGCATGGGCGCCATGGGCTGCTGGACTGCAGCGTGCCGTCCGGCGGCCGCTGTCTGCGGGAGATCCGCCTCTCTCGCCTGCACAACGGCCGCTCCTCCGTCACGCCCCAGGGCGGGCGCTCGGTCAAACCGGTCGTCCCTCCGGGATGCATACAAAGGATAACCGCCCTCCGGCGCGGCCGCATAAGGCGCGCGATGGTCCGGGCCGCAGCGGCGCGCGTACTCCTGTTCCCGCAGCGCTTCATCGTAGCGTATGCGGCGCAGGGCCTCCTGACGAAGCCGTTCCTCTTCATAAAAACGGTCGCGCAGTTCATCTTCATAGCGCACGCGGCGCAGAGCGCTGTAATAGGCGTCTTCTTCCCTGCGGGCGCGCACATATCGGTCGTATTCGCTGTCCGGCACAAAAGCGGGAACCGCCCCGTCCCGAACGCTCCGCCCCTCCCGTACAGGGTACGCCGCATGCTCCTGCACAGCGTATTCACGGGCCGGAGCGGGCTCCTGCGGCGCTGGGGGCGCTGCCGGTTGGGCCGGCTGCGGCTGTGCGGCGGGCGCATTTTCAGGGAAACGCTCCACCTGCGCGCCAAGCGAGGACAGGCTGCGCTCGGTATTGCCCAGCGCGGCAGTGATGCCGTCGGTGGCTTTCTGCAGATCGCCCGTCGCCGCCAGTATCTTGGCGTCCACCGCCGCAAGCTGCGCCTTCAGCACAGCGATGCTGGCCGCAATGCCGTCGGCGGACTCCGCCAGCCCCGCCTTCGCTTTACTCTTTTCCACCTTTGCTTGGGCCACAATGGCTGCGGCGTCCTCTTTCGCCTTTTCAATGTGCGCCGTCGCCTGAGCGTCAGCCGCGCGCAGAATGTCCCGCGCCTTGAGCTGCGCCTGCTGCAGCAGGGCCTGGTCGCCGCTGCTTCCCGAAGCGGACGCGTTCTGCCCGGCCGGCAGCGGCGCGCCGCGGCGTGTCAAAGCGCGCGTCAGATCGTCCACCGTTTCGCTCAGCCGCGCATTGTCGCTTTTCAGCGCGGCGTTTTCCTGCTCCCGGGCAAAGAGGCGGCTGCGCACCGCGGCGATCTCGTCGTTGGCCTTGTCCACCTCTGTGCGCAGCGCGGCAGCCTCTGCCACCGCGTCCTCCGCACGTTTTTTCTGGTTCTCCAGCTCGTTGAATACCTGCTTTGCCTTCTGCGCCAGTGTGCTTCCCTGCCGGCGCACGCCTGTCAGGTCTTTTTGGAGCGCGGCGATGGTGTCCTCCAGCGCCCGCGCTTTCTCCGCGTTTGCCGCGGAGATGCGCTCGATGTAAGACAGCACCTCCACCCGGTTAAAGCCGAAAAGCTCGGTATGAAATTCCGTCTCCGGGCCGGCGCCCGTCATGCCGTCCTGCTGTTTTTCCTCCAGTGTCTGCACACGCGCGCCTCCTTTCGTCTGTGCTGCGGCCGGGGCGCACGCAGCGCCATTCAGCCAAAAAAGCGGGGCTTAACGCCCCGCTTTTCCCAAGGTTGCTCAGTTGTTTCCGCGGTTGTTCAGCAGGCCGAGGATATCGTCGAAATAGCTGTTGTCGTCTTCCTCCACCGCGGGGGCGGGCTGCACCGGCTGCGTGGGAGCAACGGGCTGCACCGGCTGCGCCGGGGCCACGGGCGCAGTATCGTTCTTGAACGCTACCTGCACCTTGCCGCCGAACGTGGCCGCATTCTGCGGCACGTCCATGGGGTCGCTGCCCACAAGGCCCGCGTCAAAGCCTGTGGCGATGACGGTAATGCTCATCTCATCCTTCAGGTTCTCGTCGAACGCGGCGCCCCAGATGATGTTCGCTTCGGGGTGTGCGGAATTGGTGATGAGGCTGGCGGCCTTTTCCACATCGTCCAGGCCGATGTCCGGCGAGGAGGTGATGTTGATGATAACGCCGCGCGCGCCGGAAATGCTCGTCTCCAAAAGCGGGCTGGAAATGGCCGCGTTGGCCGCGTCCTCCGCCTTGTTCACGCCCTTGGCGGAACCAACGCCCATGTGCGCGTAACCCGCGTCCTTCATGATGCTGCGCACGTCCGCGAAGTCCAGGTTGATGAAAGCCGCCACATTGATCAGCGAGGAGATGCTCTCCACGCCCTGGCGCAGCACATTGTCGGCCGCTTCAAAAGCGTTCAGCAGCGTGATCTTTTCCTGGCTGATGAGCTTCAGGCGCTCGTTGGGGATGACGATGAGGGAATCCACACGCTCCAGCAGGCCAGCGATGCCGATCTCGGCCATGTTCATTTTGCGCTTGCCTTCAAAGGCAAAGGGCTTCGTGACGATGCCCACGGTAAGAATGCCAAGCTCCTTGGCCACTTCGGCCACCACAGGCGCGGCGCCCGTGCCCGTGCCGCCGCCCATACCGGCGGTGATGAAAGCCATCTGCGCTCCCTTGAGGGCGGTGGCGATCTCGTCGCGGCTCTCCTCCGCGCTGCGCTGGCCGATCTCGGGGTCGGCGCCCGCGCCGCGTCCCTTCGTCAGCTTCGCGCCAAGCTGCACCTTCTGTGTGGCTTTGGAGGCAAACAGCGCCTGCTGATCGGTATTCATGCTGATAAATTCAACACCGCGCAGGCCGCTTTGCACCATGCGGTTGACAGCGTTTCCGCCGCCGCCGCCCACGCCGATGACCTTGATGTTCGTTATATTCTGCAGTTCTTCATCGAGGATAAATGCCACGAGAATTCCCCCTAAAGACAATTTTGTACTATACACTAAGTATTAGGATACCAGATTTCAGATTTGATTTCAATAGCCATTCCAAGATTATGTAAAAATAAAGTATATATAGTCGGTTACGCCCGGTGCTCTCACAGCACGCCCGCGCGCCAGCGGGCGCGGCCAAGGCCGTCCTCCCCGCGGGAGCTCACGTCCAGAGTGCCCCGCTCTTCCTCGCCCAGGCTGTCGCTGGTCTGGCCGGGGGTCACCATTTCCCACGCCCATTTGATTTTATAATCCAGGTCGTTGGTGGTGCCCAGCACGATGCGGATGCGGTCCTGATACAGGAAGCTCAGTTCCAGCGTGTTCGTCAGGTCCACCTCGCTGATGGGGCCCAGCCCCTGCGCCTGCGCCTTGGAAAGCACGGTCTGCAGGACGGACAGCTTGTCCTCCTCGGTAAACTTCACCGGCTGGCCCGGCGCGGGCGCGTCGGCCTGCGCGCCGTCGATGCGCACAAGCCCCGCGGGCGCCTCGGCATCCACACGCAGCACCTTGTAGCTTTGGCTCAGAACCGCCCAGCCCGCCGCGCTCTCCACGGTGTAGGTCTCCACCGCGGGCGTGGCTGTGATGACCACGGTGTCCGGCAGGCGGCGCTTGATCTCCACGCTCTCCAGATACGGCAGCGCCGCGGCGATGGCCTGCTGCGCCTCCGCCGTATTGAACCCGAACAGGTTTTCCCCCGCCGGCTGGCCGAAAGCCGCGACGATCTGGCTGTCGTCGTAGGCCAGCTGCCCGTCGGGAGATTCGACGGTGACTGTCTCGATCTTAAACAGCACGGCCGCCGAGATCAGGAACCCGGCCGCCAGCAGCACGGCGATCAGCACGCCCGCCAGAATGCCGCGCCGGACGCGGCGGCGGCGCGCTTCGCCCGGTGTGAGGGGGCGGGGCGGACGCTTTTTCCTCCGCTTTTTCCGGGCCTTTCCGCTTTTCCCCGGCGGCGGCCCGCCCGGCGTGCGGGCCGGGCCGGGCGAAGCGCTGTTTGCGCGGGGTTGGCGGGGCCTGTCCGCGCTCTGGTCGTACACGCCCGGGCGCGGCTTCAGCTCCGCCTCCTGTTCCGGCAGAGCGCGCCAGCGCGGCTCTTCCCGCTGAGGCGTACGGCGCACGTCCTGCTGCGGGCGCCGTTGTGCCTCGGCCTGTGCCTGGGAACGCGGCGGCCGGCCGTATATTTCCTCCCGGCCGCGGGCCTGCGGGCCCCCGTCGCGAGGCTGCCGCGGCTCCGGAATGCCCGCGCTGTTTCCGGCGGCCGGCGCGGTTCCCCGCCCCTGCTGCGGGGCCTGCGGCGCCGTATTCACGAACGGAGCCGCAGGACGGGCCGGGGAACCGGCGGGCACGCCGGAGGACGCCCCTGCCGATTTGTTATAATCGTACACGACTCGCCCGCCCGCGGGCTTGCGCGGCTGCCTGGGCACATCCGCATCGTATGTATACACGGGCCGCTGCGGCGCCTGGCGGCGCGGCTGCGGTTCGTTTTTTGGATAAACGGGTTTCTGCGGCGGCGTGCTGCGTGCCAAAACGCGCCACTCCTTTCTCGTCAACGTCTTTGCGGCCCGGCGCCGCATGCAGCGGGAGCTCTTTTTTTGTTTCACCTGCCCCTGCCGCCGCACGGCCGTGCGGATGCGGACCGGCCGGCCCTTCTCCCCCGGCCCGGAGTTTTCTATTATCATAGCACGGTCCCGGCATTCCGGCAACCGCGCCCGCACGGTTCACCCCCAGCTGCGCGTGATGCGCGCCCCCAGCGGTGCAAGCAGCGCCGCAATGTCCTCGTAGCCGCGGCTGATATGCTCCGCGCCCATGACGCGGGTGCTGCCCTGTGCCTGCAGCGCGGCGATGACCAGCGCCGCCCCGCCGCGCAGGTCGGGCGCTTCCACGTCCGCTCCGTTCAGCAGGTCCATGCCGTGGACATGCAGCGTCCGGCCGCAAACATTCACGCTGGCACCCAGCCGCAAAAAGCCTTCGGCGCAGGCAAAACGGTTTTCAAAAATCGTGTCCGTCACACGGCTTTCCCCCTGCGCCCGCAGCAGCGCCGCCGCCATCAGGGGTGCCGCGTCCGTTGGGAACGATGGATACACGCCCGTATCCCACCCTCCCGCGGCGCGCAGAGCGCCCGAGCTTGCCAGCGCCACAGAGCTGTCCCCCGAGGCCGACACCATGCATCCGGCCCTGCGCAGGATGCGCAGCACCTCGGCCAGATGGGCGTTGCAGGTATTGGTGAGCAGCACCTCGCCGCCGCAGCCCGCCACAGCGCACAGCACGGTGGCCGCGGTAATGCGGTCCGGGCAGACGGCATGCTGCGTGCCCATCAGCAGCTCCCGGCCGCGGATGTGCAGCACCCGCGTGCCGACGCCTGTGATATCCGCGCCCGCGCCCTGCAAAAAGCGCGCCAGATCCGTCACCTCCGGCTCCACGGCCGCGCCGCGCAGCACCGTCTCTCCTCTAGCTGCGGCCGCCGCCATGAGAAGCGTCTCGGTGGCGCCCACACTGGGGAAGCGCAGGCAGATATCCGCGCCCGCAAGGCCGTCCGGCGCAGTGACCTCCAGCGCGCCGCCGTCCTTCTCCGTGATATGCGCCCCCATCTTCTCAAGGCCGGAAAGATGCATATCAATGGGCCGCGCGCCCAGGCGGCAGCCGCCGGGCGTATAGATGTCCGCGCGGCCCGTGCGGGCCAGCAGCGGCGCCAGATAGAACAGCGAGGAGCGCATCGCGCGCATCAGCGGCTCCGGCACTGCGCTGCCCGGAAATTCCGGCGGCGTAATGACGGCGCGCCCATTCTCCAGCAGGACCTTGCAGCCCACGCTTTGCAGGATGCGCGCCGAAGCCTCCACGTCGGACAGATGCGGCACGTCCGTGAGCGTCACCGTGCCGCGGCACAGCACCGACGCCGCCATGATGGGCAGCACACTGTTCTTTGCGCCGGGTATCCGCACCTCTCCAAAAAGGCCGCTGCCTCCGCTGATCGTCAAAATTTCCATATCCCGCACCCCGTTTCGTAGAATGGAGCCCAGTGTCCCAGACTGTAACCCATCCTATGCAAACAGGGCCGTTTGTGTTAAAAGCGCGCCGTTTACGCCGTGGTTTTCATCAATTGGTCCAGATTTTCGCAGATCTTATCCAGCGAATCCGGCTGGGCCAGCGCACGCGCTTTCGCCCCCATGAGCATCAATTCCGCAGGGTCCTTCGTCAGCTTGTCGACGATGCCGATGAGCTTCTCGCCCGTCAGCTCCTTTTCCTCAACCACAACGGCCGCGCCCAGCTTCTGCAGCTGCATGGCGTTGTGGTACTGGTGGTTTTCCGCCACGTTGGGCGACGGGATGAGCACCGAGGCGCGCCCCACGGCCGCGATCTCCGCCAGCGTCAGCGCGCCCGCCCGGCTGATGACCAGGTCCGCCGCGGCCAGCATCTCCGGCATGTTGTCGATGTACTCCCGGATGATGAACTTCGGGCTGTGGTCGATGCCCAGCCGCGCGGCAAGGGCTGCAAAATCCGCTTTTTCAATGCTGCCCGTCGCATGCACATGAAGGAAATCACGCTGCGCGATCTCCCATTTTGCCAAATCGGCCACGCGTTCGCCCAGCACCTGCGCGCCCAGGCTGCCGCCGAAGGAGATGATGACGGCCTGCCCCTCCTTCGCGCCCAGCGCGCGGCGTGCGGCGGGACGGTCCTGCCGGAACATCTCCTCCCGCACCGGGTTGCCCGTAACGACCGTCTTGTCCGGCGCGCCCAGACGCTGCACGGCGTCGGGCATGGCCGCGAACACCAGGTCCACCTGCTTTGCCAGGATCTTGTTGGTCACGCCGGGGAAAGCGTTCTGCTCGTGAATGGCCGTGCGGATGCCCCTGCGGGCCGCGGCCTGCACCACCGGCCCGCTGACGTACCCGCCCGCGCCGATGACAAGGTCCGGCTTTACCTCCCGCAGGATGGCGCCGGCGCGCGGGCCGCTCAGCGCCAGGTGCCAAAGGGCAACCAGGTTCCGCGCGATGTTCTTCGGCGTCAGGCGGCGCTGGATGCCGTTCACCTCGATGGGATGGAACGCATAACCCGCCTTGGAGACAAGGCCGTACTCCATTCCCTTCTGCCGTCCGGCGAAGTGTATCTCCGCGTCCGGATGGCGTTTTTTCAGCGCGCCCGCAATGGCGAGCGCCGGGTTGATGTGTCCGGCTGTGCCGCCGGCGGCGATCAATACACGCATAGGTACCTCCTGCTTTCGCGCAATACCGCACGGTTCCAGGCGCCGGGCCGCGCCGGAAAACTTTTCACCGGCGGTCTGCCCCCGCTCAAAAAATAAAAATGCAGACGCGCGGCCCTGCCGCGCGCCGCTATACCTTCTCCGCGCCGCCCTGGCGGGAGACCGAAAGCACAACGCCCATCTCGCCCAGCAGCATCAGCAGGGACGTGCCTCCGTAGGAAAAAAACGGCAGGCTGATGCCCGTGTTCGGAATGGTCTTCGTCACCACGGCGATATTCAGCACCGCCTGCAGCGTCACCTGCACGATAACGCCCACCACCAGCATGGAGCCGAATTTGTCTTTTGCGTGCCACGCCACATAAATGCCCCGCAGCAAAAGCGCCACAAAAAGGAAAATCACCAGCAGCGCGCCGATAAAGCCCAGCTCTTCACAGATGACGGAGAAAATAAAGTCGTTCTGCGGCTCGGGCAGGTACAGGTGTTTCTGCTTGGAGTTGCCGATGCCAAGGCCCGTCAGCCCGCCCGAGCCGATGGCGTACATGCTCTGGATGATCTGGTGGCCGTCGCCCTGGGCGTCCAGCCACGGGTTCTGCCAGCTTTCGATGCGGCTCATGGCGTAGGGCACAAGGTCCGGCACCAGCACAACGGCGCCCGCCACGCCCGCCACAACGCCCGCGATGGCAAGGCCGAACCACACAAGCCCCGTGCCGCCCACAAACATCATCAGTCCCCCGATGCCCAAAATGAGCACCGTGCCCGAAAGATGCGGCTCCAGCAGCATCAGCCCCGCGATCACGCCGAGGATGACGACGAAGGGCAGCACGCCGTAGGCAAAGGTCTTCATGCGCTTATGGTTGATGGAAATGATGTGCGCGAACAGCACGATGACCGCGAACTTCGCCACCTCCGAGGGCTGCAGATTGCCGCCGATGGGCAGGAATATCCACCGCTTCGCGCCGTTCAGCTCCGGCATGAAGAGCACGACGATGAGCAGTACGACCGTGACGGCCATGATGGGCCACGCAAATTTGTGGAAGATGTGGTAATCCACGTGGGACGCGACGAACATCACGACCACGCCCACCGCGGCGAACAGCGCCTGCTGGCGGATGAAGTGGAAGCTGTCGCCCTTGAAGCGGTAATACGCCGTGGCATAGCTGGCGCTGAACAGCATCACCAGCCCGAACACCACCAGCGTCAGCACGATGATGGCCAGCGGCCAGTCCAGCGGCGGCTGGCTGAGCAGCCGGATGCGGGCCTCGGACTTGCGTTTTAACTTTTTGGCTGCTTCTGGCATCGGGAACCTCCGAAGATACAAAATTGCCCGCGCCGGCCGCATCGGCACAGGCTGCTTATTGGGGAATCAGGATACGTAGACAAAAATACCGCCCAGCACCACGCCCACCAGCGTGATGAAGCTGAACACGGAGACGATCTTCACCTCGCTCCACCCGCACATTTCAAAGTGGTGGTGGATGGGGCTCATTTTAAAAATACGCTTGCCGTGGGTCAGCTTGAAATATGTTACCTGCAGCATCACGCTGAACGCCTCGATCAGGTAGATAACACCCATGAAAAGGAGCAGCTCCGGCCGGCCGATGCCGTAAGCCACGGCCACCACCGCGCCCCCCAGGAACATACTGCCCGTATCGCCCATAAACGTTTTGGCCGGGTAAAAGTTCCACGCAAGGAAGCCCGCGCAGCCGCCCGCCACGGCCGCGGCAAACAGCGCCATGGTAGTGTTTCCCAAAAGGCTGGCGATAAACATGAAGCCCATCATTACAACAAAGGTGACGCTGGACGCCAGCCCGTCGATGCCGTCCGTCAGGTTGACGGCGTTCACCATGCCGATGATGAGGAGGAACGAGAGGACGTAAAAGAACCAGCCGAAGTCCACCGCGCCCAGCAGCGGCAGCGTCACGATGGTGGACAGCGTTCCGTTGAGATACAGCGAGGAAAGGTACGCCCCGGTGATGAGCACCTGCGCCACGATCTTATAGCGCGCCATCAGGCCCAGGTTGCGCTTTTTCACCACCTTGATATAGTCGTCCACAAAGCCCACCAGGCCGAAGGCGTAAGCCGTCAGCACGCCGATGAACAGCGAGACGCTGGTGCCGGAAAGCCAGCCCCCCAGCAGGCTGGGCACGCTGAGCGCCAGAACCGTATAGCCCAGCACCACGCCCACAAGGACACCCAGGTAAAACGTCAAACCGCCCATGGTGGGCGTGCCGTTTTTGCCCTGGTGCCAGGTGGGGCCGATCTCCTTGATGGTCTGGCCGAAGTGAAGCCTGCGCAGCGCGGGGATGATCAGCAGGCCGGAGGCCGCTGTGATCGCCAGCGCGCCGAAGGCCGCCGCCATAAGGGCATATTTTTCCATAATTTACACGCTCCCGGTAATTTTTGCGCGGCCGCGCCGCGTCCCGGCCCGATGCGCACGGTCTTTCCGCTGGGCACCCGGCTTTCTTTTATTTTCAGGCAATGCCGCACAATTCCAGGTGTTGAATCGCGCCGGCAGATTTTTTGGCAGTTTAAACAAAAAACACAGCGAATACTTTGTGCATTTGCGAGACTTTTGGAGGCAACTGCCGGAAAATATGCAAGCGGGGCGACACTTAAGGCGTCAGCCATGAATTGTGCGGTGCTGCCTTTAATCCCTGGGCACGGCTTTGTAAAACCCGTCCAGAATCGTCTCGAACGCCATGCCGTGGCTGGCCTTCACCAAAACCGCGTCGCCCGGGCGGCAGTACGCCGTAAGGCGGGCCAGCGCTTCGTCCTTGTCCCTGCAATGCACCGCGTTCGCGCCCAGTGCGGCGGCGCTGTCGCGGCCGGTCCGCATGGCCCCGCCCACGGTCAGCAGCAGGTCCACACCGCAGCGCGCCGCCAGCGCGCCCACCTCGGCGTGAGCCTGCCGGGTGATGGCGCCCAGCTCGAACATATCGCCCAGCACCGCGACCCTCCGTCCCCGGACAGGATATTCCTTCAGCGTCAGCAGCGCGGCGCGCATGCTGTCGGGGTTCGCGTTGTAGCAGTCCTCGATGACCGTCACGCCGCCGTGCTCCACCACATGCTGGCGGTGGCCCGTCGTTTGATAATTCGCCAGCGCCGCGGCCGCAGCGGCCGGTGCAAGGCCCAGGCGCGTGGCCAGCGCATAAGCCGAAAGCGCGTTGCGCACATTGTGCAGGCCCATGGCCGGGATATACGCGGGCAGGCTTCCGTGCGCCTTGTCCGCGATGGTGAACCGCGTGCCCTCCGCCCCGGAAACGATATCCAGCGCCCGCACGTCCGCGTCCGGGTTTTCAACGGCGAACAGCACCTTCTCAAGGTCCGGCCGGACGGCCGCGCCGGGCAGATAATCGTCGTCGCCGTTCACCACCAGCGGCGCGCCCTGCGGCAGCCCCTCGCAGATCTCCAGCTTTGCCCTGAGGATATTTTCCCGCGTGCCCAGCTGCTCCAGATGGGAGCGCCCGATGCAGGTGATGACAGCGCCCGCAGGCTTTGCCGCCAGCGTCAGCTTCCGGATCTCGCCCAGGCCCTGCATGCCCATCTCCACCACGGCGTACTCCACGCTTTTGTCCAGGCGGAACAGCGTGTTCGGCATGCCGATCTCGTTGTTCTGGTTCCCCTGTGTCCTGAGCGTTTTGCCGAAAGCCGAAAACACCGCGTAACAGAACTCTTTTGTCGTCGTTTTGCCCACGCTGCCCGTCACGCCCGCCAGCAGCGGGCTGTACAGCGCGCGGTAGTTCGCGCCCAGCCGGATCATCGCATCCAGCGCGTCCGGCACCTGCACGCATTTCTCCGGCGGCACGCCCGGCACCGGGCGCTGCACCACAACGCCCGCCGCTCCGGCCTCCAGCGCCCGGAGCGCGTAATCGTGGCCGTCCACGCGCTCGCCCCGGATGCACACGAACAGGCTCCCCGGCCCGGCCTCCCGGCTGTCCGTCACCACCGACGCGATCTCCGGGTCCCCTGCCAGGGCGCCCAGCCCCCGCAGCAGCACACTCGACAAAACAGGCTGCATATACAATCCTCCATGCTCTGAATACTCGCCGGGCGGCGTCAGGCTTTGTCCAGCCCTTTGCGCTCCAGCCACTCGCGGACGATCCTGTGTTCGTCCAGGTAAAGGGTCACCCCGTCGATGACCTGGTAATCCTCGTGGCCCTTTCCGCACAGCGCCAGCACATCGCCCGGGCGCAGCATATCCAGCGCCCGGTTCACAGCCGTGCGCCGCTCCACCTCCACGATGTACGGCTTGCCCGAAGCGGCCAGCACCGGCTCGGCGTCCTTTATTATAGCACAAGGATCTTCCTTGCGGGGATTATCCGACGTTAAAACTGCAAAATCAGCATATTTCACCACAGCTTCGCTCATCAGCGGGCGTTTTTTTGCATCGCGCTCGCCCGCGCAGCCATACAGCACCACCAGCCGCCCCTCCACGAAAGGCGCAACGCCCGCGAGCACCTTTTCAATGGCGTCGCCCGTGTGGGCATAGTCGCACAGGATGGTGAACGCGCCGTGATACAGCACCTCGCACCGGCCGCGCACCCCGCGGGAGGCCGAAAGCGCGGCCGCGGCGTCCCGCGCGGGGATGCCCAGCGCAATGGCCGCGGCGGCCGCCGCCAGCGCGTTGTGCACCGAGTAATCCCCGGGCATGGGGAAATCGATGCGCTGGATGAAGCCGCGGCCCACCATCTCGAACTTCACGCCCGAGGCCGAGAGCCGGATGTTGCGGGCGGTGTAATCCGCCGCGTCGTCGCCTGCGGAAAAGGTGATGCGCTCCGGCCCATGCACCTCGTCCAGCAGGCGGCGGCCGTAGCTGTCGTCCAGGTTCACCACCATGTGCTTCACCTGGCTGAACAGGCTTTTCTTCGCGGCGAAATAGTTTTCAAAGGTCTTGTGATAATCCAGATGATCCTGCGTCAGGTTCGTGAACACGCCCACCTCAAAGGTAAGGCCCCACAGCCGCAGCTGGTCCAGCGCCTGGCTGCTGGCTTCCATTACCGCGAACGTGCAGCCCGCCAGCACCATGCGGCTGAACAGCGCGTTCAGGTCCCACGGCTCGGGCGTGGTATATTTTGCGGGCACGTCCATGGCGTCGATCTCGGTGTGGATGGTGCCAATGAGCCCCGCTTTGCAGCCCGCCTGCTCCAGCGTCTGCTTGATGAGCGTGGTGACGGTGGTTTTTCCGTTGGTGCCCGTGACGGCCACCAGCCGCAGCTTTTCGGCGGGACGGCCGAAAAAATTCTGGCACAGCTGCGCGTATGCCTTGCGGCCGGAGGCCACCTGCACCTCGCCGGGCAGGCCCAGCGGACGCTCGGTGACGATGCACACGGCGCCCGCCTCCAGCGCCTTGCGCGCGTGGTCGTGCCCGTCGGTCGTCATGCCCCTGGCGCACACGAACACCGCGCCCGGGCAGGCCCGGCGGGAATCCTGCGTGACGAGCAACGCCTCGCCCTGCGGCAGCGTGCCGGTATACGGCACGCCGCTGAACAATACCTGTAACTCCATGGATGCACTCCCCTTTCGTGCCGCGCCGCGCGGCCCGCCGCCCTGACGCGGCCTGTTAATCCAGAACGGTGGTATCGTGGAACGTCACCTCGATGACAGACCCGATCTCCACCTGCGTATCGGCCGCGATGTCCTGCTCTGTGACCACGATGGTCTTGCCGCCGCCCGTCACGCCCTTTTCGCTGACGTTCAGGCCCAGCGATTTCAGCGTGGCGCACGCCGCGTCGTAGCTCATATCCGTCAGGTTCGGCACCGTGACAAGGTCGCCGCCGCTCTCGGAACGGTCCTCCGAATACAGGATGATCGTGGACTGGCGCGGCACGATGGTGCCCGCCGCCGGGTACTGGTACAGGACGGTGTCGCCTGTGGCGCGCTCGATGTCCACATTGAAGCCGGATTCGCGCAGCTTGCCGGCGGCGGCGTTCACACTGGAGCCTGCCACGTTGGGCACCGCCGTCTCCACCTTTGCCAGCTCCGCCTCGGTGTACTCCTTGGGCACCCCCAGCGTCTGGAGCGCCTCGTCCAGCACACTTTGCACCACGGGCGCGGCCAGACGGCCGCCGTAATAGGTCCCCTGTTCGTCGTGCGGCGTGTCCAGCATCACCAGCACCGCGATCTGCGGGTCGTCCCCGGGCGCGAAGCCCCAATAAGAGGAATAATAGGTCTGCTCTTCGTCCTTCAGCGCCTGCTTGCGCTGGCTGGTGCCGGATTTGCCGCCCGCCTTATAGCCGGCCACGTAGCCCGTCTTGTTGCCGCCGATCAGCGTCTTGCCGTCCGCAGCCGTCATATTTACGCTTCTCGTCAGCAGCTCGCGCATGGTGGCGCTTGTCTCGGCCGAGAGCACCTGCCGCTTCACTTCCGGCTCCACGTTTTCAATGATATTCCCGTCCGCGTCCAGCACCTGCTTCACCACGTGCGGCTGTACCAGATATCCGCCGTTGATGACGGCGCAGGCCGCTGTGATCATCTGGATGGGCGTGGTGGACGTCGTCTGCCCGAAGGCGGAGGAGGCCAGCTCCACGGGCCCCATTCTTTCCAGCGGGACGTACTGTGTCGTTCCCTCGTCGTCCATGTCGACGCCCGTTTTCTCGTAGAAGCCGAAGGCCTGCATATAATTGCAGAACGTCTCCGCCCCCATCATCTGCCCCAGCGTGACATAGTAGGGGTTGCACGAGCCGTCCAGGCCGCCGAAGAAGTCCAGCGTGCCGTGGTTGGTGTGCGCGCACCGCATGGTGCGGCCCGCCACGGTGATGGAGCCCTTGCAGGTGTACGAGGTGTTCAGGTTCGCCGCGCCGGAGTCCAGCGCGGCCGAAGCCGTGATGACCTTGAACACCGAGCCGGGGTAGTACAGGTCGGCCACCGCCTTGTTGCGCCATTGCGCCCACTGCGCGGTATATTTCGCGTCCGCCCGTTCGTTTTCATCCGCAATGGCCGCGATCTGTGCCGCCAGCGCCTCGTCCGCAATGGTGTAAGGGTCCTGCAGGTTGTAGTCCGGCATCGTCGCCATGGCCAGGATCGCCCCCGTGTTCACGTCCATCACGATGCCCACCGCGCGGTTTTCCACATGATACTGGTCCACGGCGTTCTGCAGGTATTTTTCCAATGTGCTCTGGATGCTGGCGTTCAGCGTCAGCACCAGGCCGTTGCCGTCCTCGGCGTCATAGGCCGCCTCGTAGGTGCCGTTTGGCAAATCGTACCCCCAGGCGTTCTTCATGCCCACCACGCGCCCGGCGGTGCCCTTGAGCGTATCGTTGTAATAGCTCTCGATGCCCAGCACGCCGTCGCCGTCCGCGTTCACAAAGCCGATGATCGTGGAGGCCAGCGTCTGGTAGGGATAATAACGCTTCGCGTCCTGCACCAGGCTGATGCCCGCGACAGGAGTATCTTCCCCTTTGTCCGATGCGTTATACTCGGTGATCCAGGCCGTGATGGCGTCCGCCACCGGCTTTTCGATCTGCCGCTTGATGAGCTGATAGTTGCTTTCGCTCTTCTGAAGCTTTTCCAAAATGCTCTGGGCGTCCAGCTCCAGCAGCTCGGCCAGCTTTACGGCAACGTCGTTGATATTCGTGCCGCTTTTGGCCATGTCCCGGGGCGAGGCGACCACCGTCCACACCTTGTTGCTGCGGGCCAGCACCTTCATATCGGAATCGTAGATAACGCCGCGGTTGGGCGTGATGGTCTCGTCCGCAAGCTGCTGGTTTTCGGCGCGGGCGGCCAGTTCGTCGTGCTGCACGATTTGAAGCTGGTACAGGTTGTATACAACGGCCCCAAAGCCCACCAGCACGAACAGCGCGGCCAGCACGATGGCGCGCGTGCGCATGCTGCGGGACACCGCGCTCTTGGGCGCCTTCGCCGTGTCCTGCGGCGGTACGTTCTTTCGATTGTGTTCCGGCTGTTTTTTCATCTCTGCCTCCCGGGATATTGCTGTTGTCAAAGGGCGCGGGCCAGCCGCGCAAACGGTCGAACGCGGGCATAAAAAGAATTATCACCGGCTTTTCCCGCACGAACGGCTCGGCAGAGGAAGAAAGGCGGTGATAATACTTATTGATTCAGGGCGTGAGGTATTCCATAAAGCTGGCCACCGTCTGCGATATCTCGCCCGCCAGGCGGGCCAGCCCGGTGTCCGAGCGCTCCACCTTGTTCTCCTGCCCGGTGGTCACATACGTCACCTGTGAGCGGTCCATCTTTACCATTTTCAGCGTATTCGTTGCATATTCCTGCACCGCCGAAAGGTTTGTTTTCATTTCCATCTCATTGGACAGGTATGTATATTCGCTCTGAAGGTCGGCCAGGGTGTCCTCCTGCGTGCGGATTTGGGCCGAAAGCTCAGTGGACTGCACCTGCGAGTACAGCACGCTGCAAACCAGCGCCAGAAACACGGAAGCGAACGCCACGGCTTTGATCCATTTTAAATTGTACCGCGCCAGCCCCCGTTTGGGCTTTGGCTGCCCGGCCACGCGCAGACGCGGCTTTTGCTCCCGCGGAGCGAACCGCTCAAGGTCGTACGCTGCATTCGTCTGCATGGCGTCCTCTCTCCTTTCTTTTTTGTTTCAAGGCAATACCGTACAATTCTAAGCGTCGAATCGCGCCGGCCGGTTTTTTGGCAGGTTAAACAAAAAGCGCAGCGAATACTTTGTGTATTCGCGAGCATTTTTGTGACAGTTGCCGAAAAATCTGCAAGCGAGGCGACGCTTAAGGCTTCAGCCGTGAATTGTGCGGCGTTGCCTCAAATATGCAATGCGGCCCCGGCCGCGTTACAGCTTTTCCAGTATGCGCAGCTTTGCGCTGCGCGCACGGCGGTTTTCCGCCTGTTCCCCGGCGGCTGCCTCAACGGGCTTTTTGGTAATGAGCTTTGCCCTGGCCTTCCCGCCGCATACGCACACCGGGAACTCCGGCGGGCAGGTGCAGGCCGTGGCCCACTGGCGGAACCGCTGCTTGACGAGCCTGTCCTCCAGGGAATGGAACGTGATGACGCACATGCGCCCGCCCGGCTTCAGTGCGGCAAACAGCACGTCCAGCCCTTCACTCAGTGCGTCCAGCTCACCGTTCACGGCGATGCGCAGTGCCTGGAAGGTGCGGCGCGCGGGGTTTTTGTCCTTGCGGCGCACCGCGGGCGGCAGCGCCGAGGCGACGGCCTGCACCAGCTGCGCCGTCGTTTCAATGGGTGCGGCGGCGCGGGCGCTTTCGATCTTCCCGGCGATCTGCCAGGCATACGGCTCCTCGCCGTATTCCTTGAGGATACGGCACAATTCCGCGCGGGAGGCGGTGTTCACAAGGTCGGCGGCCGTGGGGCCGCTCTGGCTCATGCGCATGTCCAGCGGCGCGTCGCCCTGATACGAAAAGCCGCGCGAGACCTCGTCCAGCTGGTGTGAGGAAACCCCCAGGTCCAGCAGCACGCCGTCCAGCCCGTCCACGCCAAGCTGGGCCAGCGCCCTGTCCGCATAGCGGAAATTGCTCTGCACCACCGTGGCGGGCAGCCCTTCCAGGCGCTGCGACGCGGCGGCCACGGCGTCGGGGTCCTGGTCCAGCGCGATGAGGCGGCCGGTCGTGAGGCGCGCGGCGATCTCTTTTGAATGCCCTGCCCCGCCCGCGGTGCCGTCGAGATAAATGCCGTCCGGCCGGATGGCAAGGCCGTCGATGCATTCCGCGAGGAGGACAGGGATGTGATGAAAACTCATGGCTTAAAACTCCAATTCTTCCATGGCGGCGGCGATGGGCCCGCTGCGCAGGCGCTCGTTCATCTGCTGCCAGGCCTGCGTGTTCCATATCTCGGCATGGCGGCCCACGCCGATGACCGTAACGTCCTTTTCCAGCTTCGCATGCTGGCGCAGGTTGGCGGGCAGCAGGATGCGCCCCTGCTTGTCCGGCGACGCCTCCACGGCGGTGGCGTACAGAAAGCGCTGCACGTCACGGGATTTCACCATGCTTTTTTCGGACAGAAGTGCGGAAATGCGCTCCCATTCGTCTTCCGGAAACGCCACCAGACAGTCGTCCAGCCAGCGGGTGACGATGAAAGTGCCGCCCATGGCCTCGCGGAATTTGGGCGGGAAATTGAGCCTCCCCTTGTCGTCGATGGCATAGCTGTACTCGCCGATCAGCATTTCCAGCCACCACCTTCCCGGCACATGGGGGAGTTTCCCCACTTTTACCCACTTTGCCCCACTTCTGTTTCAATTATAAGGGGCGTCCCTGTAAAAATCAACCCTTTTTCTGTGAAAGTTTTCGACGCCGAACCGTTTTTGACCGTGTCGAAACACGTCTCCGGGCGTATCTTCTTTGGGAACCGCAGCGTTTCTCCGCACGGGCGCGCGAAAGACACGTTGGCGGGCGTTTTGCCGGCGTGCAAACGGACAAACGCAAAAAAGGCGGGCACCTGAAAAGGTGCCCGCCCCAGCCTGTCGAAAAAGATAAAAAAACGTTTGCCCGCCCGGACGTGCGCCGGGCGGGCAAATACCTCTACAGTGCAAAAGGCAATTTTGTGTGCGAAGTGCGCGAAATTGCCCTTTTGTGCGCCGGAAAGGAGAACTGAGGGAAACCGGAAACCGGCTGCGCAGCACAAAGCGTCCGGTGTCCCTCAGAGGTTGGCGGCAAAACCGCCCGGGACGCTTTTATAAAGGCCGGCTGCGCTTTCGCACAAAGATCAGTCCTCGTACTCTTCGCTTTCCTCGTAGGATTCGGTGGGCGTGTCTGAATAAACCAGCCCAAAAATCTGTTTGAGGTTGTCCATAAAAGAAGTGATCGAAGTCGTCATAAATTCCACACGCCCTTTCCGCATATTTTCCGTCGGCTGCGCCTTTGGCGCCGCCGTCCACGCTTCAATCCGGGACACTGCTTTTTGTGCCCTCTGCTTAGTATACGACGCAGAGGGCCAAAATGTTGCAGTTTTCAGGAAAAATATTTGTAAATTTAAGGGTTTTGCGGGAAAGAATGGCAAACTGTAATTTTTTTGTAAGAATCCAGCGAAAAAGCCGAATAAACGGAAACAAAGTCAACCTGTTTTTTCGCGCTTACTTCACCAGGCGGCGGGCGTTTTCGGCAATGTTCTCCGCTGTCAGGCCGTAGTCTGCAAACAGCTCCGCGGGCGTGCCGGACTGGCCGAACCGGTCCTCGATGCCCACGCGCGCGAATTTGGCGCCGGACCTGCCCGCCAGCACCTCGGCCACCGCGGAGCCCAGCCCGCCGATGACGGAATGCTCCTCGGCCGTCACAACGGCGCCGCATTTTTCAGCCACGGACAAAACCGCATCCTCGTCCAGCGGCTTCACCGTGTGCATGTTCACCACAGTGGCCCGGATGCCCTCCGCCGCCAGCAGGTCGGCGGCCTTCAGCGCCTCGGCCACCATCAGGCCCATGGCGATGATGGCCACGTCGCCGCCCTCGCGCATGATGTTCGCCTTTCCGGGCACAAAGGGCGTGCTCTCGTCGGTGAAGCATTCGCACACCGGGCGCGCCACGCGGATATACACCGGGCCTTCGATGGCCGCGGCCGCGCGCACGGCCTTGCGCACCTCAACGGCGTCGCAGGGCACAAAGATCGTCATATTGGGCATCACGCGCATCAGGGCGATGTCCTCTATGCTCTGGTGGCTGCCGCCGTCCTCGCCCACGCACAGGCCGGAATGGGAAAAGCCGAACTTCACATTGGCGTTCACATACGCGATGGAATTGCGGATCTGCTCGTAAGCGCGGCCCGCGCCGAACAGCGCGAACGTGCTGATGAAGGGGATCAGCCCCTCGTGGGCAAAGCCCGCGGCCGCGCAGGCCATGTTGGCCTCGGCGATGCCGAAATCAAAAAAGCGGTCCGGATACACCGCGGAAAAGCGGTTGGTCATGGTGGCGTTGGAAAGGTCCGCGTCCAGCACGACGATCTTGTCGTTCTCCGCGCCCAGCTCGGCCAGCGCCTCGCCGTAGGCAATACGCAGGGATTTGCTCTCAGCCATTGTCGGATACCCCCAGTTCTTTCATCGCTTGCTCATACTGCTCCTTGTTCGGCGCCTTGCCGTGCCAGCCCACCTGGTCTTCCATGAAGGACACGCCGTGGCCCTTGTGCGTTTCGCAGCAGACAAACAGCGGCTTGCCCGGGTGCGGCGTGTTCACCGCCTCCACAACGGCGCCGATGTCGTGGCCGTCCACTTTTACGCACGCGAAGCCGAAAGCCTCGTATTTGGCCATCATATCGCCCACGCCCATCACTTCGTCATTGGTGCCGTCGATCTGCAGGCCGTTGTGGTCCAGCAGAACGGTAAGGTTGTCCAGCTTATAGTGGGCGGCGGACATGGCGGCCTCCCACACCAGGCCCTCCTGGCTCTCGCCGTCGCCGGTGATGACGAACACGCGGTGGCTCTCGCCTTTATACTTTGCGGCAAGCGCCATGCCGCCGGCAATGGAAACGCCCTGGCCCAGCGAGCCGGTGTTGGCGTCCACACCCGGGGTCTTGCGCATATCGGGATGGCCCTGCAGATGGCTGTGGAACTTGCGCAGCGTCCAGAGGTCCTCCCGCGGGAAATACCCCTTGTCCGCCAGAACGGCATACAGCGCGGGGCAGGCATGGCCCTTACTGAGCACGAAGCGGTCCCGTTCTTCCCAGCCCGGGTTGGAGGGGTCCACCTTCATTATATTATAATAGAGCGCCATCAGCATCTCCACGCAAGACAGCGAGCCGCCCGGATGGCCGGATTTTGCGAGATACGTCATCTTCACGATGTCGGCCCGCAGCTGCTTTGCTTTTTCCTGTTGCAATGCAAGTTCCATTTTCTGATCCTCCGTTCTTTATTTTCACACGGTTCCGCCTAACAGTTTATCGCGTCACGGCCCATGCCGTCAAGCGGTTGAAGATTTTTTCATGAAATATGCTTTTTCTTCAAAAATACCCTTGACAACTCCGGTCGTCTTATTGTAAAATATCCAAGCAGTGTCCCGATCGTGGCTTACATTTGCGCCCATAGCTCAGGTGGATAGAGCAACTGCCTTCTAAGCAGTGGGCCAGGGGTTCGAGTCCCTTTGGGCGCACCAAATATGGTGGGTGTAGTTCAGTTGGTAGAGCGCCAGATTGTGGTTCTGGTTGTCGTGGGTTCGAGTCCCATCTCCCACCCCATTTAAAATCAGGAACGGCAAATTCGCATGCGGATTTGCCGTTCTGCAATAATGGGCCATCGCCAAGTGGTAAGGCACGGGACTTTGACTCCCGCATTCCGCTGGTTCGAATCCAGCTGGCCCAACCAAATCAGAGTTATCCGAACTTTTTCTTTATTCATGGCGTGTTTGGATTGCTCATAGAAATGAGCGTCTCTCGGTGAGGCGCTCATTTTTTGCGCAATTTTTCACCCTTGCGCTCTTGTTGTTATTAAACTCTTAGCGTAATCTTAACTAACAAAATCCTACTGTTATGATATACTATCTTTATCATCGCGCAGCCCACTTCGCGCGGTGTACACTGCCCTCGTCCGTTATTCACGGATGGGGGCAGTTTTTTATAAAATAAAAAAGCCCCCGAGATTCGGGGGCTTTCGTCGTATATTATTCGGTTTTCGCCGCGCCCAGCGCCTGCAACTTCTTCACAAGGTCGCTCACATAATTCGCGCCGCGGCTCGCAAAAATGCCGGTAAGCGCAATGCCAATCCATGCCACATTAAAATTCACGCCCAGCGCGGCGTAGAAGTCCGCGCCAACACCAAAGCACAGCAGCACGCCCAGCGCCACGGCCCCCGCCTGCGTGGCGGCGGTTTTCCACTGCTTTTCGATGATTGCTTTGCCGAAGGTCTTGGCGTATTCGATCAGCGCCTCCACCGTTACGGCCATCATAAGTACAAGCACGATCATGTTCATTGTCCTTTTCCTTTCTATCCGTTTCTGATTTTAAGTGTTTCGCAGCGCCGGACGATATCTCCCACAGAATGGTCGCCGTCGCCCAGCGCCTCGTATTCCTTGTAGCAGCCTTTCAGCGTTTCCATGCCATAGGGCGGGATTTCTCCGGCCTCAATGTAGTGCAGGCCAAGGTCGATAATTTTTGCACGCAGCAGCATCTTCACGCCGCGCTCCACGGCTTTATCCTTTTGATTTGTGTTTCGGATGCGCGCCCCCGCCCACCCGGCAAACGCCGTTACGATGGGCAGAAGCGCCGTAAACAGGTTTTGGAGGAAGTCCCACACAGCCTATACCTCCGCAACATATGCCTTGGCACTCGCAAGGCGCTTGTCCGTTTCAGCGGCGTGCTTCTCGGCTGCGTCTGCGCGCTGCTCAGCTGCGTCGGCGCGCTTGTCCGCTTCATCCGCGCGGCGGGCCTCGGCATCCGCGCGGGCGTTCGCCGCTTCAAGCTGAGCTTTCAGTTCCTCTGCGCCGCCCGCACCTCCCTGCGCCACGCAGGCTGTGAAAGCGTCGCCCGGGGAGAGCGTCACAAGCTGGCAGCGGTCGGCCAGCACGGCGGCGTAACGCTGCACTCCCGCCACGAAGATGCGAACCCAGCTGTATCCGCCGGAGCTGCCCACCTCGGCCTGCACCGGGTAGCACACGCCCTCGGTCAGCTTTCCGCCGTTATAGTGCTTGTCCACCGCATTCACATCGGGCGCGGTGAACACCTCGCATTTGCCGCTCGTCACTTTCAGAAACTTCATGTCGCTGTCCTCCTTTATATCTCGTTTCCACGGACATCCGCCACCGTCTAACATCTGCACATCCATCCCCAGCCACAGCGCAGCCCATACATCTACCTGCTGCGGCGTGCAGTATGTGCCCTGTGCGTTGCGCACCTGGTATGCGATACTACGCCCCCGGCTCGCCTCAAGGTGCAGATGCGCCCCGAAGCGCCCCGGCCGGCCGCTGCCGAACCCTCCCTCGTCGCCGATCTTCTCGCCTTGGTGCAGCACCTGCCCTGCACGAACGTCCAGTACGTTGTCATGCATCAGCGTCACGGTCATGTAGTCCACGGTTCCGTCGGCGAACTCCACAGGCTCCAGACTTTCAAAATAGGTCTCGTGGCTGGAATCCGTGCGCACACGCACCACGCGCCCGGTAAAAGGCGCATAGACTGCATCGCACCCGGTGTCCTTGCCGCCGAAGTCCATCGCTTTACTGCCTGCGTGGCTCCCGGTATTCGACCCTTGCGTTACCCGCAGGAACTCCATTGGGAATCTTGCTCGTTCCATATACTTGTCCTCCTTTACAGTCCCAGCTTGTGGAGCTGCTCTTCAATGTAGGTGCGCTTTCCGATTTTAAAGACGATTTGTTCCTCGTACACAGCCGGTGTATCAGGCGTTTCGGGCTGAGTCATGACGCTTGTAATCCCACAGGACAGCTTCAGGACATAACCGTCATAGTAATTGACAATCGGGTCGAAATGATCGAACTCCTGTTCACCCGTAGGAACCATTTCGCCTTCCTCATTTTCAGCAAGAACGTCTTTGTAGACCGATATACCTTCTGTGTTGGTCATGACGAGCCCGGCAAGATTATCTTCGGTCAGAAGCACATTCAGCTCATCCAGACCGATTGCGTCACTCGAACAATTGACCGTGAGCGTACGGCGGCTTGAGCCATTGTAGTATTCTTCGGTTTCGAGAGAGTTGAGGTATTCAAATTCTTTTGTACCGACTTTGATTTTCAGCATGTAGAAGCCTCCTTAGAATTGTTAGGATGTACAGGTAACGGTTCGGACCGTAAACCCATATGGAGATGTGGCATCATAGGCGTTCAGGACAAGTACAACGTAGAAACTCCCTGAGATTCCCGACGTGTCTATGGTGTTTGTAATCGGGCCCCATGTGAACGAACCTGGACCGCCCACATTTGGAGCGCGATTCCACCATTTTGAGTAATTCTTATACGCAAAAGAGTCTGGAAGTTGGTTTTGAGGATCACTCGGGATGAACGTCGAGAGGGCAAGTCCAAAATGCTCGATGCCCCACCAAGCAGCGTTATGGTCCGGGCATGTAACCGTACTCGTTCCGCCATAGGTCATGCTTATGCTTTTCAGATCTGTCACATTGACAGCTTTATTTGTGTGAATATAAATCCGACGATTGGAATTTCCGGTGTTACCAATGTAAAGATCCAGGTAATCAGCACCAATAATGCCGTTGGCGGACCCACTTAGAACCCATTTCTTAACGGACCATCCGCCTGTGATCTCGGCGTTGTCACCCCAATTGAACAAATAGTCCGGCGCATCCTTATAGACCAGACGGCTCGTAGTTCCGTCGTTGTCATAGACCTCTTTGATCTGTGAACTTGTCGTGCCATTGTTGTCGTACAGTTTCCCGATTTCGCGACTGGTAGACCCATCAAAATCATAGATTGGCATACGATCACTTCCTCACCATGATAATGAAATTGGTATACTGCAACTGGCTCGCGCTATTTTGAACGCTGATGTTACGAATATAGGCACCAGCAATATTCTCCGTTTTAGCCGCGACGGTTCCGGTAAATGTTCCGCCAGCTTTCGGCATGGCAGCGTTTGCAGTGCTTTGAGCCGCATTTGCTTTTGCGTGGACCTGATTCACCGCACTCGGAGTTGCAGCGATACCCTGACCGGCGTTCGATCCGCTTGCTGTGGCGTCCGAAAGCTTCACATGTCCGAACTGGCTACCAGAGCCGAGACCGTAAGTAGACTTATCTGAAGAATGGGAAATCGGAGCCTTTTCTGCGATGGCTTGACCCTGCTCATTGAGCGTGTCTTCGACAAAGTCAATACGAGACTCGACCACTTTGTCCGCGCTTTTGAATGCGGCTTCCAGTTCACCGCCGGTCATGACGATGAGAGGCCCGGCGGCGTTATCGAAGTCAACAGGGTCCGTGGCGTACACTTCTGGCGTAGCGAGCTGGTAGGCTATTTGGACGGGTGTGCCGGCTTCTTTTTGGGCGGCAAGCCATGTTTTCGCAGTCGCTGTATCTGTAACGCCTAATGCTGTCCATGTATCGGCGATACCAATGATTTGCAAGCGATTCAGCACGTCACGGTTGAAACTTGCAGATATCCCCCCTGTAACGGTCGGAGTATCCCCGGGGTTACCATGTGAAAATTTCAATGCATACCGCGCAATTGCATTTCTGTCTAAATCAAAGCGTATCCGTTTCTGAGTATTTCCGTAGGTATCAAATACGACATCCTCCGTCCCATCCAGCTCCACAAAGCCCGTCTGGTACTTCATCAAGCACACGTCCAGACCGTTTGTGCCGTCGTAGGCGGTGCTTTGATAGTAGACGGTGAGGGGGTGTGCCGAAAGGTAAGTTTTCAATTCTTCTACATTGGTGAACAGAGAATCGTATCTTAAATAGAGCGATCTATCCCAACAACCGATTCCCTGATTTTTGTTGCTGGCAAGAATATTTGTAGACGGGAAGCGAGAAGATATGATCAGGAAGGCTTGATAATGGTCATTCAATAGATCACAAAAAATGTACGGGGCACCATCTCCGACAGCACTCCCCATCTTCCAATCCTCCGCCCCATCCAAAACAATCCGCTTATCATAGACGCTCTTAACCCGCGTCCGGCACACATCCTGCACATCTCCTACACGCCGCAGCGGGCGCGGGATAGGAAGAGGTGTCACGCTGCCTTGATAGGGCTCGTATGGCATGGCTGTGTTGCCGAGATTGAGCATGGGGTAAATAGTCAGATTAGGGGTATCTCCGATCTGGACTTGCAGTGTAGCATAAAGGATATTCTCCTCTTTCTGCTTAGTGAGAGTTCCAGATATCCCTTGTCCTCTATCAACAAGCACATTGCGCACAAACGCTCCACTGGGTGTTTTTTCGTTGATAACAACTTTCACCAGCTGCGACGCTCCAGATAGACACACCACTTGATTGGGCGAGATGGGAATGAGATTGTCCGCATAATTATAAGTTGCTATACCACCAGCGCAAGTACCGGACACAGAAACGCTGCCGTCGGGATTAGGCGTAAAGGTCACGCCGTAGATTGTTTGTGTTTTCGTCGCTTTCGGCAGCAAATTCCGCCCGCCCACAAATACGCTGTCCACCCCCGTGAGCGCCACAGGAGCCTCCGTTGTCCCGCCCTGTGCGTTTTCACCGTAGAGGGTAAGAGAGTCAATGCGATTCGCGCCAGCAGCCTCGATGGAGATAGGATTGCCTTTCATCACGAGCCCACCGCCAAGGGCGGCGTTGTTTAGGTTGTCAACTTGGGTCTGAAGATTTCCCGCAGCGTCCTCCGAAAGCTGGTCTTTCATGTGTTCAAACCATACAAGGAATGAGTTTTCATACTCCGAAATATTTCCATTCGCAGACGAAATAAAGGCCGAAAACCATGCATCAAATTCTTTTTGACTTATATTTCGAAAATTTGTCAAATCGGTTTGAATTTGGTTATATAAGGATTCTGTGTCGATGTGCTCTACCGGGCAGTATACGAGCCCGCACACCTCATTGTCGAGGCGCGTATCCGTTATTTCTGCCTGTGAAATTGATATTGCTCCCGCCGCGACATAGATATCCGCCAGTTTAAGCTCATAAATTTCGCTATTTCGCGTGATGTTCGGTGCAGTCGGCTGCGCGGAGTATGTTCCGTCCACAGCCTGCACCGTAATTTTCCGAGCGTTTGCATCTGCTCGAAGTACAATAGAGGTGTATCGATTTAATTTTCCGTCCGACACCTCTACGGGAATCGTGAGAGCTTCCGTGAGTATGTAAATCCTCCCGTTTATCCACGCTCGGCCCGGCTGAACAGTAATATTCATATCCCCCGCCGCTATAACTCCGAGTTCCGTGTTGTACACGCCATTTTCGATAAATGACGCTACCCATTCCGCGAGAAAATCGTCAGTATATCCACGGTCTCCCTCAATATCTGCAAAGAATCCGCTTTTTTCCACGTTTTAACCTCCAATGCTTAATTTTTCGGGGTATGGTGAGCCGAATGTCGGCGTTATTTCTCCGGCTGCACCTGTTTCCGTTTCAAACACTTCTTCAACTTCCGTTACACGCTCGTCAATTAGAATACCCCATCTGCTTTTATGGCATGTAACTATATCGCCAAGTTCCCAATCCTTCCGATAAACATATCCGCTTTCGCGCGTGACTGAACTCTCAAAGTTCTGCACCTCCGCCGCATCATCGAGCTTTTCATTGCCTCGCTGCGCAAGCTGCGCTTTGTATTGTGCGTCTGTGAGTTCCTTTTGCCGCAGGTCCTTTGCGTCGACAAACATTTCTCTAAGTGCTTCACCGTCGTTTCGCCTGTCTACCGTGATGATTGTCCGGGCGTCCCCTTCTCCCTCTCCGGCCACATATGCAAAATTTTTATACGCTTTCTTGTTTTGGGAATATTTCGGAGAATCAAGAGTTTCCTCAATGTCGGAAAAAACCACGCGCGGATTTTCGGTTTGTTTTGTTGCGCGGTCTTTTCCTTTGTAGGTCTCAAATACCAAGCGCCCGTTCTTTACATCTGCCCTAATCTTGAAAAGTATTCCTGTTGATTTTGAAAGCGCGGAAAGCGTGGTGAGCAAGTTTTTGTATGTAACTTGGGTTTGTACTTTCTCCGCGAAGCCTTGCAGAGTCCCGAGCACAATATTAGGACAGATACGGGGCATTTGTTCCGAAACAAGCGCCCTCATAGCAACTTCCACGGGGCCATTTATGTTATATGTTTTATTGATAACACAGCGTCCAAGAAGCGAATTTCCAAGGCCACCTGTTACGGAAATCGTCTCCCCGGTCTCTCCTTCTGTCCTCAAGTTTCGGCCTTCAAGTACAGCAAATTCTTCATATCCGTCCCGAATGATATAGTTTTCGGGCCGTGTCAGATTTATTACATATTCAACCGCCGCGCAATGCAATTCAAATTCTCCCGCATCAAATACCTGCCTCCGCCAACGCATGGAGGTGTATGCATCTATGCAGCCAAGATACGCGAAGTCGGGTGTATAGACGTGCAAATCCATTTCAACACCCCCAATATGTTTGTGTGTAAAAGATTGTCACGCTTAAAGCATCTATCCCGGAATCCGCATTGTACCGAAACAGGTTATCGCCTTTGTAAAGCTGCGGCCATTGCGGAGGATATGCGATATTGTTTATTACATTTGTTCTATCATTGCCCTGTATAAGCGTAGCCGCTTTCGCAAGTTTTCCCGTCGTTATTTCCACTATCTCTCCCGCATGCATTGTCAATTGCACCGTGAGAATCTTGTGTCTCTGCACATCTACAATAGTAGGGTTTTTAACCTCCCCGGAAGCTTCAAAGCGAATCCGCAGACCGAGCGTAGTGTTTGATCTGTTGTAAATATCCTCCATCAAAGTATTTACTTTTTTCGTCACAGCAAAGGGATTGTGAATGTAAAGCGGGAATCGTATGAGGCCAATCCACGACGAAAGCGTAACGCGCGTCTCTTGGATATCTCTGAAAAGCGGGTCTCCGCATAGCAGAGATATCGTTGTCGCTCTTACAATGCCCGTCTCCGGGCTTTCTATGCTCTCTACGACATATTCAATTTTTCTTGCAATTGAATCTTCGTAGTAGTACAGCGTGCCGACTTCGTTCGGTTGGAAAAACTCAAGCAATGTATTTCTATTTTGCGTAAAGTTCCCTTTGATTTGAACAGCAATAACAATGTTCCGTTCATCCGCCGTACTTCCCGTGATTGTCGTTCCGTCCTGCCCAGCCGCTTTTGAACTGGATACCGTATGCCGTATATCACGAACGCCCTCAATACTCGCAAGCCAGAAAGGTAAGGCGTGCGAAAAGGTCATCCTCCTTCCCTCGGCATTTTCGCAAATTACTCGTTTCATTCCGTACCTCCCATCTTTAGAATGATGGCCCGTACATCGTTACGCGATTTTCGGGCCATTTCCGAGGCAGAAAGAGCCTTCGGCGAGTTATATGTCGGCGCGAAGGTAAAGCCCCCCTTGCGGTCATTTTTTGCCGCCTCTCGTGTCGCATTCACTATTGCGCGTGTCTGGCGCTCCGAAATTGCCGAAAAGGACGGTTCAATTGTGTTTGACGGCATACCTCTTTCAAAAGCTTCTATCGCGCTTTGTGCCGCATTTTCGTAAGTATCTTCCAAGTGCGGGCGTTCTTCTTCTGCGCCTTCAATAGCGCCCAGCATCGAATTTTTTCCATCCTCGCGAAAAACTCGAGACGGCGAATTGATATCCAATCTTGATTTATAGGCTTGATTTGCCGCCGCCGCGAGACTATCATACTTTGCAACAAGCTCACCGCGCATGCCCTCTGCACCGTTAATATACCCTTGAATTGTAGCCGCACCTGCGGCTCCCGCTTCGATTGACACATCCAGTCTTTCCGTCGTTTCTTTAATTCGGTTTTCGAGGTCTGTCATTTTATTGGAAAAATCTGTTTCCATCTCCGCAACGGTCGTTGAAAACTTTTCTTTTCCTTCCTCAACTTGAGCAAACTTTTCATTGAGAGCTTGAATCTCCTTTTCGCCGCCCTGTACAATCGCCGCGAGGATTTGTGCTGATTCTTCCGAGCCGTCAGATAATTCCCTTACGAGGCCCTCATCCACGCCCATTTCCATGGCCCTCTGGATATTCGCCGCGTAAGTATCCATATACTCAATTTGCCCAGACAGCGTGCCAATCAGATTCCCGATGCTGGTTTTTGCGGTCCCGTCGAGAGAATTAAAAAGCCCCAGCTGGCTTTCAATGCTCTCCATTGCCTTTTGCTTTGAATCATCATACGCAATTTGTAGAGCATCAATTTCAGAAACAAGACCATTCACAGTGGCCGTCATTTCGTTTGTCGCCTGGGCGCTGGCCTGTTGCCATGCTCCGTATTCAGATGATGCCTCTTCCAGATTTTTAATCTGTTCCTCGTTCTCAGCCTGCGCCTGCGTAAGCTGCGAAACGCTGTACGCCAGATAATATATATTTTCGCTCCCTATTTGGAGTGCGGCGTTGTATTCTTCCTGTACAGCCGCGAGGCGGGCGTTTATATCCTCCCGCTCAACTTCCAGCTCTGAGAGACGGGCAACCTGTGCCTCGTATTCTTCTTGTTTTGCTGCGCTTTCAACAAGCGCATCCAGTGATTCCGCCGTCATATTGATGGAATCACTCATAGCATCATAGGAAAGCCCCAGCTCCGGGACAGCTTCGTTTAAATCAGCGACCATTGCGAGGATAACTTCTTTTTGTGCCGCGCTTTTTTCCTCGGTCTCGAGTGCATTTTTCAGCGCTGAAACGAGCGAGGCCGTAGACCGCCGTTCCTGTTCCATGCTCTCCGTGAGGTCGTCGTATGCCGCTTTGGATTCCTTGATGCTTTTTGTCAGTTCTCGCGTCTCAGCATCAGCTGAGCCCATGGAAAACGCCAGAAACGTAAGTGCGCTTACCAGAGCCGTTACTCCCGCCACAACAAGGCCCGCAGGATTTGCGAGAAGTACCGCATTCCACGCAGCCGTTGCCGCGGTAACGACCGTCACCCCCGCAGCCAAAACCCCAATCCCTACCACAAGAGCACTAATTGCCGTTACGACCCAGGGATTTTCCTCCACGAACTCCGTCGCCCACCCGAAGGCTTCCGACCCCGCGTCGTACAGTGTATTGAGCGTCGGGGCAAGCTGTTCGCCAATTGCCGCTTTGAGATTTTCCGTCGCAACTTCCATGCGCTGCCTGGCAAATTCAGTCGTGTTCGCCATTGTTTCATATGCATCGGAGGTTGCGCCTGCGCTGTCCTGCATTTCTCCGAGTACAGCGTTGAAATTGTCCGCACCCTTGTTAAAAATAGAAAGTGCGCCGACGCCCGCTTCTGTGGAGCTCCACAGTTCATTAAATGCCGTCGCGTCACCCTCTACACTCTGCCCCAGTATGTCAAGCACATCCCCAAGGGAGGAGCCATTCGCCACGAGACCCGCAAACGATGTTCCCGTCTGCTCTTTCAACACTTTTGCAACTGTGCTCCCGCTATTCCCGAGCTCATTCAAAATCGCTTTGAGGTATGTCCCCGCTTCTGCCGTTGCGACACCATTTGCGGTCAATACCGCATATGCTGCGCCCAAGTTATCCATTTCCACGCCATAAGCAGCGGCAAGCGGTATCACTTTGCCAACCGAAGCAGCAAGCTCATTTACGGTTGTTTTGCCGAGGTTTTGTGTAGTGATAAGGATATCGGATACGCGCTCTGTTTCAGCCACACTCAATCCGTAAGCATTAAGGGCTGTCGTGAGTACATCGACGGCTGTTTGTGATTCGGTGAAGCCTCCTGCCGCAAGTCTTGTGGCCTTTTCCACAAATTCAACAGCATGAGCCGTATCCACACCCGCCGAAATTGCGGAGTATACAGCTTCAGAAAGAGCAACAGAGGATTGCGCCGTCTTGCCAGATAGGGTAATGATCTCGGACGAAATATCCTCAAGCGACATTTTCGACGTGTCCGCAATTGTTGCAATTTTCGCAATTGCCGCTTCAAACCGCGCAGCGGCGTCGGAGCACTCCAAGAGTGTTTGTCCAATTTCTTTCACGGTCGCCGTGATACCCGCCGCCGCCAATGCCGATGCGAGGCTGTCGACCGCGTTTTTTGATTTATCTCCAAATTTTTTGGATTTATTCGCGGCCTCTTCGGTTTCTTTTCCGTACTGATCTATCGACTTCGCGCAGCCGTCCGCGCTTTTTTTGGCCTCGTCAAGATATTGATTATTCTTTGCTATCTCCGCAGATAGGTTGTTGAGGTCTACATTTGCATAATTGAGTTGTTTTTGCCACCCGTTGACACCTTTTTCAGCGGCTTCCTGGTATGCCTTTGCCTCTTCAAGCTCACTGTTCCATTTTTCCAGCTCTGCGGTAAGAGCTGCCTGCTCTTCGCTGGTGTCCCCCGTGCTGTCTTTTAGGGTTTCAAGGGCCTTTTCGCAACGTTCAATGTTCTCTTTTGCCATTGCCACCCGGTCGGAATACCCCGCTTGAGCCGCCTGTGCATTCGCAAGGGCTGCTTCGAGTGCTCCCACTTTCTGCTTTTGTTTTTCATACATAGCAGACAGGGCGTCCCCTTTTGCCGAAAGCGCCGAGATCGTATTTGCCTGTCCTTTGAACGCACTTTCAGTAAGAGCGAGATTCGACTTGAGTGTCGACAATTCCGAATTGCAGCTCGCAATCCCTTTTTTATATTCGCTCTCCCCTTCAACAGCGAGCCGCGTTGAAATCGTTCGTTTTGCCACTTAGTCAACCTCCTTCTCCTTCTGCGGTCTGTTCGCACGAAGATATAGCTCAAACACGTCGAAAAGCTCTCCCGGCGTCATGAGGAGAGCTTCTTTTACAGATATCCCGCATACCGTGCCCATCCGTATATAATGGGCGCGCGTCAAATCGTTTTTTTTTGCCGCAATTCAGCGAGGCCGAGGTCGATCTCGTCGTCCTCCTCCCGCACCTCTCTCCCGTATCCCAGCTCTATTGCGCGCGGGAGAGCCGCTTTCATGGCAATGAGTTCGAGCGGCATAATCGCCGCTGCCAATGTTTCAGCGTTCGGGACCTCGCACGGTGTATACCCCAAGTGCCGCCGCCCGAGTTCTGCTTGTTCGGCCAAAATCGCCACAGCTTCACAAAGAGCCGCCGCGCCTTCCCTCGTGTCCGGCTGCACCCGTTCAAGCAATTCTTTTACTCCGCCGAATTTTTCCCGAATTTGAAACATTGCCTCACCCGTAAATGACAAATAGCAAGGAGCCCCGAGGAGTTCGATTTTTACAACTTTCATAGTTTCTCCTTAAAGCAACAAATGGGAGGCGGTTGTTCACCGCCTCCCGTTCTTCATTCGCGCCGTCCCCTTATTCTGTCGGTGCCGCGAGCTGTTCATCCACCCACGCGGCCGCAGCCGTCTCGCTGTCGAGCTCTTCGGTGATTCTCCATTCATCCGTATTGCACCGAAAGACGGTGAAGGTGGTCGCGCTGGTGCCAAAGGTAATAGAATCCCCTTTTGTCTGAGCCGTGTCATTTCCTAACACAGCTTTTACGCGCGGGTAAAAGAATCCTTTGAACAGTTTTTTCCCATTCCGCATGAGCACTTTGTAATAGGCGAGCCCACCCATCGGAGCGGAATCGCCCGCCTTGTAGGAAACTTTTTTCTCCGTCACTGTCGCGCCGTACACCTTTCCGGCCGATTCATCCGTGATATCGTCTGTTTCCATGGCGACGCTGCCGGAAGAAAACTCGTCAACGCTCTCTGCGAGTGCATCGTCCGCATAAAGTTTTCCCGATGCCATTGTAATTGTGAGCTCCGCCTTTACGAGCCGTCCCAACGATACCGGCCCCTCATACTGCGGGAGTGCGCTTTCGGGTTCCGTTTTGATGGGAGAAAAACGCGGGTATTTTGCGCCAAAGCTTGCCATAATGTAAACCTCCTAAAAGTTAAAGATTTTTTCCGTTCAGAAAGTCGTTGTAAACTTTCTCTTCCGCTTCCGTGGCCCGTTCTTCCGCCGCTTCATTTGCGGTACGGATAAACGGCCTCGCTGGTTGTCCCTTTTTTCCGTGTTTTCCGGATTTTCCGAACTCATTGATAAATGCAACCTCTGCGTTTCTGTTGCCGTCCGAGTTCACGCCCTGTGGAAATATGTCGATGCTCTTTCCTGTTGCAGTTTTTTTGACCTTCGTTTTTTTGATTGAGCCCTCTGTAACGCCTGTGTCGTACACGCCCATACTTTTTGCCGTCTTATGCTGTTCGGCTTCTATGATATCCGCTCCGGCATTGAGCATGTCCTCTGCTACACTGTCCGGCAATGCCGCCAGCGCCGAGAGGTCGTTAATAAGAGAATCCAATCCGTTGATTTTAAAGCTTCCCATCATTCTCCCCCTAAGCCGACACCGCATTCGCACTCAAAAACGAAATGCTGCCCGTTGCCGTCTGAGGCGTTCGTGCATGCCGGCCATGTCATGCCAGCGCCCCGAAGCGCAGCCTTGATGCGTCTCCTTTTGGCAAGGGTGTTTACCCCTTGTGGTGCAAAATAATGCACTTGTATGAGGATTCGTTCGTGCGCAGGCTCATCGTCTCCATAATCTGCCGGAATTGAGTTGTATCCGAAAGTGAGGTACTCTTTTGTATAGCCTTCATAGGCATCGGCCTTTACGGGCGCTATGGGTTCAAGCGCTGTTTTTAAAATCCCGTTTACGCTCACTCTTCCCCGCCTCCTTGCGCCGTTTCAGTCCCGTCCTGTGGTACAGCGCGGGCGGCGGGCGTTTCCGCGCAATTGAGCTCGAAAACTTCTCCTGCTTTCGTGTACGCGCGGACCACATCAAAACTTTTGCCGTTGTATTCAATGCGGGTTTCGCCCTGGTAGTCTGCGGCGCGTACCAGAAAAACAACAGTGATCTTGTCCCCGGCCTGCCGGGCAGCATAAAACTCGGCCCTTTTAGTCGATTGAACATCCGCAAAAACCTGTGACCGTTTTTCCGTTTCTTGCGTATATCCTTCCCCATCATCCGCCGCATCGTAAGACACAAGCGTTATAATGTCACGCCAGTACACAACATCACCCTCCCTCCGTGATATATTTATCCGACACCAGAAGGCGATTTTTGAGCTCGTTATATGCCGCTTTGTATTTTTCTGCATCCTCATTGTCAAGGCCAAATTCCGCTTTGACATATGTACCTATCGCCCGTTTGATAAGCATATCGCTTTCGTCCTGCGCTCTGGGAGGGATAACGCCGCCAAGGACGAGATCGTCCCGGGCGGCGCTTACGAGGTCCGTTATTTCCGAATCGAATGCAGTATTTGAAATTCGCAGATATCCGCGCATTGCCGCGAGGTATTCGTCCGAGACGGCGCTTGCATTCTGTGTGGCCTCGCCCATTTTATCCGCCCCCCTTTATGCCTGGATGGTATATGCTGCGGTCATGGTGTCGGAGGCCGTGTGTCCGCCCGCATATGCTTTTGCCTTGATTGTTACAGCCTCCGAAACGGTGATTGCCGCCTCATACAGCGTGGAGGCCTGTGTCGGGTTCGAGCCGTCCAGCGTGTAATAAATCTTCGCCCCATCCGTTGCAGAGGTAAGCGTTACCTCTGTACCGCTGGCGACCGCGCCCGCAGCGGGTGACGCTGCGGGCGTTTCGGTCTTAGTGGATGGAGCTACGCTTTTTTTACGCGGATGAAACTATTTTTTACAAAGGCATAATGCCAAGTGAAACAGGCTTTAGATTTTCCAGTGGATTGTAACGCTCTCACTGGTTGCATCAATGTGGGATATGAGAATATCAACCACCTTGCGCTTATCGTCAAAACTCACGGACTCCCAATCGTTGAGGTAATTCGTGATACAGTCAATTTGCGTGTCCGAAACGGAATTAGCGGTGAGATCGGCCACCAGCTTTAACTGCTTTTGCCGTTCTGCGTCCAGCTCCTCGATCCTATTGTTTGCGTATTGCAGGAGCAGCGGGTTTGCCCCGGACAAAGTGTCCAGAAGTTTCTCAATCTCGCTTTCCGTCTTTGCCAGGGCAACACGGGCGGCGGTCAGTTTGGGGTTATAGCCCGGTTCCTTGCCGCCTTTCAGCGTGTGATACTTCCGCATTTTCTCCACCATCTCGCCATACACAAAGGACTCCATGCTTTGCGCCGTCAGCGTACCGGCACCCTCGCAGCTCCCGTTATCGGCCCGCTGCTTGCACCGCAGGTAAGTAACGCCGTTTTGGGCTCTCAAGCCCACCAGAGCATAGCCGCAGCGTCCGCACTTGATTTTCCCGGCCAGCCAGGTATTGTGGCATTTGCGGCCATTCTGGAATGAGGTGTTTTGTGACAGCTTGCGCTGGACGGTCAGCCAAAGGCTGGAGGGGATGCGCCCCTGGTGGGGAGCGATTACAAGGATTTGTTCTTCACCCTCCCGGCCCTGGTAGAGATAGCAGCTATTGTCCCCCGTGAACATTTCCGGGGGGCTTTCGATTTTTACGCCCTGGGCTTTGAAGTATTCGTAGATGTCCATATCGGCCTGGACATAGACCGGATTTCTCAGCAGTTTTGAGATAAAGGCCCGTTGCAGGGCTTTTCCATAGACATCAATGGAGTTTTTGACAAAGTACCGGGTTATATCGCCGTAGGAGCTGCTCGGCTCCGCATACATCTGGTACATCAGCTCGGCAAAATCCATTTCCGCGTTTTCCACCAGCTTCTTTGTCTTGATCCCGTCCATAACGATGGGCTCGGTATCAAAGCCGTATGGCGTCCGGCCCCGCATATAGTAGCCTTTGGTACACCGGGAATAAAAAGCGTCCTGCACGCGCATTTGGATGCTTTCCCGTTCCAGCTGGGCAAAGACGGACAGAATGCCGATCATGGCCTTGCCGTAGGGGGAGGTAGTGTCGAAGTTTTCGTTGATGGAGATGAAATCACAGTCATTGGGAGCGAACACATCTTCCAGCAGAAACAGGGTATCTTTCTGGGAACGGCTGAGACGGTCCAGCTTGTAGACCACCACCACGGCTACCTTTCCCATGGCGATGTCCCCCATGAGCCGCCGCAGTTCGGGGCGGTCGATGTTGGAACCGCTCCAGCCGCCATCGATATACAATTCAGTGTTTTTATAGTTTTTGACTTTGCACCAGGCTTCCAGCTTTTCGGTCTGGGCTTCTACGGAGTAGCCTTCTTCAAACTGAGAGTCCGTGGAAACACGGACATAAAGGGCGGTTTTCCGGTTGTTATCCATAAGCGAAAGAGTCCTCTCTTGGTTTGTGCCATCATATCATAGACCGCCTTGGATTTCAACACTATATACAGAATTTTTGCTGGTAGAAATTCCGGTTTTTTCCAACGTTCTTTACCGCTGGATGTGGATTCCGGATGGCCTGGCCTTTTCGACGCATTATCCTGGACACGGATTTCCTATACCTGATAATCCAAACTATGTCGGGATCTCTTGGAAAACTTTCCCTTGCATGTTAGGGAACATTTGCATATAATAAATAATAAAAAGTTCCCTACGGAGGTTTGCTATGGAAAATACCTATTCTCGAATCCAGGAATTGC
>ENA-ORTH01000335-ORTH01000335.1-human-gut-metagenome-genome-assembly--contig:-NODE-335-length-60578-cov-7.225749_pt1 | contig 60578 bp, 50 predicted proteins | sample MGYA00241914_ERZ509192 | MGnify/ENA primary metagenome ERZ509192 (study PRJEB26280, sample SAMEA2338826) | human gut metagenome | biome: human gut; feature: human-associated habitat; material: faeces...
GGGTAATATGCAATTGTTCTGCTGCTTTTGTAAAGCTCTGTTCTTTTGCTACTGTTAAAAAATAGCGTAATAATCTTAATTCCATATCTTTATATTCCTACAAATTTTTCTTGTAACCATTCTATCATATTGCATCCCAGACATATCTGCCCAAAATACCGTGGGTTATTTTTGGATTATTTTCTAACCGCCTATGCCCTTCAGACTGTGATTTTACTGGCTTTTGGGCGAAGCTTTCAAAGAGTGCCGTGGCATATAAATAGTATTTTTATCATTGTTCTTATAACGCCTCTTCCTTTTCCACTATTATAGCTGATCGTACTTGGCCGCACTCCCTTTTGCCTTATCTACCGGATACTTTGCTTCATTCTGCGACATCTTCATATTTATGATTTCATCTGCATCCAGTTCCAGTTTGTCTAACAGATTCTGACTATAAACCAAAACATCCGCCAATTCCTCCTTGACATGTTGCAGATCATATTCTTCATCAGACCACTGAAAACACTCTAATAACTCTGCTGCCTCAATTACGATTGATTTTGCAAGATTTGCCGGCGAATGAAACTGATCCCAGTTTCGATCTTCTGTAAATTTTCTAATTCTGTCTATTGTTTCATACTTCATAATTAAATACTCCTTTATTTTGCTACTTCTAACAATGCTTTCTGACAAAGTGAAATTTTTCAGACACGCTCTAATGTTTCATCAACACTATTTTATACATGCAGATTTTTCTGCATCTCTTCTTTAAATTCTCTTCCTTTAAACAATATCACTGCTACAAGAAACAGGAAACATATTAACGCTCCAAACATACTTACTGTTGGATTTTTCACCACTTTGCATAAGAGTAAGATTCCCGGAAGAATCAATCCGTATCCGGCAGCCATAATTTCGTAAATAAGATACTCTCGCACAGGACATTTCCGCACCTTAGCGATTACAAACATCGCTGTAAGTGTAGATACACTCATGATCGGCAGCACAAGATCTACAGACCAACTGTGCCAACCAGTCAGTGCATCCCATATAAAGCAGATAATAGTACCGATAAAAAGCTGCCACATCGCATTTTTCAGCAAGTTATAGCGTTTAAAAAAGCCAATCGATGAGGCAATCCACATTGTCACAACGCCTCCGGCTGTAAATAAGGTCCAGCGAATTCTAGGATGGAAATTATACTCCGTAACAAGCATTGCTGCAACAATTGCAATACACAGAAAGCTATAAATTTTATAAACTTTCATTTCCTGTTCGCTTGGCTCATCTGTCTTTGGAAATTCAGGTTTTACTTTTTCAGATGCAATTCCCTGTTCTTTTAACAAGCGATAAAAATTACGTTCAATGTTCACTGTGTCGTATCTGGATGTAAATGCAAATGATAATTTATCCTGAAAAGAACACAAACACAATTCAAACTTAGGAGTGTTTGTGTACACACCAAATCGTTCGATATAAGGTACATAACTCGCATGTATTTTAACCGCACTCATATTAGAGAAGATTGCTGTCGTGTTCTTCTCTGAATATTTTGCCCCGGCCTGAATACATAGATTTTTCAGTTCCAAAGGTGCAAGCCTCAGAATCGGATGCAGTTCCAAAGCAAGCAACTCGCTGATATGTGCTGACATCTTTTCTTTTGTCAGTTCTGTCTCAAAAAATTCTTTCGTATATTTCAGTATTGCCTCAAAACTTTGATCTTGTGTAGTAAAATTATATCCCGGCTCAATCCAATTAAAAAAATTCAGCATCGATAAAGACGGGAAAAACTTTCTTAAGTTAACCGGAACCATTAACACGACCGGCTTTTTCTTTTGCATTTTAGACATTTCTTCATTTATTGCCATCATAAATAATGCTGTCAAAAAGACTGTCATAGATACTCCGAGTTCCCTGCTCCGCTTCAATACTGCCTGAACTGAAACAACAGATTCATGGACGTGCAGATGATTTCCATCTTTCTTTTTTCTCCGTATCTGGAAAGCATGTAGTTTTCTTTTTTTCGGTCGTTTCTGATCTTTTGAATAATATTTCAAAAAACTATCAACTTCTTGATCTTGTACCGTCATATCTTCTGGTAACAATGAAACTGGTTCTAATCCATTTACTTTGTGAATAAGATAGAGATAATTTTTTACCAGTTCTTTTAAAAATTCTGTCGCTCCTGTGCCATCTGTCAATACATGGAATACTTCGAAGTTGATTCGTTTTTTATAATAGGTTACTTCAAAAAGCAGTGTCTTCTTATCCTTTATATAGAGTCTACTACAAGGCTCTTTGTACTCTTCCTTTACAATCGGTCGTAAATTACATGGCTCAAGATAATGCCAGAATAATCCTTTGCGAAGCACCATTAAAAACGTAGGAAATATTTCTATTGTCTGATTCAATGCTTCCTGCAAAACGTCAGGATTTACTTCTTCTTTCAATTCGCAGTAAAAACGAAACACTCTCGTATCTTTTTTATTACTGGCAGCAGAATATAATTTTGCTGCATTATCTAGTTTTCTCCAACGTGCTTTTTTCTTACTCACAGTGTTTCCTCTTTCAGAAATTCATTGATATAGGTGAAACTTTCCTGTACATGAAGCTGCTTGATCCCCAACGCAAAATATCCATGTAATGCATCTTTGATCCGATGTATCTCCACATAATTTCCAGCCTCTTTTAAGCGCTTCCCATATGCTTCCCCTTCATCTCGAAGTGGATCAAATTCACATGTAAGAATCAATGTATCAGGTTGATTCGCTAAATCTTCTGCTATGTATGGTGCAAAATAAGGATTCTTCTTATCCTCTTTATTTCTCGCATAAAGATCAATATAATCCTGCATCTTCCCAGCTGTCAAAAGATAATCTGTTCCATTTTCCTTAACAGATGGAAATGGTGAATTTTCTGTATAATCATTATATGTAGCCGGATAGATCAGTATCTGTCTTTTTGGCATAAATTCTCCACAATCTCTAGCCATCAAAGATAATGCTGCACAAAGATTCCCTCCGGCACTATCTCCGATCAATGTAATATTTTCGGGTTTTATGTTGAGCATAAAATCTCCGGAATATAATGTTTTCGCAACGGCATAACAATCTTCCAGACCTGCCGGGAATTTATCTTCCGGTGCCAGTCGGTATTCAACTGCAACTACATATTGTCCGGTTGCATTAGCAAGCCGGGCACAAATTCTTTCATAATTATCGATACTCTCTGTAACCCAGCCGCCGCCATGTATAAACAAAAGCATCTTTTTATCTTGAATATTATGTTTCTTTTCTTCACTCTCACGAAAACTTTTTTCAGTTGGAAAGAAAATACGAATCGGGACTGCATGACTCCCGTTATATATTTTCTCATCTATTTTTTTATAAAAAATCTTCATCGGATCCAATCGTTTTAAATCCGCCATATGACGAAATGCTTCTACTTCCACACCATCAAAAGACAGAGCTTTCAAAATCTTCTTCGCTGTCTGATTAATCAATACTATATTCTCCTTATACCCGTTCTTATGTCTGTAAAAGACTACGAGCCCATTATATCATAAAATGCTTATTAAAGTGAATTTAATATTGCAAAAAGCACCAGCCAACTGAATGACTGGTGCTTTTAACATCAATATACTTTATTTTGTATAAACTGTATTCCCTTTTGCAATTACTTCAACAAGCTGAAGTTCCTGGTCAAGAATACAAAGGTCAGCATCATAGCCTTCTTCAACCTTACCTTTTCCTTTGAGGCGAAGAATATCTGCTGGATTAGATGTAATTGTAGAAATAGCTATTTCTAAAGGAATTTCTGTTTTAAATACACATTCCTTTACTTCCTTCAGAAGGCAGCTGGACTGTCCAACGCCCATTCCAAGGAATTCGCCATCACTACTGTACATCGGAAGGCTTCCCTGTCCATCAGAAGAAATTGTCATGCGGTCAGGATTTACTCCTGCATCCAGCATCCGTTTGATACCATTACATACACGTACCTCATCACAGATAGTTTCCCAATAGTCAATATCTTCATTTCCGGTAAAGTCTACTGCTCCGCCTTTCAGCGCATACTCAATCGACTTGCCAAAAAGCATCTCATTTCGATTGATATGTGTTGGCAGTATTTGAGAAGCCGGTATCTCTGTCTCATCTACCACTCGTTCAATAAGATCTAAGCATCTCGGACTGTCGCCAAGATGAACATTTACAATACCTGCTTTCCCAGAAAGAACACCGCCAAGTCTTGTATCCGCAACGACACGCGCAAATTCCTCAAAAGTCGGCTGTGAAGAACGATGATCAGAAATCGCGATTTCTCCGGTTCCAATGATTTCCTGAATCATCATAATATCTTTGACAATACTGTCCGTCAACGTGTGAACCGGAATCTGATAACTGCCTGTATAACAGTATGCAGACATTCCCTGCTCATTCAATCCTTTTGTCTTTGCAACCAGTGCACACATATCACGACCGATTCCATCCGTTCCAAGGCAACCAACAACTGTTGTTACTCCAAACTTCGTAAGTCCTTCCATAGTTGCTTCCGGAGTACGATTGGCGAATCCACCTTCACCACCGCCTCCAAGTACATGAACATGACAGTCAATGAATCCCGGAGTTAAAAGTAACCCCTCTCCATTGATCATTTCTGCCTCAGAAAGAAATCCGTCTGCGCATATAGAGCCTGCATCTTTAATCTTGACAATCTTATCATTGATTATAAGTACATCTTTTTTCCCCAGATGCTGTGGGGCATAAACATCAATATTCTGAATTAATTTCATCATAAATCACTCTCAATTATCAAATGTATGTTTTAGAATCCAATTCCAACTGCAATAAGAATTGTAATAATTGCACCAATCATTAATACACCAAGGAATTTCCACATGAATTTAATCCAGTTAGACCACTCAATCTTTGCAATTGCAAGAGATCCGATCAGACACCCTGATGTAGGAACAATCAGGTTTGTAAATGCATCGCCAAGCTGGAATGCAACTACAGCTGTCTGACGTGAAACACCTAACAGGTCTGACAGTGGAGCCATGATTGGCATTGTAATCGCAGCCTGTCCGGTTCCGGATACAACGAAGAAGTTGAATACGGACTGGAACAGATACATAAGTACTGCTGCAACTGCTCCGGAAACTCCAGACAGTGCATTTGAAATATTATACATAATTGTATTAATAACCGTAGGTGTTGTCGGATCAGATCCACCAAGAACCTGCATGATGCCCTGTGCCATAGCAACAACAAGTGCAGCACCGATCAGGTCTTTTGCTCCATCTTTGAATGATGTTGCGATATCATTCAGTTTCATATCGTTCAGTTTAAAGATAACTCCAATCACACCGGAAACAATTCCCATAATGAAGAACTGTGTAGCAATCTCCGGCATGTAGTATCCTTGAGTCATAACTCCCCAAACTACCCATACTACTGTAGCAGCCAGTGTCAGAAGAACTAAAATGTGTCCAAGACCAAATGAATGTCCTTCGTCAATTCCTGTTTTTTCATTCTGCTCACGGAAATATGAATCAGTCCTATATGCGATTGAGATTGTCGGAGTCTTTTTAATCTTTGAAGCATAGAACATAGTCATTCCACAGCCAAGAACTGTAAATACTCCCCACATTACCATACGGAATCCTGCTCCGGAGAATACGTCAATACCTGCAATACCCTGTGCAATACCTACAGAGAATGGATTCATCCAGGATGAACCGAAACCAATCTGTGTTGCAACATAAGTAACAAGAACTGCAATAACTGAATCATATCCAACTGCTACAAACAACGGACAAAGAATCATAGTAAACGGAAGTGCTTCTTCTCCCATTCCAAAAACTGCTCCACCAAGAGAAAACAGTACGAAAAGTATCGGAATCAGCAGTTTTTCTGCTCCCTTTGCCTTACGGATCAATCCAATCAATCCGGATTCAATCGCTCCTGTACGGATCATGATACCGAATGCACCGCCTACTACCATAAGAAATGCGATAATCTCGATTGCAGAACTGCTTACGATTCCGTTATACATATAGTTGAAGAATCCTGTTCCACCATCTCCACTAAAGAGTGCTACTCCTTCTGTTACTACATTTCCTGCATCATCTGTCAGATACTGGAAACTTCCGTCTTTGATTACTGTACGGGTTTTCTCAACACCATTGATCATATACGAAATATCCTGTGTTTCGTAAAATCCCTTTGGTACAAGGAAAGTCAGAAGTGCAGCGACAACAACTACTAAAAAGATAATAATGTAGGTGTCAGGCACTTGAAATCCCTTGTTAAAAGACTTTAACCCTTTTCCTTCTTTTTTGCTCATTTTCGAGTTTCCCTCCCATTTTTGATATACTATATCAGTGTACCATAGAATGCCTAAAATATAACTAAAAATTTACATATTTTATCAATTTTTGTCATTTCCCTGTATTTTTATACATCAAAAGATAGGTGTTTTATTCAATCAATCACATCATTCTGAAATCTTGACAAATGTTCATAAGGTAAGATCAGTCTTCCCCTGAACAGTCCGCACCCATCATTGATCAGACTGTTATCTACTGCGGAAAACATATTTACATCCAGATCTGCCAGTTCCAGCTGCAAAAGACGCATGCCCCGTTCATAGGCTTCATCGAAATAAACGCACTCGCCTTCTGGAATAGCATCACGTCTTGCACGCTCATCCTGCTGTTTCTTCTCATATCCCAGATGATTCGCCGGACCAATTTCCGCAGTGTCATCCATTTTCTGGGTACGTAGCTGCACTTCCATGAAAGAACGGGAACTGTTATCATAAACTGTGATATGTAATGACTGATATCCTTCCCCACTGGTTCCACAGATATAATCCCGGTAATACGTCTTCACATCTTCATTAAGAAGCGGCGACGTACTTTTCTTTACTCCATAGGCAGACTCCACCGTAAACCCTCGTTCTTCCAGGAACCCGGGAAGAACATTGGCAATCTCATAAAGATAGCGGATCGACGCCGTTTCCTGATCTTCTCCTGGTTTCAGATGACACTTGGGCATACACAACACAATTCTGTATGCAATAAAATCCCGAAAACAACTGAGTTTATTTTTCAGTTCCGACACAGGAGGATAGGTTCCATGTTTTGTATAATAATCGTAAATATATTCCACAATATAGCCGTTAAATTTCTCTTCTGCCCGGATCAGCGATTTGATCCTTCCTTTAAATGTAAACGCAAGAAACGGATATTCATGAGCCATATATTTATAAAATTCCCGGATCTTCTGGGACTGGGCCGTAAGGAAATCATTGTGTTCTAAAAGCTCTGTGATCTGAATCAGGAAATTCACATGCATCAAGTCAATCTCATTATGAGTAAGTTTCGCTTCTTTTCTCAGATCCCGGGTATATTTCTGTAAAATTTTTAAAACCGTATCTCCTGAATACAGGTAATCATTTAATGTAATCATAAGTTTTTCCTCTTTTGGAGTTATAGCGTGTTTGAAGATTGTAGAAATGATTTTTCAAACACGCTATAATCTATAACCGAAATTTAGTTTTTCATTAATTTTAATGTTTTGTCAATATATCTACTGTTCTGTCAGCCTTTAACCAAACTGCTTCTTTTTCTTCATGAGTAACAAAGATCAACGTCTTTCCTTCCGTCTTTTTCAAAATATAATCAATTGTTTTTGCTCTGGTTTTTTCATCAAGACCTCTGAGAGGTTCATCCATGATCACACAGTCTGATTCAGCCAGCAATGCCCTCAGGATAGATACTCGCCTGCGCATTCCTCCACTCAGTTCACGAACCGGTTTCTGCCAAACTTCAGTAAGCGCAACTGCTTTATACGCCTCCTCCAGTTCTCTGTCTGTTATTGTTTCTGTACATACCAGTCTTATATTAGAAGCAGCGCTCAGATTTTCACACAGACGATCTTCCTGAAATACTGCACTGAGTTTCCTGTCACTTACCCCTTCTATTTTCCCCTTATCCGGAACATCCAGTCTCAGAAGAAGCCGTATCAGTGTTGTTTTGCCACATCCGGATCTTCCTCTGATACAAGTGGTTTTCCCTTCCGGAAAAACACAGGACAAGTCTTGCAGTACCTGCTGTTCTCCGTATGCTTTACTAATATGATCTACCTTTATATCCATATCTCTTCTCCGCCTGTAACAGACCTCATAAATAATGCATTTAAGAGGATTATTATAAATCAAAATTTCCGTTATCTATGTTCTATCATATAAACTACTCTGCTTACAATTCCAAGAAAACACTTTTCAAATACAAAACTGATCACAATTATCACAATTGTCCACGCAAAAAGATCCGGAGTATTCAGATATATTTTTGCATTATACAGTTTCTCACCAATAGAACCTGAAGGTACTCCGATAACCTCTGCTGCCACTCCTGCCTTCCAGCACATTCCAAGAGAAAGCCTGCATGCTGAGAGAAAATAAGGCAGTACCTGCGATACATAAATATACCTGATCTGTCTTCTGAGATTCACACGAAATACTTTTGCCATTTCCAGTATCTTCCTGTCCGTCTGTCGTATTCCCTCAAGGATATTTGTATATATCACCGGCAGAACCATAAGAAAGGAAATAAAAACTGACAGATTTTTCGAAGGAATCCATATCAGGCACAAAATAATAAAAGATGCCACAGGTGTAGATTTGACCACTGCGATCACAGGTGCTGTCAGGATTTCCACTGTTTTTGACCAATATGCCCACACTGCCAGAAAGATTCCCAAAAACATAGCCAAAAGAAATCCTGTCACAATACGCACAAAACTAAATCCAACAGACTGCCAGAAATTCCCGGTAAAACTCAGTTCAAAAAGCTTTCGGACAACAGAAACAGGAGATGCCAGAAGGATCTCCTGTTTCAGATACATACTCGCAAACTGCCAGATTGCAATCCAGAAAAGTACTGCTAATATGCGAATTCCTGTATATTTCGTTCCATTGTCAGTTTTTGCTCTATCGTTTGTAATAGAATGCATCATCCGGCAACTGTCCTCCTATAATCTCAGGATTCTGATCATCCAGGGTTGCCAGATATCCTGAAAGCATGGTTTTCATCTCATCACCTTCAATAAACACAATACTGCAGTCAGGGATTGCTTTCTGTGCAACTTCTTTTGCAATAATATCATGATCTCCTATGATCTGGGCCGCAGCTTCTGTGTCACTGTTGACAAAATCTACAGATTCTTTATAAGCATCCATAAAATCATTTACTTTATCTGCATGATCCTGAACAAACTCATTGTTTGCGATCACAACTCCTGTCACAAGTTTACTTCCGTCATCCATGGAATCTTCCCACAGTTTGTTCAGATCCAGGGCAACCTTCAGCTTATCGTTTTTCATCAGCGCTGTAGTTACAAAAGGCTGCGGAAGAAGTCCGACTGCTGTCTGATCCTGCACAAGTGCGGAGACTACCTCTGCGTGCTCAGATTTAAATTCAACAGTCACATCTTTTTCAGGGTCGATTCCATTCGCTTTAAGAACAGAGTTCAGAGCATATTCCGGAGTTGCACCCTTTCCACTGGCATAAATGGTCTTTCCCTTAAGATCCTCCACAGATTTTACACTGTCTCCATTCTCCACAAGATAGAGAACACCCAACGTATTGACCGCCAGGACACTGACATCCTTATCTGTCTTCTGATACAACGTTGCTGCCAGATTTGCCGGAACAGCTGCAATATCAAGCTTGTCCTGTACTACCATCGGAACAATCTCATCCGGAGATGCAGCAATCGTAAAATCGTATCCGTCTTCATCAAGAAGCTGCGCCATTCCCATTGCTGTCGGACCTTTCAGGGCGCCTATCCGGACAGCATCCGAAGATGATCCTTCGGATGCCCATACGCTAACCTCTCCAGTGTTACCGGTCAATCCTGCACAGATACACAAAGCCATTGCACAAATCATCAATTTTCTTTTCATTTTACTCAACATCCTTTCTTTATTTAAGAATTTAAAAATCATTTACAGCAGTTCAGAAAAATAATACAAATAAGGCGCAAAACTCTGTCTTTATGTCCCTGATTTCAAATCTGCCAGTATTTTTCTTAATTTACTTCCATAATCTTTTCCTGCTGCCCAGCCGCCGCCATAAGGATTTTCCTGGATTCCCAGCCATTCCACGTAAGGCGCCGTCTCTCTTGTCACGTAATCGAAGCGTTCATCTACACATTCCTGATTCAGGGAATCTGTGGAGGCGTAGGCTTTGAGATGCTGAACCTGAGCACGTATTCCTGTTCTTACATCCGGAAATGCGATTCCTTTGACTCCACCTCCGGTTGTTCCAAGACCTGCGAAATTGAACTGGTCGATTCCCGCATCACCACCGAAACTCAGCCATCCGGTTTCCAGCATTGCCTGCGCAAAAACTACTTCACCACGTACATTCTCGGCATTTGCCTCCTCTACAATAATATTGCAAAAGGTATCTATATCAGATGCTCCGCCGCCACTGAGTTCTTCAGATGGGTAAGTGCATCCCTGACTGTTGTATAATGAACACATTTCATCGACGGAAACAGTTGTTCCACCCATAATCGTGTAGTATCCATAAGTATTATCTGTCGGGTCTTCATCGGAGATAATTTCTTCTCCGTTATTTTCTGCATTTTCGAGATATTTAGGTTTGGAGATCTGTCCCTCTCCTGAATGATCAGTTTCCTGACTGTTTTTTTCTGCACTATCAGTTGTTTTAGCTATCGTGTCGTCATCTGGGGTATCTGCAGCATTGTCTGCTGCGCTGTTTTCTGTATCAGTGGACGCTATCCCTTCACTGGCACTTACCAAAGCAGGTGCCCCGAACATCAGGGCACCTGTTATTGTCATAAGCAGCCAGAAATATTTTCCCGGCACTTTTTTCATCTTATGCGTTTACCTTTCTCATTGCAGCTTCTACCACATGACCAACCAGTACAGAAGTTGTTACACTTCCAACACCGCCAGGTACAGGTGTAATAGCATCTACGATAGGCTCTACTGCTGCGTAATCAACATCACCGCAGAGTTTGCCTTCTGCATTTACGTTGATACCTACATCGATGATTGTCTGGCCTTCTTTTACATATTCGGCACCAACAACACCGGCGCGGCCTGCTGCTACAATAATGATATCTGCTTCACGTGCTACAGACGGCATATCTACAGTTCTTGTGTGGCAGATTGTAACAGTTGCGTTCTTTTTAACCAGCATCATTGCTGCAGGTTTACCAACAACAAGGCTTCTTCCGATTACTACTGCCTTTTTGCCTGTGCAGTCGATTCCGTAATGATCAAGGATTTCCATACAAGCCTGTGGTGTACATGGCGGGAAACCAATCTTCTTGCCTGTGAATACACCGGACATGGAAAGGTCTGTCATACAGTCAACGTCTTTTTCAGGAGCAAGTGCATTCTCGATCACTGCCTGATCCAGATGTTTTGGAAGCGGACGGAATAATAATACGCCGTGAATGCTGTCATCTTTGTTTACTTTATCGATTGTTGCAAGAAGTTCTTCCTGGGAAACATCTTCCGGAAGTAAGATTTTCTCACATGCAACGCCTAAAGTTTCGCAGCGTTTTGTTGCTCCTCTTTCATAGGAGATATCGCTTGGGTTTTCACCAACACGGATGATGCAGAGGGTAGGATTTACTCCTTTTCCCTGAAGCTCTGCTACGTTTGCTTTGATTTTCTCATTTAATGCTGCTGTTACTTCTTTACCTAATAACTGCTTAGCCATTTGTCGTTCCCTCCGAAATTATACGTTATTATTCTATACTGTATCTGAATGATTTCAGCATAACCGCCTCATAAATCATATGCACTCTGTAAAAAAATACATCTCAATAAATAATGTTACACTTTATTAAAAGAGACGGAAAACAATACAGAAATTTCTATTTTACTATTATTTCAGTCTGCCAAGTACGCTGTTGAATGTGTCATCTGCGATCTTTGTATATTTCTCAAGCATGGCATCTGCTTTTCTGTTTAATTCTTCTGCATACTCTCTGTCAGCCATGGATTTTGTGTTGATGTATACGTTCAGGCTGGCACCCTGTAATGCTGCCTTACAGAAAGCTGCACCAACACCTGCATCACTGATAGCAAGCTTAGAGCCCTTTGCACCGAATTCTACGATCAGTTCAATTGCTTCACAGCATTTCTCCATGATTTCCATTGGTACAGAGCAGGCATCTTTTAATACGATTTCCATGACTCTGGCTTTCTCAGCTTTCTCTTCTTCTGTTTCCTTTGGCATTCCATATGCCTTTGATAATGGCTCGAATACTTCTGCATCACGCTCAATCAGACGAAGGAAATCCTTCTGTAACTGATCGCATTTTGCTTTTAATTCGTACATTTCGTCTTCAACATCCGCATATTTCTTTTTTCCTACAGTAAGGCTTCCTACCATATTTCCAAGAGCAGTTCCTACTGCACCAACTAATGCAGACGCACCGCCGCCGCCCGGAACCGGAGCCTTGGATGCCAGAACTTCAACGAATTCTGTACATGTACTTGTTGAAAATCCCATTTTTTCTCCCTCTTTCTGTTTATATTTACTTATCTGACTCTGATATTTGCGGATTATTCTGCTGTTTCCATAATCCTGATATCATTTGTCATTTCTGAACGCATTTCAGGTATGCTTTCAGAGAACCAATAATCACATCTCCCATAACTGCCATATCCTCTGCCTGGAAAGAGACAGGGAAGTTGTCAGAAAAGAGAATCTGTGAAGACGGCGGAAATTCCTCATCGCCCTCCCAGAGGATCATCTGTATTTTATATTCCGGAAAAATTTCTACTTCATAGGCAATATCTCCATGCTTTACAGGTATGGCACTGATATGCTCCATGATCGCCCTGAAATCTCCCGGACGGTTACCATAGGAAAATGCCAGACGTTTGATACATCTGCCGTCAAACTGTCTTAAATATACTTCTCCCCATGGCATCTCCCGGTATGTCTTAAATTTTCCGGAACTCTCAGACTTCACACCGTTTAAAAGAAAACGAATCGTCAGGATTCTTGCATAGATCATGTTCTCCAGTGGATAAAAACCTTTATCATCCGGAGTATGTGTTACTTCAAAATCCGGCCATGTAATCTGATACTGTGTTCCAAGAAAAGTTAAAGTAAGTTTTTTTGCTTCTTCATCGTAAGGAATAGACAGTCTGGAAGCAATTTCCTTCGGATCTGCAGTTGCAAACACCTGAGTATAATGCTCCCATGGCATTCTTTCCTTACTGTCTTTTTCATAATTTAAGTCATTTAAGCTAAACGCCATATAAATCTCCATAAACAGGACAGATCAAAGGGATCTAAAGATCCGTCCTGTTATTTTTATTTCTCTAGATATTCATAATTTCTCATATAGAAATTACTGAAATTCATCAGCGGTTCTGAACCTCTTCCATTACAGTCGGGAACATACTTGTATCTGTATGAGGAATAAAACATGCACCTACAAATTCATCCATATAGATCGGTACTGTAGAAAGTTCCATATATGTCATATTTGCAGCAAGTTCATAAGTCTTCTTCTCTGCCGGTGTTGACAGAAGCATCAGATACGCACCTGTCAGAGAAGAGTTACCAATGTAGTGGAATTTCTCGATCGGGATATCCGGGAACATACCGATGTTGACTGCATTCTGCATGTTGATACCGCTTCCGATACCGCCTGCAACATACACATCATCGATCATGCTCACATCGAAGTCCAGAGAAGTAAGCATTGTACGGATTGCTGAGAAGATGGCACCTTTGGCACGGATGAAGTTGTCAATATCAACTTCTGTAATCTCAACATCCTTTACAGAACCTGCCTCTTCCTCAAATGCAAGGATATAGCTGCCCATTCCGTATTTGTCATGTTTAATTCTCTTTCCTTCACGGATAAATTTACCCTTGGGGTTGATGATTCCGCAGATATAAAGTTCACTGATCACATCGATGATACCGGATCCACATAAACCTACAGGTTTCGTTCCCGGATCACCTACAATCTTGTAGGTAGGCTCCATAGTCTCTTTGTCAATGGTACATGCTTCGATAGCTCCGTCTGTGGCACGCATACCACAGCTGATGTCACCACCCTCAAAGGCAGGACCTGCTGAACATGCACAGCTCATCATAAAGTCTGAGTTTCCAAATACAAGCTCTCCATTTGTACCAAGGTCGATAAACAGTGAGAATTCGGGCCTGTTCCAAATCTGGCTGACCAGAGTTCCGGCTGTGATATCGCCGCCTACATAGCTTCCGATATTCGGCGCCATAATAATATGAGCATCTTTATTGATATCAACTCCCACATCGGAAGCAAAAAGGGAATTGGTCTTAAAGAATGCAGGGATATAAGGCTCTGTACGCAACGGATCCGCATTGATTCCTGCAAACAGATGATTCATAGTTGTATTGGATGCCACACACATCCTGTAGATATGGTCTTTGGGAAATTTTGCACTCTTGCACATTTCGTGGATCATTGGATTGATAGTCTCCTTGATCACCGCATCCTGCAATTTTTTCTGACCTCCGGGTTTCTGTGATTCCACGATTCGGTTTATTACATCTGCACCAAAACGGATCTGTCCGTTTCCGGCAGAACTTTTTGCCAGAATTTCTCCATTTTCCATATTAATCAGTACAGCAGAAACTGTAGTTGTACCGATATCAATTGCCAGACCTCCGATGACCACATCCTCGTCTTTGCCAAATATATCATAGACATACATATCGTCAGAAGTAGCGCGGATCACACATTTCACTGCAAAATTGTTCTCTCTCAGTACATCAGGGAGTTTTTTCAGGACTACATATGGTATCCGTACTCTGTTGATATTTAAATATTTCCGCAATGCACGTGTCAATCTCTCATTGTCCGGCATAGTATCATCCAGAGAGGGAACGTCCATCAGCACATCCACAACCTCCAGACTATTTTTCAGTTCAATGCCTGCCAGCTGTATATCACTCTTGGCATTTTCAAAAATGGCTATTTCCTCTTTCGAACTTAAATCAGCTACTTTCATTCTGCTCTTATAGGCAGATGCAATATCAGGTACCAGTACATTGACGTCCGCACTGATCTTGCTGCAACAAGACAGACGCCATCCCGCCTGATATTCTTCGTCAGAAATATGTAATGTCTTTTTGCTTTCCAGTTCTCCGCTCTTTAACTGGACACGACATTTTCCGCAGGCTCCGTTTCCGGAACATGGTGCATCAATAGCCACATTGGCACTTCGTGCAACCTCCAGTAAATTATCCCCCGCATTGGCAAAAGTTTCTACCATACTGCCATCTTCGAATGAAAATGTTACCTTAAACATTCGGCAACCACCTTTCTCATAGTCGTAATAGCCTGTAATAAAACAGGGACCGAAGACCGAAGCCTTCAGCCCCCATAATTATGTATTCATTTATGTCGGTCGAATATTTTATTAGATTTCTCAGCTATACTGATTAGATTTCCAGGTAGGAATCTGCATACAGTGTATTGCCTTTGAATACATCACAGGATTTAATAGTTTCCATCAGACGAAGGTCGTTAGGATTAACGATTGCAGATGTAAGACCGTTCATCATAGCCATTGCTACAAGAGCAGAGTCCATGATCGGACGGATATGTTTCGGCATACCGTTACTGTTATTGGAAAGACCACCTGTGGAGTTCAGTCCCATATCAGAGAACATTTTGATTGCTTCAAGAACTTCCATCTGTTTGTCCTGCATTCCTTTTACAACCAGGAATAACGGGTCAAACCACAGATCTTCAGCTTCCATACCAAGAGACATACCTCTTTCAAGCATGTTCTGGCAGTGCATCATACGTTCATCATTGTCTGCTGCTACCATACCGGAAGAGCAAAGTGCGATACAGATGGCATCGTTTGCTGCTGCAAGGTCGATGTTTGTGATTCTGTCACCAGCATCAGCAGAGTTAACGATCGGTTTTCCTTTTGCTCTGTTATATACAGAGATACCAGCTTCAATAGCTTTCTTGTTTGTTGTATCCAGTGCAAGCGGAACATTGTCAAACTCTGACTGAAGGAGCTGTACTGCCCATTTCATCAGATCTTCTCCATCGTTCTCAGCAGGTCCGATGTTTACATCAAGGTAAGTAGCACCAGCGTCAAGCTGCTGTTTTGCTCTTTTGATGATCGGCTCTGGATCTCTTTCTGTAAATGCTTTGTTTACTGCAGGTGCAGTAGTGGAAAGTCTTTCTCCGATTGTTACAAATTTTGCCATAACCGTGTTCTCCTTTTTATTTATTTACACAGGAATAAAACCTGTATGCTTCTTATTAAGAGCCAGACCGGTCAGATGACCGGTCCGGCATGTCATTCCGATCAAATCTGACCGTCAGCCTGCATATCTTTTAAGAATTTAACAAGCTGTACAGCTTCTCTTGGTCCAACGATGATTTCCCATCCAGGAAGTTTTGCTTCAAGGTCACCCTTAAGAACTGCTACCTTACCTGGGATAATAAGCTTTCTGGATTTTACCTTAGGCTCAACATTTTCTTTGATGTAAGCGGAAATGCTGTTGCCGGAGAATTTACCAGCTGCCCAGGATGTCAGTACGGAAAGTCCGCCTGCATCATTGATTACCAGGTTAAGCGGAACACCGGAACGCTCCAGCTCGCCGGATACTACGAAATATGTAAGAGCGAAGTCTACAGTAGTAACTACTACTGCATTCTCATCAGCACCATTTAATGGATAGATGCCTGGCTCAACTTTCATTGGTTTCTGCGGATCAGTGAAAACGTTCTGACGCAGACCATATAATGGAAGAGCTTCTGCATATGTCATCTGCTCCATAACGATGATGGAACCATATTTCATTGTAAACATAGATGCTAAAGCTGCCTGTAAGTGAAGGTCACCTTTTGCGATCTTAACAAGGTTTACGATAGATGGATAACCAAATGTTCTGTCCTGATCTTTCAGAGCTGCACGACGAACCTGTACAGTGTTTGCAAAGGTTTCTTTGATGTCAGCGCCTGTTGTATCAAGAACAAGGTTCTTGTTTCCGAGTTTTTCAAGAGCTGCTGTTGTATCATATAATTCATTTAAGTCTTTACCGGATACACCGAGAACAACACCTGCTTCTGTAGCAACTGCGTTCATTGCTTCATAGTTGGAAGCATCTGCACCGTTTAAGACCGGTTTGCTGTCTTTGCATACTGCAAGAGCTGCTTTTGCGATTTCAGGATCTTTACATTCAAGAACTAAAGTTCTGCCAAGACCTGCAGCTTTTTCTACAAGTGCAGTATATTTAGCTGCATCTGCACCTTCGCCACAGTTTACATATACAAGTTCAGCATACATTCTTTCACCGATACGGTCATAATCTACCTTCGGGATTTCTGCAAGTTTCGCCTCTACTGTAGCATCATCCATACATGTGCACAGAGCTACTGCATATCTTGGCTTGCTTACAAATGTTTTTTCATGTCTGAATAATACTGTTTCTCCACCCAGAGTGTGCTCTTCTGCACCAGTACCAATTTTGATTGTCTTCATTGGCGGAGCAGTTGCCTCGGAAAGAGATGCTAAAGCTTCATCAGACATATGCGGACATTGTTCGATTTTCATAGCGCCCTGAGCAACTTTCATAGAGAAAGCCATACATGTTGGGCATCCGCATTCCTTACAGTTTTTCTTTGGTGTTAATTTAAAGATCTGAATACCATTCAGTGCCATTTTATTTGTTCCTCCTATTCAATTACGCAAGTGCTTTGATCATTCTGGAAATAGTTGCAACAGCTTCCGGATGTCTTAAGATGACTGCATCAGATCCGGCTGCAAGGTCAGCAGCAGCTGTCATAACTTCCATATCGATTCCACGCTCTTCTTCCGGTCCCCATTCAGGCATGTCAGCTTCAGAAGCTGTAGCTTCCTTTACGCCCCATGTCTCAGCGGATACCGGTGTAATGATAGGCATCTGCAGCATGTTATCATTCTGAGATAAAGCTGCACCTTTGATACGATCCATTGTAGATACAACGTACTCATATCCATATCCGGCAGCAGCACTGCCGATATTCATAACGATCTTCTGTGCGTTAACGCCTAACTGAGTAGTTACAACGTTAAGCTGTTTAGCAAGGTTGATATCTACGGCAGATTCTGCACCTACGATCTGATCGTAAGCAAGTCCTGCTGCAGCACCGATTGCTTTGTAGTTTTCTTCTTTTTCAGAAAGGATCAATACATTTCTTCCCTGAAGAGCTTCAGCTACTTTCGGAAGAAGTTCAGCGTCTTTTTCTACGTTCTTGCATCCTTCTACTACTAATGGTGCATCAATGGAATCTGCAACGTCTTTTACAACTGCAATAAGTTCATCAACAGATTTGTTTACACCGTTCGGATCTCCGCCTTCAAGGATAAGCGCTACAAAATCAGCACCTTCCATAGCTGCTGCTTTTTTAGCCATTTCTCCGATTGTGGAAGCTCCGTCGTAGTATGCTTTGATACCTTCGGATACAACATTCTCAAGACCCATATCAGAGATCTCCACACCGATCTTAGGTGTGTTTTCTGATGGTGCATCAAAAGAATAAAATGGATAAGTAGAGTCTCCGCCGATTGTTACAGTCTTATCTCCGCTGCCAATGGTGACTGTATTAATCTTTGCATTGAATTTCTGAAGTTTCTGATTAAACGGCATTTTTTTGGCCTCCTTAAAAAAATTACTATGTGTATGTATCTTTTCGCAGACTTACACACTATGTCATGTGTAGTATACAACATTATCCAGCCCGTTGACAAGTACAGTCTGTCATATTTTGTTAAAAAAACAACAATTTCACAGCTTTCCTTTATTTTCCATAACAAAGTGAAAAAAATTCGGCAAATTGCCATATCTGAACTTTGCTGATTCTTCATACACTCCGCATATATTTTTATCAGCAAATCATTACGGCAGCCACATTCCGTCCTTACGAAACAGAACGATTGTACTTTCACACGATCACATTCTGTATGTCCTTGAAATATAATATACTATGGTTTTTATCTATACGCTTTTGAGCGTTTAAACCCGGAGGCTTATTAAAAGCCTCCGCATGACTCACATAATACCTCCGGGAAAACCACCATCTTTACATCATCGGATCAAGGGCTAATGCCGGATGGCCTTTTTCTGTAAGGAATCCAACCAGTGTTTCCGGATCAGTAGCGATTGTTTCATCACCGATCATATCTGTAAAGTTTTCAATTCCGTAGAGTTCTTTTGCTGTGTTGTTAAGACGCTCAGCAACAAACTCTTTCAGTTCTTTTGGCATCCATACGATACGTTCAATACCGCCTTCTGCCTTCATGAACTTCTTGGAGCTGATGAAATGTTTACCATGTCCCATGAAACCAGGTGTCTGAACACCACCACCTGTCATGGATGCCATTTCTGAGAATGTCATTCCAAGAGGTGTCATGCCTGCATACTCACGGTTAGCGATAACAACACCATTGGAGAATGGCTCGATACCGCAGATACACTCGAAGCATCCGCATGATGTCATAGGATCCTGCATGATAGAGTACAGTGTAACGTGCTCTAATGCACCCTGGGATAATTTCTTAACAGCTTCATCTACATCTTCATAAGAACCAAGGTTCTCATCAATAGGTCTTTCTTTTGTAATTACCTGGCAAGGTCCGTTTGGATCCAGCTCGTGGGTAGCTTTTGCATCCAGCCATGAAACGGCACCGCAAAGTCCAAGTCTCTCAGGTGTAACAACACATACGTGAGACGGGGAGAATGCCTGGCAGAGGATACAGCTGTAATATACATCTACAGATTCGTCTGTCAGAGTATTCAGACGGTCATCACGTTTCTCGAAGATCGGGATAGCAACTTCATGACGGATTCTTGTACACTCAGCAGGATCTGTATAAATAGTAACTTCACATTTATCAACAACTGCGTCAAATTCATTCTTAACCTGTGTATAGAGAACTTCACCGATATGTTTGATTTTGAAGCCTGCAGCAAATGCATCTTTGCTGATACGGATTCTCTGCATATCTCTCTGTCCTGTATGGTATACACCTTCGATACAGTTGATGTAGTTATGGAACTTACGCTCGATAACAGGTTCAAAGTCAGGCTGCATGTTTTTACCTGCAACTTTAACAACATATGCAATGCTGTTCTTGCTGCCAAGTTCCATGTCGTCTACTTCCGGACCAACAACTGTAATCTTATGGTCTTCTACTTCACTTGCATCACATGTATGTACAAGCTCTGCACAGTCTACACGGGAACCATCGAATTCAACCTGCATGTCTTTACGACGGATAATCTCACCTTCGAATGCAGATGCGAAAGCAACCGGGATATCGATGTTTGTAATTTTGATTTTGATGTCACGTGCTTCCAGAGAAGTTGCATTCCATTTGGAGATGTCTTTCTGGCAGATCAGGCTCTTCGGTACTCTTGCAACATCTTCCTGGTTTGTGATAACCGGGAATCCAAGAGCGATAGCGCCTGCACCACAAGCTACGATCACATCATTTAACGGTGCAAATGCATTAACAAATGCAGGTACACGTTTCATTGTGTAATCCATCAGAGTTGCAGCATCACCTGGTTTTACGTTACCGAAGATAAGAGCTGCACGAAGTGCTACAGATACTACATGGATAACTGCTGTAACGTCTTTTCCAAGCGGGATAACACGTACGTTAGCACCTGTCTTGTATCCAACTTCCTCTAACTGGTCAATAACGTCACCAACCAGAGTGATCAGGATACCCTGAGACTGATAGGATTTAACAAGGTCTGCTGCTTCCTGAGCGGAAGGAGCTTTTCCAAGGATAACTGCTACACCTGGGATATCGCCTGTTACAAGCGGTACACCAAGTTCACGGATCACTGCATCTGCAAGATGTCCGTAGCAAGGAGCTTCATAAGGAACTGCTCCGTCAATATATTTCAGAACTTCGATAAATTCTGCGCAGAGAGCTGTAGCAACACCTGACATAAATACGTCATTTGTTCTTTTCTCTCTTGTCATAAGAGTTTTTACTACTGCAAGAGCATCTTTTAACTCTGCAAGAGTTCCAACCTTTGTTCCTGTTACTGCATAGTAGCATGGTAAAGAATATGCTGTATCAGGGAAGCTGACTGCTTTGTCAGCGCCGTATTTTTCAATTGCCTGGTTGATGGCACCCTCTGTAAGTCCATAAACCGCGTCATTTCCCGCAAAAACACTTTCAAATAAAGTCACTTTGTTTACCTCCTAAATATATGAGATTATTGACGATCTATCTTTTCTTTTATCTTAATGATCTCATCAGTAACTGTTTTGCTGAAGTCATAAGGGGATTTTCCCTGTCTGTCCGCATCAATTACTTCTGTGTTGTAATGGATCATTCCTAAAAGATCTTCCTGTGGAATCCGTTCTCTGATAAAGTTTTCGTCATCCTCGTTGCGTACTTTGTTTGCAACAACCTTTACCTGAGCTACTCCCAGATCCTTTGCCAGACGTTTTACATTCTTGTATGTCTGAACACTTCTTGCACCCGGTTCGATCACTACGATAAATGCGTCCACTCCTTCTGTGGTTCCTCTGCCGAGATGTTCCAGGCCGGCTTCCATATCAAGAATTACCACATCTTCTCTTCTCAGTACCAGATTATTAATAATACGTTTCAGCATTACATGCTCCGGACATACACATCCGCCACCGCCTGTCTCGACAGTTCCCAGGACAAGGAGACGCACGCCATTACAGACCTTACCATATTTCTCCGGGATATCGTCTACTTTCGGATTCAGATGATAGAACTGATTTCCCGCAGTCGCACCTGTACGTTCTTCCACAAGCTTACGCATTTTGGAAATTGGTACAATAGAATCCAGTGTTTCTTCATCAAAGCCTAATGCAAGACCAAGATTCGCATCCGGATCCACATCTGCTGCAAGTACCGGTCTTCCCTCTGCTGCATACAACCTGGCCAGCGTTGCTGCAAAAGTAGTTTTGCCTACGCCGCCTTTTCCTGTAACTGCTATTTTCATTTTACGTCATCCACCTTTTATTACATTTTTAAGATCACAGCAGATTAGATTCCTAATGCTGTTCTCTTCTCTTCGATTCTTTCGATCATCAGATCAACTAATTTCTCAATATCTGTTTCTACTGTATAAGCAGCTCCTGTCCATTTTCTTGTTCCCTCTGTAAGAAGCTCTCCCATTTCTGAAGAACCGGAAACATATGGATCAACACCAAGGAATGTATCAATACCGGTACCTACTACATAGTTACCGATGGATACAGCTTTTTCAGACATCCACTCAGGAGCACATCCAACTACAGGAAGCTGATTGATCTGAAGACCTGCATCTTTTGCAAGTTCAGCAGCAAGGATCATCATACGGGAAATATCTACGCATGATCCCATGTGGAGTACCGGTGGGATATCAGCCAGTTCACAGACACGTTTCAGACCTGCACCGCAGAGATCTTTTGCAGATTTGTCCATAAGACCTGCTTTTGCAGCTGCCTGTGCAGAACATCCGGAAGCAATGACAACGATATCATTGGCGATACATTTCTTCATCAGTTCAATATGTGCATAGTCAGGACGGATCTTAGGATTGTTACATCCAACCATAGCAACAGCACCACGGATAACACCGGAAGTGATGCACTCAAGTAATGGTTTTGTTGTTCCTGTCTCATCAACCTGAGAGTTTGTAACACCGTCAAGAACCTTAACGATTGCTTCTACGGAATAACCAACTGTAGCTTTCTGTTTCAGCTGTGGGATATGTACAAGTTCAGGTTTTCTGTTCTTGAAGTTGTCAATAGCCATCTTGACGATTGCTTTTGCATTCTCTCCTGCTGTCTCAGCATTGAATCTGATAAATTCAGCATCAGGCATCTGAGCGATCGGAGAAGTTGTGATAAATTTAGTATGGAAGCATTTGCTTAAAGGTCCTAATGCAGGGAAGATACACTGAACATCTACTACGATCGCTTCGCAGGCACCTGTCAGTACTACATTCTCCTGCTGCAGGAAGTTACCGGCCATCGGAACACCGCGACGCATAGCTACTTCGTTTGAAGTACAGCATACACCGGAAACAGTGATTCCTTTTGCTCCTACAGATTTTGCATAATCGATCATTTCTTTGCTGTCTGCATATTCACAGATCATCTCGGAAAGACTCGGATCATGTCCGTGTACAACGATGTTTACATTCTCTTCAACCATTACACCAAGGTTAGCTTCAGTGTCAATTGGCTTCGGAGTTCCGAATAATACGTCAGAGAACTCTGTTCCCATCATGGAACCGCCCCATCCATCGGCAAGACCGCAGCGGATAGACTGTTTTACAAGAGCTTCCGGAAGAGAAGAACATCCCATATGAGCCATATGTAAAGAAGTGGAAACCTCACGATCGATCGCACGTGGTGCAATTTCATTTTCAATCAGTTTCTCTTTCTGTCCTGCAGGCATTCTGTCAAGGAATCTCTGATATCCAAATGGTTTACCATATTCCATCAATCCTGTCTCAGCCATTTCATGAGCCAGATCATAGATATCTTTTCCTTCTGTCTCTACGCCCCATTCTTTTGCGATACGGATCAGTTTCTCAGGATCTTTTACCTGATAATTTCCGCCGTCTTTTGCACAATATAATGTGTGGCAGATTTCACGACCGTGATCAGAGTGAGTAGCTGCACCACCTGCTGTAAATTTCAGGAAGTTTCTTCCTACGATACCATGGACGTCACATCCACAGATACCTCTTGGTGCTTTAGGGGTAATACGACATGGTCCCATAGCACAGATACGACAGCAGACACCCTGCTCACCGAATTTACAATGTGGAGTCTGGTTTTTTACACGGAACTGCCATGCGTCAGCTCCAACCTTTGCACCTGTCTCCAAAAGTCTGGCAGTAGCCTCTTCAAACTCTTCCACTGTAGTTAATTTGAATTCACTCATTATAGACCTCCTTTAATTCTGGTTTGTGTATTCCTTTAAGATACACATTTTTATTTTATTAATAATCCCACAGGCAGGAAATCCCGGTTATCTATATCTGAAGAATTGGCTCCGTTAAAGATAACTGTGATAACCCATCCCCTCCCATGGGTTATTTAACTTAAAAAATAAAGATGTAAACTTGTATTTATCTCTGCATATATAGATTTCCTATGCGCACAAACATCCCTCATCGGATTCTCATCCGACAAGGGGTGTATCTTATAATTTTAAATTATCAACGATTGCACGAAGTGCAGTCTTGACAGGGTTGTCTTCCGGAAGTGTGCTTGTAGGACGTCCCTCACAGTCATATTCATAAACTGTTTCATCCTGTGGAACAACACCAAGAAGTGTCAGTCCCTGATTTGCAATCTCTTCCTGAATTCCCTTATTCAATTCTCCTTTCGGAGCTCGGTTAATGATCAGACCGACTGTATCAGGATGCATATCACATTCTTTAATGAGTTCTGCAATCCTGCCTACTGCCTGTACGCCTCTTCTGGAGCAGTCGCTGACCAGAATGGCAGTCTGCATGCTCGGAAGAACACCTCTGCTGATATGTTCCATTCCGGCTTCATTATCTACAACAATATACGGATAATTATTCTGGTATTTTGCAAGCTGAGTCTGAAGAAGGCCATTAACATAACAGTAACAGCCTTTTCCCTGAGTTCTGCCCATGACAAGAAGATCAAAATCATCATCTTCTACAAGCGCATCTTCAAAACGCATTTCCGCGTAATCAGCCTTAGACATTCCGGTAGGAATTGGATTCTCTTTTGCAAGCTCTGCACGTGCAATTTCTTCACGCACATCGCCAAGAGTTGTCTCTACCTTTACGCCAAGAACCTCATTGAGGTTTGAGTTTGCATCAGCATCTACTGCAAGAATCGGCCCTTTACCCTTTTCACACAAGTACTGGATCAGCATTCCGCATAATGTTGTTTTTCCCACGCCGCCTTTTCCTGCGACAGCAATTACGTGTGCCATAAAACCAGGTGCCTCCTAAATCTGTCTTAGTATTCTTTCTATAAATAAAAAATGATGTTAAGGTCAAAAGGTGTTTTGTCCCTATCTTAATATCAGTCACATTTCAGTTTCACAATACTGTTGGCAAGGTCAACCATTAAAATAGTTCCCTCGACCACTCTCTCATCTCCCATAATATCACGGAGAATCAATTTATTCCCATCCACATCTATACGGGAAACATTTTTAAAAATAACAGAATCGTCACTTTCTTTATATACAGTTGCCAGACACATGTGATGTCGCCTCCTATTTCATCTCTTCTTTAACAAGTGTTAAGGCAAGTCCAAGTCTCATATTGCCTTTCTGAAAATCTGCAACAGCTTCCTTAATAGTCTTACATGCTGCATCCATTCCCATCTTAGCAAGGTTATCAGCCATCTGATCCAGTTCCTGAGCATGATGCTCATTGTGCTGAAGCATATATGTCAGAAGAGCCAGTGTCTCATTCTTACAGTCACCTTCACTGCAGGATCCGCAATGAGCAGTATCACAGGCATGATCTGCATGAGAATGTCCATGATCATGACCTTCGCCATGAGTATGCTCATGAGTATGAGTCATACCATCTTCATGGGTATGTTCATGGGTGTGTCCATGCCCATGCTGGACAAGATTCCCATTTTCATCTTTGATTAAATGCATGGTTAAATGCTCCCTTCTATTGAAAAATACACTGAATTTATAAAATTCAGTCTTTTTTTATGACAATAAATTATCAATTTACTGATATTATACATCTTTTTTTTCGTTTCCGCAAGCCATTTAGCATAAATAATCACTAAAAAAATTTTGAAATATATGCTTTGAAATAGCTTTTTTCACAAGAACTGTTAATACTTTAACCCTTATGTTATATTGTTAACAATGTGTTCTTTCAAAAACTTAATAATTTTTATGTACTTCTGACACATTTTTATGTTATACTTGGACAAGATTATCGGGCAAAGCAGCTTGCCCAAAGTGTATATAGGAATTGGAGGAATTGTTTTGGATAATACTGTTTTTCTGAATACAAACAGAGAGATGCCTTTACTCGGACTGGGAGTATACAAAGCCACCGGGGAAAATGAGGCCGAAAATGCTATTATTTCTGCTGTTGAATCAGGATACCGTCTGATTGATACAGCCTCCGTATATAAAAACGAAGAAAATGTAGGACGGGGAATCGCCAGCTGTGGAATACCGCGAAATGAACTTTTTATTACTACAAAAGTATGGAATACCGCACAGCGTCTGGGAGACATTCAGGGTGCTTTTGAAAGAAGCCTGGACCGGCTCAAACTGGATTATGTGGATTTGTATCTGATCCACTGGCCGGTTCCGGGATGTTATCTCAGCACCTGGAAAGTACTGGAGGAAATCCAGAAATCCGGGCGGGCTCTTTCTATCGGTGTCAGTAATTTTGAAATCCGTCATCTGGAAGAACTGGAAGCCAATTCCGGAATCATACCTGCTGTAAATCAGATTGAATGCCATCCTCTCTGCTATCCGAAAGAGCTGATTGATTATTGCCAGGATAAAGGAATCCAGGTACAGGCATATGCCCCGCTTGCAAGGGGTGCATATCTTGATAATGATGTTATGTGTGTACTCGGAACTAAATATGCCCATACTCCTGCTCAGATTGGTCTGCGCTGGGCTACCCAGAAGGGAATATCAGTAATCCCGAAATCCGTACATCCTGACCGCATCAGAAGTAACGGCAATATTTTTGATTTCACAATCGAACAGGAGGATATGGATCTGATCGATACTCTGAACGAAAATTTCCACAGTTCACATATTCCCGAGGATTTAAGGGACATTGCATTCTGATAAAGAGTAGTTAAAAAATATTTTATCATTCAAATGTAAAAAGCAGATGTATTTATATAACATCTGCTTTTTGCATATTTATCATCTCTGTCTATAGAATTTTCCGTAAATGATGCATTCGAAAGTTTTTCGTAACCATTCAGCAGTCAGCTATCCCGCGAGGTACTGAACAGTTACAGTTTTTCTATAATATCTCAGTTAGTTTTCTGTCCGTCTTCCCATGGAAGCATCGGCGTCTCCACTTTCTTATCTCTTACCATAAGGTCGATCACCGCTTCCGCTGCACTTTTTCCTTCGAACAGGACTTTGTTTATTTCTGTGATGATCGGCATTTCCACATCATATTTCTCAGCCAGTTCTTTTGCTGCTTTTGCGGAATAGACGCCTTCCACGATCATTTTCACTTCAGCCATTGCCTGCTCCATGGTATATCCTTTTCCCATCAGATATCCGGCTTTCCGGTTACGGCTGTGGACACTGGCACAGGTAACGATCAGATCTCCGATTCCGGACAGACCATAAAAGGTTTCCATACGTGCTCCCATTTTAACACCCAGACGTGAAATTTCCGCAATTCCTCTTGTGATCAGGGCTGCTTTGGTATTATCGCCGTATCCCAGACCATCTGCGGTTCCGGCCGCCAGTGCGATCACATTCTTTAACGCTGCGCCAAGCTCCACTCCCAGCATATCCGGCGTGGTATAAACTCTGAAAACAGGGCTCATAAAGATTCCCTGCAAATATTCTGCTGTCTCTCTCTGGTGAGAACTTACCACACAGGTAGTCGGAAGTCCTTTTCCAACCTCTTCTGCATGGCTTGGACCGGAAAGCACAGACACATTTGCCTGTGGAAGTTCCTGTTCAATGATCTCGCTTAAAGTAAGAAGAGTTTTTTCCTCCACACCTTTGGCAACATTTACAATTTTCTGTCCGTTTTTTACAAAAGGCGCCATACGCTTGCAGGTACTTCTGGTATAAGGCGAAGGAACTGCCAGAATTGCCACATCTGTATCCCGCAGGCTTCTCTCAAGATCTATTGTGATATCAATCGGTTCAGGAATCTTTACTCCCGGAAGTTTGCTCACGTGTTCCCGCTTTTCTCTTAATGTTGTTATCTCCTCCCCAAGCGCCGACCAGAGAATCACCTCGTGTCCATTATTGTAAAGAAGGATAGACAGGGCAGTTCCCCAGCTTCCCGCACCAAGCACACTTATCTTTGCCATATAAATACCTCTTTTTATTTATTTTTTTTGCTTAAATAAATTTTACTTTCTGTCCCGTCAAGAAGCCGTTTTATGTTCTTTTTATGTCTGTAAAATGCCAGTACTGTCAAGAGTCCCATAACAATATAAAGCTCGATCATATGATAAGAATCCATATGATAAGAACCCATCTGTCCAAATATGATCATACTGATAAATGCAGCCAGATATGCACTTACCGAACACAGAGAAACATAGTGTGTCAGGAAAAACAGTCCGAAAAATACAATTGCACAGATCACAAAAATCCGCCAGTCAAAAGCAATCACAAGTCCTACAGATGCAGCTACGCCCTTCCCGCCCTTAAAATTAAGATAAAACGGAAAATTATGCCCCAGAATACACCCAGCTGCTGCATAAAGGCTCAGCAGCGGCAAAATATCTCCATAAGAATTTCCGAATATTGCCCTTACGATCAGGATGGCCGCAATACACTTCAGACAGTCACACAACAGATTCAATGCCCCGGCCTTTTTGCCAAGTGTACGCAGTACATTTGTAGAACCCAGATTTCCGCTTCCCTGTTTGCGGATATCAATATGATAAATTTTTCCTAAAATGTATGCGGTCTGAAAAAGTCCACATGCATATCCAATTGCAATACAAATCAGGCGTTCCATGATTATTCTTTTTCACCTCGTTCACGAATAATGAATTTCAGTGATGTTCCCGCAAATCCAAAGGCATCCCTGATCTTGTTCTCCAGATATCTGGTATAAGAGAAATGCATCAGCTCTTTGTCATTTACAAAGATAACAAATGTAGGCGGTTTGACAGCCACCTGTGTCATATAGTAAATCTTCAGACGTTTTCCCTTGTCAGACGGAGGCTGCTGCATTGCCACTGCCTCAGAAAGGATTTCATTCAGGACACCCGTCTGGATACGCAGTGTCTGGTTTTCGATAACCGCATCGATCGTTTCAAACATTCTGGAAATCCTGAGTCCTGTTTTTGCAGAAATAAATACCAGCTCCGCATATGGCATATATGCCAGAACCTCGCGGATTCTGTTTGTGTGCTTATAAATAGTCTTATCATTCTTTTCAATGGCATCCCATTTATTTACAGCAATGATAACACCCTTTCCTCTTTCGTGGGCGATACCTGCGATTTTGGCATCCTGTTCTGTAACTCCCTCTGACGCATCGATCATAACAATAACGACATCCGCACGCTCCACAGCAGTCACTGTACGGATCACACTGTATCTCTCAATTTCTTCTTTTACTTTACCCTTGCGGCGAAGTCCGGCTGTATCAATAAAGATATAATCCTTACCCTGCCATTTTACTCTGGTATCTACCGCATCTCTTGTAGTTCCGGCAATATCAGAAACGATCACACGGTCTTCTCCAAGAAGCTTATTTACCAGAGAAGATTTACCTACATTTGGTTTACCTACGATAGCGATTCTCGGAATTTCATCCTCTTCATCGGTATCAGCATCCTCAGGAAAATGTTTCGCTACTTCATCAAGCATATCTCCCAATCCCATACGGTTTGCCGCAGAAATCGGAATCGGTTCACCGATACCAAGGTTATAGAACTCATAAACATCCATCATAAATTTCTGGATACTGTCTACCTTATTCACAACAAGGACAACCGGTTTGCCGCTGCGTCGGAGCATATCTGCCACCTTCGCATCGGAATCCACCAGTCCCTGATGAACGTCTGTGATAAAGATGATAACATCTGCCGTATCAATGGCAATCTGTGCCTGTTCTCTCATCTGAGAAAGGATGATGTCACTGCTGTCCGGCTCAATACCGCCTGTATCGATCATGGTAAATGTCTTGTCCAGCCATGTCACATCTGCATAAATTCTGTCTCTTGTAACGCCGGGTGTATCTTTTACAATAGAAATCTTCTCACCTGCCAGCGCATTAAACAATGTGGATTTACCTACATTAGGCCTGCCCACTATCGCTACTACCGGTTTGCTCATATATCTGTCTCCTTCTTATCTTTTTATGGTCTGGTGCTTCGATCAGACAGTTTACCAGGTCAGCACCCGGTTCATCTACCACTACAACTTCCGTCTTAAGAGCCTGTCTGACATCTTCCACCGTCAGGTCATCCAGAAAAACATCCTCGCCGCTTCTGAGCATATTGCATGGGATCAGTACTTTTTCTCCCAGATTTCTCTGCGCGAGCTGATCCATAAGATCAGTAGCTGTGATCAGACCGGAAACTGTGATCTTCTCTCCAAAGAAATTATTCTTTACTGCATATACTTCAGCCTGGACATTCGGAAATTTCTTCTGTACCAGTTTTATCATTTTACCTATATAAGGCGCTGCCAGCCGTCCTGTTGCAACAGTGGCATTTACCTCTCTGTCATCGCCTTCAAGCTGCTCAAGTCTCTCTTTTACCTCTGTTTCAAGCAGACGCATCATACCAACACCATTCTCCAGCTGAAGGTATCCGTCATATCTGCCCTCCTCAGGAAGTTCATATCCTGCAAGAATATACCATTCATCCGAAGCATGTACAAAATGAATACCATGCTTCTTCACCATGATCTTCTGCCACCGCTCTACCTGACTGATCAGATACCTTGCATCCTCTTTATCAAAAGATTCCAGTGGATACAGACCTTTTCGATACCTGGAAAGGCCTACAGGTACGATTGAAACACTCTGCAGTACAGGCGCATATTCCGACAGTTTTTCCAGACTGTATTCCAGTTCATCCCTGTCATTAATCCCCTTGCAGAGCACAATCTGCCCGTTCATGGTCACATCACCTTTATAAAGCCTGTCAACTTTTGCAAGGGCATCTCCGGCAAATCGATTATGGAGCATTTTACAGCGAAGCTTAGGATTCATAGTCTGAAACGATACATTGATCGGGGAAAGATGAAACTTGATAATACGATCCAGATCATAGTCACTCATATTGGTAAGGGTAACATAGTTTCCCTGCAGGAATGACAGTCTGGAATCGTCATCTTTAAAATATAAAGTTTCTCTCATACCGGGCGGCATCTGGTCTATAAAACAGAAAATACAGTGATTGGAACAGGAGCGGTACTCATCCATAAGACTGTTCTCAAACTCCACGCCAAGATCATCTTCATATTCCTTTTCTACTTCCAGTTCCCATTCCTCGCCATTCTTCTTTCGGATAAGGAGCGTAACAAATTCGTCATTCATCAGATAACGATAATCAAACACATCCTCTACCGGCTGGCCGTTAATGGAAAGCAGCGCATCTCCCGGTTCCAGTTCCAGTTCTTCTCCGATACTGTCCGGAAGAACTCTGGATATTATGTGTAAATTTTTTTTCATGAATTTTACTCCATTGGAATGTAACCGGAAATTGTGTGTGGGATAAACTTTTCCGGCACATTTTGTTTCTCGATCATTCAGGAGCCGCTGATTTATTTACTGTGCAGGCACAGTAACTTTCTGACATTTACTCCTGATATCATATGACAGTAATTCCGGACAAAATATACCTGCGCCCAGAATCCACTATCTTTTATATCATAACAATTGTAAAAGAAAAAATCAATAAATTCCTTGACGTATTTTAGGGCAAATGTTATATATTATATTGAAATCTATTTTTTGAGTATAAAATCACTACTTAGGAGGAGTATTATGCCAAACATAGAATTGTTGGAAAAATCCATGCCGGTTGCACCTATCCGTATTGCAGCTCTTGGATGCAGAGAACTTGCAGAAGAAGTTGACAGAAAACTTGTTAAATTCCGTAAAGAGCTGGTTGAACGCAAACAGCTCAGTGTTATTCCTCAGGGATACAGCGAAGAATCATTTATTGTAGAATGTGAATGCCCCCGTTTCGGAACCGGTGAGGGTAAAGGTTATATTAAAGAATCCGTTCGTGGCACTGACCTTTATATTATGGTTGATGTGACCAATTACAGTGAATCTTATACTGTATGCGGACACGAGAACCATATGTCTCCTGACAACCATTTCCAGGATCTTAAACGAATTATTTCCGCTGCAACAGGCAAGGCACACCGTATCAATGTAATTATGCCGTTCCTTTATGAAGGCCGCCAGCACAGACGTACTAAAAGAGAATCTCTGGACTGTGCACTGGCACTGAAGGAGTTAAGCGATATGGGAGTTTCCAATATCATTACCTTTGATGCCCATGATCCACGTGTCCAGAACTCTATTCCGCTGAATGGTTTTGATAACTTTTTCCCTACTTATCAGTTTTTAAAAGCTCTGATCAAGAGTGTGCCGGATCTTCGTGTTGACAATGACCATCTGATGATCATCAGCCCTGATGAAGGTGCCATGTCCAGAGCTGTATATTTCTCCAACATCCTTGGAGTAGATATGGGTATGTTCTACAAACGTCGTGATTACTCTACAATCGTCAATGGAAAGAATCCTATTGTTGCACATGAATTCCTCGGAGATTCCGTAGAAGGCAAAGATGTTGTAGTTATCGATGACATGATTTCCTCCGGCGGAAGTATGCTGGATGTTGCCAAACAGTTAAAGGAACGCAACGCAAAGAGAGTATTTGTATGCACTACCTACGGTCTGTTCACAGACGGTCTGGATAAATTTGATGAATATTACGAGAAAGGCTGGCTTGACAGAGTGATCACAACCAACTTGAATTACCGCATTCCGGAACTTCTCGAAAGACCATATTATGTAGAAGCAAATATGAGCAAATATCTTGCGAGCATCATTGATATCATCAATCATGATGTTTCCGTTGAGAAGGTTCGTTCCAGCAACGAAAAGATCATGTCTCTTATGGAAAAAGTAAATTCCAGATAGTTTTTCCGGCAGATGAATACGAAAAGGGGGGAGCTGTTAACCAGCTCCCCCCTTTTCGTATTGTACAGTTAATCTGCAAATTCAGGATTACTCACTTCGCACTGTTGTGCTTATAACAATTTCAGGTTTTATGAACGTATGCCAAGAAAAGCCCCAAGATTTCCCCTTTTTCCATGGGAAGCCCTGTGAGAAAAGAGAAACTCAGGATTACAGCAGGTACAGAGATTTGGCATGGAAATGTTTTCTTCCGGGATTCCCGCTTCCAGAAAAATAATCTTGTTTGCCATCCACAGATTTAACTGATATTTTCCGTTTTCTTTTCTATAAAACAGCTTGTTCCGGTATTTCTTATCAAAAACCTTTTCAAATTCTTCAATCACATCTTCGCTGACTTCATAACACTCCTGACAGATAGACGGTCCGATGGCCACTTTCAGATCTTTCGGATTACTTCCATACTCTTCAGACATCTTTTCTATGGTAACTGCACCGATTTTCTGAACCGTACCTCTCCATCCCGAATGAGACAGTCCGATCGCGTGATTCGCCGGATCAGCAAAATACAGTGGAACGCAATCCGCATAAAAGGTTGCGAGAACCAGCCCCGGAACATTTGTGATCATTCCATCTGTATCTGTATAATCACGCGGAATCACAATTCCCTTTCCGCGGTCTTTCTCTGTTACTTTCCGCACATTGTTGGTATGAGTCTGATCAGATGTAACGATGCTGTTCATATCAAATCCCATAGCATCAGAAATCCTTCTGTAATTTTCTTTCACGCAGGACTCCTCATCACCTCTTGTAAAACTCAGGTTCATAGAACTGTAGATTCCTCTGCTCACTCCGCCAAAGCGAGTGCTGAATCCATGAACAAGCCAGTTCATTTCTTCATATGCGGGATATGTAAGAAATGTAACATCTTTATTGTTTTTTACATTCATCTTTGGAATCTGTTCACTGTTCCATTTTATCTTCATATTTCATTATTCCCTTCCTGCTGTATGGCAGATTATTCATCAAAGCAGTTTCTATAATTATTAGAGGATTGCAATATATTCAAACGCATTCTTAACCCAGTGTATTTCATCCCCGTCAATTCCTGCCACATCGAAACGGCATGGGATATCCACATTGTGATATTCCACTGTAAGAAAATACCTTGCCACCTTACATATGGTTTTCTGTTTAGCAGGATTTACTGCAGCCAGCGAATAACCGGAACTATTGTCTTTCCTGTATTTTACCTCAACAAAAACAAGATATTCTCCATCTCTGGCAATCAGATCGATTTCTCCAAATCTGCATCTGTAATTATATCTCAGAATAAATAATCCCTGCTGTTTCAGATAATCAGCAGCTTTTCGTTCGTAACAGCTTCCGGTAGACCGGGTATTTTTATGCAAATTCTTCCATCCATTTCTTTTTATATTATATGTAGGCATCTTTTGTTGTTACTGTGTATCATTCAGTGTATTGCTGTGTACTGAAGGATAGTAACCCTTTTGCGACTGTTTATATGAAATGTGTAATAAAGGTCTTTCTGTGGATCGGGGTTTCTCCGTATTTTTTCAGTGCCGCAATATGATCGGCAGAACCATATCCCTTATTTGATGCAAAGCCATATTCCGGGAACACTTTATCATATTCTTCCATCATTCTGTCCCTTGTCACTTTTGCAACAATACTTGCTGCTGCAATGGAAACACTCTTTGCATCTCCCTTAATAATGGGAACCTGTGGAATGGTGATCTGAGGAATCGTGACTGCATCATTGAGAAGAAGCTGAGGAACCACTTCCAGTTTACTTACCGCCTCCCGCATTGCCTCATAAGTAGCCTGAAGGATATTGATCTCATCAATACACTCCGGGCTGCGCATACCGATTCCTACTGAAACCGCTTCCCTCATAATCACATCATACAGTTCTTCTCTTTTGGAAGCACTGAGTTTCTTGGAATCGTTCAGATAAAGGATCCGGCTGTCCTGTGGCAGAATTACCGCACATGCCACAACCGGGCCTGCAAGGGGGCCTCTTCCCACTTCATCAATTCCGCATAAATAACCAAGATGTTCATATTTATGCTCATATACCTTCATATTTTCAATACGCTGCTTCTCCGCTTCCAGAGCTGCTTCCTTTTTGCGGCACTGTGCGATCAGTTTTTGCACACCACTTCTTGTATCTTCTTTATAAATTTCATATAAAGCCGGGTAGCTGCTCATATCTGCTGCAGCAAACTCGGCTTTAATCTCAGCTATTGTTTTCATAATGGCGCCCACTCCAATGTGATCCGCCCCATTTTTCCGGAACGGAAATCATCAAACAGTATCAGCGAAGCTTTGGCATAATCCAGCTCTTCCTGCTTTTTCAGACACCCTCTGGCTCTGGCAATCGCCTCCAGAACTTCCACAGAAGTTCCCTCCTCTGTGATCTGATATCTCTCTGCCAGAATCCCTTTATAATTTTCGCGCAGATAATCGATCAGCCAGAGTGCCAGTTCCTCCATATTCAAAATGTCATCTTTGATAGAACCTACACATGCCAGACGGATTCCCACCTGCTGGTCTTCAAATTTCGGCCACAAAATACCAGGAGTGTCCAAAAGTTCTACTCCCTTATTCAGACGGATCCACTGTTTTCCTTTCGTAACTCCCGGCTTGTTTCCGGTCTTTGCACAGGCCCGTCCTGCAAAGGTATTGATAAATGTAGATTTTCCTACATTCGGGATTCCCACTACCATAGCGCGGATCGGACGGTTTTTAATACCGCGGCGTCTGTCTCTTTCTATCTTTTCCTTACATGCTTCCTGGATCACATTATTGATTGCTTTCATTCCGGAACCATTTCTGGAATCTACTTTTACAACATAAAATCCCTTTGCCTGAAAATAAGTTTTCCAGGCTTCATTCTGGCGCTCGTCAGCCAGATCTGATTTATTAAGAAGAATCAGTCTGGATTTATTTTTTCCCAGTTCATCGATATCCGGGTTTCTGCTCGAAAGAGGTACGCGGGCATCCACAAGTTCAATGATCAGATCGATCAGCTTAATGTCCTCCTGCATCTGTCTCTTTGCCTTGGTCATATGACCAGGGTACCACTGTACGTTCATATACACCTAACCTTTCAAAAATCCAAATTTATCTTTCGGGGAAATGACAAACCATACCTTTCCCACAATATATTTCTTATTGATATTTCCGATATCACCATACCGGCTGTCCTCACTGTTATTTCTGTTATCGCCAAGTACAAAATACTCACCGCTTTCCAGAGACACTCCGTCGGATGCCAATCCCGCATTACTGATTTCAGGAAAATTCTTATTTTCATTATATACTTCTCCGTTGATCAATACTGCTCCGTTGGATATCTGTACAGTCTCACCGGGCAGACCGATCACGCGGCCGATATGCAGAGCCGCATCATCACTTCCACTGGTTTTATATACAATGATATCTCCCCGTTCAGGTGAGGATACTTTATAAACAGCCCTGTTTACAAAAAAGCGTTCTCCAACCTGCAGTGTGGGCTCCATGGCACTCTCCTGTACAGTTACTGATTGAAACAGCGCAATTCCCGCCAGAATGCCAAAAATGAGCACTACCGCTATCTGAAATATCCAGTTAAGGATTCCCCGGACTTTTTTATCTTCAAGTTTTGTTTCCAGCATATCTCTGGTCTCTTTCAGTGCCGGACTATCTTTCCATTTTCTGATATTCATCCAAATCTCCTGACAGATGGAAAAAGAGGGACAATACACAAGTTATTGTCCCTTCTTCTGCTAATTCATGAAATTATTTAACAAGCTCTTTAACCTTAGCTGCTTTACCTACACGATCTCTTAAGTAGTTCAGTTTCGCACGACGTACTTTACCACGACGGATAACTTCTACTTTTACTACATGTGGGGAATGAAGCGGCCATGTTTTCTCAACGCCTACTCCGTTAGAGCTCTTTCTTACAGTAAATGTAGCTCTGTTGCTTCCGCCCTGTTTCTTGAGAACTGTTCCTTCAAAAACCTGAACACGTTCACGGTTTCCTTCTTTGATCAGTGCGTGTACTCTTACAGTATCACCTGTGTTGAATGCCGGTACTTCAGCTTTTAACTGAGCTGCTTCGATGTTTTTGATAATTTCGTTCATTGTATTTTTCTCCTATTCTTATATGGATGTTCTTAATACATATCCTGTAACAGAGGACCATCTTTTTTCACAACAGTTGTGATTATACTATATAGCCTGATGTATTGCAATACTTTTTGCAAATTTTTTACCAGCAGATTACTTCACATCCTGTTTCCGTAACCAGAACAGTTACTTCCCACTGGGCTGAAGGAAGTCCGTCCTCTGTACGGACTGTCCACTCGTCAATCTCATCCGTATAAATTTCATCGCTTCCCATATTTACCATCGGCTCTATGGTAAACATCATACCCGGAACCATCAGGACACCTGTATTCTCTTCAGAAACAAAGCTTACCCATGGATCTTCATGGAACTCAACTCCCACACCATGTCCACCGATTTCTCTGACTACAGAATATCCGTTTTCTACTGCATGTTTATGAACTGCACTTCCCATATTTCCGATCGGAGTCCATGGTTTCACCTGGGAAATACCAATCTCAACACATTCTTTTGTGACCTTGACAAGTTTTTCTTTCTCCGGACTCACTTTACCGATGCAGAACATTCTGGACGAGTCAGAATAATAACCATTATATATTGTAGATACATCAACATTGATAATATCTCCCTCTTTCAGAATCTGCTCTTCATCCGGGATTCCATGGCATACCACTTCATTTACAGAAGTACACACGCTCTTTGGAAATCCTTCGTAATTTAACGGTGCCGGGATTCCCCCATGCCGTACAGTCTCTTCATGTACCCATCTGTCAATCTCTTCAGTGGATACACCTGGTTTAATATGCTCTTCCACATAATCAAGAACTGCGATATTGATTTTGCAGCTTTCTTTTATTTTCGCGATCTGTTCGGGTGTTTTGATCAGATCATGATCGATCACTGCATATCCTTTCTGCTTCATTATTTCCATTTTTTCATCAAATGCCTCATGGCATTTTTTATATTTTTTCCCGCTTCCACACCAGCATGGATCGTTTCTTCCAATTTTCAAAGACATGATAATTCCTCTTTCTTTTTTCTTATGTAGGGTACAGCGCATCATCACCATTACAGGAAACTGTGTACTGTTTTATCATACCACATTTTCTCTCGGAAATGTGAACTGTTATTGGTAAAATTACTCGTTATCTTTCGTGAATTGTAAGAAAAAGCATCTGCATCAAAGCATTTTTCAAACACACTCCGGAATTGAAAAATCCGGCAGTTTAATTGCTGCCGGATTTTTCAGAATCAGAAGTCTTATCTGTATTCATAATCTGATTAAGTTCATTTATCATCTCATCATCTTTCAGACGAAACTTTACTTCCACTCGTCTGGATGCATCCTTATCTACATTCCCATCGGAATCCAGAACCGGATTGGCTGAACCATGACCATTTACGGTCAGATAATTCTGAAGTTCTGAAATCTCATCAGAACTCAGGAAGTTCTCCCTGATTTCCGTCAGATACTGTGCAACTGCGAGAGAACGTTTCTGAGAAAGTTCCAGATTGTAATCATAGTCTCCGTCTGTGTCTGTATAACCGTCAATGATGATCTCAGCCAGATACTTCTTATAATCTTTCTGAAGAAGCACCTTACAGTAGATCGGAAGGATATCTGCAAGTTCCTGTTTGCCCTCATCTGTCAGTTCTGACTTATCATAGTCAAATAATACATTTGCATTGAGGGTAAGAGCACCTGTCTGAGCATCAATATCAACACTTACATTGTTTTTGGAAAACTCCTTCTGCAATGCTTCAATAACATCTGCCTTGACACCGATGATATTATCAATTTTCTTCTGCTGTGTGGCAAGAAGAGATGTTTTTTCATCAAGGCTGGCCTGCTGTTCCTTTAACTGTGCTGCCAGTTCTGCAAGAAGCTTTTTCTGCTTGTCAAGCTGTTCATCCTGGGAACTCAGCTTGCTGTTTTTCTCGTCCAACTCACTCTGCTGTGCCAGAATTTCCGCTGTATACTGCTCCTGAAGAGCTATTTTATCATCTCTCTCTTTTATGCTCTCATTATAGCTTTTCTGAGCCTGAAAAAGAGTTACACACATGATCAGTATAAAAAGGAGCAGCACACCGGCCATCATATCAGAATAAGATCGCCAGACATTAAATCCGTCCTCTTCTGATTTCTTTCTTTTGCGCATATTTCTCTCCTTTTCTTATTTGAATAAGCTGAATTTACCTTTCTGGTTTTTGGAAATATTCTTCATATTTTTGTTCATCTCCTCCAGAAGTGCTTCCTGACGCTCGCTCTGTTCCTCCAGAAGTTTGCGTACTTCCTCCACAGATTCTTTCTGTGCCGCACTCTGAGCTGATTTTCCGCCTGAGAGATAAATATTGTTGTCTTCTTTCTGAACAGAAATATCTGCAAAGAGTCTGCGTACCTCTTCCATTGTCTCGTAAGTCATCTTCTGATAAGATACAAAGTCTTTCATCTTTACATCCAACTGTTCTACCAGTTTACGGTTAGCCTCAAGCACATCTTTTCCTGCCTGATTTGCAGCCGAAACCTTTTCCATTCCCTGCGCGGCAGCTTCCACATATTTCTGCATTGTCTGATTGCAGGCAACCCAGAATTTGGCAGAAGATTTCTCGGATTCATGCAGATAATCCGCAATGCGCTGATAATCCTGCTGCTGAAGCTTCTGGATTTCCTGATTATCCTGTGTGATTCTTGTTGCCGTAGACATATAACGGCCCTGAACCTGTCCCAGTTCATTTACAAGGTCTTTCATAGCTTCGCTCTGTTTTGCATATGAGGTATTCAGCTGATTACTCATCGTCTGATAGAGCCTTGTAGTATAATCAATATTTTCTTTCTGCGCTTCCTTCAGCTGTACAAGAGCTTCATTGAAATCTGTGAACTGCATTTTAAATGAACCGTTCATCTCCCGCAAAAAAGTACGCAGGATATCCTGAACCACATCCTCCTGACATTTTGTTACAGATTCTGTCAGAATCTCCAGAGATTCTGTCATCTTCTGGAAAGTAGGATTGATTGCTTTCTCAAAACTCTCTGCCATCTGTGAGGTAAGCTGCTCTGCCATCTGTTTCATGGCTTTTGTCTGAACCTTCTGACTTGCAAGCATCAGGTTTCTTGACTCGCTCTCAGCCGCCGGAAGTACATAAAGATGAAACCTCTCCAGAAATCCCTGAAGCTTCGCATCCATTCCGGAATAAACGCTTTTCATTCCGGAACTGTAGATCAGTGCAAATGCAATTCCATAGATAGAAGTAAGGAATGCTACTTTGATACCATCTACCAGGGCAGATACAGAGGTAGTCATTGTCTCATAGCTGGATGGCTCAAAACTCTTAAGCCCCCATACCAGACCAATAAAAGTACCAAGAATACCAAGGCTGGTAAAAATATCCGGTGCCATTTCCAGAATCTTCTTATGTACATGAAGATCAATCTCGTCCTCATTTATGTAATCTTCAACATCTCCGATTCCTTCCTGGTTTTTCTCCATGGCATCTACAAAGCTGTCCATTCTGTCATCCAGATATTTATGTTCAAACATCCCCTTCAGGCAGGAAAGATCTTCGCTTTTGGCTTTTCCGGGTATTTTGAATATACTGGAAAGCTCCTGCGTTCCTCTTGCAAGAGCCTCTCCAATGCTGTCTACCCGAAACATACCGCCAAACAGTCCGGCCAGATAGATCACAGCCATAACAGCGAGGAATGCAAAGTTATAAATCATCGTGCCTGATGAACCATTCCCGGTCAGCAGCGTCATGGCAACACATCCGCCAAGCACCACCAGAAAAAGAACCGTATTCATAATTTTTTTGCCCATAATACACCTCCTGTGATTATTTGCAGATTCTGCACAAAATTACAGACAATTTCCTTTTTCGTATATCATATCACAACGTCATATCTGTCACAAGTAAAAATATAGTTACTGTTCACAGTAACGTAGCCAAAAGTTACTGTTCACTCCGTTCTCAGTAACACGCTTCGCGATGCACAGAATTTATGCTAATCGCATAAATTCGCGCGGTATATCTCGGGTTTTCTGTGACCTTCGCTCACAAAAAACACCTCGCGAGATATTACCAGTGAACAGTAACTAATTAGTTACATTAATAAAAAATATAAGATATATTAATTTTACTAATGATATTTCCTATGATACTATAAAGAGAGCAATAGTTCAAGCAGCAGGTTCACTGGAGTCGGGCTGCAAGGTGCTTTTAAAGCATTTTTAAAACAATGCATACATAAGAAAGGAGTTTCTATGAGTAACGTAAGACGTGTCTATGTAGAAAAGAAACCGGCCTTCGCTGTACAGGCAAAGGAATTAAAACATGAGGTCAGCAGCTATCTGGGAATTAAATCCGTAACAGCAGTACGTGTGCTGATCCGCTATGATGTAGAGAATATTTCTGATGAAGTTTTTGATAAAGCATGCAAAACTGTTTTTGCAGAGCCACCTGTAGATGATTTATATCTGGAGAATTTTGAGGCAGCAGCAGGCTCCCGCATCTTTTCTGTAGAATTTTTACCGGGACAGTTTGACCAGAGAGCTGATTCCGCTGTTCAGTGTGTACAGTTCCTGGATGAGAACGCACAGCCTATCATTCGTTCCGCAACTACTTATGTAATTGAAGGAACTATTTCAGATGAAGAATTTGATGCTATCAAGCATCACTGCATCAACCCTGTAGATTCCCGTGAGACAGGTCTGCAGAAACCGGAAACACTGGTAACTGTTTTCCCGGAACCGGAAGATGTTAAGATTTTTGACGGATTTAAGGAAATGCCGGAAGCAGAATTAAAGGAACTTTATGATTCTTTAAATCTTGCCATGACATTCAAGGATTTCCAGCATATCCAGCATTATTTCAAAGAAGAAGAGAAACGTGACCCGTCCATGACAGAAATCCGTGTACTTGATACATACTGGTCTGATCATTGCCGTCACACAACCTTCTCCACAGAACTGACAGATGTAAAATTTGACGAAGGTGATTACAAAGCACCGATCGTAGATACCTACAACAAATATCTTGCTGACAGAGAAGAACTTTACAAAGGCCGTAAGGACAAATTTGTCTGCCTGATGGATCTGGCTCTGATGGCTATGAAGAAACTGAAAGCAGAAGGAAAGCTTGCTGATCAGGAAGAATCTGATGAGATCAATGCCTGCAGTATTGTAGTTCCTGTAGACGTAGACGGTAAAGAAGAGGAATGGCTGATCAACTTCAAGAATGAGACACATAACCATCCTACTGAGATCGAGCCATTCGGTGGTGCAGCTACCTGCCTTGGCGGTGCAATCCGTGACCCGCTTTCAGGACGTACTTATGTATATCAGGCAATGCGTGTAACCGGAGCAGCAGATCCGACCGTATCTGTCAAAGATACGATGAAAGGAAAGCTGCCGCAGAAGAAACTGGTTCGTGAAGCAGCACATGGATACAGCTCTTACGGAAACCAGATCGGACTTGCAACCGGAGCAGTCAAAGAGATCTATCATCCGAACTACGTTGCAAAACGTATGGAGATCGGAGCCGTTCTCGGAGCAGCACCGAGACGTGCCGTTATCCGTGAAACATCTGATCCGGGAGATATCATCATTCTCCTCGGCGGACGTACCGGACGTGACGGATGCGGTGGAGCAACCGGATCTTCCAAAGTACATACCGAAGAGTCCATCGAGACATGCGGTGCAGAAGTACAGAAAGGTAACGCACCGACAGAGCGTAAGATCCAGCGTATGTTCCGCAGAGAAGAAGTAAGTAAATTAATCAAGAAATGTAACGACTTCGGTGCAGGTGGTGTATCCGTTGCCATCGGAGAACTTGCAGACGGACTGCAGATCGATCTGGACAAAGTGCCGAAGAAATATGCCGGACTTGACGGAACAGAGATCGCTATTTCCGAGTCCCAGGAACGTATGGCTGTTGTCGTAGATCCAAAAGATGTCGATACATTTATGAACTATGCAGCAGAAGAAAACTTAGAGGCAACAAAGGTAGCTGTAGTAACAGAAGAGCCGAGACTGGTACTTTCCTGGAGAGGAAAAGAGATCGTCAACTTATCCCGTGCCTTCCTTGATACAAACGGAGCGCATCAGGAGACAACGGTTACTGTAGAGATCCCAAGCCGCAAAGATACGATTCTTACAAGAGAAGAAGTAAAAGATGTCAAAGCAAAATGGTTAGAGACATTAAAAGACCTGAACGTATGCTCGCAGAAAGGTCTTGTAGAGATGTTCGACGGTTCTATCGGAGCAGCTTCCGTATTCATGCCGCACGGTGGAAAATACCAGCTGACAGAGACACAGGCAATGGTTGCAAAACTTCCGGTACTGACAGGAGACTGCGATACTGTTACGATGATGAGTTACGGATTTGATCCATATCTGTCTACATGGAGCCCATATCACGGAGCTATTTACGCAGTGACAGAGTCTGTTGCGAAGATCGTGGCAGCAGGTGGAGATTACAGCAAGATCCGTTTCACATTCCAGGAGTATTTCCGCAGAATGACAGAAGATCCGACCAGATGGAGTCAGCCGTTCGCAGCACTGCTCGGTGCTTACAATGCACAGCTCGGATTCGGACTTCCATCTATCGGAGGAAAAGACAGTATGTCCGGAACATTTGAAGATATCGATGTACCGCCGACACTGGTTTCCTTCGCAGTAGATGTGGCAACAGAAAAAGACATCATCACACCGGAATTAAAAGCAGCAGGAAATAAACTCGTATGGATGCAGATTCCGACAGATGAATACGACGTACCGGAATATGCAAAAGTAATGGATGCTTACGGTAAATTCACAGACGACATCAGAAGCGGCAAGATCGTATCTGCTTACGCATTAGACAGACACGGAATCGTATCCGCAGTCAGCAAGATGGCATTCGGTAACCGTATGGGTGTTACCATCTGCGACAGCGTAGATGCAAAAGACCTGTTTGCACCGGCATTTGGTGATATTATCGCAGAAGTACCGGCAGATAAAGTAGACGCACTGACAATCCCGTACACGGTGATCGGTGAAGTAAATGCAGATGCCGTATTCGCATACAAAGAGGTAAAACTGACAGAAGAAGATGCAGAAGCAGCATGGAAAGAACCACTGGAGAAAGTATTCCCAACCAACTCCGGAGCAGAAGGACAGGAAGAAGCAGTGAAGAGTGATGTATACAAAGCATCCGATATCCACATCTGCACACACAAGATTGCACAGCCGACTGTATTTATCCCGGTATTCCCTGGAACAAACTGCGAGTTCGACAGCGCGAAAGCATTTGAGCGTGCAGGAGCGAAGACGATTGTCAAAGTCTTCCGCAACCAGAATGCAGCCGACATCGTAGATTCTGTAGATGTATTTGAAAAAGCAATCGCACAGTCCCAGATCATCATGTTCCCGGGTGGATTCAGTGCAGGAGATGAGCCGGACGGTTCTGCTAAATTCTTCGCAACTGCTTTCCAGAATGCGAAGATGAAAGAAGCAGTAGAGAAGCTGTTAAATGAAAGAGACGGACTGGTACTCGGTGTGTGCAACGGATTCCAGGCACTTGTCAAACTGGGACTGGTTCCGAACGGAGCAGTTACCGGACAGAATACAGATGCACCGACACTGACTTACAATACGATCGGACGTCATATCTCCAAGATGGTGTATACAAAAGTTGTATCCAACAAATCCCCATGGCTTGCACAGGCAGAGCTTGGCGGTGTATACACGAACCCGGCATCCCACGGAGAGGGACGATTCGTAGCAAATGAAGAGTGGCTTAAGAAACTCTTTGCAAACGGACAGGTAGCAACACAGTACTGTGATCCGGAAGGAAATGTTACGATGAATGAAGAATGGAATGTCAACGGTTCTTACTGCGCGATCGAAGGTATCACAAGTCCGGACGGACGTGTATTCGGTAAGATGGCACATTCCGAGAGACGTGACAGAAGTGTAGCTATGAATATTTACGGAGAACAGGATCTGAAGATCTTCGAATCCGGTGTTGCATACTTTAAATAAAAGTGAAACTTAGAGTGCAATCTGTTTCACTAAAAGCGAAAAAGAATCAACTAAAATGAAATAAAATCAATATTTTTGCAAGTAGTACAAATAAATGTTGCAAAAAACCGAAAAATTTGTAAAAAAAATACTTGCCATATGCACTCTTTTCCTTTACAATGATAAAGGACAAAGACGTCAGAGAAAAACGGGTGGATTTGTCCATCCGTTTTCTTTTTAAAAGGATGTTTTTTTGAGACAGAAAGATTTAGGAGGTAACAAGGTTATGTCATATGTTGATGAAGTACTGGAAAGAGTAGTAGCTAAGAACCCTGCTGAACCAGAATTCCACCAGGCAGTAAAAGAAGTATTAGAATCATTGAGAGTGGTAGTTGAGGCGAATGAAGAGAAGTTCAGAAAAGACGCCTTACTGGAGAGACTTGTAGAACCAGAGAGACAGTTTAAGTTCCGCGTACCGTGGGTAGACGACAAAGGACAGGTACAGGTGAATACAGGATACCGTGTACAGTTCAACAGTGCGATCGGACCATACAAAGGAGGCTTACGTCTTCACCCATCTGTAAACCTTGGAATCATCAAGTTCCTCGGATTTGAGCAGATCTTCAAGAACTCCCTGACAGGACTCCCGATTGGCGGAGGTAAAGGTGGTTCTGATTTCGATCCGAAGGGCAAATCAGACAGAGAAGTTATGGCATTCTGCCAGAGCTTTATGACAGAACTTTGCAAATATATTGGAGCAGACACAGATGTTCCTGCCGGAGATATCGGAACAGGAGCAAGAGAGATCGGTTACATGTTCGGACAGTACAAGAGAATCCGCGGACTGTATGAAGGCGTTCTTACAGGTAAGGGATTAAGCTATGGCGGATCTTTAGCAAGAACAGAAGCTACAGGATATGGTCTTCTTTATTTAACAGAAGAACTTCTGAAGATTAACGGAAAAGACTTAAAGGGAATGACAGCAGCAGTATCCGGATCCGGTAACGTAGCAATCTACGCAACAGAGAAAGCACAGCAGCTTGGAGCAAAAGTTGTAACAGTCAGCGATTCTACAGGATGGGTATACGATCCGGAAGGAATCGATGTAGCTGCATTAAAAGAGATCAAAGAAGTAAACCGTGCAAGACTGACAGAGTATAAGAAATATCGTCCGAACTCAGAATATCATGAAGGACGCGGCGTATGGTCAGTAAAAGTTGACCTGGCTCTTCCTTGCGCAACACAGAACGAATTACATCTGGAAGATGCAAAACAGTTAGTAGCTAACGGATGCGTAGCTGTATGCGAAGGTGCGAACATGCCTACTACATACGAAGCAACACAGTATCTGCAGGAGAACGGAGTGATCTTCGCACCTGGTAAAGCTGCCAACGCCGGTGGAGTTGCAACATCTGCACTGGAGATGTCACAGAACAGCGAGAGATTAAGCTGGACATTCGAAGAAGTAGATGCCAAATTAAAAGACATCATGGTAAATATCTGCCATAACATGGACGAAGCTGCAAAACGTTACGGAATGGAAGGTAACTATGTAGCAGGCGCTAACATCGCAGGATTTGAGAAGGTTGTAGATGCTATGACCGCTCAGGGAATCGTGTAAGAGAAAAAAGTTTAAAATTAGTCATATACTTGACATTAAAATTATTGATTCGTATAATAATATTGTAAAGACAGATGCGTCTGTCTGGGTGAGCTGACACCTTAAAAATCTGACATTTTAGCCAGTTCGTTGGCTGGCAGGTTGGAGAGCAACAGAAAAACTCTACAGTTAAACCGCACATAGTGGGGCGGAACGTTGGCAGACAACAGTAAAATCAGCAATATCAGAATTAGAAAAGGTTGTCCGAGAGGGCAACCTTTTTTGTATAGTGGGGAATACAAATGAAAAAATATGATAAAAAATCAGCAATAAAAATTATTGTACATGCAGCAAAAGAATATGAAGAAAAATTGAATAATAAGCACTTTTTGATTGTTTATCAGAAAAAATCACTTACTAAAACAGTAGAAATCGGTTTTCGTGATATGAACTTTTTACATTTAACAGGAGTAAAGACTAAGTTATCTGCACAACAATTTTATGCGGCATGTTTGGAGTCTAAATTAGCAGAAAGAGATTTTGAAATTGATAATAAAGGGAAGGTGCAACAGAAATTAATGGTATTACCATATCTTTCTAAGCTTATGTCTCATCATTGTCTAGTTGGAGAATTTATTAATAGTGGGGTATATATTCGGGCAGATTATTTTGTTGGTGATACAAAAGCGATATTAAGTGTTGGTTTTCGTAATGGAAATCGTGTGGATTATCCAGTAACATTATACAATGAAGATGTAAAACGATTGTCTAACCCAACAAATAAAGTTCTTGCAATTTTTTCAAAAAGCTATAAAGAGAAATGTTATAATAAATGTACATACCTTTCAAAAGGGCAAGAGATTGGTAAGTTGAAGTTAGAAGAAGATATAAGAAAAAGAATTGAAATTGTAAGATAGCGACATTGCATGCAAGCGGTATGATCACGAGGGGGAAGAGAAGCGCATGCTACAAGTATACTTAAACCTGCTTGATACGCAGGAAGACAAAGAAAAATTCGAACAATTATATGCTCTGTACAAGGACAAGATGTACAAAGTTGCATATCAGATCCTGCACAACAGACACGACGCAGAAGACGCAGTACACGACAGTGTTATTGCGATCATAGATAATTTAGAAAAAATTAAGAAAATAAACTGTCACGAAACATGGAGTTACATTGTTACTATAGTTAAGAGCAGAGCATTTAACATCTATCAAAGAAAAGGAAAACGTTCTGAACGGGAAGCCCGGGAGCAGGACTACAGGAATTATCCATGTGAACAGCAGGAAAGTCCGGAAGACGCATATCTTTATAAAGATGTAACGACCATATTGCAGGAGCTGATTCTGGAACTGCCTTATCCAAAGCGGCAGATCCTTTATCTACACTATTATATGGATATGACGTTCGTAGAGATAGCAAAGATCGTGGAGTTATCCGAAGAAAATGTGCGCCAGATCGCTGCCCGTTCCAGACAAAAACTGGAAAAACAATTGCGCGAAAGGGGAATCACAGATGGAAATGAACAGAATCAGTGACGAACTGTTACGAGAAGCAGTAAAGCAGGCATGCGAGCGGGAAAGCACTTATTACGAAGAATTTACAAAAGATGCGAAGCATCATTTCTCGATCCGTCATCAGATACGCATGCGGCGATTATACAGGAAGATGAAGAGAAAAAAGGCAGAAGAACTTGTGGACAGATATAGGGTATATACATATCCGAGACAGGAAGCAGATGCTGGAAAAAAGCAATTTACTTCATACCGTGTGACACGGCTGCATCCAAAATTTTTACTGATAGTTATACTTCTGATGATCAGTATGAGTATGACAGTATTTGCAATAGAGCCGATTCGTGAGGGCATCTACCAGTTGATTGAAAAATGTTTTTCGGATCATACAGACATCGGCTTCGAGAAAGTGCAAAGCGAGATCAAGGGACAGGAAGAAGAAATCAAAGAATTTAAGCCACAGAAGCTGGAGTATGTGCCGGAAGGGTATGTGTTGGAGAATGAGGAGACGGATGAAGAAATTTACTATTATTCTATGTGCTTTGTAGATAAAAAAGATACGCCATTATATTATATACAAATGGGAATTGAATATTTTGATTTTACAGTTTCATCTAATGGAGAAAGAATAGAGAAAGTAGATGTAAAGAATAAACAAGGATATTGGGTGAAAGACACGGATGGCTGGAATAAGCTCTTATATGTAAAAGATGGGTATGTATATATGCTGTCCGGGCATGAAAATATTGAGAATCTCATAAGTATTTTAGAAAAAAATAAAAAAATTAAATAAAAAGTGTCACGAAGTACCTCTTTTGGTTGTTACTTATAGTAAAAGCAGAAAGGAGGTACTTTTTTATGTACCAAAGAATGAAAATGTTACTCGGAGGACTAATTTTGAGCACGGGATTGGTGGTGGCTACGCCAGTGTCCTATGCAGCAGAAACGCAAGTGAATGGAGAGGAGGATATAGAACTCGCGTATGAAAATATTGATAATTATTATAGTACATTATCAATTTCTGGTACGGAGGCAACGTGTAAATGCTATGTAAAGAGTAAAGAAACAAAAAGTATTAAAGTGACTATGAAATTGCAAAAGCATTTATCTGGTGAATGGAAAACCTTAAAAGAATGGACCGGCTCAACAACTGGAAAAATGTATAATTTAAATAAAAAGTATACAATTGCAACAGGTACATATCGAGTGAGAACAACATTTAAAGTTGGGAATGAAACCCTTACTAAAAACAGCAGTTCTGCAAAAAGATAAGGAGATAAATAGCTTATGAAAAAAAGAAAAAAGCATAAAGAAAAATATTATTTGAATTGGAAACGAATCACTGCAACGACATTAATAGCGGCACTATCCGTCACATCTGTATCATTAGATTCACTGGCGGCTGAACCGACACAGACAGCGGAGAATCCGGCGAAGACCGAAGCGGCTTTCGATGCAGATGACAGCGTAGAGCGTCCAAAAGAGCTAAAAGGTGTGACAGAAGAGGAGGCCGTGAAGAAAGAGAATACCGAGACTTCCACCACATTTCAGATCGGGAATGGTAAGAAAGTATCCGTATTCTATCAGGAACCGGTGCGGTATAAAGATGAGTCCGGGAAGCTCATTGATTATGATCCGTCACTGGTAAAAGTGGACAGTGCGAAAAGTGAGAACAAGGAAAGTCTGAAAGGCTATGCATACGAGAACGAAGAAGGGGATGCCAAACAGTACTTTCCAGAGAAACTTTCAGATGATACGCCACTTTTGATGGAAAAGGACGGCTACAGTGTTGCGCTTAGTCCGGATATGAAAAGCAAAGCTGTTGAAGTAGAGAAGGAGGACTTCACGAACGGATATGAAGAGACAGAAGAAGTCCCGCTGACAGCAGCTTATGATACTTCGGAATCGGTCACTTATGCATATACTTCCGGGGAGTCCGGGATCAAGGAAGAGATTCGGCTTGCCAAGTGTCCGAAAGAAAATACGTTTTCTTATACATTGAAGTTAAAAGGCCTGAAACTTAAGAAAAATCCAGTGGATGAAGGGCTGACTCTCTACGATAAAGAAAGTGATGAGATTGTTGGTTCTGTCGGAGCTCCGAACATGAATGATGCCAGTGGGAAGGCATACAGCGAAGAACTGACGACCAAAGTAGAGGAAGCAGGGGAAGACACCTATCGCGTAACAGTGACTGCAGACTGGTCTTACCTGAAAGACAAAGACCGCCAGTATCCGGTCGTGATCGATCCGACGATCAAGTGGACAGGCAACATCGATCTTGGGGATGTGTATATCTTAAGCGGTTCTACCTATAAAGATTACAACTTTTACACCAGCGGTGTAACGGTGATGAATGCGGGAAAAGCATCCAAGGGGATCTACCGGACCTACCTTGCTTTCAAAGATATGAAATCCAAGATCAAAGGCAACTATGTAGACAGTGCCATCCTGACTATGTATGAAACCGGAAACAGTACGAAAGGGCAGACGGTACAGGCATACCGGGTAAAAGAAGCGTGGGAGCGCTCCAAAGTAACCTGGAACAACCGTCCGGGATACAATACTTTATACAGCACGGTGAAGACAACCGGAAAAGCAAAGACTGCCAGAACATTAGATCTGACTTCTTTTGCCAGAGGGCTTGCCAATGATTCCATTGTCAACTATGGCGTAATGTTAAAAGGTGCGGATGAGACCGGAAAGTATGCGGAGTTTGTAGGTTCCAGAAACAGCACGACCAGTCTCCGCCCGAAATTGGTCGTTACTTATTATGATAAACCGACCAAGGCCACTTCCGTATCCGTAACACCGTCTTATGTAAAGCCGGGAACAGCGATCAAAGCAAACTGGACAGGGATCACATCCAAAGGATTATCCTATGTCCAGTACAAGATTGTAACATTGAATCCAACAACTCTGGAAGATGTCAGTGAGTTAGTTCCGTATTCTTCCAGTACCAAACTGGGAACCAGCGGAAGTGGCTCTGCAACGATCGCAGCGAGTACCGGCTGGAAAGAAGGCAGTTATAAGATCGGTATCCGTGGTGTGGACAAAGGAAACCTTGCAGGACCGGGAGCAGGTGCAAGATTTGTGATCGATGGAACGGCACCGACAATGGCAAAACCAGTACTGACGCCGGCAACAACAAAAGAAGAGCCGACCGATGTGCAGAACCCGACAATCCAGTGGTCGGGTGTATCCGATGCGAACCTCAAACAGATGGAATACAAGATTGACGATGGCGCATGGAAGAAACTGGGAACCGGAACCAGTGGAAGTGTGGAACTTCCGGCAGGCATGATCACCGGAAATGGACAGCATAAGATCGCAGTCCGAGCAGTGGACAAAGCAGGCAACGTCAAAGAAGAAGTGTTGGATTATTATTACAAAGATAATACAGTCGGATTTGACGGTTATTTTCCAAAAGACGGAACACTCACCCTGCGGAAAGACTATGGCAAGAACTTGATCTCCTGGGAGACGGATAAAGTGTTAAATGACACGGTGTATTACCGAATCTACAGGGGAACGGAGAAAGACTTCACACCGAGTGAAGAAAACATGGTCTGTAAGAAAGTGTTCAAAGGTTACTGGATCGATCTGGAAAGTGCAAAGGACGAGAAATGGTATTATAAAGTAGAAGCTGTCCGTGCAGATTCTTCCGGTGAGATCGAAGAGCAGGAACTGATCGATACGGTATTAAGTGGAACCGGAAGAGTTTGAGAAACATACCGGAAACCAGGACTATCTGGGCTACCAGAGTTTCCAGACGCCGACCGGAAACGGAACCGTAGAAGACCAGAGTGGAAATCTTACTTACAGTCAGGAAGACGCCAATCTTCCGGCAAGCCAGTTGACATTTGAGATGGCAAGAACCTATAACAGCCAGTCTCTTCTTAACGGCATGTTAGGAAATGGATGGAGTGATACCCTGCATAAAGAACTGGTCAAAGGCGAAGATGGCACGATGTATTATCTGGACAGTGACGGAAGCATCTATCATTTTAAGAAGAGTGGGAATACTTACGTTTGCAAAGAGACGAAAGATCTGACACTGAATGATGGAAGTGTAAAAACACCTTCCGGTGATACCGCAGCCAGCGTAAAGAGTACCCAGATCGGGGAGATGAGTTACTCTTATAAAGAAACAATCGCAGAGGAAAATATCGTAAAGAACCGCAAACATGCCTATACGATCAAAGATAAGAAAGGTATCCTCTATCGTTTCAATAAAGAAGGACAACTGGTAGCGACGCTTGATCCGAACGGCACATTTCTTCTCTATGAGTATTATGCAGATGGAAGACTGAAACGGGTATCTTCCGATGCATTAAAGACAATGGAACTGAGTTATCAGAAAGATTCCGGACTTCTGGAAGAGATCACACTTCCAGACGGAACAAAACTCTGCTATACTTACAGTAATGGAAGATTAACGGAAATGAGCCATTGCAGTAAGGACGGCAAAGCATTGGTTTCTTATGCGTATGGCTATGACAGCGGTCACCTGAACAGTGTAACGGATGGCAAGGCACAAAAATATACAATCGCTTATAATGGTGAAAAAGTATCCGCAGTGACTTACCCGAACGGAGAGAAAGAAAACTGGGGATATGCAGGCGGAAAAACAACCATAACAAAGAAAGCTTCTGACGGGACAGAAGTCCGCACGAACAGCCGGGAGTATGACACAAAGAGCGGAAAAGTCACAAAAGAGACCGAAGCCGATGGAAGCGTAACAACGTATACTTATGGCTATGCAAAGAATCCATATCTTGTGACAAAGACAACGAAGCAGACCGGATACGAAGAGTTGAACGACGGAAAAGTCGAGTGGAAGACGAAAGAGTCTGTTACCGAGACCAGCTATGATGAACAGGAAAATATCATCAGCGAGACGGAAGAAGACGGAACGAAAACAGAGTACACCTATGACACGACCAGTGAGTGGACGGAAGACCAGCCGAAGACAGAAGTTGTGACTAAAGGCGAAACTGTCATCAGCAAGGAAAACTATACCTATAGTAAGACCGGAAATCTGAAGAAAGAAGAGGAAAGTTCCGATCCTTCCAATAAGAGTGTGACAGAGAATACTTACGATGGAGATGGAAATGTCTTAGAATCCACAACAACAGTAGCCGGGATTGAGACCTCCAAAACGACCTCCAAGTACGACCTTTCCGGAAATGCAACGGAATCTGCAACCACCAGTGGAGACGTAGAAAGTCAGGAAAAGAATACTTACGACGTCATGGGACGCGTGACAAAGAAGACAGATCCGGATACCGGAGAAGTAACGGAATATACCTATGATGAGTTAGGAAGACAGATCAAATCTGTCAGCACTCTGAATGGAAAGAGTCAGACAACGACATCCGCTTATGATGCCAATGGAACGGTTGTTTCCGAGACAGGAACAGACGGAGTAAAGACGGATTATGTATACGATTCCCTGAACCGTGTGGTAAAGAGAACGGTTACAAAGGGTACATCCCTTACTTACACTACTGCCTATTCTTATGGGGATGTTACGGTACAGGATGGCAGAGGAACCAGAACGGTTAAGAATGCATTGATCCAGAAGGAAAGCTATCCAAGTGGAACAACAGCATCCGAGACGTATACCGATGCTTCCGGCAATGTCGTCAGAGAGAAAGCGAATGGTCTGTATACCGATTACACTTATGATATTTCCGGTAATCAGGTCGTTGCATACGAGAATGGAACCGGTGCGGACGCAGCAGAAGGTAAAGTGACACTGGCGCTTTATGATGAAGAAGGCAGAAACTTTGCAACGATTGTGAATCCAGGCGTATCCGGGGAAACCTATCAGGTCAGTGAGGACAGTCTGGTTACCAAACAGTCTTACGATACGAAAGGAAATGTCGCAAAAGAAACCGATGCCATGGGAACTGCAACCGCGTATTCCTATGATGCTTCTGACCGTGTGACAGAAGTGACACAGAACGCAGGCAAAGACGGAGCAGTTGTAACCAAAGCCTCCTATGAAACGGACACAGAGAACCAGAAGAACAAGACAACCATTACCGATGCAGGCGGCAGAAAGAGTATTGAAGTCACGGATGCGGCAGGTCTCATAAAGAGCAGTCAGGATCAGGGCGAGAAGGAAGACGAAAGCATCGCAACCGCTTACAGCTATGACAGCCGTGGAAACCAGACAAAGGTTACTTATGAAAATGGAGACTACCGGGAAGATACTTACGATGCAAGGAATCTGAAGACCGTATCGAAATACTATCAGGCAGACGGAACCCAGACATTGCAGACGAACTATCAGTATGATGACCAGTATCGTCTTACGAAGATGACGGATGCGAAGAAGTCCGGCAGTGCGATGAAAGCATACCGCTATACTTATACCGGTTATGACGGATTCGGAAGAACGGCATGGACAGCGGAAGTCTCACAGGAAACAGAGCCAAGTGATGCCCAGATTGCAAAACACAAGATCTCTTACAGCTATGATACGGAAGATAAGATCACGGAAGTTACTTATGCGTTGGCAGAAGACGGAAGAGTGGAAAGCCTGCACTATGCGTATGACAAGAACCAGTATCTGATCGCCATCAAAGCAAAGATCAAAGGCAGTGACGAGGAAAAACTGATCCGCAAATACCGCTATAACGAACGTGGAAAACTGTTTACGATCGTTGATTTCACAGACTACCGGGATAAGAACGAGAGCTATGTGGCAAGGTTCTATGAGTATGATACATTGGACCGTGTATCTTCTATGACGTACAAAAGTGGTACAACCGTTCTGGAAGCTTATACTTATTCTTATGATAAGAACAGCAACATCGTGAAGAAGACTGAGAAGAACAGTACCGCAAAAGAGGAAAAAGACCATACCGATCGGACAACGGAATACACGTACAATGTACTGGGAAGACTGACGAAGAGTGTCGTGACCGACCATAAGAAGAATGAGGAAAAGACCACCACGACTTACAGTTACGATTCCGCAGGAAACCGTACAAAGAAAGTCAAGGGTGAAGAAGAGACGGCGTATACCTACAATGGTCTGAACCAGCTCTTAAAAGCAAAGACAACCAAAGGAAATACCGTAAAGAATGATATATCTTATGAGTATGATGTCAACGGAAACCAGATCAAAGAGACCGATAAAGAGACAGGAGACAGTGTAGAGAATACTTACGATGTAGAAAACCGCTTGAGTACGGCAACTGTAACGAAGAAGAAGAGCGGTACATCCGGCAATGAGACGGTCAGCCTGACACAGGAAAACCTGTACAATGGAGAGGGACAGCGCATCCAGAAGAAGGAAGCAGGAGAAGTGACGAACTACTTCTACGAAGACGGCATGGTATCCTACACAACCGGAGCAGACACAGGAGAGAAACTGATCCAGAACCTGTCCGGACTGGAAGACAATGTGATCTATGCAGAACAGAAAGTAACCGGAAAAGACGGAACAACAGCCTCTTATCAGGATTTCCTGTATACGAAAGACATCCAGGGCAGCACCTCTAGCATCCTGAATAAGGATACAAAGGGAGAACTTTCCTACGAATATGACGACTTCGGCGAGACCAGTATCCACGGAAGCAGTGCCTTAAAGAATGAGATTTGCTACACAGGCGGCATCTACGATGAAAGCACCGGACTCTATTACCTGAACGCAAGATACTACGATCCGGAGAATGGAAGATTCCTGACGGAAGATACCTACCGGGGAGAGGTGAATGATCCAGATACTTTACATCTGTATGCATACTGTGCAAATGATCCGATCAATTATGTAGATCCGAGTGGACATAAATATCATACAACAAAAGCAAAAAAATCTAAAAAAAGAAAAGCACCATTCAAATATATAGGTGGAAAAACAACAAAAGTTTCTTTGGTAACGACAATAATAGTCAGGGAAGTAGCTTCAAAGCTTGCCGAAAAAATTCCAACAGTAAGTCCTTATTTACTTGTGCTAAAAGTGGGTGTAAGTGTTTTGGGTATAGCGGCTGAACTTAGTACAAATGCTATAGTAAAATATAAATTATATTCTAGAAAAGTTGGAAAATATACGAATTATAAATGTGTTTGGTCGGTTAAGTTTTCATGGGGATACAAGACACCAAGAATTACAACTTATTCAAATGTTTGATAATAAAAAGTTTACTATAAGGTAAGGAGTATGGACTTTAAAGATATGTTACAAGGAAGCTTACGTATATAGTTATAGTGATAGGAGAAAAAATGATAAATAAAAAAAGATTAATACGTTTAATATTAGAAGTGTTATTTTATGGCTTTATTATTGGTATAGGAGTGAATTATCCATATTATCAGAGAGCGATAGTGGCACTAATGGTAGTAATAAGCGTAGGAGAAATTATTTATAGTTGTGTTTTATGGAAAAAAACTAAGGAGAAAAATAAGAAATAGTCTGCAATGATGAAGCAAAAAAGGGATTTCTGTATATATCAGAAATCCCTCTTTCCGACTAAAATTAAGAAATTCCTTCGGGTTTTTTAAGCTTTTCCGTAACAAAACAAGAGCAACAAACGTTATTATATATATAAGATAATTTTATGGAAAGTGGGAAAAGATAAAAAGAATACTACTTAAAATGGCAAGGAATAAATTTACAAGTGTAAGTAAGATTCTTTGCCCTTATGTAGATAGAAGAAGCTGCTAACTGAAAGGTAGGTAATTTGATATGACATGTGTACGTAAAGATAAAGCTTGGGAAATTGTTGTTTATAAAAACCAATATTACGTTGAATTGTATGGATGTGCTATTCGGGTATATGATAAATCATTTGAATTAGTGTATCAAAGAGATAATCCGAAAGATTTTTATTCACAAATTATAATTGTAGAAGATACATTATTTGCGCAGGGACAATGTAATCCATTTATTGATGTGTTTGAATTGCCACAGTTAAAACTGAAAAAAAGAATAAAATGGAACGGAGAAAGGGATTATGAAAGAAATGAGCATGTAAAGATGTTATATAGAAAATCCGAAGGAAATGTATATGCAAGTTTATATTCGCAGAAAAAAGATGTATCAATTATTACAGCAATTAACATTAAAGAGAATTATTTAGAAAGAGTAATTTGGAAAGCAGAAAATGTATTTTTAGAACAAATGTTGTATAGTGAGAAAAGAAATGACTATGCATTGCTGTATAGAAAAATATATGAAAATAAAGATGAAGAAATATTTACGAATAAAATAGTTTGGGCAAAGAAGAAAGAAAAAATTCTAGAAATTGAAGTAGAAAAATCGGGGGATATAGAAAGTTTTGGAATTGATTTAAGCGGTGAAATATGGTGTTGGATTGAGCCGGTGTATAAAAGTGGCTATATTTTGCAAATAGAGAATAATAAAAAAATAGCAAAGGTAAAAGAATTGGTTACATTTTCAAGAGAAGGTTTCGCATTTTCTAAAAAAGGTAAAATATATCTTTATTCATATGGGGAAAGTGTATGTAAAAAAGTTATTGAAATGGATAAAGAGTGTGAAGGCTTATATCGAATACAGTTTATAGGTAAAGAATACATTGCTGTTCGCGGATGTAGATACATGTATTGGTATAAAATATAAGAATAAAGAATGAAATTAAGAAATTCTTTCGGATTTTTTAAGCTTTTCTGTAACAAAACAAGAGCAACAAACGTTATTATATATATAACATCATTTTATGCAAAGTGGGGAAAGATATGCAAAAGAGAAGAAAAGGAATAGTAGCAGTAATGGTTCCGGCGTTATTGCTGACCGGCTGTATGCGGACTGCGATGAACAGCCCGGAATGGAAATTGCGGGAATCGATCGAGACATCGAATTTACAGGGAGTGAAAGAAGCCATTCGGGATAAGAAGCTTTATGATGGAAACACTGGACGCAAGTGACGAATCGGCTGCGAAAGCACTGGAATGTGCGGTGAATCTTGGCGATTACAATATGGTGAAGAAGCTGATAAAAATCGGCGTAGATGTGAATCAGGAGATTTCGCCGGATGGTGATGTCGAGTCTGCAGGTGATGAGGACGAATCAGCGGTAAAACATACCGTTCTGCATGCGGCGGCAGAGTGTACAAGTGAAGATATTGCAAAGTATCTGGTGAAGCATGGAGCGGATGTGAACAAGAAGGACGGTGATGGCAACACGGCATATGACGTTGCGAAGGAAAATCAGTTTTTTTCGGATGTTGATTTCTTGAAGTAGGAGTGTTTTGGGTGAACACAAAGGAGAACGGTTATGAAAAAGAAGAGAAAGAGTTTATGGATCGTGTTCGTCTGTTTGTTGGTGATTATTTATCTGGCTGGTTATTATCTGTTCTGGATGTGGACAAATCCGATCAGCTATTATGTAGAAAAAGCAAAAGGAAATTATAATGTCAGCAGGGTTCTTCATAATGCAAGAACCGGTGATGCGAGAATGTTGGCAATGCTGGGAGATAAGATATATTATTATGACTATTCAGATAACAAATTAAGAACTGTAGATTCGAAAAGTGGAAAACTTCAGTCGGCGCTGGAAGATGCAGGAACTTATACGAATGGTAAATATATTTATGTGAATTCCTGGGATGCGCTGCGCCAGTATGATGCGGATGGTAAACTGGTTGCTGAGAGGAAAATGGCTTCGGATGGAAGAATTGAAAAGGCATTTCTCGGTAAAAAATATATTTATATTATTTGCAGTACAGGGGAAGATGATTCATATCAGAAGATGTTATATGTAGTGGATGCAGAGAATGTCCAAAAAACGGTGGATTTAGGCGAACTAAAAATGCAGACAGGTAAAGGCGCATTTATAGATTGGGATAAGCACTGGATAGAACATACCAAGATTACGACACCGGATATGGAGCTTTATCATGCAGACAACTGTAAGCGGGAAAAGACAAAAGACGGAGAAGTGTATTATCGTTTGATGCTTAAGGATACATCTGCGGGAGATTTTTTAGCTACAGTTATGATAAATAAGACAACGGGAGAACGAGTACATCAACTGGATACGGATTTACAAGATGGAAAATTACTGGCATCCTATAAAGATACCTTGTATGCATGGGATTTTCGTAATGAATCAAAGGATTTCCGTATTTATAAAACAAATGCCGACGGAAAAAGTGAAGAGCTGTATCAGTCGGAAAAATACAAACCGGTAGATATGAAAGTATCTGGAAATATGCTTATGCTTCAACTGGAAGATTACCGTTTTGGTGGCATGGAACATTACACAGGAGCAGGTTATGAAGCGGCAAGATACAGTGGTGGTGAACTGATCTACTATGATATGGAGAAGCAGAAGATTACAGCGAAGTATGAGCTTGAAAAAGAGCAGGCTGTTTTCATGTCAACAGATGCCTATGCAACATTCAAGGATGGCAAGGTGAGTTATTACAAAACCGGTCAGGATACGCCGTTTTGGACAAAGAAGATAAAAGGTTACAAGACCGGTAAAGGTGACGAGATTATCCGTTATGATTTCCAGACATATGGAGACAAGCTGTATGTCGTGTACGTGGATGATGAAAGCGGGGAGAATATGCAGATCATGGATGTTATGGAGCTGAACAATTAGTATAAAACATTAGCATGTGTAGATTATTTAGTAGTTATATTAATTAGTAAATAATTGACTAATAAGACAGCAGGGCGATTTCTGAATACATGAAACAGAATTCCCCTGCTGTTTCTAAAAAACTTTGAAATTATATGTCACAAAATGGAGCTGTGGATTGTTACTATATATGTAAGATAAATTATCTGGGGTGTGATTGGATGAAAGAAGGGGGATGAATTATAGTAAGGCAATGTTTACCACTATATTTATAGTAAGCAGTTTTTGGGAGAAAGATACAGATATGAAAAAAGAATGTATAAATAACGCACGATGGTTTCTGATTTTTGATAAAATATTTGAAATTATTTGTTGCTTTTTTGTTATAGTAACACTTTATGTGTCAATGAATTATATAACCGGCATTACACTGGAAGAACAAATCTTCTTGTATGTTTTTATTGCAGCAGTGCTAAGTGTCATAGTGTGTGTTGGACGAATGCATGCGCGTATGATTTATCAAATTAAAATTGAGGATAATGAAATAATATGCTATTGCGGTTGCAAGACAAAAGGAAGAAAATTTGAAAAAGATAATTTAGAGAGTATGGTAGAGACATCGGATAAATACATATTAAAATTTTGCAATGGGAAAAAATTATGGGCAAATAAAAAATATTTCCGACCGGTAATAATAAAAGATAACAAAAGCCATAAAGGTATTTATCCAACAGATTTTGCAGGAGTGAAAGTTGAAAATAAAGAAACAAGGGGAATTATAAAATAATATTCTTCTATTTCGACCAAAATTAAGAAATTCTTTCGGATTTTTTAAGCTTTTCTGTAACAAAACAAGAGCAA
>ENA-ORTH01000344-ORTH01000344.1-human-gut-metagenome-genome-assembly--contig:-NODE-344-length-59658-cov-19.649850_pt1 | contig 59658 bp, 50 predicted proteins | sample MGYA00241914_ERZ509192 | MGnify/ENA primary metagenome ERZ509192 (study PRJEB26280, sample SAMEA2338826) | human gut metagenome | biome: human gut; feature: human-associated habitat; material: faeces...
AACGCTTTCAATTACTGCCACAACTACTCCTTATAAACGTTAGGTTGTGATGACAATGCCAAGAATAGTGCGATTTATGGACGTATGCCAAACTTTGCCCGCATGTTCCATGTGAACGCTCACACTCTTTTTTGCATCCCATTGTCATTGACGCGGTGTCGGTTTCCAGTCCAGATCGTCAAGCAATTGACTGGTCCATCCGACCACTTCGTCCGAGCTCATCGGCTTGGAACCAAGCGAGCCTGCGAATGGAGCCGGTACCAGATACGTCTTGGTCAACGGCCGGTACTGGATGCCTTTGTAGATTCTGGCCATGCGCATCTGCACGGATTCACGCGGCTCGAACTTCGACACGCGCACGTTGCGTCCTTGCGCGATGATCTCGGAAATGCCGAGCTTACGCGCCTTGAACCGCAACCGCGCCACGTCGAACAGCGCCTCGAAATCGACGGGCGGCTTGCCGTAACGGTCGGTGAGTTCGTCGCGCAGCTCGTCGAGATCGTCTTCGGTGCGTGCGGAGGCGAGTTTCTGGTACGCTTCCAATCGCAGTTTGTCCGAATCGATGTAGTCGACGGGAATGGACGCCTCGATCGGCAGGTCGATGGTGACGGCAACCGATTCCTTGCGTTCCGGCTCCTTGTACTGTTCGACCGCTTCGGACACCATACGCACGTACAGGTCGAAGCCGACGCCTTCGATATGGCCGCTCTGCTCATCGCCCAGCAAATTGCCGGTGCCGCGCAATTCGAGATCCTTCATGGCTACGTCGAAGCCAGAGCCGAGCGCGGTGTTCTGCGCGATGGTGGCGAGCCTGTCATGCGATTGCTGGGTCATCGGCTTGGTCGGATCGTACAGGAAGTACGCATACGCGCGCTCACGTCCACGACCGACGCGGCCACGCAGCTGATGCAATTGGCTCAAGCCGAAGCGGTCGGCATGGTCGACGATCAGCGTGTTGGCGTTGGAGATATCAAGGCCGGTTTCGATGATGGTGGTGCATACCAGCACGTCGATGTCGCGATGCCAGAAGTCGCGGATCACACCGTCAAGCTGTTTCTCCCCCATCTTGCCGTGGGCTATGCCGACATGCGATTCGGGCACGAGCTCGTGGATTTTCGCCGCGACGGAGGAGATGTCCTGCACACGATTGTGCACGTAGAACACCTGCCCACCACGCAACAGCTCGCGCCGGATGGCGGCGGTGACCTGCGCGTCCTCGTAAGCGCCGACGTAGGTGAGCACCGGCAGGCGATCCTCCGGCGGCGTGGCCAGCGTGGACATTTCGCGGATACCGGTGACAGCCATTTCCAACGTGCGCGGGATAGGCGTTGCCGACAGGCTCAGCACGTCCACATTGGTGCGCAACGCCTTGAGCGTCTCCTTGTGCTCGACGCCGAAACGCTGTTCCTCGTCGATGATGACGAGTCCCAGATCCTTGAACTTGATCTTCGGATTGAGCAGCTTGTGCGTGCCGATGACCACATCCACGGAACCGTCTTCAAGCCCCTTGATGGTCTCGTTAATCTCCTTGGTGGTCTGGAATCGGCTCATGGCAGCCACGTTCACGGGGAAGCCTTCGAAACGTTCGGTGAAAGTCTCGAAATGCTGTTGCACGAGCAGTGTGGTCGGCACGAGCACGGCCACCTGCTTGGAATCCTGCACCGCCTTGAACGCGGCGCGCACCGCGATTTCGGTTTTGCCGAAGCCCACATCGCCGCAGATCAGACGGTCCATCGGAATGGGTTTCTCCATATCCGACTTGACCTCGTCGATGGTGGTGAGCTGGTCGGCCGTCTCCTGATAGGGGAAAGCGTCCTCCAGCTCCTTCTGCCACGACGTGTCCTTGCTGAAGGCATAGCCTTTCGTACGCTGGCGTGCCGAGTAGAGCTTGACCAGATCCTCGGCGATCTCATGCACATGCTTGCGCGCCTTGGCTTTGGTGGCGGCCCAGTCGGAACCGCCCAGCTTGTTGAGTTTCGGCGTTTCGGCGCCGATGTATTTGCTGACCTGGTCGAGCTGGTCGGTGGGGATGAACAGTTTGTCCGCCGGCGCGCCTCGTTTGCTGGGAGCGTATTCGATGACCAGGTATTCGCGGGTGGTCTGGTTCTCGCCTTTGCCGATGGTACGTTGGCGCATCTCGACGAACCGGCCGATGCCATGCTGTTCGTGCACGACGTAATCGCCCGTTTTGAGTTCCATCAGGTCGATGGCCTTGCGGCGGCGTTTCGGCGTTTTCGCCTGTCCTGCGGCGGATGTGCGGCCGGTCAGGTCGCGTTCGGTGAGCAGGGCGATTTTCGCGGCGTCGTCCACGAAACCGTCGATGGCGCGCGATCGGACGCAATCGAAATTCGCGATGCCGGTTTCGTTGATCGCACGCTTCAGTCGGGTGAGTGTGCCTTGGGCCGCGGCCGTGATCGTCACCGCATAGCCGGCGTCGAGCAGTCCTTCGATGCCGGAGGCCGCTTTGTTTTCGTCACCGCGGTATTCACCGGGTTTGGTGGCATCAAGTTGGATGTGGCCTTCCCGGGTGGCGTCGACGCCGAAGCTGGTGAGTTTCCACACGTCATGTTTGGAGAAGACGAGTGCGGAGATGGTTTCCTCGAAATCGTAGAAATTCGCCTGGTCGAAGGTGATCGGCGCTCCGGCGCCATGTCCGGATGCGGCGACATGCCAGCTTGCGGCAAGGAATTCGTTGGCGGTTTTCGCCAGATCGTCGGCGGCGCGACGAAGTTTTTCCGGGTCGGACAGCATGACCAGCGCATGCTTGGGCAGCATGCCCTGCACCGGTTCCATATCGTCGACCAGCGCGGGCAGCAGCGATTCCATGCCTTCCACCGGGATGGCGTTGGCGATGGATTCGAGCATGTCCTCGGCGTTGGGAATGGAGCCGATCAGCGATTTCGCACGTTGGCGAATCTGGTCGGTCAACTGCAGTTCACGGCATGGCGTGGCCCATACGGTGGAAATATCCTTACCGTAGGTGCGCTGGTCGGATGCGTGGAATTCACGTATGGTGTCGATCTCGTCGCCGAAGAATTCGATACGCACCGGATGCGGCAGAGTGGGCGGAAAAACGTCGATGATGCCACCGCGGACGGCGAATTCGCCACGGTCCATCACCAAGTCGACGCGCGTGTACGCGTTTTCCACCAGTTTGCGGGATGCTTCGTCAAGAGGCAGTTCCTCGCCTTGGGAGAACACGAGTGGTTCGACGTCCCCCAAGCCTGCGACCACCGGTTGGATGAGGGAGCGCACCGGCATGACCAGAATGCGGATGGGGCCGAACAGCGTGCTGCCCTCTTCGGGATGCTTCAGCCTGCGGAACACCGCCATGCGGCTTGCCACAGTGTCCGCGCGTGGTGAAAGCCGTTCATGGGGAAGGGTCTCCCATGCTTCAAGCTGCGCCACATCGTTTGGGTCTCCGTCATACCAGGAACGGATGGACTCCACGGCTTCCTCCGCTTCGCGGCTGGAGGCGACGACGAGCACGACCGGCTGTTTGCCCGCAGCGCCGGCTGCGAGCGCCGGGCGTAGGCCGTCCGGCACACCGACGGTGATGCTGGGGTCGATGTCTGATTCCGGTTCTTCGATTTCCCCGGCGATGAGCGCGCGGAAATCGTCATCGGTTTCCAGCACGTCGAGGATGCCGGCAAGCGAGCCTGCGGTCGGCAGTTGCGGTGGTTGCGCCGGAGACGTCGGTTCAGCGGCCATTGAATCGCTCCTGGGCTTTGGCGAGACCGTCGAAGATGATGGTTTCGGCCGCGTCGGCACCGTCGGCGAGGAATTCGGGGAGCTGCTTGCGTTGGTCCGGTCCGAAGCCGCCCAGCACCCAGTTCACGGTGTTGTCGTGCGCGTGGGCTCCGCGTTGGGCGTGGCCGACGCCCATGCGCACGCGCGCGTATTTCGAGGTGCCGAGCGAACGGTCGATGGATTTGATGCCGTTGTGCCCGCCTGCGGAGCCGCCGGCTTTGACTTTGATTCTGCCGAAGTCGAGGTCCATGTCGTCGTGGATAACCACGATATGGTCCGGTTCGATCTGGTAGTAGGCGCTGATGGAGGCGACCGCGTTGCCGGATTCGTTCATGTAGGTGAGTGGCTTGGCGAGGAAGAATTTGACGTTGCGGCCGGATAGGTTCATCACGCCTTTGCCGAGCATGGCGAGTCCCTTGTGGTCGGAGAAGTTGACGGACCAGCGTTCAGCCAGCACGTCGGCGGTCATGAAGCCCATGTTGTGGCGGGTGCCCTCATATTTGGAGCCGGGGTTGCCCAGTCCTGCGATCAGCCAGAAATCAGATGCCATAATAATCGTCCATTCCTCTGTGTTCTTGCGTGCTCTCGTCTTGTTTAACCGCACAGATTCTACTGTCAGGTGCTTACAGGTCGAGATGCCAGTAGCTCATGTCGCGCATGGTTCCGGTGGAGTCGGTGGCGGCTTGGGGCATGAGTCCGAATTGGGTGAATCCGAAATGTTTCATCAGTGCGATGGATCCGCGGTTGTCGGCGAAGATGATGCCGCAGGCTTTGCGCATGTGGCGGTTTCGGCATTCGTCAAGCAGTTTGGCCAGTGTGAAGGTGCCCGCTCCCCTGCCCTGCCATTCGGGGGCGATGTAGTAGGCGAGGTCGGTGACGCCGTCGTAGCCGGCGCGGTCGTAGAACACGGACAGCGCGGAGAAGCCGATGATCCGTTCGCCGCCTTCCGTGGCTGCATCCGTGGCAGGCACGGTGGTGACGAACACCGCATATGGATCGTGGTGCGATTCCACCCATGCCTTGCGTTGCGCGTAGGTACGTGGCGTGGTGTCGGCGGACGAGCCGCCGCGGATGACTGCCGCGTTGTAGATGTCGGTGATCGCTTGGATATCGTCTTGCGTCGCGATGCGGAAAGAATAGTCGGCCATGCGCCCAGCATACCCGGCGGCGAACGACAACAGGGGCCGGTTCCTTTGGAAGGAGCCGGCCCCTGCGTATTTCATGAAGGGAATCGGACGGGAATCACTGTTCGAGTTCGATGGCCTTGTTCAGTGCTTCCTGAAGCTGCTTCTGAGCGTCGCCGTAGGCGGACCAATCGCCCTTCTTCATGGCGGCATCGGAATCCTTCATGGCCTGTGCGGCATCGTCGAGTGCCTTCTTCAGGTCGGCGCTCATCGTGCCGGACGAATCGCCATTATTGCCGCCGGTCTTACCGTCGGTATTGGATGGCGTGTCCTGCTTGCCGTCAGTGTTGGTCTTGCCATCGGCGGAATCGTCGTTCTTAGCATCCTGCTTGTCATCGGTGGTGTCGCCCACGTTTTCGGCGTCGCCTGCGGACGCGCCGGAATCGCCGCCGAACACCTGGTCGAGAGCCTCGTCCAGCGTGTCGGCGAAGCCGACCTGGTCGCCGAATGCGACGAGCACCTTCTTCAGCAGCGGGAAGCTGGTGGAGCCGGACGATTTGACGTACACCGGCTGCACGTAGACCAGGCCTCCGCCGAGAGGCAGGGTGAGCAGGTTGCCGCGCTGCACATTGGTCGAGCCGGATTCGAGCAGGTTGAGTTCCTTCGACACGTCGGCGGACGCGTTGAAGTTGTTCTGCGCCTGGCCGGGGCCCGGCACGTTGGAATCCTTCGGCAGTTCCTGCAATCGTATGGTGCCGTAGCTCGAGCCGATTTTGCCTTTCTCGTGGCCCGCGTCGGAATCGACCGACAGGAAGCCGGTCAGGATTTCCCTGGTGGACGAGCCTGCGGGAATGTACGACGAGGTCAGCGAGAACACCGGTTCGCTGGAGCCGCCGGTCTGCAGCGTCAGATAGTACGGCGGCTGCAGGATGTCTCGCTGTTGCGCCTGCTGCGATTCGGTCGGGTCGACGGGGGTCTGCCAGAAATCCTCTCCGGAGAAGAACTGGTTGGCGCTGGACACGTGGTATTTGGCCAGCAGTTCGCGCTGCACCTTGAACAGGCTTTCCGGATAACGCATGTGGCTCATCAGGTCGCCGGAGATTTCCGACAGCTGGTGGTACTGGCCGGGGAAGATCTTCTCCCAGGCTTTGATGACCGGGTCGGACTGGTCCCATACATACAGGTCCACGGAACCGTCGTATGCGTCCACGGTGGCTTTCACGGAATTGCGGATGTAGTTGGCGTTCTTCGAGTTCAGGCTGCTTACCGTGTCGGAGGATTCCGTGGTGGAGTCCTTGGTGGCCTCGCCCAAGTCGGTCATCTGAGAGTATGGGTAGGCGTCCGAAGTGGTGTAGCCGTCCACGATCCACTTGACCCGTCCGTCCACCACGGCCGGGTATACGCGGCCGTCAAGCGTCAGATACGGCGCGACTTTGGCCACACGTTCCTTCGGGGAACGGTCGTAGAGAATCTGCGAATTGGAGTTCACACGGTTGGAGAACAGGATCTGGTCGGAGCCGAAGCGGATGGCGTACAGCAGTCTGGAGAAGATGTTGCCGATCTTCGGACCGCCATCGCCCTTGAAGGTGTTGGTGGCGCCTTCCGAACCGGTCGGATAGTCGAATTCCCAGGATTTGGTGCCTTCCGGAGCGCCTACGATCGAATATTCGGTGGCGTTCGGAGAGAAGTAGATGCGCGGCTCGTACTTTTCGGAATCGGTGAGCTTGCCTTGGGTGGGGATGCCCGCTTCGAAGAACTTCGGCTGGCCGTCGGCGGTCACCTTGTTGCCGTAGGCGGCCACAACGCCATAGCCGTGCGTGTACACGGTGTGGTCGTTGACCCAGTTGCGGTTGTCGAGACCGTCCAGATCGAGTTCGCGCGCGGCGATCACCGTGTCCTGGCTGACGCCGTCGACGTCGTATTTGTCGACCGCGACGGTGTCGGCGAACGTGTAGTACTGCTTGGACTGCTGCAGCTGTTTGAACGTCGGGGAGATGATCTGCGGGTCGAGCAGGCGGATCTGAGCGGTGGATTCCGCGGAATCAGCCAATGCGCCTTCCTCGCCTTCGGTGGTGGCCTTGTACTGTTCGGCCTTCACCTTGTCCAAGCCGTACGCGGCGCGGGTGGCGTCGATGTTGCGCTGGATATAGGTGGATTCCATTTCCTGCGCGTTCGGATTGACGCGGAAGCGCTGCAGCAGCACCGGCCAGGCCACGGTAAGCACCAGGCTCACCACGATGGCGGAGGCGATGGCCACGGTCGGCACCTTCCACGCCTTGAGCGCTTCGGAAGCACGTGCCGCGATGGGTGCGGAACCTTCCAACGTATGGGATTTCATAATCCACAGGCCCAGTATCACGCCAAGGATGGCGGTGATGGCGGCCATGATGAACGTGACGGGGATGGTGGCGTTCACCGTGGTGTAGGTGGCACCGGTGATTCTGCTGCCTTCCTCGGTCAGGTGCGAGAACACTCCCAGAACCTGATTGGCGGCCCAGGCGAACATGTTGAGCATCAGCCAGATGCCGATCTGGCGGCGGGCGCGTTTGGTGATGCGGAACAGGCCATGGCCGTTCACCGGCATGGTGATGCGGATGCCGCCCATAAGCACGTGGGTGACGATGGAGAAGATGATGCCAGCGAGCAGCAACAGCGAGACAGCGGACATGATGAGTTTCAGTCCGGGCAGCACGAACACGTAGAAGCCGTTGTCGATGCCGAACTGCGGATCCTTGGTGCCGAAGCTTTGCGAGTTGAACATGAGCAGGATTTCGGACCAGTTCGCGTTGAACTGGGAGCCGAACACCAGTCCGACAATCAGGGAGATGACCACGGCGATGCGTCGAGCGCTCTTGGAGCTCACGCTCTTGCCGATTTCGATGGTGTCGCCGTTCACGCGGATGGTGGAGCCGTCCGCAGCGTCGGGACGCGCCCATATCGCCAGCGTGGCGGAGATGAAGCCGACTGCGGCGATGAGCACCGCGTACGCCAGCCAGAGGCCGACCCTGGTGCCCAGCTGCGTCCAAATCACGCTTTGGAAGCCGAGCTGGCTGTACCACATGACATCGGTGACGAACTGCGCGAGCGCGAAGAACAGTCCGATGACGATGGCGAGCGCCAGCACCACGCCGATGAAGATCTTGCTGCCGTTCGACGGTTTGCGCGGACGGTTCGGCTTGCTGGTGATGCGGGGGCCCGAAGGTCGTTTCGGGGGAACGTTCGACGATGGTTGCGGACCGTCCCCTCCGTCGGTTTCGACGTTGAGGATGATCGGATCGTCGTTGCTGGGTTTGCGCGGATTCTGCCTGCCGGCACGGTTCGAGCCGCCTTCGGGATCGAACATGGGACCAAACATATCAAAGAAAGACATGCTAATAGCCTAGCGACAGGCGAGGAACGCCGTTAAGCCGCCAGCCGAACGGATCTGGCCGTGGGCTGAATCGGCTGTTCCGTGGCATGTCCGTATGAAGAGAACATATGGGGAATGCCGGCATGCCATAATGGCGGTATGAAGAAGGCTCATGGGTTTTTCACACGATTGGTGGCTGCCTGCTGCGTGGCGATGCTGCCGGTCACGTTGGCCGCATGTTCCGGCGACGCTTCCCCATCGGACGCCGCCACCGCAGCTTTTTCCACTCGCCGGCCGACGGTCACGCATGATTCCCTCGACAAGGCGCAAGTGCCGTCCGTCCGCGACGATTCGCCGCATGCCAAGGCGGTGCGGGCCGTGGAGTCCATGAGTGTCGAGGAACGGGTCGGGCAGCTGGTTATGGCGCCATTGTTCGCTGGTTCCGATCCGTCATCGTTGTATGACCTCATTGCGAACAGGCATGTTGGTTCGGTTTTGATCATCGGCAACTGGACTTCGGGGATCGCCGGGGTCGCGGCCGCCACATCCACGCTGCAATCGTATGCTCCGGGCGACAACCAGCTGTTGATGTCCACCGATCAGGAGGGTGGTCTGGTCCAGCATCTCAAGGGGGCCGGGTTCGATACCATGCCTTCGGCCACCCAGCAGGGCGCAATGGATGTCAGCCAGTTGAGGCAATCGGCATCCGCATGGGGCACGCAGCTCAAGGCTGCCGGCATCAATGTCGATCTGGCACCCGTCGTCGGCACGGTGACCGTGGACCGTTCGTCGAACGCCCCGATTGGCGCGCTGTACCGTGATTTCGGTCTTGATCCGGCCGGCAATGCGGACCATGCGAAGGCGTTCATACAGGGCATGTCCGATTCGGGGGTAGGCAGCGCCATCAAACATTATCCGGGTTTGGGATCGGTGACCGGCAATACCGATTTCACCGCGAACGGCATCCTCGACACCACCACCACGTTGGATGGTCCGGAAATCAGCGCGTTCAACAGCACGTTGGAGGCAAGCCCTTCGATGGTGATGATGTCTTTGGCCACATATCAGGCGATCGATCCGAATAATCCGGCCGTGTTCTCATCAACGCTGGTCACCGGCTATCTGCGCGGGAAAATCGGCTTCCAAGGCGTCGTCACTTCCGATTCCCTGTCCGCAACGGCTTTGAGTGGCGTGCAGCCGAGTGATTTGGGTGTGCGGCTGGTCGAAGCCGGCGGCGATTTGGCATGTATCGGCGCCTCTTCCTACGTGCAGCCGGTGTTGGACGGATTGAACGCCAAAGCGGCCGGCGATGCGACGTTCGCGCGGAAGGTGCAGCAATCCGCCATTCGTGTGATGACGCTCAAATACGAGATGGGGCTCGCCAGGTAATCGCAATGCCAAGCACAGGCGGAAGCCGTCTTACGAGAAAACCAGCTGTACCAGCAGCATATAGACGGCGGTGCCGCCGGCGATCGACAGCAGCATGTTCCTTTTCCATATGTGCAGCAGGGCGATTGCGATAATCGCCAACAATTCGGGAATGCCGTGGCTGCCTGACGTCAGGCGCACTCCTTTGAGCGAGTACACGACAAGCAGGCCTGTCATGGCATACGGCAGGACGGTGCCCAGGTAGGTGATGAAACGCGGCGGTTCCTTCGATTCGGGGAACAGCAGGAACGGCAGGAAACGTGTCAGCATGGTGCCGAGCATCGCCATGATGATGGTGATGACGCCTTGCCACGTGGTCATGATCATCATGCGTTCGTCTCCTTGTCCGCGTTGTTCGTTTCGTTCTCCCCGTCCGTCTTGTCGATCTTCAGGTCGTCCAGGTATGGCCGCAGCAGAATGAACATGACGAGCATGGCGACCAGGGATGGGATCATGAAATTGTCGGCGCCGAACACCCCCAGACAGATCGCGGGCACCGCTATGCCGGTAAGCGCGGCCATGTGGCTTTTGCGTTTCGTGGTCAGCCATTGATCCACGAAAATGACGGCGAACATGGCGGTCATGATGAAGTCGAGACCGGAGGTGTTGAAGGTGATGCGTTCTCCGAGAAGGCCGCCAAGCGTGGCGCCGGCCACCCATGATGACTGGTTGAGCAGGCCGACGAAGAAGTAGAACCATCCGCGATCGACGTCGGCCGCAATGATGGTGCCGTTGTCGATGGCGAAGGTCTCGTCGCACAACGAGAAAATGAGATACGGCTTCTTGGCGCCCATATTCTTGAACCGGCCGAGCATGGAGATGCCGTAGAACAGATGACGGGTACCGAGCATGACGGCCAGCATGAACGTGACGAACGGGTTGAACGCGGACACCAGCAGATTCACGGTGACGAATTCCATGGAACCGGTGAAGATGAACGCGCTCATGCACATGGGCCACAGGAACGAAAAGCCGCGCGTGCCCATCAGCACGCCGTACGACAACGCCAGAAGGAAAAAGCTGATGCAGACCGGCGACGTCCGCGGCAATGCCGTTCTGAACGCCTTGCCCATGACGGCGTTCCTGTTCTGCGTCCGCACCATTAAATATCAGCCCTTCTTCCGTCCGTTCCCATGCTTCTCTTCTCATGCCTTCTCTTGCCGCGCCCTGATATACCCCGACGCGCCACAACGACGGCCAACATACTATCGCCGACCCCGACAAACCATGCGCAACCGTATCGGCGCGTGGACATCGACGGATTACGTACAAAGCATGCGCGACGAGATTATCATGCTGCATACTGGAACGTAACGAAAAACCTTTGGACAAGGAGCATGAATGAAGACACTGGTACTGGTGTTCCACCCGCATCTGGAAAAATCGCAGGTCAACCGCAAGCTCATGGACGCGGCCAACGAGACCGGCGACGTGACCGTGGTGGACGAGTACGCCGCATATCCCGACTTCAAAATCAACGTCGAACATGAGCAGGAGCTCATCGAAACGCATGACCGCATCGTGCTGCAGTTCCCGTTCTACTGGTACAGCTCCCCCGCGCTGCTCAAGCAGTGGGAGGATGACGTGATCAAGGCCGGCTGGGCCTACGGCGGCGGGCGGGCGCTCGAAGGCAAGGAGTTCATGTTGGCCGTGTCCACCGGCTCTCCGGCGGACTCCTACACGCGTGAAGGCAGCCATGTGCGCACCATGGAGGAGCTGCTTTCCCCGTTCGAGACCACGTTCCGTCATACGCATGCCACATATCTGAAGCCGTTCCTCATCCAAGGCGTCGCCACGTCCACCGATGAGCAGATCGACGCCGCCGTGGCGAAGTATCCGGCAGCGCTGATCGGCTGATTCCTCTGCCTGTTTCGGCGCGCATTTCCCGATTTTCCGCAGGGAGCCGTGTTCGTTCCAGACGAACGTGGCTCCCTGTTTGACTTCAAGTACTTGAAGTTCCTATTCTCTTCCAACAGAGCATGAAGGAGCATACGGTGAATAACACTCCAGATACATTTACATCCGCTGCGGAGCAGGACATGTCCGAAACCCGCCAGGCGTTCCTCACCGGCGAGCGCGCGGAGTTCTTCGCGCATGACCGCCGGTACGTCGATACGATTTTCGACGATGGCGAATCGCCGTTGAAGCATGCCCATGACATCGAACTGAGGTCGAGCTCGTTCAAATGGAAGTATCCGCTGTGGTATTGCTCGGATATCGATGCGAAGGACTGCACGTGGTTTGAGATGGCACGTGCGGGCGTATGGTACACGGACCATATCACGGTGGAGGATTCAACGATCGAGGCGCCGAAGAATTTCCGCCGCTGCCATGACGTGACGTTACGCAACGTGGATTTCGTCAACGCCGAGGAGACGTTGTGGGCCTGTTCCGGCGTGACGTTGGACAATGTGAGCGCGCATGGCGACTATCTGGCGATGAATTGCGCGGATGTGAAAGCCGACAACCTACGTTTGGTGGGCAATTATCCGTTCGATGGCGCAAGGAACGTGGAGATTTCCAATTCCCGTCTGATTTCGAAGGATTGTTTCTGGAACTGTGAGAACGTGACAGTGCGCGATTCGTTCATTTCCGGCGAGTATCTGGCGTGGAACTCGCGTAACGTGACGTTCGAGCATTGCACGATCGAAAGCCTGCAGGGCCTGTGCTACGTGGACCATCTGGTGTTGCGTGACTGCCGGCTCGTCAATACGACGCTCGCGTTCGAATATTCCTCCGTCGATGCCGACGTGCATGGCACGATCGACAGCGTGTTCAATCCTTCGTCCGGCACGATTCGCGCCGACCATATCAACGAGCTGACGCTCGATCCGGCGAAAATCGATCCGACGGCCACGACGATCGTGACAGCCGACGCCGCATAACAGTAGGTAGGATTGGCGGTATGACTTACGATTTCGATACTCCGATCGACCGTTCCGGCACGTACTCGCTCAAATGGGAGGAGGCTGGCGACGCGCTGCCCATGTGGGTGGCGGATATGGATTTCCAGACCGCGCCCGTAATCCGCGAGGCGTTGCGTCGGCGCGTCGAGCATGGCGTTTTCGGCTATTCGATCGTGCCGCCAGAATGGAATCAGGCGTACGTGGATTGGTGGGGACGCCGTCATGGGCTTGCCATCGACCCGGACTCGCTGGTGTTCTGCACCGGTGTGGTGCCGGCGATCTCCAGCATGGTCAGGAAACTCACCACGCCGAACGAGAACGTCGTGATCATGACGCCGGTCTACAACATCTTCTTCAATTCGATTCTCAACAATGGCTGCCGTGTGCTTGAATCGCCGCTCGCCTATGACGGCGAAGGACATTACGAGATCGATTGGGCTGATTTCGAAACGAAACTCGCCGACCCGCAGACCACGCTGATGATTCTGTGCAACCCGCATAATCCGATCGACCGTATTTGGGATTGTGAGACTTTGGAACGTATCGGCGAACTGTGCTGGAAGCATCATGTGACGGTGGTCAGCGATGAGATCCACTGCGATCTGACCGATCCGGGTTTCGATTACGTGCCGTTCGCCTCGGTGGGCGAGCATTGCGCGATGAATTCGGTGACCTGCATGGCTCCGACCAAAACGTTCAACATCGCAGGACTGAATTCCGCGGCCGTGATGATTCCGAATCCGGTGTTGCGTCATAAGGTGTGGCGAGCTTTGAACACCGATGAGGTGGCGGAGCCGAACGCCTTCGCCATGGACGCCACCCTGGCCGCGTTCAATGAGGGCGAACCGTGGCTGAACGAATTACGAGCCTATCTGGCCGGCAACAAGGCGACCGCGCGTGCGATGTTCGACAAATACAACGCTTCGGTGCCGGCCGACCGGCGCATCATCATGGTCGAAGGACATGCCACCTACCTGTTGTGGGTCGACTGTTCGGCCATCACGCATGACACGGATGCGTTGTGCGATTATCTCAAGCGCGAGCATAAGGTGATGTTCTCCGAGGGTTCCGAATATGGTGGCAACGGTCATGATTTCGTGCGTATCAACGTGGCCTGTCCGCGTGCACGCATGATCGAGGGTCTTGCACGGTTCATCGACGGTCTGCTCGCGTATCGAGCACAATCGTTTCCAAAGATGGACTGATAAACCCTTGGACTGACGCATGACGGATGCGGCAACGGCCTCTTCAAGGACCATGAAAGGACGCAACATGGTGGTGGTGTTTTTCTCCCGCGCCGGCGAAAACTACGAAGTGGGCGAGGTGACGGTCGGCAATACCGCGAAGCTTGCCCAAGAGGTGGCCCGGCGGACCGATTCGCCGATGATTGAAATCGCACGTACCGAGCCTTATCCGGAACGGTACGCCGCGACCTCAGAAATGGTGCAGGAGGAGCAGCGTGTCAACGCGCGTCCGCTGTTCACGCTCAGCGGCGATGTCGATGCGCTCGATTCGTCCGATACCGTGTTCCTTGGCTATCCGATTTGGTGCGGCGATATGCCGATGCCCGTGTACGCTTTTCTGGAAAGCCGCGACTGGTCCGGCAAAACCATTTATCCGTTCTGCACGCACGGCGGCAGCGGGCTTGGACGGACTCCGGAACGTATCACCGCAATCACCAAGGCGACGGTGAAGCCGGGGCTTGCGGTCATGGGGACCGACGCACAGAACAACGCAAGTAAAGCCGCCGAAGCCGTCAGCGGGTGGATCGCCAAATCCGGTCTATAGATTCGCAATCCACATCCGTCCGTTCCGTCTGCTTCAGCACGCCTTCGAGTTGGAGCAGACGGATTTTGGTTTCAATGCCTCCCGCATAACCGGTGAGACTACCGTCAGCGCCGACGACCCGATGGCAGGGCACGATAAGCGCGATCGGATTGCGGTGCACCGCTCCCCCGATGGCGCGTGCGGATACCCTACGCCCGTCCGCACGTTTCAACTCCAATCGACGTGCGAGTCCGCCGTATGAAACCGTTTCGCCGTATGGCACTTTCCGCAGCAATGCCCATGCTTCCTTGCGGAACGGCGTGCCTTCCAGCCGCAACGGCACTTCGATCCGAGGTATGCAACCTGCAAAGTATTCGTCCAGCCATCGTTTCGCGGCGTCAATCGTCGGCGAATCACCCAAAACCGCGGAATCATCGTCCGCATAGCCTGGCTGCCAATCGAACCACAGGCCGAGCAATGCCGTTTCGTCGGCGATCAGCGTGATGCCGCCAAGCGGCGAATCGTAATGCGACTTCTTTTTCACCGCCGTTATCCACCTTTCCACAAAACACCTATCTCGCCTATGAATGGCGGATTTCGTCTTTCGACACATGTTATCTCGCTTATAGATGGCGGACGGCAAAGTGAAAAGCCGCGCTTTTTACCCCCATACGCTATCTCAGGGGGTATAAGTCGAAAAACATCCGCCATCTATAGTGGAGATAGCATCAGGCAGACCCGCAAATCCGCCATTCATAGGCGAGATAGGACCAAAACGAAGGAGTTGGCATGGGATACGCACTCATCACGGGAGCGTCCGGCGGCATCGGACGCGAACTGGCGGCGCTGTTCGCAGCGGACGGACATGACCTGGTGATCACCGCCCGCAGCCAGGAACGGCTTGACATGATAAAAACCAAGCTCGAGCAGCGTTTTGGCGTGCATGTGGTGACGTTCGCCATAGATCTGAGCGAAGCCAACGCACCGAAGAAACTCCATGATTTCACCACATCACAAGGTATTGCGGTCGACCATCTCGTTAATAACGCAGGCTTCGCTGACTGGACGGATTTTCTCGACGCCGACTGGAACCGGCAAAACGAGATGATGCAGCTCAACATGCATGCGCTCGCTGAGTTGACGTATCGGTATGGCCGAGACATGCGCGCCAACGGGCATGGCAGGATTTTGAATATTTCGTCCGTCGCCTCGATGATGGCAGGCCCATACATGGCGATGTATTTCGCGTCGAAGGCATTCGTGCGCTCGCTATCCGAGGCCGTGGCCCACGAATTGCGCGGCACGGGCGTGACGGTGACCTGCGTATGTCCCGGTCCGACCACGACCGGCTTTCAGAAGGCTGCGAATATGAGTGGCCGCAACTTCTTCACCATGACCAAACCGGCCACCGCACGTCAGCTTGCCACGTACGCCTACCGCAGGATGATGCGCGGCTCAACCCTCGCCTACCATGGTCCGCTCACCAAGGCGGGCGCGCTCGCGGAACGGGTTCTTCCCCGCGCTCTGACCCGGCGAATCGCCGCGTTCATGAACGGCGGCAAGCCGCACACGCTTAAGGTTTAACGGCAAATCGCTTGGACGGACGGTAGCAGAGCAGAGCGATGCCGATGAGTACGGCGGTTGCGGCGAGGCTGATCGGGTAGACGATCATGATGGCCTCGAACGTGCGATGCGCGGGGAACACGAACGCGATCCAGGTGATGCGCACGCCGACCACGCCGATTACGGTGAGCAGCGCCGGCACCAGTGAGATGCCGAAGCCGCGCAGATATCCGGACATGACCTCGTACAGCATGCTGAACGTGTAGGCGGAGAACACCATGACGAGTCTGGTGTAGCCGACGGAAATGACCTCCGGTGTCGCATCGAACAACGCCAGCAGACTATGGCCGAAGAACAGCACGACGGCGATGGTGACCGCGGTGGCGATGAAATCCTCCAGAATGCAGATGCCAAGCACGCGCTTGCAGCGTCCGATCCGTTTGGCTCCATAGTTTTGCCCGGTGAAGGTGGCGCAGGCCTGGCTGAACGAGTTGAGCACGTAGTAGGCGATGATTTCGATGTTGAACGCGGCGCTGGAGGCGGCCATGACAACGGTGCCGAGACTGTTGATGGCGGCTTGGATGATGATGTTGGCCACGGCGAACACCGCGCTTTGCACGCCGGCGGGCAGTCCGATGCGCAGAATCTGACGCAGGGTAAACCAGTCGATGCCGAACTCGCGCAAATCAACATGGATGGCTGCGTCAGTATGAACCAGTCGATACAGCAGAATCATGGAGCTGACGACGTTCGCGATGACTGTGGCCGTCGCGACGCCCGAAACACCCCAATGGAACAGTACGACGAAAATCAGTCCCATGGTCACGTTGAGCACGCCGGAAATGGCGAGTACGGCGAGCGGAGCCTGGGTGTCGCCGATGCTGCGGAAGATGGCTGTTTCGAAATTGTATAGCAGGATGACGGGCATGCCGATGAGGTAGATGCGCAGGTATGCGAGCGCCAGGGGGAACACGTCGGCGGTCACGTTGAGCATGCCGAGAAGCGGTCCGGCGAGCAATTCTCCGATGATGGCGACGATCACGCCGCCGATCAGGGCGGTGACGATGGACGTGTGCACGGCGTTGCGCACCGCTTCGCGGCTGCCTCGTCCGATGGCGTTGGCGATGACGACGTTCGCGCCAAGCGCGATGCCGATGAACAGGTTGAGGATGAGTCCGGTGACCGGCGCGTTGGAACCGACGGCGGCGACCGCCGCGGTGCCGTCGGACTGGGAGAAGTTGCCGACGATCATGATGCCGGATGCGTTGAAGAGCTGTTCCAAGATACCGGTTGCGGCCACAGGCAGCGCGTAGCGCAGGATCTTGGTCCAGATACGGCCGTGCAGCATGTCTATTTCCTGTTTGTTTGTCGCCTTACCCCTTGTCATGTTCCTCTGCCGTTCCCTTATCCTTGTTCCCTGTTTTCCGTGCGGCTTTGCGCGTCTTGCGCTCCGGCGTCCCACGTCTCACGTTGCGTCGCGGCATGACATGCCGTGTTCCGGACCTGCCGCACCGCGCCCACGGTACCGGCCCGAATGGGAATTGTAGGATTACGGCCATGCAATAGCAAATAGCTATGCGCTATTCCTTCCCATTGCCTTCGTGCATGGATTGCAGTGATCGGTTCACCTGTTCCAGAAATATTGCCGCGGATTTCGACAGTGCAGCATGCCGCCGATACACCAATGCGCATCGCGTCTCCAGAGGCGGGTCAAGCGGCAGGAAACGCACGTCGGCGGACTCGTCGCCGTCGAGGTGGTCATCCGTGGTGACCACACATCCCAAGCCGCTGGTCACGAAGGGTGTGGGACTGCCGTTGAGCACGTTGTAGGTGGCGGAGACGTCGAACTCATCCGTATCCGAGCCCGCCCACAGGCTGAATTCCCTTTGCAGCCCCTCGCGGTGGTGTATGGCCAACGGCACACGCTTTAGGTCATCCGCGGTCAGGACGTTCCTCCCTGCAAATTCGCCGCCGACTGGCACCAGGGCGCCCCACCGCGCCACGTCCGGCAACGACACGAAGTCATAGCGCACCACGTCCACCGGTTGGAGCAGCACCGCGAAGTCGAGCGTTCCATGCTGCAGCCGTTCCGACACGTCGGTGGCGTCCCCGTTGTGCCAGTAGAAGCGGATGCCCCGGTGCGCTTCGTGGGTTCGCGCCGCTGCCTTGAGCAGGAATCTGGGGATATGACCGCCGACCGCCACTTCCCCCGCCACATCATGCTCGTCGGATTTGAACTCACGCTCGGTCCTGTCGACCAACGTGACGATCTCCTCCGCGCGTCGGTAGAGCAGCATGCCATCCTCCGTCAGTGCGACGCGTCGGCCTCCGCGTTCGAACAGCTTCTTGCCCAGCTCGTGTTCGAGCTGCGCAATCTGCTTGGACAGCGTCGGCTGCGACATCATCAGCGCCTCGGCGGCGCCGGTGAAACTCTCCTCCCTGGCGATGGCAAGGAAATATCTCAATACGCGAACATCCATCATCAACTCCTTCCAACCCGGCACATATGCCGCACTCCTTCTGCATACTATTCCCATCAACTCTAGCAACCGATGAACCATAGCTATTTGCCATTACCATGGCAGCGTCCATACAATACCCGGCAACACATCGCAATCAAGCACGACAAGTCAAGGAGCACCAATGGATACGAATGACCGCTATCTGACACTGAACGACGGGAACCGCATACCACGCATCGGCTACGGGGTGTTCCGCATGACCGATCCGGCCGTATGCGAGCACGCGGTGGCCGAGGCGATCAAGGCCGGCTACCGTCTCATCGACACGGCCGCCGCCTACGGCAACGAGCGTGCGGTAGGGGCCGCCGTACGCGGCAGCGGCGTGGCACGAAACGAGATCTTCGTCACCACCAAGCTGTGGATCACCGACACTAGCTACGACGGCGCACGCAAAGGGGTGGAACGTTCCTTGGAACGGCTCGGCATGGACTACGTGGATCTGCTGCTCATCCACCAGCCGTACAACGACTACTACGGCGCGTGGCGCGCACTCGGCGAAATGCAGGATGAAGGACTGGCACGTTCCATCGGCGTGGACAACTTCACCCCGGATCGCATGGCCGACTTTCTGTTCTTCAACGACCGCAAGCCCGCCGTCAACATGGTCGAGTGCAACGCCTTTTATCAGCACGAATACGACAGACGCTACCTACACGAACATGGCATCGTCATGCAGGCATGGTCGCCGCTGGCCGCAGGACATGCGGAACTGCTGGATAATGACCTGCTCTCCCATATCGCGGGCGTCCACGACAAATCGGTACCGCAAATCGTGCTGCGCTGGCTCACGCAGCGCGGCGTCGTGCCGGTCGTCAAGTCGGCGAATCCGGAACGCATGCGGCAGAACCTCGCCATCTTCGACTTCGCGCTGTCCGACGACGAGATGGCCGCCATCGCCACGCTCGATACCGGGCGCACCTGCTTCTCGCCGCGCGACACCGGCGAGGCGGTGCACTCCTTCCTCGAACAGGCCATGACCTACTCCGTCTGAGAACCACTCATCCGCCGTTCGACCACCCACATCGGAATTACCGCACATTCCTGCATGCGTTTCCATGTTCCATCGGCATTGGATATGCAAAGCGTTTCGGCATAGGCTCGCGGTGTACATGCAGGAGAGAAATGCAAAACCATGAGCGAACCCTATATCATATGCCACATGATGATGTCGATCGACGGCCTGCCGATGGATCACAGGCCCGTTGCCCTGAAACTCGAATCCGCCACCTCGTACGAGGATGACACCGTCTGGCTGCGCTATTCATTCAACCGGTAAGACGGCAAACTACCCGGCATAGGAACCGGCTATAAGCAGAATCGAAACGGGAGAATGGATACGCACCGCCGTGCTGTGCGGCTATGGGGCTAGTATGAAACACATGAGTGAAACCGTTTCAACCGCATCCAACGCGGCCGGCGCGTGGACGAATCCACTGCGCGACCCGCGCGATCTGAGACTTCCCCGTATTGCCGGTCCGTGCAGCATCGTGATTTTCGGTGTGACCGGCGATTTGTCCCGTAAAAAACTGCTTCCCGCAATCTACGATCTGGCCAACCGTGGCCTGTTGCCGCCGAGCTTCGGTTTGACCGGCTTCGCCCGCCGCGATTGGACCGAAGAGCATTTCAAGGATTTCGTACGCGAGAACGTCGAGGCGCACTGCCGTACGCCGTTCAAGGAATCGACTTGGAAGCAGCTTGCCGACGGCATTCGTTTCGTGCAGGGCACCTTCGACGATCCGAAGGCGTTCGAACGATTGTCGGAGACCGTCGAGGAACTTGACCGCGATCGCGGCACGCGCGGCAACCATGCGTTCTACATGTCCGTGCCGCCACGGGCCTTCCCGCAAGTCTCCCGCCAGCTGGCCGACTGTGGTCTGGCGAAAAGCGACAAGGGCGCTTGGCGTCGTGTGATCATCGAAAAGCCGTTCGGTCATGACCTGGCCAGCGCCAAGGAGCTCGATCGCGTGGTCTCCGAAGTGTTCGACCCGTCGAGCGTGTTCCGCATCGACCATTATCTTGGCAAGGAGACCGTGCAGAACATGCTGGCGTTGCGTTTCGCGAACGCCATGTACGAGCCGATCTGGAACAACAATTACGTCGACCATGTGCAGATCACCATGGCCGAGGACATCGGCGTGGCTGGTCGTGCCGGCTATTACGACGGTATCGGCGCCGCACGCGACATCATCCAGAACCATCTGCTGCAGCTTATGGCATTGACCGCCATGGAAGAGCCGGTCTCCTTCTCCGCCGCCGATCTGACGGCTGAAAAGACGAAGGTGCTGTCCGCCGTGCGTCTGCCGAAGGATTTGGCGGCACATACGGCACGAGGCCAGTACGCGGCCGGATGGCAGGGCTCGCACGAAGTGGTCGGCTATCTGGACGAGAAGGGCATCGATCCGGCGTCGACCACCGAAACGTATGCCGCGATTCGACTGGACGTGGACACGCGCCGTTGGGCTGGCGTGCCGTTCTATCTGCGTACCGGCAAGCGTTTGGGCAAGCGCGTCACGGAAATCGCCGTGATCTTCAAGCGCGCGCCGCACCTGCCGTTCGAATCGACCGCGACGAAGGAGCTCGGCAAGAACGCGATCGTGATTCGCGTGCAGCCGGACGAGGGCGTGACCATGCGATTCGGCTCGAAGGTGCCGGGCGGCACTTCGATGGAGGTGCGTGATGTATCAATGGACTTCGGCTATGGCCGTTCGTTCACCGAATCGTCTCCGGAAGCCTACGAACGTCTGATTCTCGACGTGCTGCTGGGCGATCCGCCGCTGTTCCCGACCACCCGCGAGGTGGAGCTGAGCTGGCAGATCCTCGACCCGATCGAGGAGTTCTGGTCCACGCTTGGCCAGCCGCAGCCATACCGTTCCGGAACTTGGGGACCGCAGGAGGCCACCGAGATGCTGGCCCGCGATGGACACCGTTGGAGGATGCCGTGATCATTACCATGAAGGACACCGAAACCCGTGAGATTTCGGCGAAGATCGACGAACTGCACGAAGAGCGTGGCGAGGCCGCCTTGGGCCGTGTGCTCACGCTGCTGATCTCCACGAACGAGGCGTCGCTGGAGCACGACCTCGAAGTGGCGAACAGCGCCAGCCGCGAACACCCCTGCCGGGTGATCGCCATCGCACCGAATTCGCGCAAGATGGATGCCGATACCGATGATGGCCAGCCGCACACGTTCCTCGACGCGGAAGTGCGGTTCGGTTCCGATGCCGGCGCGGGCGAGATCATCGTGCTGCGTCCGCTCGGCGGTCTGGTGTATCACGCGGATACGTTGGTGATTCCACTGCTGGTGCCGGACGCGCCGGTGGTGGCCTGGTGGCCGAACGAGGCGCCGGCGAACCTGTCCACCGATTTGTTGGGCTCGATGGCGCGCAGCCGTATCACGGATGCGATGCATTCGTCGAATCCACGACGCACGATGGACGATCTGCGCCGTAACTGGTCGTCGAAGAACGTGGACATGTCATGGACGCGTCTGACAGTTTGGCGGGCGATGCTGGCTTCCATGCTCGACCAGCCGCCGCACCTGCCGGTGAGCGGCGTGCGTGTGACCGGCAAGAAGGATTACCTGCCGATGGACCTGCTGGCCGCATGGCTGAGGCTACGGCTCAACGTGCCGGTGGTGGTGGAGGACGATCCGAACGCCACCGCGGTGACCGGCGTGTATCTTAGCCGTTCCGACGGCGTGATGAGTCTGGAACGTCCCTCCACGGATGACGGCATCGCCGTACTGAACGTGCCGGGACAGTCGCCGCAGACCATCAGCGTGCCGGCGCGCACGTTGGAGGAATGCCTAAGCGAGGAGCTGGGCCGACTCTACCCGGATGAGATCTATGCGGAAGTGGTGACGCAGGGCTGGGATCTGATCAATCCGAAGCGCTGAACCGTCAAACGACAACCAGTCGCCCTGCCGTGAATCGGTGGGGCGACATCGTATAAGGAGCGAATATGGCAGAACGTAAAACCATTGTGTATCCGAATCCCGAAGTATTGGCGCAGGCCGTGGCCGCGCGCACATTGCTGACCATCATCGACCTGCTGGCCGAGCCGGACCGGCAGCGTGTGGACATTGCCGTGACCGGTGGCACCGATGGCATTTACGTGCTTAAGGTGATGGGTGAAAGCCCGTTGGCCGATGCCGTCGATTGGCGTCGTGTGCACGTGTGGTGGGGCGATGAGCGTTTCGTTGCGGCCGATGATGACGACCGCAACGCCAAGCAGGCGCGCGAGGCTTGGTTCGGCAAGCTTATCGAGGATGGCCTCATGCCGGCTGGAAACATCCACGAAATGCCGGCTGACGGACGTGACGCGGATGAGATCGCGTCCGCTTCCCCAGAACAGACGGATGCCGTGCTGGCTGCCGCTGCCGCGGAATACCAGCGGGAGCTTGTCGAGCAGTTGGGCAGCGAGCCGGCGCTTGACATCGCGATGTTCGGCGTGGGTCCGGACGCGCATTTCGCGTCCCTGTTCCCCGACCATGGCGAAGCCGAAATCGACGATCCGCATGTGCTGGTAGCTGGTGTGCGTGATTCGCCGAAACCGCCGCCGCTGCGTGTGACGTTGACCGTGCCGATGATCGCCCGTTCGAAGCACACATGGGTGTTCACGTCCGAGACGCGCAAGGCCGACGCGGTGAAGGCGGCGTTCGCCCAGCGTGACAATCCGCATGTGCCAAGCTCCTATGCCGACGGCGAAGAGCTGTTGTGGCTTATCGATGAAGGAGCGGCATCCAAGCTGTGATGCGGTTCTTGCACGCCGATAAAGCAACGGTATAACCGGTATAACGATGAAGCCCCCGCAACATATCGTGTTGCGGGGGCTTCATCTATGTTTCGGATGCCTTATGCTTCAGGCTCAAGGGGAATCAGGCTTCGATTTCCTCACGGCCCGGTTCGGCCCACAGGGTGTGGAACGCGCCCGGCTGGTCCACACGCTGGTAGGTGTGGGCGCCGAAGTAGTCACGCTGGCCCTGGATGAGGGCGGCCGGCAGACGCTTGGAGCGCAGGCCGTCGAAGTAGGACAGCGACGAGGCGAACGCCGGGGTCGGCAGACCGTTGATGGCGGCTTGGGCCACCACGTTACGCCAAGACTTCTCGGCGTTTTCGATGGCGTTCTTGAAGTACGGGGCGAACAGCAGTGACACGTTGGCCTCGCCGGATTCGAACGCTTCGGAAATGCGGTTGAGGAACTTCGCGCGGATGATGCAGCCGCCACGCCAGATGCGTGCCACGGCGGCGAGGTCGATGTCCCAGCCGTATTCCTTGGCGGCGGTGGTGATCTCGTTGAAGCCCTGTGCGTAGGCGACGATCTTGGAGGCGTAGAGGGCCTGGCGGATGTCTTCGATGAAGGCCTTCTTCTCGTCGTCGTTCAGGTTGAGCTTGCCGTCGGGGCCGGCGAAGCCCTGCTTCTGGGCTTCATCACGCAGGTCGGCTTCGGAGGACAGGCCGCGGGCGAACACGGCTTCGGCGATGCCGGTGACCGGCACGGCGAGGGACAGGGCGGTCTGCACGGTCCAGGTGCCGGTGCCCTTCATGCCGGCGTGGTCGACGATGAGGTCGACGAGCGGCTTGCCGGTCTTCTTGTCGACCTGGTGCAGCACTTCGGCGGTGATTTCAATGAGGTAGGAGTCGAGTTCGGTCTTGTTCCACTCCTCGAACACGTCGCCGATCTCGGCCGGGGTCATGCCCAGGCCGCGGCGCATGAGGTCGTAGCTTTCGGCGATGAGCTGCATATCGGAGTATTCGATGCCATTGTGCACCATCTTGACGAAGTGGCCGGCACCGTTAAGACCGATATGGGTGACGCACGGCTCGCCTTCGGCCTTTGCCGCGATGGATTCGAAAATCGGCTTCAGCGTCTTCCAGGATTCTTCGGAACCACCCGGCATCATGGACGGACCAAGCAGCGCGCCTTCCTCGCCGCCGGAAACGCCGCACCCGACGAAATGCAGGCCGCGAGCGCTGATTTCCTTCTCACGACGAATGGTGTCAGGGAAGTAGGCGTTGCCTGCGTCGACGATGATGTCTCCCGGTTCCATCAGGTCGGCGAGCGCGTTGATCATGGCGTCAGTCGGCTCTCCGGCCTTGACCATGATGATGGCGGTGCGCGGCTTGACGAGGCTGTCCACGAACTCCTCAAGCGTCTTCGCCGGATAGAACTCACCTTCGCCGCCATGCTCGTTCATGAGCTTTTCGGTACGGGCGTAGGTGCGGTTGAACACGGCCACCTTGTTGCCGTGGTGCGCGAGATTGCGCGCGAGACTACCGCCCATGGCGGCCAGACCGACGACACCGACGTTTGCTTCAGCTGACATGCTGTTCCCTTTCATGGAGAAACGTAGTACTTTTTATGAACCTTCCCCAGTGTAGCCCCGAGCGCACCCAAAGCGACGGCCCATCTCAGGGATGACGGGCCGTCAACCAATCACATGGTTTCAGTTCGTTTTCGTAGGCACGATGGTGCGTACGAATCGCATGGCTTCGGCTGGGGTGAGCGACGGCACGTAGGCCTGCGCGACGGCAAGCGAGATCTGCGGCAGTTTCGCCGGATCCGGATAGCAGATGTACACTTTGGCTTCATCCGGATGGAACTTGAGTTTGAAGCGGAACAGGGAGTGGAATCCGTAAGCCGGTTCCATGATGTCGGCCACCATCTGCAGCACGTGGTCGAGTACGGCGCTCTCCCCCTGTTCGTGGCCTTCGCCGCTCATGCCGGCAAGTGGCGCCGCGGACAGGCTCATGAATCGCACTTCGCCTTCGTCGCGCAGCCGTTCGGCCATGCGGGCGATGAGGAATTCCATGATGCCGTTGACGCTGTCGGTACGGTGACGCATGAAGTCGAGCGTCCATCCGGCCACTTTGCCGTTCTCATAGGTCGGCAGCCAGCTGGTGACGCCCAGCACCTTACCGTCCGCGTCCACCGCGTACAGCAGTTTGACGCGTGGATCGACCAGCTCGTCCACGCCACCCAGGGTGAAGCCCATTTCAGGCAGGGCCTTCTCGCCGGCCCATTGCGTGGAGATCTCACGGATCTGCGTCTGCACGGAGAACGGCGATTCCTTGAATGTGGCGAGCACGTCGGTGATGCCGTCGCGCTTGGCTTTGTTGATGGCGGTGCGTACGTCCTGCCATTTCTTGCCGCGCGTCTGCCATGCGGCCGGGTCGATCACCATTTCGGTGCCGACGTCGAGCGCGTTCCAACCGGCGGAGACCAACGCGTCACGTTGTTCGGCGTGCACGCTGTAGAACACCGGCGTCAGGGAACGTTGGGTGCAGAAGCCGGCGAACGCATGCAGATCGTCCTCATACTCGTCGGGGTCGCCGAAAGGTCCGGTGACGGTCAACGCGATGCCATACGACACGCGGTAGGCGATGGCGGAACGGCCGGTGGCGGAGAACCAGTAATCGTTGCCTTTCCAAGTGGCCATGAACGACATGGATTCGCCGCCGAGTCCGATGATCTCGTCCACGCGGTGGCGGTACGCGTCGTTGATCATGGAACGGTCACGCAGGCCATCCCATGTGCAGCACAGCGCGACCAGCCAAAACATCGGTCCGACGCACTGGTAGACGATTTCGGAAAGCAGTCCGACCGGCACGAACGCCGGTTCCACGCCACTTAGCAGGCCAATCGGCAGCAAACGCTGCACGTAGTCTGCGATCAGATCGACCAGCAGCGGCGTTTCGTTGAAGCCGGACGGCATGGACAGGCCATAGCCGACGTACAGCAATCCCAGTAATTCGAATGCGGCGAACGTGATGGCGATACCGCGCAGCACGGTCTCGCTTTTCGTGCGAATGGTGAAACATGCGCGGAACAGGATGATGATGACGATGCACAGGAGCGGCAACGCCATCGTGGCCAGCATCGCGTGGAATGCGCCGTGCCGTTGCAATGCGGATATCGCATCCATGTATGCACCGGCGTCGGAGCCGTCCACGTAGGACAGCGGAATAGCCACATAGAACACCGTCGATAGCGCAATGGTGCATGCGTTGAACACGATGCTGAGCGCGGCTGCGAGATGACGGCCTCGATACAGACCCCAGGCGATGAGCAGCAGCATCAGCGTCGGCATGATGGATACCAGCCAGTTGCCGGGCATGGTGAAACGCATCATGCGGTATTGCGTGAAGCAGTCCGTATGCGAGGCGCCGCTGAGGCAGTCGACCACACGTCCGGTGTCGAAGTCGGTGGAGCCGGTCAACAGTCCGAACATGGACAGCAGGCCGAACGATTGGCGTGACGAGACGGCGACGAGCGAACCGATGGCCTGCACGCCCGCGACGATGCCGATAAGCCGACGCATTTCGTAGATGGCGCCATGCCGGTATTCGTCGCCATGCGTGCAGGAGGCCATCAGATAGCCGAGCACGTGGCCAATCACCGAAGTGGCAAGCAGGCAGTAGTCGCTCACCTCGCCTCGGTAGAGGAACATGATGAGCACGACCGCATAGCCGATCACGCGGATACGGCGGCGCCACAGCATGGTTGTGAACGCGCTGGCGCACATAAGGGTGCCGGCGACGAGAATCAGCGGACCAAGGATGGCGCCACCATGCGAGATCGCATGCCATTGGGGGCTGCGCCCGTCGGATAGGGAGCACAGTCCCATGCCCAAGGCCACGCCACCCAGTGTGGTGATGACGGACACCCATGCGGTTTTGATTTTGCCGATCACCGATTCGGCCAGGCCGAACGCAACCAGCATGAGCGGAACGTCGATGAGCAGACGGCCCAGATTCGGCACGTACAGCATGGATATCGGCGCGGTGTACCAGCGGCCGCGTGCGAGCGCTTCGAAACTTACTTTGGCCAGGCTCGGCGGGAACGGCTGACGTATGAGCGCGCACACGATCTGCGTGCCCACGTTGATGAGGATGACGAACAGCACGAGGCAGACGGTGAGCAGGTGTCGTCTGATCCATCCGGCCAGATCGGCGAGCAGCGCGCAGAAGCCGAACAGTGGTTTCGCGGGTGATGCCTCGGCTGGTTTAGCAGGCGCGGTTTGCGTTTGAGTCATTTCTTTCCTTTTCTGGGATTCTCAGGCTTGCGGGTTTGTGTTCAGGATCGTCATATCGTGATGCGTTTGAGATTCGGATAGTCGGATAGGTTCGGGTTCGCACCATCCAGTCCGGTGTCGTGGCCGAATACGGCGAGCCCGTAACGCAGCACGTCCTGCACGGCGTGCCAGTCGTGTGCGTTGCCGGACGATTCGACGGCGGCGACGCGCATGCCGGCTTTCGCCGCGACCGGCGCGATTGTTTTGACGTTGCGTATTGAGGTGGTGTCCTTCTCCCCCGCGCCTATGATGAGCATCTGATGGGTGGGCGCGTGGTTGCGGATGGCGTTGACCGGCACTTGGTTCTCATAGGCTGTGGTGTCGCCGTCGAAGAACCGGTCGATCATTTCCTGTCGGCTGCCGTTGGTCGGTTTGATTTCGCTGTCGGTGGGAATCATGGTGCCAAACAGGTCGGGATGGTTCACGCCGATCTGCAGCGAACATGTGGCGCCTTGCGAGAATCCGGCGATGGCCCAATCCTTGGCATCCTGTGCGGCGGGCAGGTTGGTTTTCACCCAGTCGACCACGTCCTGCGTCAGGTAGGTCAGCGCATTGCCGTACACCTTCGAATCCACGCATAGCGTGTTGTGCGAATCGGTGCCAAGCTGATCGGCTGCGATGACGATTGGGGCGAGTCCGTCGTGGGTTTTCGCATATCCGTCCATCATGGTTTGGATGCCGCCGGCTTGGAAGACGCGTCCCGGACTGCCCGGCTGCCCGCTCAGCATGAGGACGACCGGCAGGGCCGGCTTGCGTTTCGAGTCGGCCAATGCCGCCGGAGGCAGGTAGACGAGGGCTTTGCGTGCTTCAAACTGCGATTTCGTGGCCGGAATGTCGATTTTGTTGACGGTTCCGTTCGCCGGAATATTGCGGATTGTGCCGTTGGCGGCCTGTTTGCGCCACTGTGCGACGGTGATGAGGTCCTTGCGTTTGGCCAGTCCGGTCAGATCGGCTTGGCTGTAGGAATCCTCGCCGAACAGCGAGCCGATGGTGGCGTATTCGCCGTACGATTGGTCGATGCCGATCGCCGCGGCCAGTATCGCGAATACGGTCAAGATGGCCGCGGCCACGCGCATCATGCCCCTGCTCAACACGATATGCGCGATGGCGAAACCAGCGATGGCGAAACCAGCCGCCACCCAAGACATCACACGGGATCCCAATCCGACGTCGAACACCACGAACACGTCGGACAGCAGCCAAGCTACCACATAGCCGACCATTCCGGACACGGCCTCAACGCCGATCGGCAGCACGGTAGCCAGTATGCGTCCGTCCCGTTTCGAAACGGCCGCGCTAACCAGCAGGGTTACGGACAGCACTGCGATGACGGCGAACGCCGCCGCCGGAAACCAGCCTCCGACCAGGCTTATGTTCATAAGCCACTGACGCATATTTCCCATCCCCAACATATAGGTTTTCCTTCAACTTGACAGTTGTAGTACGCAAAATAACGGGCACGCGTCATCCTTATGGCTGATTTCGCCTCAAAACTCAGGGAAAACCCTGAAACCGCCGTGAACCGTTCGCTATTGGCGTATGGTTTTGGCTATGACATACGTATTCGAAGCATCGAACGTGCGCTGTTCGATTATGGTCGACGGCGAACGCCGCACCATATTCTCCGGATTGTCCTTCGCCATCGAGCCTGGCGAAATCGTGGACTTGGTCGGACCGTCCGGCGCAGGCAAGAGCTCGCTGCTGACCGCTTTCGCACGGCTCAATCCGCGCGCGTCAGGCGATTTACGGTTGGATGGCCGTTCCGCCGACGATTTCACCCCGCAGCAGTGGCGCGCGCAGGTCGCGTACCTGCCGCAGAAGCCGGTGCTGTTGGGCGAGACGGTGGCGCAGGCGATTCGTCTGCCGTTCACGCTTGCCATACGCCAGTCGGCGAGAACGAAGCAGGGACCACGCAGGATCTCCCCCACCGACGCGTTGCCGGACGGCAGAATCCGTGAGACCTTGGACAATATGGGTTGCGCCGACATCGATCTGAACCGTCCGCCACACGACTTGTCCGGCGGTCAGGCGGCGCGCGTGAGCCTTGCGCGCACGTTGCTGACCCGTCCGAAGGTGCTGCTCGCCGACGAAGTGGACGCCGGATTGGATGACGACAACGCCGAGAAAGTGGCGCGTATCCTCGCCAAAGCGGCGGCGGACGGCATGGCGATCGTTCGTATCCGGCACCGGCCGCCGGATGGCCATGCCACACGTGTCACGCGTCTTGCCGATGGCACGCTCACGCAGTCCGGCAACGCCGAAGCGGACGGTACTGCGACGGGTAGTACTTCGACGGGTAACACGGTAGAAGGGAGCGTCGCATGAACGGCAACTACTATGCGATCGACATCTGGGGTCTCATCGCCGCGCTGGTGATGGTGGCCATTGCCGCCGGCATCTCCGAAACCATGCGTATGGGTGTGGGACGTACGTTGCTGTGGTCGGCATGCCGAGCTTTGCTGCAATTGTGCGCGATGGGCTTCATCATGGAGTACGTCATCCGTTCGAACAATCCGTGGCTGGTGCTGCTGCTGGTGGCGTTCATGCTCATCGCGGCCGTGCAGATCACTCTTTCGCGTGCGAAAGGTGTTCCGAAGGGCTTGGCTGGACCGGTGTTCCTGAGTCTGGTCGTGACCATGCTCATCATGATCTCGTTGGTCACCGAGCTCATCATCCGTCCGCAACCGTGGTATGCGCCGCAATTGGTGGTGCCGTTGACCGGCATGCTGCTGGGCAACACCGTTTCGGCGTTGGCGGTGGGGTTGAGCCGGTTCTTTGAAAGCATGAAGGAACGTCGTGACGAAGTGGACACGCTGCTGGCGTTGGGTGCCACCACGTGGGAGGCGGCACGTCCAAGTATCGTCTCGTCGATCCGTCTGGGATTGCTGCCCACCACCGCGTCGCTCGCCTCCGCCGGCATTGTGACGGTGCCGGGCATGATGGCCGGTCAGATCATCGCCGGCGGCAACCCCATCGACGCGGCGAAATACCAGTTCATGATTCTCGCCACCATCGCGGCGCTTACGCTGCTGGCGGACAGCATCATCATGCTGATGGTCTATAAACGTTGCTTCACCGCGCTCGACCAGTATCAGCCGGTCAACGGCTGATACTGCGATATCCCGTATAGAAAAAGCCGTTCATTCCTTGCGATTGCTGGAATGAACGGCTTTTTGCTTGACCGTTGACGTACGTCAGCGGGAGCGGAACGGCGCCTTGCGGATCTTCGCATGCTTGCGGAACGGCTTGCCCTGCCTTTCGCCCGCATGCTTGTCGTGGCGTTCTCCGTGACCGCCACGACGACCGGAATCGCCATACTTGGCTTCCATGCGACGGTCATAACGCTTCGCGTCCTCGCCTCGCTCGTCATGAATCACGCGGATTTCCTTGCGATGGATGCGTTTGCCGCCCTGACGGCGGTCGTCGCGTTCGTCGCGGTTCCTGCGGTATTGGCGATCGTCCTCGTAACGGCGTTCGGCACGGGCTTCGGCCTTGCGCTGCTTCTTGGTCGGCGCGCCCTGCTTTTTCGCATACTGCTTTTTGCCGGGCTTCCTATCGGATTGGCCACGCTGATCGGAACGCTCGACGGAGCGCCGCTTGCGATTGTCGGTTCCACGCTGTTCGCCGGCTTCGGCACGCTGCTGCTCATGCAGCCGCGCGTACTTTTCGCGACGCTTGTTGTTGCGCTTCTCCTCGTGCTTCTCGCGCTTCTCCTCTTGGATTTCAGGATGTTCCCAACGATGCTCGCGTGCCTCGTATTCGCGGTTGTCGCGGCCTTCGAACTTGGCGGCGCGACGTTCGGCGCGATTCTGTTTCGGTTCGAAACGCTGCTCGCGTTCGGCGACTTCGGCGCGCTCTTCACGTCCCTTGCGATTCGCGCGGTCCTTGCGTTCGGACTTGAACGGCTTGCCGCCCTTGTCCTTGCCCCGGTCCTTGTTGCGTCCACCGGAACGGTTGCGTCCGGAGCGTCCACCGTTTTCCGCGAAACCGTCGCCGCCCTTGCCATGCCTGCGACGCGGATTGCTCGCCGGCTGGGACTGCTCAAGCGTCCAACCGAAACGCGGTTCGGCCGACTCGCCCACCAATTCCAACACTTCCGGGGAATCGTGGGTCACTTCGATCGGCTTGACCTTCAGTCCGGCCTCATGCAGCATGCGGCGGGTGCGGCGGCGCTGGTTCGGCAGAACGATGGTCACCACATCACCGGAATGGCCGGCTCGCGCGGTACGTCCGGAGCGGTGAAGGAACGATTTCGGGTCCTCCGGAGGCTCCACCTGCACCACGAGCTCCACGCCGGACACGTCGATGCCGCGGGCGGCCACATCGGTGGCGACCATGACGTTCACGTCGCCGGATTCGAAGGCTGCGAGATTGCGGTCACGCTGGTTCTGGCTCAGGTTGCCGTGCAGCTCGGCCGCCGGAATGCCGTTCTTCGTCAGGTCCTTGGCGAGCTTCTGGGTCTGGAATTTGGTGCGGGTGAACAGGATGCGGCGTCCCTTGCCGGAAGCGAGGGTGCGGACCAGCTCATGACGGTCGCCCTGCGTGGTTTCGAACACGTGGTGGGTCATTTCGTCGACGGCCGCGGTGGCGGAGTCGACGCTGTGGATCTTAGGATCGGTGAGGAACGTGTTCACCACCTCGTCGACGCCATGGTCGAGGGTGGCGGAGAACAGCATGATCTGCGCGTCGAACGACACTTGGCCGAGCAGGCGCTTGACCGGCGGCAGGAAGCCCATGTCGGCCATTTCGTCGGCTTCGTCGATCACGGCCACTTCGACCTTCTCCAAGGTCAGCGCATGCTGTTCGAGCAGGTCCTCAAGACGGCCCGGGCATGCGACGACGATATCGGCGCCGGCCCTTAGATCGCGGATCTGGCGGGCGTAGCGCACACCGCCATACACGGTGGTGGTGGTCATGCCGTACATCTGCGCGAGCGGCATCAGCACGTCGTTGATCTGGTTGGCCAGCTCACGGGTCGGAGCGAGCACCAGACCGCGCGGGTGCGGCAGGAAATCGTCGGCGCGCCGTTCCTCGGCATGCCCCTTGCGCACCTGTTCCACCTCATGGCGGAACTGGCTCATGTTCTCGTACTCGTCGGCGTCGACCTCACCCAGGCGTGCGACCAGCGGAATCGAGAACGCCAGGGTCTTGCCGGAGCCGGTACGGCCTCGGCCGAGAATGTCACGACCGGCCAGGGAATCGGGAAGGGTGTCGGCCTGGATCGGGAAAGCGGTCTTCTTGCCATCGGCCGCGAGCACGCGTACCAACGGGCCGGGAACGCCGAGTTCGGCGAACGTCTGGGGGCGTTCCTCCTCCTCGCCCGCCTCATCGAAATCGGCGGCGAGGGCATCTTCATTTTCAATCACAGCGGTATCGGGCACAATGGCCTTTCATGTCAAACATTGCGCACGTTGCGCAAACCTGTTAACAGTAGCCCATGCCCGATACTTTTGCCTTGGCTGTGACTGGTGGCCGACGCTACCGGTAGTTGCGTTCGATGAGGATGTCGGAAACCGTCAGATTCGCGTCGTTGACGAGGTTGAACAGCACCACTTCGGCCAGTTCCGCGGCGCTCATGAAGGAATGCTGCTTGTCCAACGACACGTAATCGTGGCTGTCATGGTAGAAGTCGGTGTCGATGCCTCCCGGATACACGCCCACAACCTTCACACTGGTTCCCTTGTAGGCCGCCTTGAGGCTTGTCGTATACCCCTTCTCACCCCACTTGGTGGCGCAGTAGACGGATTCGTTGGCGTTGCCGCGTGTGGCGGCGGTGGACATGACATTGGCGATTTTGAGGTCCTGCTCGCCGTCGGCCTTCAATGTTTCGACGCTCCACAGAATCATGCCTTTGAGCCCCTTAAGGCACTTGTCCACGTCGGCGGCCTCGTAGTCGACCGGCTTTTTGAACGACGGCTGTCCCGCGTTGTTGATGAGCAGGTCGATGTGGCCGATCTCCTTGATGGCCGCGACGGAGTCCTTCACGAACGCCTCGTCGCTGATGTCGCCGACGAAGGCGCGGTATTCGTCCGCGCCGAACGTGCGGGACAGTTCCTCCTGACGGGCCGTGTTGAAATCGATGCCGGCCACGAACCAGCCTTTGCCGATCAGCTGACGTGCCAGCTCATATCCCAAGCCAAGCGCGGAACCGGTCACAATCGCGATTTTCTTTCCTGCCGCAGTGCTCATGTTGTCTCCTTTGCCACATTGCGCAATCGCTTATAGATACCATCATAAAACGTATGCGACGCAACACGTCAATCGATTGACGAAAACGGCAATGAAAAACGCCCGCCGACCTTTTTGGCCGACGGGCGTTGAACTAGCCAGCGTGAGATGCGATCCGTTACAGGATGTCCGGATCGTCCTTGGCGATGGTGCCGGTCGCCTTGCCGATGGCCTTCAGGCCGTGGTAGGCGACGAGGATGACGACGGTGCCGATGGCGATGCCGTTGAAGGAGATGCCGTTGAAGGCGAACTCGAACTGGCCGACGGCGATGATCATGGTGATGGCGGCCACCATGACGTTGACCGGCTTGTCGAAGTTGACCTTGTTCTCAACCCAGATGCGGATGCCGACCATGCCGATCATGCCGTACAGCAGGGTGGTCACGCCGCCGAGCACGCCGGCGGGGATGGTGTTGATGATGGCGCCGAACTTCGGGCACAGGCTCAGGATCAGCGCGAACGCGGCGGCGCACCAGTATGCGGCGGTCGAGTAGACCTTGGTGGCGGCCATCACGCCGATGTTCTCGCCGTAGGTGGTGGTGCCGGAGCCGCCGCCGAAACCGGCGATGGTGGTGCCGAGACCGTCGGCGAACAGCGCGGTGCCGATCTGGTCGTCATAGTCGCGGCCGGTCATCTGGGAGACGGACTTGACGTGGCCGACGTTTTCGGCAACGAGTACGAGCACGACCGGGATGAACATCGGCAGGATGGTGAAGTCGACCTGCGGCAGACGGAATTCCGGCAGACCGACCCATGCGGCCTTGCCGATGGCTGAGAAGTCGACCTGGCCACGGAAGCAGGCGTACGCGTAGCCGATGATCACGCCGATGAGGATGTTGAGTCGGCCGAGCAGACCCTTGAACAGCACTGCGACGAGCAGCACCGCGACGAGGGTGACGATGGCGGTGTCGGGAGCGACTTTGAAGTTGTTCCACACGCTCGGAGCCAGGTTGAAGCCGATGATGGCCACGATGGCGCCGTTGACGACCGGCGGCATGATGATGTCGATCCACTTGGCGCCCGCGTAATGGACGAGCACACCGATCAGGGCCAGCAGGATGCCGGTGACCATGATGCCGAAGGATGCGACGGCGAGGCCCTTGTGGGCGCTGGCGACGGCCGCGATCGGGGCGATGAAGCCGAAGGACGAGCCCAGGTAGCTCGGCAGCATGTTCTTGTTGATCAGCAGGAACAGCGCGGTCGACATGGCCGTGAAGAACAGGGTGGTGGATGGGTCGAAACCGGTCAGAATCGGCACCAGGAACGTGGCGCCGAACATGGCGATGACGTGCTGCGCGCCGATTTCCGCGGTGCGCGGCCAGGTCAGCCTCTCGTCAGGTTCGACGACCTCGCCGGGCTTCAGCGTTTTGCCGTCGCCGTGGAGCTTCCACGTGAACAGGCCCGCGATTGGATTGGACATGCGATTGTCTCCTAACTCTCTTTACGACGCGCAACAAGAACGCGCGCCGCGCAATCACACGCCATTGTAGCGGAAGCGCCGATACGTGACGTCCCACAGAGCGATAGGGGGCTAAATCGCAGTCACAAAACGTATACCGGCAGCCGTCACAGGTGACGGTCGACGGCGTGCACCACGTCCACCAAATCGCCGTTCGACAGCACGGGACGCTTGAATTCACGCCAATCATCCACTTTCACCACCCAGCGACCATCCGTCTCGTCGAGTACGGGACGCGCCGTCTGCTCCCAACGGAACCGCTTGTGCGTTCGTCCGGTGGCGGGGTCGCGGCGCGAATAGTGGAAGCACGTGCAGTTGGTGATCTTCCATTCGTCGGAGGCCGCACGGTGCATGAATTCCTCGTCGGACAAGTCTTCCAAGGTGAGCATGAGCGCCAGCATGAGGTCGCCGTGGCTGACCATCACCACGGATTCCGCATCGGATTTGCGGTTCAGGGACGTGAGCAGGTTGTGCACGCGGTTCTCGGCCACGTCGGCGATGGACTCGCCCGCCGGCGGACGCCAGTACAGCGGATCGGTGTTCTTGAACATCCAGTTGCGCGCGTAGTTGGTTTTGAAATCGTCCTTCGTGATGGTGTTGATCTCACCCCAGGAGCGTTCGCGCAGCACGCGAGTCTCCTCCCATTTCGCTTTCGGCAGGGCCATCGTGGCCGCCGTCTCACGCGTACGCACGTACGGCGAAACGAGGTAGCGGTCGAACAGCGGCTGCTGCGCGACGAGCCAACGGCCGATGCAGTCGGCCTGCTTGCGTCCGGTGGCGGTGAGCCTCCACGAACGGTCCGGCACGGTGACATTGTCCTGCGTATACAGCGAGTTGTCACCCTGTTCGCCGGCGCTGATGATGACGTTCGCCTCCGACTCGCCATGTCGGATCACATACAGATCAAGGGGCATTCCCATATTCGTTTATTCCTTCGCTTTCATCCACATCCTGCGCGCACGTTCCTTGTTCCGCCGTTCATTCGGCCGGTGGCGCGCATCATCATTGAATACTTCCACCGTAGCTGATTCGCGCGTGTTTCGCACGCGCGGACACGTCGATTTCACGATTGGCACACCCGAAGTTCGCGGTGCCGTCACCGGCGGTTCACCGCAACCGGCGTGGTAGACGCCGTGATCGCAATCACTCCGGCCAGATGCCGTTCTGCGCGTACTTGGTGCGGTACTCCCCCGGCGTCATGCCGGAATGTTTTTTGAACACCTTCGAGAAGTGGCTTTGCGACCGGTATGCGAGGATCTGGGCGATCTCGTCGAAGCTGTATTCCGAGTATTTGAGCATGTTCTCGGCCGCTTCCATACGCTTGTCGGTGATGTATTGCGATATGGCCGTGCCCGTTTCGCGTTTGAACAGCTCCGACAGATACGTGGGATTCAGATGCACATGCTCAGCGAGAATGGGCACGGTGATTTTCTCATGCAGATGGTAGTGGATGTAGTCCAGGCATTCGTTGACGGCTTTGGAATGTGTTTCCGCCTTCTGCATGTCGGCCATGGCCCATGTGAAGAATGTCATCATGTCGGTGTGCAGTCGGCGCACGTCTTCCGGGGTCTTGCAATTGTCAAGATCTTGAATGTACAGATCGGAGGCGTTGTATGCGTCTTCCTCGTCCATGCCACCTTCAATGGCGAAACGCGTGGCCAAGGTAATGGTGGTGACGAAACGGTATTTCGCGTTTTTCAGAGGATCGTCCGACAGATGGCCGTATAGTCCAGAATCCCACAGTTTCGCGCTTTCCGAAATGGCATTGATGTCACCGGAGCGCATCATGTCATACTGCTTCATTTCCTCAACGTAGCGATGGTGGCGTACCCGATCCTCACGTGAAAGAAAGTCCAGATACCCCAGTTTCGCCTCATCGACAACCGACATGATTCTCCCCCTGTTTTACTACCGTCCGCTATTTACGATCGTCCAGATCGAATCCTCCTTCAAGGATAAAGCTTTTCAGCAACTTGGTGGCGAGAAGATTCGCAGTGAATTGGGTGACAGAGCTATCCGGCTTGCTGAAAAACGCCTTTGCCAAAGGCTTGTTGATGGACGCTTTCAACTGGTCGAACCGACCAAATTCATTCAGCGTCGCTTCGGTAAGATCAAGCCGCATCATCTCGTTGAGCAAAGCTCCATCCACGCCAAACGCCTTGGTGATCTTCTCCACTTGGCTGTTCTTGGCGCTGTTAGCATAATACGTAATGTAGTCACGCAGCGTCTTGCCTTCCTCCAACTCGATTTCACCACGTTCCACATCATGCATGAACAGTTCGGCGTACCGTTGTTCCTCTTGGCTGAGCGAAGCGAACGACTTATGCAATTCCTCCTCAGCTGATGCCAACAGGTCTGGATCTCCTCCACCAAGCGCCTTGAGCCATTTGGTGAAGTTGGCGTTCATGTAATCCGTATCAATCAATCCCGTGTCGATTTCGGTGATATGCCCATCAAGATCGTATGGAGCCTCAGGACCCTCACTATGGCCTTCGCCATCTCCAGCAAACAACTCCTTGTATCGCTGAACGAGAATCAGATATGTGCGTTCATCGAGTTCCGGCCGCACAACCTCCACCGAACCATCGTCATGGGTGACGGAGTATTCCCGCTGCTGCCATGTAAATCCTTGTACTTTGGCGGCTTCAAGAAAATCATTGAGTTCCGAGAACAGCTTCGCGAACTTCCGGCATGCTTCCACGGACTCCGGCAGCTTCATGAAATCCTCCACGCCTTCGGCACGGAACACAGAAGCGATCTCTTCGAAACGCGCATCCATCAGACGCACGTTTTCCGGCAGTTTCTGCACAAACAGATCAAGTGGCTTGTCTCCGGAATACAGTTTCACCGCTGCTTCGATATACCCTTTCATGGTATGCGGCTTGCGATAGTAGCGTATCGTTCCGAAGGGCTTATCAGGGCCGAACAGTCTGTTCGTACGGCTGAACGCCTGAATGATGTTCTCGTAATCGATGATTTTGTCGAGATACAGCGTGTTGACCCACTTGGAATCGAAGCCCGTCAGCATCTGGTCGACCACGATCAGCAGATCGATCCGCTCCTCACGATGCTGGTCGACCGTCAGATATGGCCGCTTGTGGGAAAGTCTCGCCGTGATGTCCTTCTTCATCTTCGGCCATGTGGGGATGATGAAATCCTTGCCGAACAGTTCGTTGTAGTCGCCGATGATCTCCTGAAGCGCGTCCCCTTTGAGAATCGCGCCGTTGGAGTTATCGACGTTGGGGTCGAACAGCGCGGTCACATGCATTTGCGGCGCACGCTCCTTGAACAAGCGATAATAGTTGATCGCCTCGGGAATGGAACTCGTGGCCAGCATCGCATGGAATTTGTTGCCCCTGCTCAGCAATGGGAATTGATCGAGAATATCCTCCACAACCTTGCCCTCATGCGGGGTGCCCTGCGCGTACTGTGCCGAAGTCAGGTAATCCTCAATGCCCTTGATGCGTTCTCCGGCCTGCGTTTCCATAGGTCCCATCGGCATTTGATTCGGATCCATGTAATGGTAGAACACTTCGGCTTTCGCCGGATCCGCTTGGGCTTCCTCAATCGTCGACGCCTTCGCCTTCTCCAATGCGACCACCTGGCGAACGTCCCTGTCTCGGTACGTCAGCACCATGTACGGGTCGAAGCCGAGCACATTGCCGTCACGGATGCCATCAGCGATGCTGTACCGGTGGAGGCAATCACCAAACACCATTGATGTGGTCGAGCCCTTCTTGCGGTTCTCCTCATGGATTGGAGTGCCTGTGAAACCGAAATACAGTGCGTTCGGGAAGGAACGGCGAATATCCTGCAGCATCTCGCCGAATGTGGAACGATGACATTCGTCGATGATGAACACGATGCGTTTGCCGGCGAGCTTCTTCACTTCCTCTTCGGTGATATGCCCCTCGCCTGCTTTGATGTTGCTCATTTTCTGAATGGACGTGACGATAAGCGTGTCCTTCGGGTCGATGCTTGCCAGCTTCGCCTTGAGCACATCCGTGTTTTCCGTGCCTTGCACGTCATCGGCATCATCGGCGAACGAACGGTATTCGAGCAACGACTGCGTACCCAACTCGATACGGTCCATAAGAAAGACCACTTTGTCGGCATCTTTCGAGCCGGCAATGAGCTGCGCCGCTTTGAAACTGGTCATGGTTTTGCCCGAGCCGGTGGTGTGCCACACATAGCCGCCTGGGCGTCCCGGAGTACCGCTTGGCACCGGCTCATCCCATTTGCAGGTGCGTACACGGTCGGAAATGGCGTTCACTGCTTGGTATTGGTAGCTGCGCAGCACTTTGAGGCATCCGTCCGCGGAATCTGCAACCGTGTAGAAACCGATGAGCTGATGAGCCATGGGAATGGACAACAGGTCCGACGCGAACCGTTTCCACTCGTCCTGCCCAACGTGTTTGTTTGCCGCTATGGGCTCATTGTTGAAATCAGCCCAGTGGAAGAAGTAGTTGCTGTTGAAGTCGCCTTCGCCAGGATTGGCGAAGTACACGGCATCGTCCGGATTCATGGCCACGAAGACCTGTACGAGTCTGAACAGTCCGGTGAACACGCCTTCATGCGCGTATTTGGCGATTTGATTGGTGGCCTGGCTTATGGGGATGCCGCTTTTCTTCAGTTCGATATGGATGACCGGCATGCCGTTGATAAGCAGGCAAACGTCTCCCCTGCGATCGTTCAACATCTTATTTTTAGCTGGATAAATAGGCTGTCTTGCGATTTGGTACCGGCTTTGTCCCGCTGCTATTTCCTGACGATCGTAGATTTTCAGGCTGATTTCCTTACCGTAATGAGCCTCATCCTTGGGATTATCACGTTTAATGGATACGGTTTTACCGTTGATGAAGGAATTCAGCGCCAATGGTGTGCGCAATGTTTCGATTTGTTCGAGGATCTGCGCCATCTCGCCTTTGGTAAGACGCTGCCCATTCAATCGATCGATGCCTTTGTTGTTGTCGAACAGGATGTTGGCCCAATTGCTGATAAGGTCCTGTTCGGTTGGATATTCCAACACGCCATCGGTCCATCCATGGCGCTTCAGCACCGCGACCAGATCGTCTTCGAAATCCGATTCTTTATTGTAGAACATGTTTCATCTCCCCGAATGCACCGTCACTTTCTGAGCCCAATCTTACGAGCGCAACCCCTAACATCCAAGAAGCAACACCACAATACTTACGCTGATGAAGGGTGATGAGCGAATCCAGACGGTCGAAGAACGCGCCGATTTGGCGCTGCTCTTCTAAAGATGGAACGGCAATTTCTTCATTAAGGAAGTCTTTTGCAACGAGTTCATGCATCATTGTTGATGCTTTAGTCGAGCGTGTCAACACATCCTTCATAGCTTTTTCATTGTTGATACTGTATTTCCAGTACATCAAGTCAAAAGGCTGGATCGGCCGAAAAACCTTGAAAACATGCGAAACAATACCATCGCCAATTGTGTTTTCCACCAAACGCCCATGCGCAAAGTTCTTGCTTCGATTTCCCTCGAAAGCTATATCTCCCAAGCGCATGACATTGTATGTTTTCAAATAGTCATCTTCAGTAACATAGACAACGGGATTGAAATACATATGCGCAACAGAAATAATACGATCCCTGCCGTAGGTCAAATCATTTTTTTCTGAGACCTCTTTATATAGTTCCCCCAGCTTACGCTGTTCCCAAGCGGGGACAATTAGAGCCCTAAAAACAGCTGTATTACCGTCGATCTATACGGCTGAGCTTCCTTCTTGTGAGCATTAGAGCGTATCCGAGCAGGTTCCGACCGCGCCATTGGCTCGGATTGAACCTGGCTGGGTCATGCATCGACAGGCCGATGCCCCAGATGCGGTCTTTGACGGCGCATTCCGCCAGCAGCGCGGTGCCGGTTACCTCAAGCCGTGCCCCGAGCTCGGCGTTCTGGCTGAATTTGGCAAGTAATCCTTCATAGACCTCGATTTGGCGAACGCCGTTCCACACGTGATCGTCATAACCGGCCACCAGTCGACCAAGGCGTTTGATCTCGGCCACGTCATCGGTTTCGAGGATTTGTGCGGCTGTTTCGGCATCGTTAAAACAGCATGCCTTGCGGTACATCATGTACTGTTCCATCGAGGAGAACCCGACACGGTCCACAACGAAGTGCGACGGATACCAGTTGCTCAGGTATCCGTTCTCCTCATCGGGATTATGGAAGCAGACGATGCCTGTCATTCTTCGCCGACTTTCCGCACCGCAAGTTCCAGATCGAAATCATGCAGCCCGAAATAGGCTTTCTTCAGGAAGTCCAACGGCACCTTGGTGATCACTTCAGCACTGGGAATACCGTAGAACCATTGGTAGTAGGCATAGAACTCACCGATCCAATCGGGCATGAACCCTTTAAGCGCCTTGCCGTCCTTCAACTGGTAGTGCTCGGTCTCGGTGAAATACTTCCACAGCTCGTCCGCATCCATCGTATTGACGTAGGCTTTGGCTTCATCAATGCTTTTGCGTGTTTTGCTCGTCATATACGTGGCGATGAAATCCTCCGTGCTCTTGTTAGGGAACGACTGCGCCACGTAGTCGAAAAGCTTGCCTTGGCTTTCCACCACATCATCCCTGTAGACCTCTGGATATGCCCGCATTGTCACCACCTCCTAGAGCAACGTGCTGAACACGTTGGTCACCGTATTGGCATCGGAATCGATGAGATCACGCATGTTCTGCCGTGCCTCAACATCCCTCTGATTGTATTTGTCGTTGAATTCGCTGTAGCTCACGGAAAGCAAACCCTCATTGACTTCGCGCAGTTGCCCGTATGCCTTTTCGGTCTTGACGCAATACTGGATTCCCAGTCCGCCAAGCGACAGCAGTTCCTCCAAGATATCGACGTCCACATTGTCTCGGACAAATTCCTTAGCGATGTAGAAGTACGAGGCGTTCGCGCGCCAGCCTTTGATGATGTCATAATCGCTGGTATCGATGCCGTATTGGGCGATGAACTTCGCGGCAAGCACGCGATAACGTTTGGAATCGGCGGCATCACGATGTTTCATCAGCTCGGCCAGCCAGGCAAGCACGTTATGTTCCTGAAAATCCAGGATGCGCAGCCCATCCGTGTCCAGTTCGTACTGGTGGACCCAGCCATTGGACTCATCCGGCCTGCACACGGCCCATTCCTTGGCGAGCTCGACACTTTTAGTCAGATAAAAACCACGACCGTAGTCATGCTTATCGTTGCCTAAACCGTATTCGGGGGTCACTGACTCGTACGGAGAACCGTGAAATAACGTGATTATTGCCATGAACACCCCTATACGAACATCTTGTCAAGCATGGATTTCTTAATATTCCGCAGTAATTCGAGCTTACGCTGATGAAGGGTGATGAGGGAGTCCAGACGGTCCAAGACAATACCAATTTCACGTTGTTCATCTTTACTTGGCAATGAAACGATGGCTTTCCCAACAAGTTCTTTGTTGAGATTATTAACCGTGCTTCCTGCTGCGAACATGCGATATTGATTAAGCATCTGTGGAGCACCCAACATATGGCAGAGGAAAATAGGATCGAAGTGTTTCTGGGCATCGCGGATCAGCAGCCAGCCGTCATGAATACAGCCTTTAATGGCCATGATGTATGGTCGTCCAAAGCTCATAGAGTTCGATAAAACTAGATCCCCCGGATACACCTGGCGGGTTTTTGCGAGACCTTCAGGTTTTATTTTCTCGGTAGTTTGGGTTATATATCGGCCAAGTTCTGGAGCGTCGCCAATTTTCACCCAATTAAGTCCACAAGGATCATCTGTAATGTATCGCTCAATCGGTCGTGGCGAACCTCCTCTCTCAATTTCAACCAGTTCAGAGAGCTTACGCTGTTCCCAAGGGTCAGTGAAACCGGCGAAACGAATCTCCGGATACAGCGAACCCCCTTTAGGGAACATTTTGTCGAGCATGGATTTTTTCAGCACGCAAAGCTTGTCATACTTACGCTGATGAAGGGTGATGAGCGAGTCCAGACGGTCGAAGAACGCGCCGATTGAAGCCTGCTCAGCAACAGAAGGAACAGACATTGTCATATCCTCCATGGCCGAACGCGAAACAGAAATCACTTTGATTCCCTGCATTAGCGGAAGCAACTGATCATGAAATGCAGGACTGTTCAGGTAGTGCCCAAGATACCCACTAGCGTACTTTCTCATTGGCCGCAAAGGCATCGTATGCAATCCGGAAAATACCTTCTTTCCCGCAGAATTACATAGTTCTGTACATTTTCCAACGGCTGAGTCTTCGGCTGTATCGGCGATGATAACATCACCGTCCTGTAAGCAATCGCAGGTCTGCCTATTTGCAACGGCATCGTTCGCAATTTTCGGAACATCTGCCTTTTCGGCATCGAGGACAGAGCCGTATTTTATTAGGACATCACCATAATGAATGTCAAACACCGTACCCTCACTGTCGCTCAATTCAGCTCGGGACAAAGTATTGTTTCGGAGAAATCCAAGCTCTTCTCCCAGCTTACGCTGTTCCCAAGGGTCAGTGAAACCGGCGAAACGAATCTGCGGAACCAACGCTTTTTCATGCTGTTCGGCCATAATTATTCACCCCCGAGCAGTGCTTTGAGCTCTTCCAAGCCCGCCATATCACGAGCATTACCGGTCAAATCGCCAAGCATTCCGGCCAATTCCTTCTCCGCTTCATCGATTTGGCCGCATACATCGGCATATGTGGTGGCGTACTTGTTCTTCAACGCGTTCACTTTGCCAATGAGCTCGTCGATCACGGCATTCGGCAATGCTTCCAACTGCTTCTGCAATGGCGTAATCCACTTGGCTTCCAGCAACTTTCTGGCTTCGTCATCACTCAACGCCTTAATCGTGTTGCAGGTCTTCTCCTCCAACGCGTTTCGCTTGGTCTTGATACCGGACTTCAGCTTCTTCGTCTCATCGAATAGCTTCTGAGCCTGCACCAAGCCACGCTCGAAATCGGAAGCCGGATTCTTGCCAATCGCCTTGACCGCCTTCTTCAGCTCGGCGGCCACGAAGGCATCACCGTCCTGATTGATCGCATCACTGTTCTGCTTGTCATCCTCATCGAAACCTTCCAAAATGGTTTCAACCTCGGAATCGATGTCCTGCACACGGCGTTCGTCCGCCTCGATTGCGGCCAAATCATCGTGCAGCAGCTCGCGCTGAACCAGGTCGAACGGCAGAACGCGGCCAATCCAGCCGTCCTGCACTTCCACATCCTTGCCGCCTTTTTTCTTGACGACCATGTTCGGATCCACGGCTCTTACCGCATCGAAGCCCTCGGACCCCAACACTTCCAGATCAATGGAAATGCCGCCCCATGCGTCATCAAGCTTCTGATAGGCGTCATACGGGTCGACCAGCGCGGTTCCGGCAATCATCGCATCCAGCTCCTTGCCAATGGCCGTTTCCTGCCCGAGCGCATCCACCTGTTCGGGATGCTCCACCAAGCGGGAGCGCAGGTCAGCAGGCAATCCGGAAATGGCCTGGCCATACGAGGCGATGAACGCCTGTACGTCGGCATTGTTGCGCACCACGGTAGCGATGTCGTCATGGTCGCAGGCGTAGCAGGCACCGTTATCACGGAACAGCTCAGCCTTCAGACTCGGCCAGGCATTCCAATATTCCCCAAGCTGCTCGACCTCGCTCTTCGGAACGCCACCGAACATCGAAGCGTACACATCCCACGTCTCCGCATTCTCAGATGAATCGACATACCGGGGAATGTTGAGGTTGTAATCATTGGCGCGAATCTCGTCAATGGACACCAAACGGCTGAATTTGGGCACTGTACGGTTGTTCGACACCACGTCGACAATGCGTTTGATGTCAGAAGCCTGTAGCTTGTTGTTCTTGCCGTCCTTGATGAAATGTTTCGACGCGTCAACAATGAGCACCCTGTCGTCATCGCGTTTCTTGCGCAGCACCATCACGATGGTGGGGATGCCCGTACCGAAGAAAATATTCGCCGGTAGACCAATAATCGCCTGAATATGACGGTTCTCGATCAAATTCTTACGAATCTGACCTTCCTCGCCACCACGGAACAGCACACCGTGAGGCAGAACGATGGTCATGATGCCATCGGCACGCAGATGGTACAAGTCGTGGAGCAGGAACGCATAATCCGCCTTGGATTTCGGGGCTATGCCATAACTGAAGCGCGGATCGATCTCCTTATCAGTGGGATCCCAATTCTGCGAGTAGGGCGGATTGGAAACCACCGCATCCACGAACAACGGATTGTAGGTCTCCTCCTTGTTCTCCAACGTGTCGAACCACGGCCAGTCGTCCTCCAGGGTGTCGCCGTTGCGGGCAACGATGTTGTCGGGAAGAATGCCACGCATCACCAGATTCATACGCGTGAGGTTATAGGTGTTCTCCTTAAGCTCCTGCGCGTAATACATGATGGAATCCGGATTGCCGTTGCGCCGAGCCACAGCCTGGCCGATATGAATCAACAAGGAACCGGAGCCGGATGTCGGATCGTAGATCTTGATCTGCTCACGCCCCTGCAAATGCCATGCGACAATTTCGCTCATCAGCTGAGAGACTTCGGAAGGCGTGTAGAACTCGCCGGCCTTCTTGCCTGCATTGGCGGCGAAATTGCTGATGAGGTACTCGTAGATGAAACCAAGCACGTCATAATCCTGACGCCCATCCATCGGAATGTCTTTAATGAGATAAATCAGGTCTCGTGCGGCCTTGGACTGGCTCCTCGCATCGGTGCCAAGCTTGGAAAGTCCGGTCTGCAGGGTGTCGAAAATACCGTCGAACACTCTCTTACGCGCCGGATTGATGTTGCGGGAGAACGCCGAAAGCGCATCACGCACGTTGGAAATCTCGAAATCGTTGCCCTTTTTGACCCATGTGGAAAACAGGTTGTCATAGGAGATGAAGTAGCCGCACTCATCCTGTACGCCTTCCACAATGTCCGGATTATCCTCCGTAAGCAGCAGCAGGTCATCCTCGGTGAAATCGGTGTCCTTCAAGCGCATCAGCTCGTTTTCTGAAAGGAATTTGTAGAAGATGAAGCCAAGAATGTAATCCTTGTATTCGTTCGCCTCAATCTTGGAACGCATCTTATTGGCGGACTCCCAGATTTTCGAAGCGAGCTGCTGCTTGTTCATCTATCCCTCCTCATTGCGGTGCCGGCAAAATGCGCGGCTCCACGAGCGACTGCACATCTTTCACAAGAATACCGCACCCCCGCTTGGGAACAGCGTAAGCTGGGGGAACTGTTTGAGGAGCATTCCGAAAAAGATCGAGACGACTTGCCTGCACTTACAATCATTCAGGGCGGAGGCACAGTTCATCGTGATGAGTCCAATCGAAACCTCCAGTTTGATAGAAGCAGTCTTTCAAACTACAAAGTTGTTGATACAGGAGATTTTATTGTCCATCTTCGTTCGTTTGAGGGAGGGCTCGAAAAGGCTACATGCTACGGTTTGGTTAGTCCCGCTTATCATATCTTCCGTGGCAAAAACGTCGATTCTGATTTTTATTATCTCTATTTCAGATCGAAGCGTTTTATCGATGTGGATTTGAAGCCGCATGTTTATGGGATTCGCGATGGGCGAAGCATCGACATCGAAGGAATGAAAACGATATTTATCCCATGGACGAATTTAGCTGAGCAACGCCAAATCGGTGCGTTCTTCGACCATCTGGACTCGCTCATCACCCTTCATCAGCGTAAGTATGATGGCTGCGCCAATCCCCAATTTTTAGAAAGGCGCATCTCATGCAGGAAACCATCACATCAGAATCGCTGTTCTGCGACTACTACGCCCAGTGGGTGAGAACGTACAAGGAAGGCGCCATCAGAGACGTGACCATGGGCAAATATCGACTTACGCAATCCTGGCTCGGCAAGCTCATCCCTGAACTCAGACTCACCGATATGGATCGAACCGCATACCAGCAGCTCATCAACGGATATGCACAGCATCATGAGCGCCAAACCACCATGGATTTTCACCATCAGATCAAAGGCGCCATTCTCGATGCCGTTGACGAAGGACTCATCCCGCGTGATCCAACGCGCAAAGTCATCATCAAAGGCAAGCAGCCACGCATTAAGAAAATGAAGTATCTCAACCAATTCGAGCTGCATGCCATGCTCGCGGACCTTGATCTTGGGGCCGAGGCAAGCTGGGATTGGCTTATCCTCCTTATCGCGAAAACCGGACTCCGATTCTCTGAGGCGCTTGGGCTCACACCCGATGACTTTGATTTCGCACACCAGACGCTTTCCGTCAACAAAACTTGGGATTATAAAAACGGCGGCGGTTTCGTACCCACGAAAAACGAATCGTCCGTGCGTAAAGTGCAACTCGACTGGCAACTCATCATGCAAATGTCTGGATTACTCAAGGATCTTCCGCATGATAAACCTATTTTCGTGCACGGCAAGGTCTACAACTCAACAGCCAACGACGTGCTTGCAAAACATTGCAGAAACGTGGACGTGCCAGTTATTTCCGTCCATGGTCTACGCCATACACACGCATCGCTGCTGCTGTTCGCCGGCGTATCGATCGCCAGCGTGTCACGCCGTCTAGGCCATGCCAGCATGACTACAACTCAGGAAACCTATCTGCACGTCATTCGCGAGCTGGAAAACAAGGATGTAGATATCGTCATGCGGGCACTATCGACACTTATCTAATGGGGGGTTCCTACTCTTTTCAGATATTCGAAATAATCGAGCCACTCGAAGCGGCATATACCGTTTTTCACCATCTTCAGTAAAAGCGCCAAACACCGTTGCCAGACTCAATTCCGTAGGTGGTTTTGTGGTTCCGTAGGTGGTTGGTTCTGGTATTGGTGTCTGAGAATGGCTTAATTTAAGCCGTTTCTCAAACGTCTTTCCTCCGGCAACCACCTACGGAAGCGAAAAACCACCTACGGAACACCCGCTTGGGAACAAACCCGCCGCAAGTCACCAGGCCAAGACGAATCTCGGCACACGAGGAACCGGAAATTGTCGTTCCGGAGCGCAGCCGCACGGTCACACGCCACACTCCGGAACCAAAGGCTTTTAGAAATAGGTGCTACAGCCAAGCTTGACGGCGAGGACGATGCCGGTGAGCACGGCGGCGGCGCGCATGATGTTCTCGGGGATATGGCGTGTGACCGGAGGGGCGATGGAACTGCCGATGATGCAGCCCAGGCACATGGCGATGGCGAACGGCCAGTAGACGGAGCCACGGCAGATGAACATGATCGCGGCGGAGATGTTCGCGCCGAAACCGACCACGGTTTTCAACGCGTTGATCTGGTGGAACGGGCCGATCTTGCCGAGGTCGAGGATCGCCAGGGCGAGGGTACCGGCGGCGGCACCGAAATATCCCGAATAGATGCCGACGAAGCTCACGCCGATCCACAGCCACCACGGGTCGTTGCGCAGACTGCCATTGGCCGTCCTACTGGCGATCAGCGCCGCCCGCTCACCTTGATGCGATTGCGGCAGCGCCTGCGCCACGGCGTCGCGCGCGGCGGCTTTCTTACGTGGGTTGAGCGCGATGATAAGCGCGCTCAACAGGATGAGCGGCGGCACGGCGAATTCGAAGACCTTCGCCGGCAGTTCGAGCAGCAGCAGGCCGCCGATGATGCCGCCGACCAGGCCGATGCACGCGTAGACGGCCACGCGTCTGCCTTGGCCTTTGAGCTCCTTGCGGGCGGAGAGCAGGCCGCCGATGCCGGTGCCGCACACGCCCACCGTGTTCGTGGTGTTGGACAGCACGGGCGGAATGCCGAACGCCAGCAACGCAGGATAGGAGATCAGCGAGGACGCGCCGACCGCGTATCCGACGAATCCCGCGCCGATTCCGGCGACAAGCACCAGCAGCAAAGTGGTGATGGACACTCCTGCGATCATGACCGCTTCCCCTTCGTAAAACTCCTACGTAGTCCTCCTATAAGTAACGGGAGCCGAGCTTAACGGCTCGGCTCCCGCATATCACGCGTTTGCCCAGAACGTGGCCGGGCAAACGTCATATCAGTGGTTGCGCTTGGCGATCAGCGACTCGGTCCAGTAGGCGGCAAGCGGAATCAGCGCCCACTGCAGCGCGAGACCGGGCAGGCCGGCGGCCAGGTCGCTCGTCCATGTGGCGGCGATGGCCTTGCTGGAACCGAACGCGAACACGGCGATCGCGGTGGCTGCGGTCAGCACCACACGTCCGGCGAGCTGTGCGATGACCACCTTCGCCAGGCTCGGCAGCTTGATGCCGCGCAGCAGACCGGCTACCAGGCCGTATGCGCACAGTTCGACCATCATGAGCGGCAGCATCACCAGCATCGGCATGCCGGACAGCAGGAAGCTCACGAGCGGAGCGGCGGCGCCGGCGATCGCGCCGACGGCGGGGCCCGCGATCAGGCCGACGAAGATGATCGGCAGATGCATCGGCAGGAACGCGACGCCCAGCATGGTGCCCTGTCCGGAGACGGCGCCGATGACGTGGAACAGTTGCGGCAGCACGACCGCTGCGACGATGGCGAGCAGGGTGGCTGCTGTCTTGGTGCCGAGACTCAGTTTCGGCAGGTCGGTGCGGCGCAGGGCGGCCGCGGGCATGGTTGCGGAATCAGACATTTGTTTTCTCCTTAATGTTTCCTTCTCTTCGGATATGCGTATACGTCATACCGGCTCGACGACCGACCCACCGTCCGGCAGCGCGGTGTCGACCAGCAAATCGGCGACGGCTTGGATATTGGTCGCTTCGAAATAGCGGTTTTCCAGCGGAATCCACTCGTCGACGAATCGTTGCAACATGCGTGGATTGCGTCGTTCGAGCCGACGCAACTGTTCGGCAGGATCGACCGCAAGACAGATCATGCAATCGTAATACCCCCGCAAGGCGGGGTGCATGCTGTAGCTGCCTTCCACAATGGTCAGCTGGGCCGGTTCGACGGCGTACGCGACGGCGAAATCGCCTGTATGGCAATCCCATGGCCGGTATTGCGCGGCTTGTCCGGCGGCGAGCGGTGCCAACACTTCCGTTTCGAACCGTTCACGGTCCACGTTGCCGCCGGGTTCGGCGAAACGTTCCGGCGTGCGCTGTTCGGGACGGAGGAAGAAATCGTCCATGTGCAGCACGTTGCCGCCGAAACGCCTGTTGAGCATCGCGGCAAACGTGGTTTTGCCAGACGTGCATGGCCCGTCGATTGCGACGAACACACAATCGCGTTCGGCAAGCAACGTTTCGATACGTGCGATTGCGATGCTGGCTTCCGTAGGCTTCGCGGGTTTCGTGACCATTGCGTTCGCCGTCAGTCGAGTACGGTCAGACAGTACGCGCGCGAACCGATGCCAAGTTCCTCGGCGTATTCGAGGATGTGTTCGCCGTGGAGCGAGGCGATGCGTTCGGTGACGGACGCTCCGTCGGGGGCGGTGTGGATGAGGTCGACGCATGCCTGGTCGAGCGCCACCGGGTCGAGCGAGGACAGCACGCCGATGTCATGCATGTCCGGTTCCGTCGGGGAGGGCAGGCAGTCGCAATCCACCGACAGGCGGTTCATGACGTTCAGATACATCATCTTGCCATGCATGTGGCTGATCACGGCCTCATCGGCTTCGGCCATCGATTCGAGGAATGCATCCTGAGGAGTTTCCACCCACTTGTCCTTGGTGACGCCGGCGGAATGGATCCAGCGTTTGCCGTTCGACGAGGCTATGCCGATGGACACGTTCTTGAGCGCGCCGCCGAAGCCTCCCATCGGATGGCCTTTGAAATGCGACAGCACGAAAATGGAATCGTAGTCGTCGATATGCTTGCCGACGATGTCGTAGGCGATGTGGCGGTGCTTGGCCACCGGGATCTCGATTTCGCCGCCCATGTCCATGATCTGGATTGGCGCAAGATCGGCGTATCCGTGCTTTTTGAACGTGGCAAGGCTTTTTTCGGGGGTTTCACGATTGCCGTCGTATGCGGTAGCGCATTCCACGAGCGTGCCGCCGATCTCCTGCACGAGGTCCTTGACGAGCGAAGGATTGAGATTATTGGATTTTTCCGATTCGCCGGAATGGACTTTGATGGCCGTTTTGCCTTCCGGCTTGCGTCCGAGCGCATGGTAGGCGGCGACGAGGCTTTCCGGTGTGATGATCGGCGTGAAGAACACTTCCGGTGCGGACTGCGCGTCGGTGCGGTGTTCCAGTCCTTCCAGTCGCGAGGCTTCGAATTGCATCTTGACCCTCCTTGATTCTGCCTGTGTTTTTGGCTTGCATCTCCAGCGTACCAACTTAAACCCGACTTGAAGCAAACAGACCTCAAACCCGTTCGAGATATGTTGCAAAATATGGATTCCCGCGCGTGTCTCCCCATCCGGCCGGCTTGTCCGCATGAACCGGAACACTTGACGCTCGTGATTGATTTTTGCAAGAAATGGTGGACTCGCATAGCCACCAAGGAAATGGCGTTCATTGGCATCGTCACGTTGGCGGCCTCTCTGGTGGCTTCGTGGCTCAAGCAGTTTCCGGGATTCAGCCTGTTCGGCGCGTTGATCATCGCTCTGCTCATCGGCATGGTCGCGCAGTTCCCGATCCGCAAATGGTATTCGAACCGTTCCGCCGAACATAAGGCCGGTGTGAAGGATGCGGCCGGGCTCATTTCGAACAAGCTGCTTCGCCTGGGCATCATCCTGCTTGGTTTCAAGCTCAATCTGACGGTGCTGTTCACGCAGGGTATCAAGTGTCTGCCGATCGCGGCAGTGGTGGTGACGCTCACCATCGTGGTGTGCTACAACATCGCACGCAAGCTTGGCGTCGATCCGCAGCTCGCCATTCTCGTGGCGGGCGGTACCGGCATCTGTGGCGCGGCAGCCGTCATGGGATTGTCCGGCTCCATCAAGGTGCCGCCGGAAAAAGAGGATGAGAAGGCCAACAATGAGGTGATGGCCGTGGCCATCATCGCCATCATGGGCACCATCTTCGCATTGCTGGAAATCGCCCTTGGGCCGTTGACGGGCCTGAGCAAGACGCAGTTGGGCATCACCGCTGGCGCGTCCCTGCACGAAATCGCCCATGCCGTGGCCGCCGGCGACGCGTTCGGCGCGGTGGGCATCGCCACCATCATGAAGCTTTCCCGCGTGCTGATGCTGGTGTTCGCGGCCATCATCATCGCCATCTGGTGGGACAGAAACCATTCCGAAATGCCGGCCGACGGCAAACGCAAAGTGTCGTTCCCGTGGTTCATGCTCGGTTTCATCGGCGCTTCCATCATCGGCACGTTCGTGCCGTTCATCGACGCCATCGCACCGAATCTGGTGGACTTCGCCTACATCGTGCTCGGCATGGCCATGGCGGCGCTCGGCATCAATGTGAATTTCAGCGCCATCGCGAAGAAGGGACAGAAGGCGTTCCTGGCGAGCTTCCTCACGTCCGTGCTGCTCATGTGCTTCGCGGCGGGAATCGCGGCGCTGTTCTTCTAATCGCCTTCCGTTGTGCCACGCTGTCGTTTTGCGGAGGGCAGTTGGATTTCGGACAGCAGAATCGCACCGAAAATCAGCGCGAAACCGCATAACGACGGCACGGTCAGCGTTTCGCCGGTGAAAATCACGGATACCAGCATGGCGAAGATGCATTCCGTACTTAAGATCACGGACGCCTCGGAAGTGGGCAGATTCTGTATGGCGATGGTTTGAAACACTTGGGCGATCACCGTGGAGCCGACCACCAGGTAGGCGATGCACAGCACGATGTCCCACCGCGCCCAAGCCATGGACGGTCCGCCTTCGGTAAGCACCGCGCCAGCACCGAACAGCAGGGCGCACCACACGAATTCGGCAAGCATCAGCGCGATCGCGTCGAAATCCTTGCCGATGAAACCAACCAAAACCAGATTCAACGCGAAGAAAAACGCGCCGATGATAGTCATGGCGTCACCGAAGCTCATATGCATGAGTTCCGCGCCACCGCCGCCGCTCAGCGACACCAGACCAATGCCGAACGCGCAGACGAACGCGGCCACCAGATGCTGCCAGCTGGGGCGTTTGCGCGTGAACGCCCACACCACGAACGGCACCATCACGCAATAGGTGTCGGTGAAGAAGCTGTTGCGTCCGGGAGACGTGGTTTCAAGTCCTTTGAGCTGGAAGATGAATCCCAGCCAGTAAGTCAACGCGAGTATCAGACCGGGAACGATATAGCGGCGCAGGCGAATCCTGCGAAGACGTGGGAAAAACACGATGGCCATAAGCAGTACCGCCGAAGCCATGCGGAAGAACATCATCCACTGTGTCGGCATGTTCTCCTGCACATGCTTGAGCATGGTGTAACCTGATCCCCATACCGCCGCGTTGACCAGCATCATCACGCGGGCGACCGGCTTCGATACGCTAATGCCTTCCGATGATTCCTGCCCCGCGTCTGCCATCCGTCTCCCCTTACACGCTTCCACACATCCGACGTCGTATTCACGTCATGCTTTCCGAAGGAAACTTTAGACGTGCAACACTCGGGAGCATGCTACTGCGCTTTGGCCGCCTGGCTGTTCACCCAGTTGTCAGCCATGTCAATGGCTTCGTCAAGCGTGACCTTGGCCGCCTTGTAATACTTGGAATCCTTGATGTTGCTACTTTCGACGAGTTTCTGTCCGGAGTCCGCGGCCTTGGACAGCGCGGACAGCAGTTTGCGCCCGGTCAGGGTCAGGGAATCGTCCTTGCTGAGTTTGTCGACCAGTTTGTCTGCCTTGTCGATCGACTGTTGCAGTTCCTTTTTGGATTCATCCAACGATTTCGTGTCGGAGGTGCCGTTCGAAGAAGTGCTGTTCGAAGAGGCTCCGTTCGATTGCCCGGATGGGTTATTGGACGATTGTCCGGCTGCCGCGCCATCCGAATCGGCCTTCGGATCCTGCAACGCGGTTTCGGCGTTTTTCTCTTGGATGCTTTTCAAACTGGCGTTCAGGGAATCGGTGGCGCTGTCCAACGTTTTGGCTACGAGATTGAGCTGCGTGATGGTGGCTTCCGCCTTGCAGCCTTCCGTATCGACTGTGTTCTCGGCGCTGGTGGCCGCGTCCGCGAACGCGTCGATGATGTCGTTCACGCCGAGCGCGCCTCGAATCAGCTTCTGCAGTTCGCTGCCGTTTTCGGAAGTGTCGAGCACGGCTTTGCGGGCCGAGCTGAATTCCGCGAGCGATTGCCGGCATGTGGCCAATGCTTCCTGCTGCTTGTTGCGGTAAACGCACACGCCGGCACCGCATGCCACGATGAGGGCCACGACCACGGCGAGGACGATCGGCCATGCCTTGCGGGGGGGGCTGGAAGGCTGTTCAGTGGTCTGGTACTGATAATCCATACGTGTCACCCCTTGCGAACCGATAGCTGTCATCGTTCTTCGTCTTGTTAACCTTGCCTATTGTACGGGCTTGAAGATGGGAATATCCTGAATGGGCATCCTGCGCACACCAATGACGCAGGATCGGGCTGGCATATCGTCTCTCCGCAGGCGTGCCGCATGTCCATCACGGCCAGCAGCCCCCGTTTGTCCGCGCGTTCGACAGCCATGTCCACGAAATCGACCGGCAGATGCCGTTTGTCGGCGATTTGCCGCACCGTCAATCCTGCGGCGATGTCGCCGGCGATACGTGCGACGATATCGTTCCGGCCGTCGCCGTATGTATCAGCCGTACGTGGCGTACGCCGCCATCCGTGCGCGGAAGCGCCGGACCGTTCCATACCGCTCACCATATCAACCGCAATGTTTGGAAGGCGATGATGGCGATGACGTATGCCACGGCCAAGCTCAGCAGAACGGATCGCGCCGCGACTTTCGTGCCGAACTGCCGTCGCATTTCGGCGACCGTCGCAAGACATGGCGTGTAGGCGAGCGTGAACAGCAGGAAGGCGATGGCCGCCGCCTTGCCGTGGCCGTGCGATGACTGGTCGAACGAGGCGCGCAGCTTCTGTCCCAGCGTCCCCTCCCCGGCTTGTTGGGAAGCCGCATCATCCGGTTCGTCCGCATGGTATGACTGCGACATCGAACCGACCACGACCTCTTTGGCCACGAATCCCGTGATCAGCGCGGCCGAGGCATGCCAGTCGTCGAAACCGGCCGGCGCGAACACGGGAGCGACCGCGTCGGCAAGCACGCCATACGCGGAATCATGCACGTCGTCGACATGAGCGAAACCGCCTGCGTTGGCGGTTACCGGAATGCCCTGCAGCAGCCACAGCGCCGTGATCATTGAAATGATGATCACGCTGGCTCCACGGATGAAACCCCATAGACGCAGCAGCACCGAACGTGCCAGCTGCAACGCGCGCGGGCATTGGTATGCGGGAAGCGCCAGCATCAACGGTTCGGGTTCGAGGCCGCGGAACATGGTGTGGCGCAGCAGCACGCCGACCAGCAGGATGACCATGACCGAAGCCACGTACATGAGGAAGACCACGAGACCGGCGTATTTCGGGAAGAACGCGTGGGCGAGCACCAAAAACACCGATAGTCGCGCGGAACATGCCGCGAACGGCACCAGCATGCCGGTAAGCACCCGTTGCCGGGAATCGGATAGGGTTCGTGTGGCGGCCAAAGCCGGCAGATTGCAGCCGAAGCCGACGATGATCGGCAGGAACGCGCGACCGTCCAATCCCAAGGCGCGCATGGCACGGTCCATCACGAACGCGGCGCGGGCCATGTAGCCGGAATCCTCCAAGATTGACAGCAGCAGGAACATGATGCCCATCACCGGAATGAACGTCAGCACGGTGACCACGCCGTCAAGCAGACCGTCCACCAGCAGCGAACGCAGCCAGCCGCCGCTCACGGATGGTCCGAACAGGCCGAGCAGCAGGTCGAGTCCATCTGCGCACCATCCGCGGAAGGTCACGTCAATCCAATCCTGCATGGGGCTGGCGAGCGTGGTGGTGGCCTGGAACACGACGAACAGCACCGCAAGGAAGACGAGGACGCCAATCACGGGGTGCAGCAGCACGCGGTCGATGCGGTCGGACAAGGTGACGTGGTCGACCGCATGCATGTCGAGGCCGCGCAATATGCCGGCGGTCCAGTCGAGTCGTGCGTCGGCCCGCGATTCGGCCCAGACGCTCAAGCCGTCGGCGGTTTTCATGTCGGCGTCGGCTGTCGCGGTTGGCAGTGCGGTCAGCCCGTGCGGAACGGGCGTTCCCTCGAAACTTGCGGCGATCGCGTCGGCCAAAGCCTTGCCGCCGTTTCCGGTACGTCCGTCAATCGCGACGACCGGCATGCCGTCCAGCAAATGGGACAGTCGTTCCGCATCGACGCCGCAGCCGTTGCGGACGGCGAGGTCGTTCATGGTGAGTGCCACGACGGTGGGCAGCCCGAGCTCCACCACCATCGACAGCAGGTACAGCGATCGGGACAGCGCGGTGGCGTCCAGCACCACGACGGCAAGGTCGGGAACGGGCATGCCCGACGCGCCGGTCAACGCGTCGACGGCAACCTGCTCGTCGGGACTCATCGGAGATAGCGAATAGGTTCCGGGAGTGTCCACAAACTGCCAATTCTGCGGATTTTTCGTCGTTTTCGAGCTTTTGTACCGGTATTGCCCGCAAGTGATGGACACCGTGGTGCCTGGCGCGTTCATCGTACGGGTCCTCGCGCCAAGCAGCGCGTTGAACATGGAAGATTTGCCAACGTTCGGATTGCCTACAAACACGACGCGTTTTACATTTTCGACGTTTCCCATATTGCCGGAGTCGCCGCCCATGCCGTCATTCGCGGGTCTGTTGACACGACAAACGCGATGCCGGCAACAGCCATTCTGCGAACGGCAGCAGTCGCCGCCCCTCAGGTTCCGTAGATTCAACATTCGCGCATATTCCCGTTCTCTTCGCGTTACGCAACGTCGTCTTGCGCATGTTCATCCCGCGCGAACCGTACCCGGACGGCACGCGCGGTGCCGCCGTCCACCGCGACACGTTCGTTTCCGAATGCGACGACCCTTCCGCCGAAAGCGCTCCGCTGCATGACCCGTAAACCCGCGCCCGGAGCCAATCCTATCTCACATAGGCGGAACCGGTGCCGGTCATCCAGGTCGATGCCGTCCACGACAACGCGCATGGCGCGCGGACAGTCGCGCAGCGTCATGATGGCGCCGCGCTCCCCCGCCCGACGCCGCACCGTGTCATCGAAGCGGCGAGCATGCGTATTATCCATGTTTTCACACATAGCAGGAAACGAAGCAAAGCACAAGAGTGTTTTTCACGGAACTGAACCGCACCCCCAATTGTTGGACGTCGGTAAGTGGGATGCAGTCTGAGACCGCGATCTGGCACGCATCATCCAGACTTTGGTCGACGATCCCATTGAGCAACGCATTCGCGAACGGCGCGTCCAAGAGCAGGACGGCGAGGCCGTTGCCGACAATGCCCCGGTCAATACAGGCTGTGGCAACGCTGCCGACAATGCCACTGCCGAAAAACGCAAGCCCAGTGCCGCCACATTGGCGGCAATAACAGTACCGGCACAAGCGGCACCGACGCGGTTGCCGACAATCCGCTGGAGCTGGTGGAATCCGGTTGGTCTGTAAGCCAACAGGGGTACGTTAGCTACGCATTCGCCCTGCGCAACACCAGCACAACCCTGCAGGTACAGTATCCAGAAGTCGCCATCACCGGCGAACCAAAGACGGCTCCATCGTGTTCTCGCAGACGCAAACGCTGAATATGGCGTTCCCGAATCAGACTATATATAACGCCGGGCAAGCGGGTCAAGGTACCGCACCGGCCACCGTGGACTTCGTTGCGCTCAGTCCGAATGAGTACAACGTCACGGAAGCACAAGGCACTGCCACTTTCCCCATCAGCGGAATCTCCAAAGTGCGCAACAACGACGGCGGCACGACCTTCAATGGCGAAGTCCGCGCCGTGACCGATGGTTTCAAGCCTTCAGATGGACAGCAGATCAAGGTTTCCCTAGTGTTGCGGGATAAGCAAGGTGCCATCATCTATGGAGAAATGGCATTTGTGGATTGGCCGGACAATGGCCAATCCATGCCTTTCTCGATACTGGTGTACGATTTGCCGGACTACACGTCCTACGAGTCGTACGCACAAATTTGGTAGTTCGGCTTAATCGCCATCAGGCCGCGTTACGCGCCGCATCGACACTAGTGTTGCGCCGTGCCTGGCCGAATACACGGCCAGCCATCTTCTCATCGGTCTCGGTCTGGATGATGGTGCGCATCGGGCCCATGCAGATGGCCGAAGCCAAACCGTTCACCACATCAATCAGCAAATACGCCAGCAGATTGTGAACCACGCCAAGACCAACGACGGAGACGCCCACCAGAGCGATGCCGAAGGCGACCACGCGCATGTTGTTGCGGATGAGCTTGGCACCGATGGTAGACATCAGCGCGCCGCCGAGCAGCATACCGATGCTCCATCCCAGCTCGTTGGCGGCGAGTTTATCGGAGGCGGTGGTCAGGTTGATGAATCCGAGATTCAAATCGATGCCCTCATATTCGCGGGTCATGAGCAACAGCGTAAGGTTCATCGGCGCCACGGACACGAAGCACACCAAGGCGCCACCGAGCACCACGTTGCGCAGGTTCGCCCGGCGCCATGTGTAGCTGAAACCATCTTTCAAGTCAGCAAACACACGACGGACGCTGGCAATCAGCGAACGATCAGCATTGGCATCCGACATAGGTTCGAGTGTGGGTTGCCCGCTATTCTCCGCTTCAGCCATACGCCTCGCAACATGTTCCGCGCTCTTCTTCGGCGCTTTGATCAACGCCACAAAGCCGACGCCGATAATGGCCGTGGTCACATCGACTAACAGAATCGACCACAGCGGCACTGTGTTGATAAGCACAGCAGCCACCGCAGGTGCCACAATCGTATTCGCCGAATTAATCACGCCGTATATTGAGTTGACGCGCAATAGTTTGCCCGAGGGAACAACATCCGGTATGAACGACTGCACAGCGGGCGTCTGCACCCCGCCTCCCGCCGAACGAATGAACAGCACCACGAAAATCATGGTCAGACTCGCCCATCCCATCGCGAAGCTCAGCGACAGCACGACGGTGACCACAGCAATCACCATATCCGGCAGCATAATCAGCAACTTGCGACTGTGACGGTCGGCCCAGGAGCCGCCGAAGATCGAGACCACGGCCTGCGGCACCACGCCGAACAGAGTGGCCAGCAGCATCGCCGAACCGGTTCTGGTCTGCAATACGATCCACCACCAGATGGCATACTGCACGATGCTGGAGCCCAACAGCGAAAACGCCTGGCCGGTGAGTAGAAGCACTACACGGCGGATCCACGCACGCTCGGATTCCCCGTTGGCCACTGCTGCGGCATAGGCGGCACCGGGTTTGTTCGCGCTATGGACCGCTGCGCGCGCATTCGCATTGTCATCGCCGGAAACCTCGGGTGTTTCGCGCACAGTTGGTTCAGTTGTTGTACTACTAGAAGACATACGAGTGTTCTCAATTCTTCAATTCCACTACAAAGGTCACATCACGGCATACGCACGCCGACGCGCGTAT